>Ga0065711_1036718_pt1 | contig 20675 bp, 9 predicted proteins | sample Hoacrofraction12_FD_59098 | JGI IMG/M metagenome (GOLD analysis project Ga0065711, IMG submission 59098) | Hoatzin crop microbial communities from Cojedes, Venezuela - Epithelial fraction 12 v2 (version 2) | ecosystem: Host-associated > Birds > Digestive system > Esophagus > Crop | place...
TGGACAGAGTACTCCAGATGAGGCCTCACCAGGGCAGTGTAGAGGGGAAGGAGAACCTCCCTTGTCCTGCTGGCCACACTCTTCTTGATGCACCTCTGCAAGTGGAGCTTAAACAACAAATTCTGTCTTAAAATACAGGCCAGAACAAGATTCAGCTCTGGACTCTCCCATAGTCGTGTTGATCTAATGATGTTGAAGAGCACATAAGGGCATTTTAAGTTATTTCAATTGCTAAAACAAGGGGATTGTAGTCTGAAAATGTACAGCATGCGCACCTCTCAAATAAGAATATTTATTCACCGTATTTGTTTGGAGTCAGTTTGCTTTCTAGATCTCTGCAAGGAGTTTTCATTCTTCCACGGCATTCGCAGGTGCTGTAGCAGGAAGCAGCACCCCTATGGATAGTTTTTTTAAATGGTTGTTTTCAAACTAATTACATAGCTCCAGCTCAGCTGACAGCTACACCAGCTAATGAAAAGAGTAGTCACTGTGTTTACAGTTTCCTAGCCAGTGCACTTCAGCTGCAACAATCGAAGAAAATTATTATTCTTTATGTAATAAAAAATGCTTATAAATTATATCATATAGAAAGTTCTAGCCATTGCATGTAATGCCAGAAATAAAATTCTAGACATGTCTTTTCATGTTATATAAAAATATTGTAATTAAATCTCCTTAGTAGTAGGGTATTGTCATGTTATTGCATTTTTTAAAATCAAGACAGCTCTCAAAGCGAATCTATGGATCTATAGTGTTCTGCTTCTTTGTATTAAAAAAGTCTGTTATGAAAACCAAATTTCTGTAAAATTAAATTTGTTTTAAATTTCTTATTTTCCAGACCAATGAATTGCCATGCTTTTACATTTTCATGCTTCAATATGCATGCCAGAGAAAGAGTGCATTTAGAATATTTACCTGTTAGTTTAGAAAATTCTTCTAATTCTTTGGCTGCTGATGGCCCCAGTGCAATAGTGTGAATTTTTGCCCCACTTTGTTTCACCATATCAAGGCAAGCTGCCATACCCGAGTCCTCTCCATCTGTCAGTAACACAATTTCTGAACCATATGTAGTATTCATTTTACCTGCAATTAACTGCATCAAGAAAAGAATTTATGATATAAGCAGCAGAATAATTTTTAAGTACTAGTTTATTGTAGAGCACAATCAATGTATGCATTTAAAACTGTTAACTTGACATATAAGACAAATTTATTCTTTAAGAAGTGTTTGAATTTTTCTCTAACACTAAAACCATTATAATATTAATTATTGCAACTGACTTCACAGCATTTAATTACTTCTATTTAGTAAGTTTTCAATTATAAACAATGAATGTTTAATACATATTTTTCTAGGGAAGGAACCTGCCCCAAAACAATGACGTCAGAAGAATTCTGCCTCTACATGCTTTGCTAGTTTAGGGACTGGATGCTTCAAGGCATCATATTAAAAACTTACGTCTGCTATCTGGGACTAGTGTTTATTCTCCAATCAAAATTTCAGAGTAGAGAAGGACAGACTTGTGTCTAAGGGTGGACTCTGAGGTACCTGAAGGTAGAGCACCCATGGGGCAGGCCTCTGTCTTGGCTGCTCCATCCCTGTCTGGCTGCCAGTCTTCCTCGTGACATCCCCCTGTCCTGAGCCTCCTCTCTGCCCTGGACTCTCAGCTATCTCAGCAGTCTCATTCTTCTCTGTACAATTCCTCTCTTTCTTTCCTTTTCCTACATGTTGCTTCTGATTTTCAGTTTTGCACCTGAATTAGGTGACATTTTCTGGGACTTCAGACTGCCAGCCCGAGGAAGTAAAACAGACAAATAAACAATAGTGTCTATCCACCACTGTTTCGCAGTCTCATGACTTGTATGTGGTTTCACAATTTTAGGGGCTTACTAGTGAACCATAGTGAATCATTGTGATTCGTGAGTCAGATCTCTGGTGTTTCCTCAGCTCACGTTTTGCTAGAAAAAAATCTTAAGAGTTTGCAGGAATACAAGATGATGTTCATTCATTGTTATGTTAGTCTGCAGCCTTTTCTCTGTATATACACCCAGCAATGTGACTGGGCTGTGAGTTTATCCAGTCATGTGAAAGTCTGGACTGCAATATTGCATATTTCTTTCCACTAGAAATAATTAAAGAACTGTATTAAAGTAAACTCTTAACTTCGTCTTAAACAAACTAAAGAGAATAAGCTTTGTAGGTTTCCAACCAGAAATCTGATTTTCCAAAATTTAGATCATTCTTGTACTTCATTTTGGATTTAGATTTTATTTTTCTGTATCCTTTTTGAAGCACGGACGTCACATCTGGCCTGTATTCTCATGATACTCTTTCTAATGCTCTGTAATGGCAATGCCAAATAGTTTCTACGCCAAATTTTCTGCTGATAGAGTCAAGAATCATATTATCTTTCTTAACTCTACCATTGCTTAGGAAGTCCGTGTTCAGTAGGCTACCAAGTGTGTTTCTTACTTCTTCCTCATTTTCCATACATTCCAGGAGATATTTCCACATTGTACTTTACCTGAAATCCCTTACGTATGCCTGCACAGATATTGGTTTGACCATTAGGAATTCTAGGCAAACATCGAACAAGTTTTTGGCGTGCTGCATCATTGGTTATTTGTTGCAGAGGAGCTTTTTCAGATGCGTCAGAGTTAAATGTGACAATTCCAACCCAGGAACTGATTTCAATAATATGAAGCAGAAATACCTCTGCAGCACTATGGAGATGTCTGATGCGGTCACGCTGTATGTGAAGAAAATAACATCCTTAGAATGCAATCCTTCTGAAAAGCTATGACTATGCACAAAATATAGGAATTTTCTATGTTGATCAAGTTGTAACTAAAAATTTAAAACTATCTGCCATAAAGTAACTCATATGTGTGTTCAGTTCTAGAAGAGAGGAGATGTAAACTGTATTCTGGTGTTTTAAAAGTGCAGCAAACCACATCTTCCAGGAAAGAAGTCACCAGGCAAAGTCCGTTTTCTGATGTTATGACTTCATTCCTAATCAAGATTTTTGTCACTTTTTCTGTTTTTTGATAGAGTGATGGCAATGCAAGAAGACAACACAAACAATGCCTGAGGACTAGGTTAGTCTAGAGACTAATTATTTTGAAAATATGCATAATATTGTGGTAAAAGTATGACTATTTTAAATGCAAATATTTGAAGGGATTACTGAAAAAAAAAAGTCATATTTGAAAACATTTATCTCTGGAGCTAGCTCTTCCTGCAGTATTTATTTCATAATTATCTTCATTTTGGTTTTTAGCATACATCACTATTTACTAACTGATTTAATAAAATGTACAATGATTGGTAGACATCTGTATTATAAAAATAATACAATTTATTACAATTCAGTTCTTTGCTGAAGATCAGTCTCCAGAATAGCTCTGCACTAGAACAACATGTCTGGAAATCGATCTGTTGATGGAGCACAATGGAAGAATCCCACAATTCTTACATGTATGCCATAACTAAAGAAATGGAGCATATACTGCATTATGCTTCTTCATGTATATTTGGGTTTAAGGTATAGCTGTCAAGCATTGAAGAATATTTCTCAACAAGTTTGAGCTTTTTGTATTACCTTCTTTAGATAAATAGTCTTATTTTTAGGCTTGAATTCCTGTGAAAAATGAAACACTGAATTTGCAGTATTTTCAATAAGAGAGTAATGGTCATTGGTTCTCTACTGAGCTGTGGAAGAGGTAGGTTATGGATAAGAAAATGCAGTATGTCATCAAAAGAACATATAGGCTGATTTTTAAAAGCTGTTAGTGAATGCATAGAGGTTTCAAACTCATCATGAGATGATAGCTGTCTTACCTACCCAGATAATTTTGTCATCTTTCTAGAGATCATAGAATCATAGAATCATAGGCTGGAAAAGACACCTAAGAGTGTTATAGAAGTATGAGGATATTTATGCAAATAAGCACATATTCAGGGATCTATATGCAAGGATCTATCACATCTTGCATCTATAAAGAAGATTAGTATCTCATGCCACAAGAAGCTATGAAACAATAAACCTATGCAAAGTTTTACAGAAAAAAAAAAGGAAAAATAACCTCAGCCTTGTTAAAATGACATTACATCATGCTAGCTCATATTCTTGATTCCAAAGAGCAATATTGTAATGAGGAAAGAACAACTAATTTATTGACATATTTTGACCTACATATTTACTTTAAATTTTAGAATAATTCATAACAGAAACACAGGGTGAAACTCCATCTATGATACAATTTCTGCTTGGATGACATACAATGGCATTGTCATTCTAGGTCTGGAACAAAGGAAAGAAAGTATATAAAACTGAGATTTTACAAGAAAAAAAAGACCAAGTCCGGCCTACCAGTCTCAGGATTTTTAAGTGACACCTTATAGGAATTCCTAAACAAAATTACCAGGGAGAACAGGAGTAGTCCTTTTTTTTTTCTAAAATAACGGAGTTAATTACAGAACTGACTGATTTTTTTTTTTTTTTGGTAACTTTTTCTGTTTCTTACAGTTTTTTGCTAAAAATTGCTTATAAAATGCATATTCTTACCATTGACATGCTCCCAGAAACATCCAGTACTAAAATGACTGCTCTGTCTCCATTCTGCAGGAGTGTGAACGTAGTCTCAGAGGGGGGTGCAGAAGCATTTACAACCGATGAGTTGCGAAAGTCATCAGATTCCATAATTACTTCCCATGTGCTTTTGTGGTTGCACATCTTATTCTGCCTGTTTGGAGCCTCAGTATTGTGAGTGTTTTTATCACAAAATTCAACCACCTAAAAAGCCAGATTGAAGCTGATGATAATTCTGAACCCAACAATGTGAGCATAACATCTCAGAAAATACGAAGTTCGTGATGGGGGACAGGACACATGGATGTGTTCTTCTCCAGCGAATGTCTTCTGTGCCATGACCAGCCAGAGTCTTAGAAAAAGGAAGCAAAGAAAGTGCTCCCAAAGAACTTGCCTCAGATTTTACATAAGCACAAGCATGGTGTGACAGGCAGAACCAAAGCTTTCAGTCTGTGAGTACTGAGATCATTGGAGTCACTGATTCATGGAGGTCGTACTAGATTTAAGCCTGCTAACACAGATACTGTAGCTGAACAGTATGGAGGTCAGCACAAGTTAGAAGCTTGAATATTTAACCAACTTCTTGGCTTAAGGTGATGGTCTTGAACCAGTTCCTGTAAGTTCTCTTGAGTGGAATACGGAAAGATGCAAAAGATAGAAAGTGAAGACTTTGAGAGAAGCAGGAAATAATCTTTTAGTGTCTTTGGATGTCCATGGCATACTGCTGAGGGAAGGCCATGACCCATTGTTGTGGGTTAACCGTGGTGGGCAGATAAGCACCACAATTCCTCCCCCTCCCCAGTAGAACGGGGGAAGAGTAATGGAAGAATAAAAGCAAAAAAACTTTACAGTCAAGATAAAAGAAAACAAAGCAAAAAAATGTGTTTAATAAGTGAAGGATAAGTGAAAGAAGAGAGAAGAAACAAAACAAAAAGAGTGATGCAAAGGGAATCACTCACTACCTCCCATGGGTAGACCAATGCCCAGCCAGGTCCCGCGCATAAGATGGCTAAGCCTCCTAAAACCCCCTCTTTCCCTTTTTATTGCTGAGCATGACATTATATGGTATAGAATATCTCCTAGGTTAGTTCGGGTCATCTGCCTGGTTGTGTCCCCTTCCAGCTTATTGTGCACTCCCCAGTCTATTCACTACAGGGGACAGAGTAAGAAACAGAGAAGGCCTTGATGCTGTTCAGCTAAAGGTAGAACATTAGTGTGTTATTGGTACTGTTTTGGTCTAAAACACAGCACCATGTGATCCGCTATGAAGAAAATTAGCTGTATCCTAGCCAGGCCCAGTACACTCATGAAGTTCTTGGAAAGAGCTTGCCCAAAGAAATAAGGTCAATAGCTGGAGGAATTTTGATCCTGTACCACAGAGGTCTATCCTGCAAGGAGACTGTTTGTCCTGCTAACCCCTGTCCCAGACACTGGAACGGCACAGAGCTCACGTGAGGAGGCCTGCCTGGTTGTCCTGGGTGCTTTCCAGAGAGGTGGGCTACTGCTTCTGTGTTAAGGATAGGTAGACAGCCCAGATTGCTCTGCAATGGAGCGTAATAGAGCTAACTGGGCAACACAGTTCAGGTGCCAGTTTAGAGAACGAGTGATCACAAACTGCAGTTATCTTATGGACAAGGCATTTGGCAAGAATGCTTCCCTTTTATGCCTGTTGACCTGATTCTCCAAACATGGAGCAAGAAGGATGCTAAAACTGCAGTATGTCTTATCCTTATTGACGGGAAACAGCTGTCAAATCATTTCCAGTAGCTCCTTTGTCTTCTCTTTTGAACAGATATTAATAGAGCTGATAGCATCATCCATATTCTTTGAAATAGAAATTCATTAAAGAAACACCTGACTGATCATTCTCCCGCAGCAGAAATTACTGAATGCACTCTGAATGTTACTAAACCCTCAGTCCAGAAAGGTATAGTAATACTTACAGACGGTATGTGTGACAAATGCATAACAGAACATGAGATACTTTGTGGTATATCTGGAATAAATACACATCCTTTTTCATATAGCTGACCATCATGTTTACAGGGTCTCAGCTCGCACTTATCTCCACTACAGTCTTGGAAAACAGGTACACCAGTCACACCAGCTGGACAGCTAAGGGAAGAGAAGGTAGGCAGGGCTGGTTAAGAACACATATATAGTCTGTAACTGGTTATTTATTTGAACTTTGGCTGCCGAAAGCCAAATTGCTGTTGACACAGCACTGTACTAGACACTGCACAAGTACGTAGATAAGCTGTCTCTGTGCCTGGCAGGGTCTTCAAACTAAGCTAGAAATAGTTAAAATCATAAAACACTTGTGGTCTTTTGTTATCTTCCTTGTGGTAATTATAGGCTATGCAGGAAAGACATCCTGCTATTAGTTGCGATACAAAAGACTGTATTTGTATGCCTGAGCTGGGAAAAAAGGCAAGCCTGAACTAATTCTCTACATCCATTCAGTTATTGTCCCTCTTTGCAGAAACTGTTTAAAACCACAGTGGTTTCAGCAGGCAATTTCAGTGTGGTTGATAACTGCTCCTTAATATAATTGTGTTAAATAAGTACAAAACAAATGGTGGCTGAAGTCTGCAATTGCACATAGAGCAAAAGATTATCCAGCCTGATCTCCTGAACCTCTTGCAAAACAGCACTGAAGGCAGCTGTGGTTTTCTGGGCTGTAGGGCAGGCAATAGATGTTACTGACCAAGCATCTTTTAATCATACAAACAGGTCGTGGACACTCTACAAACTCAGCACAGATGACGAGAATATAGAAAACATTATTGAAATGTTTAAACCTGTGTAATGCAAAAGCAGAAATATGAAAAAAATAATACCTTGTTGCTTCAACAGTTGTTTCTTCAGAATTTCTAGACAGATAAAAAGGCACGTCACTATTGTACTCATCGAACACTCCCCACCGAAAGTGAGCCCATTCATGGACAAAAACTCGACCTGTTCAAAAAGAATAGCACACGCACTTTCTAAATACAACTGTTTGAAAGCTATTCTATGTTTTACTTAGACACTTTAACAATTTAAAATAATTTATGTGAGGTAATACAGGAAGATTGTGAAATATTTAAGCAATTGGGATAATAATTTTTCCTTGAGGTAAAGCTAGGAAGGCATCAGTTTAGCAACCAGGACTAGAATTTTTATTAATATTTCACTCTCAGGCAGGAACTGTCTTCCAAGGAAGGCTGTCTTCCAAGTTGGCAAAAATCTCCTAAGGAACTTTAGGTTTTGTGAGGTTTCTGTCCCACAGAACTGCAAACCTTACATTTTTTGACACAGTGTAGTATAAAATCAGATACACAAGCACTGGGTAGTTTATTTGGTAAGTGATCGTAAACAGAAGGCAACTGCTAATGGCAGTAGTTAAGTGCAGAGGAATAACCATTTAAGGTTTTCAAAGGGATGAGCAACTTCTGGATCTAGTGTTTGAGTATTTATCTTCAGACATTTCACAGGTATTTACTACTTCTGAAAAATATGTCTCTCAAAGTTTTTTCATTTTAGTAAGTAAATTAAAATACCCAAACTCATTAATCACTTAGAAAAATCTTGGCCATTTCATACAAACAATAAAACAGGCAATTAAATTAAATAGCAGTATTACCTTTTTCTCCATAAACCTTAGTCAAATTGTCATTTAACAGGAACTTAGGTGTGAAACGGATATACCGTCCCTTCTCTTTACATCCTCCATACTGTAAGGTGTAAACATCATCTGCATGATTCATATAAGGGTCTGCTATGATGACATCTGCCTGAAAAAGTAACACCAAGGTGATACATAAAATGGGTGTAGAGAAGAGTTATTCTCGCTGAATAGAATTAGTCCTAGATTTTGCTGTGGTTCATAATGTAGCCTTATCAGTCTAGCTTTTCCTTGTTATTCTAATCATGAAGAGTTCTCTAAATTGTACCTTATCATATGATTCTGATTTTGCTCTGGAATAGCTGGTGTTCTTCTTCCACGTTTTAGGAATTATAATTTTTACAGACTTGAAGAAAAATCGATGTTTTGTCGTTTCAAATAAGTAATTAGAAGCATTTTTCATCATGTTCTAGAGAGTAAAAGAAAATAAAATATTAACATCGATGTTAATATTAAAAATTTGATTGCATGTGCAATGAATAATTTAGCCATATTAAGAAACACCAGTACAATAAAGTAGAAGTACGTAACAAGAAATTAAGAAAGTATTACAATCTTCGCTAAGAAAAGAATAAACAAAGAAGCCAAAGACTAAGCTGTAATTCTTGGAATCTCTCACCAGTTCTATAATCCTGCTCTTAATCAGATGTTGTGATAAAATTCATTTTCTAGCCTTCATGTGAGATGAAAACTACTAAATACAAGGATTTTACCCTTAAATTAATAGAACATTGCACGTGCTTTTCATTTATCTGACTAATGCCATCATTTTTCTATCAAATTTGCTCTTTCACATTTCTTCTTATTTGTGTTCTGGCTACTGTACGCTGCCATTACTTTCTTCTCCTCTTGCTCTTTTACCACCTCTCTTGGGGGAGAGGCATCAGAAAAAATATTCCCTTTGTTTATTTTTCTCTCCACTAACAACTAAATGTTTAGTGGAAAAAAAAACAAACAGGGAGGAGGAAACTAAAATCTATCCCATAGGCTTTTTATAAACTCAGAAACAAGCTGTGACAGAGGCTTCGGACTCAAACATCCACGTTGCATGTACATAAAATTCAGCTAAAATAGATTTATTGAAGAGATTTAGTTTGCCAGGCCTGAGAGTGATAGTGAGTGCTAACTGTGAGAAGTTGAGCAGCGATGGGACGTGCCACTTCAGCTGTCCCAGTGTGACTCCTTGCCTGCTCTGCAGATAAACAGAGCAGTTTTAACTAGTTGAAAGGAACTGAAGGAATGGTGTAAGGGCAAGTTCTCGTAAGGTCAGCTGCAATGTGAATTTAATATGTGGTAGGTGTTTCACAGTAACAGTGACTGTCACTTGTACACGTCTACCCTAAAAAACACTCTGTGGTTTGTCCCTTGATGACGATGGAGTAATCTAAACTCTACTTCTTGTTAAAAGTGAGGACAGTCAGTGACTGATGGTAAAAAACAGACTATCACTTTTACTTCATGCAAACCTCACAAGATGAAAGAAATTCGGAAATGTTAAAAATTTTATGGTATCGTTCGTACTTGATCTTAGAGATTATATGGGGCTGAGATAACTCTACATCAGGGTCTAGTAGGCATTAGACATACTGCAGAACCTGGGCATCCAGCATCCTATTCTAGGAAAATTTACCCATTGAGGCATCTACATGGATTGCAATAAAAGTTAAGCCCAGAAATGCCACTAAACCTAACTCACCCCCTGTTTTTTTTTTACAATTTTTAAAGGAACATTATGAGACATACTAGCTAATGACAAACACCAGTATAATCAACGGCTATTAAACAAGCATTTGTAGGACATTCTTTCAGGTAAACATAATTTGGACAACTACTTAAAGGAATTTCAGTCTGCCTCCCAACAGTGACATTACAGCATTGTCTGAGTGAATTAGTGCTCTTAGTAGCGACAACAGATGGCAAGACAAATTAGAAACTACTAGTTTAGTAACTATGGGATTAATCCATGATTAATTTGAAACAACAAGAAGAACACCTATTTGCAAGAATGAGAGCTGGACCTGATTCATGCTACTTTCCAAGCAGAAAAGTCAAGACACAACTGCTGAGAAACAATGCATGTAAATGCAAATATTCTTACCATTGTGTTCAGGATGATGTTGGCATCTTCTGGTACCCGGGGATCAATTGCAACAACCAAATCCTCATAGCCATTCTTATTTAGCCATACCATAGAAACTTTTGCCACATGCAGGAGCTGAAAAAACAGCAAAAATACCAGACTCCTCATCAGCCCCATTACTTGTCACTGTCTGCGATGTTCTTGGTTAGAAAAGTGATGGCTTATCAGTCTTATTTATATGACCGCCTGTAGGGTGTGAGAAGACTTTGTTATGGTAAACCAGGACAGTTCACCTCCCCCATCCGAGTTTGTAGAGTCCCAAGCACATCTTCTTGTAACAGCAGCCTGGGACAGTTTGCTTCTTCCCATCCAAGCATGTAGAGTCCCAAGCGAGTCTTATCTCCTTGTCACAGTAATTTGGGGTCATTCGCTTCACCCCTGTTGCATGGCTTCCAATGTGATGGACAGCTACAGGTCTCGACATTCGTAGGACAGGACCTGCATTACATCAGCGAGTTTGCTAATGAGCCAAACAGGACATTGCGTATGTATGATATGTTAATCAGCACAAGTTTTGTTATCCAACCCTGTGGTGCTTTCCCTTGAGCTTCACTCCAGAGCAGGGCTCTGCTGCATCGGATCCCCATTTTGATTAGCGTCGGTGTCCCGGGGCTCTCACCGTGGTAACACTATCCTTTCCATGAAGCCCAAGCTTTCACTCGCTGAGGTGCCTCATCCCTGAGGGATTCACACCTACTCTTTGCTCCTAACACTGCCTTTGTGTTGAAAAGTGGTGTAGCAGTTTGCAAAAGACTCTGATGTTCCATGCAAGTACAGTTATATCAGATATGCTGGCTGCATTTAGTTATGTGCTAATTTTAGGAGGAAATGCTTGATATTTTATTGTGAACTAAAAAAACCCAATTTAATTTCCTTACACCTCTTCATGTGATCTGTTCTCTCTTATTCTTTTTAGAAGAGAGAAATAATTGCAAAAACACAATTGGAATTTCCTGGAAAAATAACTCTGAACAATGCAACAATTATGTAATATGGAATTGCAACAATAGAAAAAGCAAGATTAGATCAGTGAGACAGTGAAATGCTGATAAGTTCCGTGTAAAATATTTGGTATATAAAATCTCCCCTTTTAAATGGCATTGTTTGCTTTTAGATGAATAACCATCCCATTTTAAATAAAATGTGGTGAGTGAGAAGAGTTTGTCATGCAAGCCGGGTTACTCTGTGTGGCTGTCCTATCCCTCCTCATAATTTCTTGCTTTATAGTCGAAGAATCTTTTCCAGAAGTGACTTCCTACTTTACTGCAATTCCTTGACAAAGTATTTAACAGCACCACACCTTTCACAGATTTGCTGTCCCTTGAGAAATGTCTATTGGATGATGATTCCCTACCAGTTACTTTTGGAGATCTCTCAGCTAGGTAGTTCCTAACTTGTTAAGGAGGTGCTTGGTTAATCCCACATAGTACTATTGGACCATCACACAGTAATCAGTCCACAAAAATCTCCTGATATAGCTATATGGCTACTCAAATTCATAATTGCATTAAAAAAAAAGTGGAATAAATGTGGTAGTGATTGACACTGATTATATTTTCATCCTTTAATTAATTATTGATTGAATTCTGTATCAGCTTTCCTATTATTTTTGTGGAACAGACGTTAAGCAGATTTTCCAATCATTTTGCACGTCATCCCCTCTACGTTTTTTAAAAATACTGTGTCTTCTTCGTGTTATTGTAAGAGTTATCAATAATCAAGAAAGTAAACTACTGCTGAAGGTCTTTGGCAATTTTTTAAAAATTACTGTGTGAAATATATCCAGGCATGTGCATCTAAGAGTACTTCAGGTTGAAGATTTACCTCCATCTGTTTTCCTAGTGTATTAGAAAACAACTCCTGATGGTCATGGTATTAAACTATATCATCCCACTTTTTCTGACATATTGACCAGAAAATTAAGTTAAATTCTTGTGTGTGTGGTTTGGTTGGGCTTTTTTTCATACCAATATAAAATAAAGATTGTTTTCAGTTTGTCTTTAGCAGGCACTGAAGCCGTGAGAATAGTAATGACCAACTCCTTTTTAAACACCTCCACGCTGCTGGTTAGCGAAACTTTTTAACTTACTTTTGCAGCCAGCATGCTCTGGTGATAGAGGGGAAGTATTTGCAAAATTAGTGTTTTAAAGATTGCCTTTTAATTCCAGAGGAGTCTCACTTGTTCTGATTTCATAATTGGCCACTGAAAATTCAAATAGTAGAAGATATTGTCATGTGTGTTAGCTATCATTCAAACTTTTGATCTCTTCCAAAATACTTTCATTTCAAAATATTTTCAAAATACTACTTACTTAGTATCAGTTTCATTCGTTAGTTCAGCTACTGGGAAAAGTAAATGCAGCATGGGGGATGGATCTGCAAAACACTTATTTATTGCCTGAACTGAGTGCTTGAATGATTGAATTTCTCACAGCACAACACTGAAATTCATAGATGATGGCAGTCATCATGAACCCACATTGAAGTCTCTCAGTATGTCCGACTTCACTGAATCTGACCTTAAACTAAGTGAAGTACATTTCCTATTTCTTGTCTTAATATGATGTTTCTTTCCGCTCTTTCCTTACATTCACAGAGTATATGTCCCTCTTCCACGAATAGCTAAACACTACAACATAGTGAAAGTGAGCCTTCTATCAAAATTAGAAGAAGCTTTTTCTAAAAACATATTGGCTAATTCCATTTGAAATCTTTGCAAGAGCAGAGCGAAAATAAAGCCCTGGAACCACTGCACAAAATTCCCATTGGTGTCAGTGCGGATAAACTCTGTTACAGATCCTGTATTGTGTGACGTGTATCACCCCAGATTGCTAGAACAGCACAGTTGAGACATTTATTGTTAACAAAATTTGATTAATAGTGAAGAATAAGAAATATTGAGTCTTCAGCTTCTGCTACAAAGCATGGATAAAAACTGAGCTGGCACTTGCACAGGTGCTTTCAGATGCAACAAAATACTGTTGATAACAGCTGAGAGCTCACTTTAAATGCCCAGAGAAAATGTATTCATTTTGCAGTTTCACCTTGGGCAGGAGGCAGGATAGCAAGCCAAAAACATATCTTGGCCTTCATCAAAATAATTTCCTGAGGCAGTCCATGGTAAAATGAACTTATCTTCTTCTATTCTGGGATCAAGATCAATAATATTACATGGTGGAAATCCATCAGCCTTAGGTCCCTGTGGAACTGCAGATAATATGAAGGAGCGTCCTGCAGCTGTTCTATGGAAACCCCCTCTTCTGATCTGAATATCATTTTTAATAGACGAGGGTCTTGATGGGTTCATCTTGATTTTACCTAAAGCATTAAAAAATGCTGATTAAACTTAACTATGTGAATACTCTTGAAGTATGCAGGTGTCCTGAACTTCACCTCATTTATATGATTTTAAATCTGAAAAATCCATTAACCTCAATTAAGTACAATAATTTCTACTGCAATAGCTATTTCTTGACAATTGCAAGAGTGCTAATTACTAAGAAAGCTAATATGAAATTGAAATAACTGTTACGAAATAATCACAGGAGAGTTTAGTTTACTAAAACTGCATCAGTTCTTAATTTAAGATGACTGATTAGAGTACTGTAGTTAATAAACCTACAGTTATTATTTTCACAGGCAAAACACAAATCCTGTCTATCTGTATTACACTGATACTGCCCTGTTATAGCTGTTTACAGTCTACCCTGAATATTCTTCTGGGAAATACAGAATTTTCAGGTTTTGAAAAGCGTTCAAAACTAAATACCCCTTAGCTGGGCTGTTGTTGTGCTAATGCCTACTCTCAGTATTTATGAAGGTACTTCATGTATACAGGTGCTGGAATAAATAGCTGCATAATTTTCTCTGTGTTACTTTGCTGTACCATTTTCTACGTGACCTGGTAGAGACATGGCATGACTCCATGGCATTGCAGTTTGTGGCGTGATAGTTCTGTTTGCTTGGATGTGAACTTTCAGGCTGTATCTGCCATTCTCAGGGCAAGCAAACAAGTACTTGGCATAGATCCCATCATTCTTAACAACGTCAGAACCTAGATATAAAAATGACATAAATTAACATCAAACAAAAATGGTTGTATTTACGCTTTCCAGAGTCATCTGTGTAGAATATAAGAATAACAGGAAAATTATTCTCTGGTATGCAAGCTGTGCAGCTCCTCTGGTTTTGATGGTTTGTTAAAACTGTTAGAGAAGACTGCAGACTGAAGTTAAGATGCCTTTTTGTACTGTGTTTTAAGTCAAGGAAATGCTAATTTCTTAGCAAAATCATCTATTATTTCATCATAAAGCTAAAGAACAGATTATTTTCAAATCTGTACAGTTTTTAGTTACTTCCCATGTGCTTCTGTAGTCACACATTCAATTCTGCAGATTTGGGGCTTCTCTGTTCTGGTTATGCTCGTTACAGAATTCAGCCTCCTACAATGACAAAAATTGGAAGTAAGCAACAGTAGAGTAACACAAAAAAATAGAGATGGAAATAAATCTTCACTGCTGATTTATATAGTTGAGACATCAGCTGATGGTAAACTTCATTTTACGTTAATAACAGTATGCATTACAGTTGATTTACTTACATAAAAGTCAAAATAAATGTTACATTTCAAAAAGGAGGACATAGCAAATGTTATAGCAGTATGTTTCACTGAAAGAAATGTTCTTCTGTGTTTGTACTTACAAATCATGAACTTCACATATACATTATTGACGATCTGCAGTTTGATTTCTTTCAGAAATAAAAGCACATCCTTCCTTAAAAAGCCATGTTAGCCTACTAACAGCACAATTACCTTCAGTGCAGGAATTTTTTTCACAAATGTAGATGCCAGTAAAATCAGAGGAGCACCTAAGGATAAAACAGAATACATTTTCTGTTAAAAACCCTATCTGAATACAGTGCTGACATTAACAGTGCTTGGAGTGTAGTCTGCACTCTGCCCATGTAAAACAGTTATCTATGTAAAAAGATATGAATAGACATTGTGAAGTGACACCAAGAATAATAATTGATTTGTTTACTTCTCCGTCGCTTCAGTCTACTGCCTGAGTAAAATTATTACAGTTACAGATTTAAAGTTTACAATTACCGAAGTAGTTTTATTAATTCAGTAGTTACTGCTTCCGAATCCTGCTGTACCCTGGAAAATGCCTGTTCAATGGCTTCTGGGTTTACCACACGTGCAGGCACTATGGCAGTGAGTTTCAGGTCAAAAAACGCTGTACTAAAGCTTTTTTTCTTGAGGTCCATTTGCCATATGGACAGAGAAGAAAAGCAGGTAGTGAGCCAGACACTTCTGCAGCGGTGAGAGCATGGGGTGAAGTGCAGAGGCAGCAAAGATAAAAAAATGAATTTGGAGCAAGAGAGACCCAGAAGCTTAATAGGAAAGCCACAAAGTTGCAGCATACTCAGAGAAGGGAGAGGTGAGACGAGGAGGAAAAGCTTAGACAGACAAACACCGTGAGCAGGGGAGAAGGAGGATTTGTGTACAAGCACCATTTCCTCTCTGGTGGCAGAGCATAGAAGTGATTAAGTCTCCAGTGTCACTTCAGAAAAAAGTAATGCCCAACATCACTGGCAATCCATCAACCACAGAAACGTGTGAAGATGAATGCAGAGAAAAATCATAGGATCTATTCATAAAGTAGGAAAGATATTTACGGAGTGATAAAATAAGGACTAAAAGAAAAAGGGATACCTCAAATATTTACAGAAAAAGACCAGTCAGGTTTCTAAAGCCCACCACTAAAGGCTTGTAGAAAGAGGAAAATGCTGAATTACCTTGTAACTTTAACCTGATCCTGCCCAGCTGCATAGAAATGCCTATCACTGTCATATTCGTCAAACACCCCCATCGAAGGTGGGCCCACTCATGGACAAAGACTCTGCCTGCAGGGAGAACAGAAGGGCAAATGCATGGTAACTGTAGTCAGCCATTATATCACCAGCAAAATTATGTGGTGGACTTTCTGAGCAGCAACTTGCCAGCAACTCTCGACCTCAGGCAGTTTTAATATCAAGTAATTCACTTTTGTGGCTAAGTGTGACTAACTTTAAATAACACCATTTGAAGGTCTTAGCTTTTATGTCTTTTAAAATTGGTTTCTTTTACTATTGTGTGTTTGAATTCTGTCTCTAGAAATGTATGATAAAACAGCAATGCTTTTTAATGTACACTTACATGACAGCAAACCACGCATCAAATTGTAATTTAATATTTGACATTGTATTTGACATGAACAAACCCCACAAACCAGCACTTCATTTTCCATTAGACACACTAGTAAGGGATTAGGAACAAAAGGCTACCTTTAACACTTAACACAGGTTTTGCACAGCAGTACATGCTACCGAAACGTGTGGGAAACATACAGGAAAGAGTTAAACAACCTAAGCTCTGTATTCTTAAGTCTTTTGTTGTTGACAACTGAGGGCAAAGCAGAAAAGTAAAATGGTTTAGGAAATTTACCCCGTGAGGCTTAAATATCTAATAATCATTTACTAGGAAGTTAGGTGAGAAATTGATACATTCTCCCATTTTTCCACCCACTTCATGTTGTAGGGTGTACAGGTCATTGCCATGTTTCCAAGCAGGAGCTGCCACTATGTATGTAGAGAACAGCAGGTATGCGAAGGAGGAAGAGGAGGGAGTGGGTTGGCACTTGCAAATCAGAGGGCTTGTAAGTGAGTGCCTACCTCTGCTTCAGATAGACTTGTTGCGACATTTCCAGGGTGAAGATGGACAAAGCATACGCATACGATATAAATGCTGCAAATATCGAACTTTATTCATAGATTCAGTTCCTTATATACTATTTTTAAGATTATCTCATTGGAACATGCAATTTTCTAGTGACAGCTACAGATTATACCTGATATTTATGGTGACAGCTACAGATTATATTTGGTATCTATTTTCTCATTAGTAGAGGATATAACTTCCTCACAGTAACATCTTTATTTGCCAATTGCATTTCTTGGCAGATCATTCAGTCCCATTTCTTTATGAATCTTTGCTTCTGTTCTTGTTTACTTCTTCTGTACTTTTCCACAGACCTTGATTCTTTAATCAGGGCATCCTTTGATCGCTGACTTTGGTCAAGCAAGGCCTACAAGCCCTGCTCCACAGCAGCGAACCCCACATAGACTGGAAGGCAAACGTCGGACACGTCTCTGTTATCCTTCACTCAGCCTCTGATAGCTACAAGTGAAAAGTGGCACGTAGAGAAGCAAGGCTAACTAATCAGCCCTTACGAACTGGTGCCTACTTCTTTTTCTGCCTCTGTAGCAACAAGCTGCCTTTGTTTTCCTTGGATGTCTTGCCAGGCCTTCCCTAATGACGCTGAAACTCCACCTAGACAAGTATTACTGCTGTCTTCAGCACAATTGCCAGCCAGGAGTTATTAGGGGGTGATGGGTTAAGAAAGCAAGAGGGGGTAAAAAGCAAAAACACTGGAACTCATAAGCAAAGGTTTCTGACTTGTAATAAATGTAAAACCAAGTGGAGAAATGAAACCAAGTATCAACAAGGATATTCAGACCAGACAGGGTATTCAGGCCAAGGCTGTTCAAACCAGTCACAGACCAGGTTTCTAAAATGATTAAACAGCTTGCAAGGACTCCATTTACGGACTAGGATAGATTTAGCCTGGAGTTGCTTACAGTCCAGCAGTCTCGTCGTTCATTTAGAACCAACAGGACGGTACAGCTGTTATTACTAACGCTGTTACTGATGATCATTACTTATGTGTTTGCTAATGGTGATTCATAGATCATGATTTCGCCAGTTCTTAAGGGCATTCTCTTGAATACTTTTTCACCAGTTTTTAACCTTTAAGGTACGCTGGGTGCACTAATAAATGTGTGTAAAAGCACATGTTGCACTCTATTCCCTGCAACAGGCTTTGAGCCATACCTTTTCACAGGGCTCATGTGTTGATTCCTGATCGACAATAACCAGGAACACCAAAATCAAATCCTGCCCGTGAGCATGAAGGATGCCAGCGCCAAGCTGGTGCACGCTGCGGAGGGCTGGAGCCGCACACGTGTGAGGGCAAGGTGGGCGCCTGCCGGGCTCCCTCCTCCCCGGCTGGCTCTGCCCCAGGAGCAGCCCCCAACTGGGCACCGATCCCCAGCTCCCTCCCGGCTTCCCAGCACGGCATGGGTCAGGGCCTTCTGGCCCATCCCTCTCCTGAATAGCAATCCTCGGCCAAGAGCTGCCAAAATCCTGAGAGCCAGAGCCCACCAGTGCCCCATGTTGGGCTGGCCTCTACAAAGGCATGGTCAGGCTGTGCTAACTGTGGGCAGGTGAGGTCAGCCCTCCCGCCACGGAAAAGCTGGAGGTTTTAGCCACAGGGACTGCTGCTCCCACAGAGAGTGCCCAGGACTGGGGAACCCACAGGCTGCTGGGGCTTGAGCAGAGGTTTGGTAAATCTAAGAGCATCTTCCCTGAGCAGCACCATGAACAACCAGCTGGAGATGGGATCCCTGCTGTTACAGGGGGGAATGGCTTGGCATCTGTTATGGCCTGTTACATCTACCCAGGCTTCCGCTCACAGTTCCAGCTGGCCACATCGACCACTTCCAAAGAACTCTCCATTTTCCTGCAGGTATTATTCATGTCCCACTAACTGCAACCCAGCTGTCTGCTCCACCCATGCACAATGAGTCTCTGCCTCTGCTTGCTGAAGGGCAGGATTTCCAGGGCGACTTGTTAATGAACTTTCACTGATAAGAGAGAGAATTTGGCCAGATACAGAATCAGGCCTTCCAAAAGTCTGTCTGAAATTGAAGTTATGTGTTTGAGTGTGCCTCTTTCTCTTGGAAAGGAATTTCTGTAACTAAACTATATAAAAATTAAGCTATCTTAATGTTGAAAGTACAATGTGCTCTCAATTGTTTTCACCCTTTTGCTTGGAACTCTACCATGTAATGTGTCCTCTTGCTCTTTCTTCTACCCTTAAGGTCTCTATCCCATTTCCCAAGTCTTGAAGACTCCTGTGGTACCTGCCTTCGTTCTGGGACCTCACCTGTGCTCTGGCCATTTTGCAGTGTAAGGAAGGGGCTGTAGCAATTTCGGAACTGGAGCAAGCAATTCTGTAGGAGATGCACATCCTTAGGAAGGGGAACAAACAGCGCTCACACGCACACCCAGGGTTGCACTGCATGGGGAGAAAGTCCAAATTGAGGAATGAATGCAAGTGGGTTTAAGGACTGTTCAGTAAAAGAGAAATAAATTAAAGCTATTTTTGCCTCCTTTGAAATCCAAAAAGCCTCCTGAAAACAGCTGAGATATATGACTAAGCTGGAAGTAACTCACATGGAAATGAGGAGTGGCACCAGTACAGCTGGACTTCTGGTGATCGATTAGCACTGGCAACTCTGACCCAGGCAGGTCAATACACATATTAAGGGAAGTTCTGCATCCCTGTAGCCACTATAACCTGCATCTGGGGTAAGATGTTCCCAAACATCCTTGGCCAAAACCTAAGAAGACCAACACTGAATCCACAATCTCCAAATGAAGGACGCCCAGACCTGTTGCCGTGTAAAATGCTGTCAGGAGAAAGCCTCCCTGCTACTTCCCTGTATCTTAGAATTGCCTTCTATTTCTTCCATGCCTTAAGTGGGTGTAGAAACACCCGCTGCTGCTCTTTGAGCAGTGAGAATCATAGAATCATAGAATCGTAGAAAGTTTTGTGTTGGAAGGGACCCCTAGAGGTCATCTAGTCCAACCCCCCCGCAGCGAGCAGGGACACCACTAACTAGATCAGGTTGCTCAGAGCCCTGAATGATCTGCTGCTCCTGCTAAGTCAGCTGTGCAAAGAGATGAGGGTCCTTGAGTGGGTGACTGGCTGTGGGGAACTCAATAGAACTACAGCATGGAAACTCCATGGGGTACTCGCCCCGGTGCCCCCTGCCCCCGTGCACTGTAGAGTGAAGGACTTTACTGTCTAACTGCTTGAGAGGCTGGCATGCCGCGACATGGAGTGAGAGATGCTGAGAAACAGGCCAGGGCAGTAGCAAAACCCACCATGCCTATTTTACAAGGGTGTGTGGGAAGGAAGGCTGAGAGGGGACCTTATAAATGCTTATAATATCTCAAGGGTGGGTGTCAGGAGGATGGGGCCAAACTATTTTCAGTGGTGCCCAGCGACAGGACAAGGGGCAACGGGCACAAACTGAAGCACAGGAAGTTCCGTCTGAACATGAGGAAGAACTTCTTCCCTCTGAGGGTGACGGAGCACTGGAACAG
>Ga0065711_1036720_pt1 | contig 20675 bp, 13 predicted proteins | sample Hoacrofraction12_FD_59098 | JGI IMG/M metagenome (GOLD analysis project Ga0065711, IMG submission 59098) | Hoatzin crop microbial communities from Cojedes, Venezuela - Epithelial fraction 12 v2 (version 2) | ecosystem: Host-associated > Birds > Digestive system > Esophagus > Crop | place...
AGTCTCCTTCTCTGGAGATATTCAAGACCCGCCTGGACAAGGTCCTGTGCAGCCTGCTGTAGGTGACCCTGCTTCGGCAGGAGGGTTGGAATAGATGACCCACAGAGGTCCCTTCCAACCCCTACTATTCTGTAATTCTGTGAAGTGCTGTATCTATTAATGTCACATAAACTGAAAAATGCAGAAAAGAAGGAAAGGTGAAAGAAAGAAAACTGAAATAGTATTTGGTAGCTGGTCACTGTTGTAGCTCTACTGATGCAGACTTCAGCATATGTGGACAAAACTGCAAATAATGATTTGCATTAGCATGTCTTACCTCTGATCAGAATTTGTGGAAGGGGTTGTGCAGCAGTGCAGATATAAAACAAATTTTAGACTTTGTTTATAATGTCTGTCGGGTTCTGACCGCTGCAAAACATTATGTGCACTCATAAAATATTAAAGGAGACCTAAAGAAGCTGAGAATAAGATGATAAAATATTTAATAAAGTTCAAACAGAAGATATGTTCTTGTATCCTTAAATATAACATTAAATTGTAAGCGGTGAACCTTTGTGAAAGAAGATTGAAAGTCTGTTTTGTTCAGCTTAAGGTCTAGTTAAGTTTCCTGTAGAGTGCAGCTAAGCGTCGCCCTGCTATATAAGACACTTTCATTACAGGTTTTGTACAAACATATGGGAATGGGTGTTTGGTACTGTAAGGCAAATATGCCAGTAGGATAACTTTTGTGTAACTTCAGCTGTGATACTGGTGAAGACCAACACTTCGTTTATGTCAGGTCAAAGTTGTAATCTGTAGATACAATTTTAAAATGCCTTCTGTTAATTAATATAACTTCTTGCTGTATGCATTCTTTCAAATAACATAAGAGTTGCAGTTACCTGGTAAGTGCACATTTTCATTGAAAAGACCTCTGAAAACAATGTGTTACAGTCAATGTGTACAAGTAACTTATTTTACTCTAAAGGATGAAAAACAGAACATATAAACTTTGATATCAATTAACTACACTAAGCTCCAAATTGTTTGCTCACACCCTCTTAAAGGGCATCATGAATTGCACAGATATGCAGAGATAAATGGGTAAGATTGTATTTGCTGGTAAATTTCTGTCAACTTCCATAGCCATGACAATTGGATATGAGACTGTGTATTAGGAAATGTGTGTCTAATTTATGCGAAACAAGCTGTTGCTTAACTTCCAGAATTCTGTAATGAATAAATTATCCGATATTTTGGTAGTGCAAGGTATTTAAATATTTAGGCAAAATGAGGGCTACCCTTTTTTGCCTTTTGTGTCGCATGATGTCATTTTTAAACTAGAATTTTTACTTCTTGCCCCTCAAACTAAGTAGTTAGTTAATTATAGTTACACCAAAACCAAAACTGATCGTTGAGCTTCAGGAATCTCATTAAGAAAGCTTGTGCTGTTGGTGGTGCTAACAGACCCAAGCAAGAATACAAGGTCTGTTGTGCTAGGCACTGTAGAAGGACAGCGAAACAGTCCTTGTAATTTGGCAAGCTGAGTCTAGGCTGTGTTGGTTACTAACAGCTCACCTGGTATTTTTAAAACCCTGAGTTGAACTTCCTTTCTAGAACTGGCCATTGGCAAAAAGAACCCCAAGGATTGGAGTTCTGGTAATGGTTCTGTCTTCTGTAGCCCACAGCAGAAGCATGAAGTAGTGTGGAGGGGCACAAACTCTTCTGCATTTTTTATGATTGTGCCATCACATAAGATAATAGTTTAGTAGCCACGTGAAATGGCTACTAGAAGCCTAGGAAGATGGCACCTGAAGGGTCCTGACTTTTCTGTGAGAGAAGGAAGTGAATGGGAGAAGGGTGATGAGAGAACAAACAGCGATAGTAGGGAGGAGGAGGAGGTTTTTCAGCTGCATGATGCTCAAGACCTTGGCAGTAGCTTGAAGTCCAGTTACTATATAAAGGCCAGACTCATCCCTTGATCTCTGTGCAGTCCTTCCATCACCATCCATCTGCACCACAGGGTGGCACGGAGCCTTCATGTTTTGCCACAGACCATAACCTAAGGGGGGAAAGTAGCTTCTTCACTTGGTCTTTTTGACACAAGACAAAACGTGGGAGTAAAGGAAGTTGTCCTATTCAATTCTCAAGTGGGGCAATGAGAAGTAAGAATTGCTTAGTGTCTTATAAGCCTGGAGGTAGAAGCTGGTAGTAATCTCTAGTTATCTTGGTGTCCTGTTACTTTAGTTATCAAGGTCCTTTTTATGCTGATTAAATGGAATTTTCTGCTTTTTTAGACACATTGGACATGTTGGTTGGGATCCAAACACAGGTTTTGATGTAAGTAATAAGTTGTTCAAGACACTGAATAATTAAAAGCTTTAGAGGCTTTTTAATGTAAGTTGTGAAGACTGTCGTTAAGTAAACCTAACTGTACATCAAAGTAGTTATAAATTGTGATTTCATAATATGATTCAAACACAGACAGATGTCGGGGTAGAAGGAAATAGGAGAGATGCAGGATTGAGGGGAAAACAAGCAAAACTTAAGTTTTTGTGCAAGGTGGTTACCTCTCCTAAAATAGTCTTTGCTGACTGAAAAGTCAACCCAGAGACATGTCCATGACTTTGCTGTTCCTATTAACTACATGGTTTGTGGGTTTTTTTCCCAATACAAATGATATTTTAGAAAATTCTTCTAGTTCAAGCTACTTAAAACTAATCTGTCTGACTTGCAGGTGAACAACTTAGACCCAGAACTGAAAAACCTGTTTGATCTGTGTGGAATTTCAGAGGCTCAATTAAAAGACAAAGAAACTTCAAAGGTCATATATGATTTCATTGAAAAAACAGGAGGTGTGGAAGCCGTTAAAAACGAGCTGCGCAGACAAGGTGCGATTCCTTTTATTTCCATGTAAAAATTAGCAGGGCGTTTTTTGCCTTGAGGATGAGAGTAGAAGCTGTTGATCATGAGCCATTTCTGATTCTCATCTCTGGACTTCACATCACCGCAGTTGCATCGGATTTCATAATGTTTCTGTATAACATACACTATGTAAAAATGTTCGTGCATGACCTAGGAGAGTTCCCTAACGAATAAGGATCTTATCTATGTCAGTTAAGTAATTTCCAGTAACACTTAGTCTGACTGTAAAGTTAGGCAGTATATTCCAGATAGATTGGGGTTTTTTTTCAGACTGTGTAATTTGCATATTTATATTTTAATCTCAATCTTACAAATAAATTAAAATTTTAGAAGCAGTATTGCTGTTGTCAGAGTAACAGCAAGTGTCTGACAGGTGTATGTGTGGTGCCCATTTACCCTTGCAGCACTGTGTAATGAACCTTCCAACAGCTAGAGGCCTGCAAATTTTGCTGGAATATTTTAAAAAAGAAAAAAAAGCTTTTTTTCTTATTTAATGTAAAAAGTACTTGTTTTGAGCAGGCTACTGCTACAAGAAAATTGTCAGATAAGCCATTTCCTGTGTAACCTTTAAATGTAATCTCAGCTGATGCACTATCTAGTGGAACATAGCAGGTCGGTCTGAAAACTACACTGCAAATGTCAAACTTTCAGAAATTTGCGTAGAACGTTTCTCAAGAGAAATACGATGTTAAATGCCACTGAAATTATAGCAGTTTGAAAATTGTGAATAAATTTTTTGAGTGACTGAAGAGATACAGATTCAAGGTACAATGACTTGTTACATTTATTCCTTAGGTCCCCCACGGTGGAGCGGTATGTGTTTGAGCTGGCATCTAAGCATATGCTTCAAAGTACTCATGCTGCTGTGTGATTTTTTTTTTCCTAGATGAGAAACCTTAGTCTACATCTGTTTGACTGCAGTACTAAAACTTATAGTCAAACTTCTTAGTTAAATTGCAAGCAAAACTTCAGTTATGATTTTTTTCTCAGTAAGAAATCTGTCCATTTCTATATATAATCTTAATTCTGTTTAAATGTTTACAGTTATTGATCCCAGACTACTGACCATAAAATTGGATTGAGAAGATTTGCCTTAGAGTCTTACGACTAGCTTAAAATATTTTAAAAATGCCTATTTTTCTATTATGTATGTGTTAACTTCATTACAGCCACTTGCATGTACGCAATTGAAATTAAAGCTGCCTCATCTTTAACATGCATGATAATAATCTACCTCTGTGGTTTTTGATAGAGGTAGATAAAATTTTCCAGTATTTCAGTGGGTTTATCCACAATTATGTTACTTGGTGTGTAGGCTTGACTGCTGTTTGAAGTGTTCTTTCTCAACTGAAACACATTTTTCTGTATTTTATTGCAAGAATTTCTGTGCTTATGTATTCATCCTGCTAGGCTGTTGACTAGAGAGCTGCAGACATGTTGTTCTGCTCAGGTAGAAGTTACTTTCTTGTTTTTCTTGCCCTTTCGCTAGTTTTAGTATTGTTGTGGTTTGGGTTTTTTAGTAACAATACCACAAATAGAGGATTTTACATACTTTTTTTTTAATAGCCATGTTCAGGTTAATGTGCATTTGTAAAAAACTAAATTATTTCCTTGCTTTGCCTCTGCCATCTGTTTGGGGGGAAGGGAGAGAGGACCAGGTAATGCTGCTCCCTCCTTGCTGCTTCTCCCCTGTTTCACTCCAGCTGAGTGCAGACAAGCCTTATAAACTGAACTCTATTTCCACAGACTGGATGTGGCATATCTCTCTGTATACGATGCAAATAAAACCTTTCCCCAAAGAAAAACTTAAGCCTTCCGTTCAAAATCTACATACACTACAGATTCTGGAGCATGACCATGTTACCTGTCTTTTCAGTAATACAGAAAAACTGTCTGTAGTGCTTGCTGAGTAAGTTATATTTGAAAATACTGGCTTATAGTGGCCAAGAAGGAAACTATGGTCCTGTCAGCCAAAAAGTGGTGGGATTTTTTTTTTTTTTTTAATCAAGAATGTTGGTAGTATGTCTGCAAAATGTATAAAGTTTGAGATGAGATTCTCCCCACATTCTTTTGAAGGGATGGGAAAAAACAGCAGTTTGTGGAACTCTAGGAATATAACATGTAATTTTAGGAGGGGTCTGTCTCTCTAAAATGAGCAGGGAAGGAGGCACTGAGGCACCAGTGTCTCCTACTTCGTCAAAATCCCTTTTTTAGGGATGTCCCCTCTCTATCCCAGTGCAGACAGCTTGCTTTCTCAGCATGTGACAAGCAGGAGGTATTGGAAGATGTAAAGAAGTATCTTCTTGATTGTAATACATTTTTCATTATCAAAGCATGGGAAATCAAATGTGAATTTTCTTAGTTGTATGATAGTCCCTGGATTATTAAGTAGTTACGTGCAATAACCACACAATCGAAAGTACCTTCAGCCATTAGATGCTTAATGGAAGAGGAAATGAAATGGTGTTATTGAAAATGCCATTAGCAGAGAAAGTACATTTCAAGGCCACTTCACGTAGAAATGATCCTGTGCGTGGAGTTTAGCCCTGAAGTTGTTTCCTTTCTGTGGTCCCTCCCATAAAGATACTGCTGGAACTAATTTTCAGGGAAAGAGACTTAAGAGTCAGTTTATGCTGCATCGGAATGCATTAGTAGGTTTTTTGTTACTAGAAGATGATGCTTCAAAAATATTTGGCTCTGTAATTACCTAATAAAATACTGGATAGATTATAAAGTGGAAGTTCTGTATTTCCCTTCAAGTGTATTTTCCAAAACCTGTTTCTCTTGCCTTCTGTCCTAGCTCGACAATTTTTAGAGGATTCTTTTGAAATTTTTCTGCATTATGTCATGACACATTGGAACGCTAACTTAAGATACACTTGGATTATGAAGATGGTTACTACCATAGCACCAAACCAAACTGAATGACCAAGCTTGTTTTGTGACTGATTAGTCTTTTGATGTATTGTATCCAGAACTGGTAAAATTTGCACAGGCACAGAGATCCTTGCAAAAGGCAAGGCAAAGCCTTTTTTTCTTTTTCTGCTAGTCTCTGAAAGACTTACGGGTATTGAATGGCATGTAATTGTAAATTGTTTTGTTCTGTTTCAGCTCCACCTCCACCACCACCGTGCAGAGGAGGACCCCCTCCACCACCACCTCCACATAGCCTGGGTCCTCCTCCTCCCCCTGCTAGGGGCCGAGGGGCACCACCTCCACCTCCTTCAAGAGCGCCCACAGCAGCACCTCCACCCCCACCTCCGTCTAGACCTGGTGCCTCGGTGCCCCCACCTCCTCCAAACAGGATGTATCCTCCACCACCACCAGTGCATTCATCATCTGCGCCATCAGGTCCTCCTCCACCACCACCACCACCACCGGCAAGTGGGTCATCTGTTCCTCCACCACCTCCTCCTCCTCCACCCCCTCCTGGTCCTCCTCCACCACCAGGCCTTCCTTCAGAGGTTGATCACCAGCTTCCAGTTCCTGTGGGAAACAAAGCAGCACTCCTGGATCAAATCAGAGAAGGAGCTCAGTTAAAGAAAGTAGAACAGAACAGTCGACCAGTGTCCTGCTCAGGAAGAGATGCACTGTTAGACCAGATACGACAGGGTATACAGCTGAAATCCGTGAGTAAAAGCTGTTTCTCATCTATGTCCCTTTGGGACTTGCAAATAGCTGCAGTACTGCAGTGTGAACAGTAACTTGTGGCTCTTTTTGGGACTGGATCATAACTTTTAGAGTTTTTGAAGTGGCACTTTAAGTGTCAGTACTGAGAAAATGCTTAGAATGGATATTTGATATAGGTGACTATTGGTGCATGAAATCATCCTTGTTTGAAACTCATTTTTCACTTCTACTGAAAAGCTTTAAGCATAAACCCTACAATGATAGTACCACAGTATTGTGGCTGTAAAGAACTTTTGCAAGAACTATGAAAGATTGCTGGTCTCTTGAGGGCTTCAGTAAAATCGTCTAAACAACTGTGGGGGCTGAGTTCAGCAGTAATGGTAGTGGGAGGCAAAGACTACATCCCCTCTACCATCTTAAAATGGACCTGTGCTCTGCAAATGTTGAGGCTTGTGACAGGGTGGCTGCCTGTGTCTGGAGAAGTGCTGCCTGTGAGGGTGCCTCCGCTGTTCCTGCTGCTGCTCAGGCTATTATATTTTTTTTTTCTGAGGTCACTGAATATCTTCAAAATAATTTTGTCTGTAGGTACTTTTTTTTTTTGGCTACTGTTCTGCCCTTGAGGCATCTGATGTAAAAATTGTGAGGGAATGTTAATATTTATTTGCCATTACAGGTATGCAGTATCAAAGTCCGTTCCTTTCAGAAGGGATTATCAACCCAAAGCAGACCTGATTAATAAACAAGAAAAAATACGTTGCGTTATATGCCAAGGATAAAATAAATAACGATTGTGCAGCCACACTTGTCATGCTTGTACAACCATATTAAGAAGCTTTCCTTAAGCTGAGCACTCACTTCGTGGTAATCAGAGCTGAAATTTTTAATCTGGAATATGAACTAACTATAGTTGTGTTTTATGGCGAAAGAGAAAAGGTTGGGTATTTTATAAATAAAAACCTAGCTTGAGCTAAAGAAACAAACTGCAGTTTCACTCTTCCTTTGGCTGAAAAAAAACTCACTAATGTTACAAGGAAGTTTGTCTCAAAATGCACAGGTTCTGTCTTGCTAATTGCATCTTTCGAATGTATCCTTTTTTCCAAGGTATCTGATGGTCAGGAGAGTGCACCGCCTACACCTGCACCCACCTCAGGAATTGTGGGTGCATTAATGGAAGTTATGCAGAAAAGGAGCAAAGCCATTCATTCTTCAGGTGAGTCTGATGGAGTTCTTCTGACCTCATGGTGTCAGGTTTTCAATAGTTAACACTTCTATTCAGCATAAAATGTTGTTTGAAAATGGCATGGATTTTGGCATATACTCCAATACAGAATGCTCTAGGAAGACCCCTTGTGATGGGTTGAATGGTTACTTCGTTCTAGTTTGGATTACTGGTGTACGGTAGTTTGCAGTAATACAATCAAGGTTAATAACCTTATAAAGCTTGTTTTGGTTTGGGAGGTTTTTTTGTTGTTTTTACAACAGACTTATTTTTGTCCAATAGATATCTGATGAAATTCAGTATTTTGGAAGGAAGGTTTTTAATGCTTTCTGTTTCTAGATGCCAAAACTCTTGCAGAGATTCAGGAGCTTAAAACTGTGGCTTCCAGTGTGCTTTGGATGCCACCTGCTGGATAATAATCAGATAACCAGTGTTACTTGACTAGGCCTATGCTAGTACAGAGTCAGCTTTTCACACTTCAGTACTTGGAAAAAATCAGGCTGCAAGAGGATTTGCATTTCTCAGATACCAGCTTGTAAGAAATGCAGTTCAGTAGCTGTAGTGCAGTGATTTGGTTATATCTCCTCTGTTTAGTCTTTGATTCATTTTCCTTCCAGAGCTTGCCTTGATACCAAAACTGCACTTGCAGTCTGCAGACTGTTTGACTACGTGCAGTATAGTTCGTTGATTTGCTGCCCTGTGTAGTAGTCTCCAGTTTTGGAACTTTATATAAATTAAATACCAGAAGGGTGTTAAATACAGCATTTTCCTAAGGAAGGAAATGCTCTTGCCTAACACATAAGTATTTTAATTTTAACAGGCTACAACTTTTAAATTATGATACATACAAAAATAGTGGAAAGCTGAATAAAATTAACAAGAGTTGATGCTGAAGCTGATGTGCATTATACAGCTTATAACATTCCAGTAACTACAACAGACTTCAGCTCACAAAATTTTTTCTTTCTGCCTGTACAGTAAACAGAAATCCCATTATGTAGTAAACCTGGGGAAGCAGTTCTTACCTTTCAGAAATTAATCTGTCCTTAAACTTTAAAGCCCAATCTGCAAGAAGCTGGCCTCTCTCACATTTTCTAAGAACGAGTAATAAGTAGTAAGTGTTAAATGAGAACTTCTGATTCTTTTTCTCATAGCAGAAAACAAGATACGTTTTTCTTACCTGGCGAAAGGAGTGAGAAGGGAAACAGACTGAACTCTCAGCCAGTATCTATCTAAACTGAATGTCATGTCTAGCAGTCTTAAAACAGAGTATTACCAAATGCGTTGTCGTGACTGCCTTGAACTGATTGTTCTGTTCTCATGAAGTTTTGGGAGAAATCTATAACACGTTTGGAATGTTAATTTGGTGCATGCAAGTGACTTGTCTTTTTTGTCTTACAGATGAAGATGAGGATGAAGAAGATGAAGAAGACTTTGAGGATGATGACGAATGGGATGATTGATCATATATTATTATATATATATATTTTTTAAGGTGAATGATATACTAAACACTACTTTCTGTCTATGGATTCTGTAAAATTATCATGTAAATGTTCTACCAATTTGCTGTATATTTTTGTTGCCTTTTGCTTTTTTATTAATCTGTGCAATACCTCATTTAATCTGTAAAGGTTTGTCATAATCCTCTACAAAGCTACTCCCTGTTAATGTGTGCAAGTTTACACCTGGATGATCATGTACATGTGAATACTTTTCATTCCATCAATAAGGGAGTTTAAATGTAATATGTGAGACTGGCAAAAACCTTAATGTAATTTAGTTATAATGCAAGAAGGAAAACACTATTTTCATACCCTACTTTTTCTGTATCTAAATTTTCTTATTAAAACCTAGTATAGCACTATGTTCTATAAGTGATGCAGCTCTTAGTTTATTTAGCCCCTTCATTTCGAATGCAGTGCTACGTGAATGTTGAGGCTGGTTTATACTATAGCATGGTTTCAAAAACATTACAACGTTGCAGTTCAGATCTTAGCAGTATGCTTGACATAAACCAAAATCACTACAGAAATGCACAGCTAGTCGTGAGCATTACCTTGCCATAACTGTAGCAATACTGACTGCTATTGAACAGCGGCAGTAATTAAGTCCTTCAATTAGAGAACTCTCTATCTGAAGTTAAGCAGGGTGGCTTTACATGGTAATAGTGGTAGAGGCATCTTTGATGCAGACAGGTTCAGTCTTTTTTTGTTGGGTTTTTGTTTGTTTGTTTTCTTCCATTCCCAGCTCTTACTTTCTCAATGAAGAAGTGTATATTACTGGAGGTTGGCAATTGCTACAGTTTGATTTATTTTTAAAATCAATTTTATGTGGTTTTCAGGCTGAAGGGCTGCATTTAATGCTTGCTTCTATAATGTTTAGTTACTTTTTAAAATTTGTAGGACATTGGTGTACTAATAAAGTAAACGTAAGTGGTATTACATTGCAGTCTTTGTGTTATGGTACATAACAAATGCTGAAACACCAATCCTACATCCATAAAGTTGGAAAGCTATTAACTCAGAATATACGCTTTGAATAAGTACTGAACGTTATGGCAGTATTCTGTCTTCGTTTGTTGGCTTTAAGACCAAGGGTTGTGATGAAGATCAAGAACCCGATTCACAAGAATAGTGTTTGAATAAGCGGACGGAAAATGGGATTCTTATTTCACAGCTTGCACATTTATATAAGTTGTACTTTGTAGTGCAGTAAACATTGGCACATCTGCCTATTACAAAATACTAATCTATGCTATGTGGGTATTTAATATCTGCAGCATTAGTTACAGTACTTAATGTAATTTTCAGGTAGAAAATCTTTTTAAAAACCACATCATCTGACACGGAATGTTTACTTAAGTCAGTCATATTTGGAGCATAGTTAATGCATAGTGTCCTGGGTCTTTGACTGTAGTCAAGCGATGAAGCTAAATTTAAGTTGTCGGAATTGTATTGACTGAAACCCAGTGTTGACCTGATCTTGACAGGCTGGACCTGCATGATACGGCTTGGATTTCTAACCCAGTTATAACCTAGTCTTTAGCGAATTAATTTAGTCATATGAGAAGAAAGTTGCTGAAAAGTAGTGGGAGAGGTAAGGTTGTAGTTAAATTATTCAGAGGATGTTAACTTCCTTCCAGGAGTAATTTAAGCACATAACTTGAGGAAAAAGAATTTCCAAGTAGTCTCACTTTCTTGCAGTAACTTTCGCGTTGCCCTCTGCTGCTAGAAACACTTGCTGCTAGCTCTGCTGCTGTAATGGCTTGAGCATTGAATCAAGCGCAAGCGCAGCCTGGGGTAGCTAATGGCAGTGGAGTTAAGAACTTGTGTATAAGGAAAATACTTGTATGGCTTTCATATAACTTCTGGCACTGCTCCCTTACTTTCTGTGGCATATAGGGCATTTTAAAATTGCACAAATGAGGCCTAGAGATTTTCCTAACATGCTACTTACTAGATATGTTTAGCTGTCATGTTCCCAGAGTTGGAATTTCTGTAATATAGTTAATAATTAAGCATCACAGTTCATTAATCATACTTCTATTCCAGGTTTTGGGAGCTCTGAAGTTAACTTGTTGAATAAAACTTTGATTTGTAGATACTGGCCAAAGAAAGCTTCTGGGTTTTCTATTTCTTTTTCTTCATATAAAAAGTACACTCATGTTCTGTGGTGTCCAGGTTAATATTTACTTTAAAGTAGTATTTGTACATGATAAATTTCAGGCATAAAGACTGCAGTGGCAGTTAAGTTAGTCATAACTGCATGCTTCAGCACTCCGCCACTTGCACTATGAGCAGACAATAGCATTTCATGATACTGGTGCATTGTTGCTAAACATTGTAATGAAGGCCTCTTACGTATTCTGGTTAAATGACTGTCCAGATAGCCTTAGCAATTAACAAACTGGCATGAGGCTTTTGTATCTCAACACTCTGTGTGCATAGACAATATCAGCTAGCCACTTGTACGTATGAAATCCGTAAGAACTTCTCAATCATTCAGTTTTCCATTTACCAAACTGAAATTTTTAGTATGTGAATTTTTGAAATGTACAGTGAATAGGATGTTGCACTGGTGGCAATTCATCATGGAGCATAATAAAATTAATTTGACCCAAATAGCATAAAACTGTGTGGTTTTTAAGTGCTAATTGTGGCACGGCTTTTAAAATAGATCTGCATATTGATTACACGCTTTAGAAATTACTCTGGTCTCCTAGCCAAGTCCACAAAGCAGTAAATAGCCACTGTCAAATTGCAGTAGTTTTCACGTCTCTGGAAAGTTGGAGTGTGCTCGTGAATAAACACAATGAGTAAGAATGTGACACCCTGTCCTCCTGGCAGACCTCGCGGCTGCTCGGCGGCGTCTGTGCAACGGCGGCTGCTGCTGCGGGCAAGTGCAATAATCCAGCAGCAGTTCAAGGTCAAACAAACAGGCTTCGTTCATAAACACTCTAGGAGGAGCACTACGTAGTTAACTCGTGTCAACGAACGCTCAAATTTACGAGGTTTTCACAGATGTGGATCTGTGTCTTGCATGTCTTAATGGTTGAGCTCAGGGTGCTTCAGAAGTCTGCTTTCCTCCTCTAAAGCAGCTGAGGAGTCCAGCATTCCAAATTTTTATCTGGTGTACGCTTTCCTTTGAAGTTTAGTACTTAGGTGTTTTTAGGCCTTGAGTGCAAGGCAAAGTTGGCATTGTTACTTACAGGGTGTGCTGAGGTACATAATTATTTCCTCTCAGCTTAGGAAACAGAAGCTTAAAACGGGCTTTTGAAAAGAGGCTTTTCTTTCCATTTTTTTGTTTGGCAAAGGTTACTTTCCCAAGCAAGACATATGTAAAGAGGAAGGAGAGATCCTTTTGGTTTTGTTACCAATCCGTTGCAACAGCCTTTATCTAATCATTAGAGGAATTCCTGGTCTAATTAACGTTCCTGAAGCTTAAGTACACTGATAAGCAGGTTTATTTATAGAGAAGGGAAAATTGTTTGGGGAAGCTTAGAAGATACTAAACCTCTGTCTCTTAGAGGGCCAGTGTTGCCCTCCAGCAGTGCAGCAGGGACTCCTGTTGCTATGTATTTGTTTACTGCCTGGAGTTTTCTTGTGAGTGAGAAGGAAAGGGCAGGGTAGTACAAACTGGAATGTGAGCTGTGGAGGGTTAATGCCCATGGTTAAGCCTGACACTTCTCTCTGAGGCAGTGTTCGGAAGTTTGAGGATGCTTACACAGTTGTGGAAGAGACTTTTTACTCCCCAAACTGCTATGGCATGTCTGCTGTTTTGTGCCTGGAAAAACAAACCATTAGTTGTTTGAAATCACAGATTTGAAGTTGATGCAGATACGTGTTGAGAAGTAGAATCATTGCATCTATATTGAAATATAAATAATGAGTTATTTTCTGATGCTTTATTTCATGCTGAAGTTTACAGTATTTGTGGAGTGACTTGCTAAAATGAGCTAGGACAGTAATTTATCAGGTATTCAAACTTTTCTCTGATGTAGCTTTGGGTATTACCTGTAGGACTTACCTATCTATAAGCAGTTTAATACATGCATGAAGTTGTGAAGCTCGATATTTTATATTTATTGTGGTTTTTATCTATTAGTTCTGAAAAACATACATAAAAGGGCTTTTTGCTAGTGCTCTAATGAGTTTTTGAAGTCTTTTTGGAGCTAAATTCTTGAGCCATTACTTCATGTGTGTGTCTTTTCCCTCCCTGAAGCTTAATCATCTTTACTGAGTTTTGTTACTCAAGCAGTATGAATTTTAAACTTGTTACTTGACAATTAGATGGGGGGGTGTAAGGTTTTCTGAGGAAAAAACCTTCAGAGAAGTTTTAAAAAACAGAACAAGTTCAAAACCAGCCATAAACGTGCATTATAGTTTTGTATGTGCTGGTGGAGTGTGGGGTGGGATGGGGGCAATATGATCTGGAGTTTAAAGCTTAAGAAATATCATAATGCTTGTGTCTTATATCAGACACAAAGTATTTGCTTAAATGACATCGTCAGGCACACGATACTGGGAATTGGCTCTTCTGGATGTTGATGCCAAAAACCAGGCAACTGCTGGAGCTGTTGAACTGGGTTTGGAGCCCTTTGTTGGTAGATGGGGCTTCCCAGCTGCTCAGGATACAGTACAGAGACTGACAGATTGTTTGCATCCTTTTTTTCTTCCTTTTTTTTACTAGATGCTAGTATAGAATTTTTCTGATTAGAACAGTTTTTTGGACCAAAACAGAGCTTATTTCATCATCAAGGGATGAAATGATCCTCAGCATATAGTCCTTTGTGAGGGTTATGCCTGCTCAACTGTCAGCAGAGAATCTGTCTCTATTTTTAAATTCAAAATGAAATGGAAAGAGCTGACTAGGCCCAGTTAACCTAAACCACGTTTTCTGTGGCTAGTCTCCTGAGGGTAACGTGTGTGTGTGAAAAGCAAATGGCCAAAGCAGAGATCTGCTAGGTAGTAGCATTCTCTTTGAAGGCCCTACATCAAGAAGGAAGTTTTCCCCAGTAGTAGCTGTAGTACCTAGTCCTTAGAAAACATGTTACTAAACTTTACCTGCTGTCCGCAAGACAGGGAAGACAGGAAGATTATTTCTGGAGAGCAGGCAAGCCCCTCTGCTCTCAGTTGTGCTTGATATTTTTGACCATGCTAATAGTGGGTTATCTGGTACAAGAACACATAGCAAGCTCTTTGTGTCGAAGCTGGTGCCAGGAGCACGTGACAGGGAAGATACAGACCCTGCTATTCCTGCTGGGTTTGATTTTGAAATGGGGATGCTGTTGATTAGTTCTCAGCATCCCATCCGACTCCTGTCTCGGTTCTGTGCTGCCCTTTACATATGAGAATCAATAGAATTTCTGGGTAAAAAGCATAGCAGGATAGTACCTGGACCCTTTTGTTTCTTCACCGCGTCTACAATTTGGTAAACAGAAATAATACGTCTTTAGAAGTATTTCTAAATGATTTTTCCAAAACATCTGTCTGAATGGCATACGGTGGTTTGGAGCGGGAAGTACTGGTTTTCTTGGCAGGAGGTCTCCCTGCAGACTCTGTGTTCTTAGAAAAGTATTTGAATATGGCACATAACGTTCCTAATCCGCTTCTCAGCCAGACAAGCTGTCACACGTGGGTTACTCCTTATGGAGAAAATAGTTCTTAAAAACCGGCTGTATATTCCTCATGAATTACCCTAATTCTAATGCAAGCTATCAGATAAAGCAGGACTCTTACCAGACTAAGAAGAAAGTAAAGCTACCAACAAAATCTAAGACCTCAGCCAGCAAGATGCCTGGGGAGAAGGCGCAGCCCTGCTAGGGTTTTTAGTGGCCAAAATGGAGGTAACTACGTACCGAGAGTGTTCAGAGACCTTTAAAAAAATAAAAAATCTGATTACAAGTCTGCAGAAGGATGAATAGAATCCAGTAAAGCAAGATGAAGAAAAGAAAAACTGTGAAATCATTCTGTAATGTTTAAATGTTCCCTTTTGTGCTGTAACATCTTCCATGCTGGCCTTACAGGAGCTGGGATGCTCTTCTGACTCCTGCTAAACTAATGTCCTGCCCAGATAACCAAGGTTACTCTTTCTCGCAGATATGTTATCACATCTCAGCCATTCTGGCCTTCACTACCCATCTCTTGTTCCTGGACAGCTCTCCAAACCTCGTCATAAAAATACAGTTAGCACAATTGCCTAACAAATACCTTCAGCAGCCTACAGCATGCAGCTGTCGTGTAATGCGTGAGCCATTCCAAAGCAAACAGAAGTTGTCCTGGTATGGGTTCCTCTTCAGGAAAGAAATGGCCTTATGTACATACTTGGCTAAAGAATACGTGGAGATACTAAATGACCAATAGAGAAACCATAGTGCTGATCGCTCTAATGAACAACATGAGAGATGGGTGGCTGGTCAAAGGAGAGCAGTAATCCCAGATGCATTCTTCAAGGAGTCAACTCAACACAGATCACTGCTGGCACAGAAAACAGTACTGGAATCTTTCTTTGCTGTTGGGCACGTTGCCAGTCCATCGTGTGTGCTGACTCTCTAGCCTATAGATGTCCGCAAATTATGCGGACCTTTGGCAGCGGCCAATCAGGATGATCATCATCATTCCAATGTTTTATGTGAGGAATCTGCCTCCTCAACCAAGCTGCCCACCCGGTCTAGAGGTGGTGCCTGGATTTGAAATGAGTTTAGAGCAGCATTCCTCATACCTCGCCCAGGTGGTGCCAGGTGAGGCACCAGGTGCCAGGAGCCCTGCGCCATGATTGACGGTGTCAGAAGCTGAACTGATCCTGAACAGGGAGTCCTCGCCGGGGTTAGCCACCCGAGCCCGAGTGCATGATGATCGCAGGCAGCGCTCGCACGCGCGGCAGCAGCTACGCCTGGCCCTGTCGCGCGGCCACACGGCTCTGCCCGTTTCATGTACCCGACCTCCTCGCTATGAGGGGTCGCGCGCTGCTCCCCAAAGGTGCAAAGGACACTAGGTTCGTGGATGTAAGTCACTACAAAACCGCAGGAATGGGTGCCTCTTCTGAATCCCTGCAGGTCCGCGAGGCCGAAGGGCACAGCAGGGCTGCGGCCGCACTTTCGGAAAAGCGCGGGGGCCCCAGGAGAGTCGCAGCGCAGGAGGCGTTCTGTTTATGGCTTGGATTTACTGCAACTCTGGGTGTGCTGGCTTCTGCTGGTTTCGTCTTACTGCCTCGCCTGTCTCTCATCTCGGTTCGAAAGGGGCCATCCTGTTTTCGTCAGGGCGCACGCTAGAGCTCCGACTTTGTCTGAGGAAAGGCCGACAATAGCTGTGAAGGGTGTGAGAATGTTTTTGCTGTGGGATGACAGTCACGGTCTGTGTTCCCCAGCCTCTCGGATCGTCACAGACATTAGGAGAAATTGTGACTGGACACAGCTGAAATCAGATTGATTTGTTTTCATCTATTAAATTTCTTTTTTACTATTTGCACTTGATAAATACTACAGCCACAGGGTAAAAATGTGTCCGCTATTTCAGCTGAACAGTGTGATCCATGCTTACTCAAAACTGTTGGACTTGTCATATGTTTTAAGTTCCCAACTAAGATTTTATTAATCTTTCTGTGTAATTTTCAGTGAACAGCTGCACTATCAACTTAGAGACAGAGAGGTCTTCCAAGAAACACAAGGACAAATGTAGCTCTTTAAGTCTGACCTCCTGTTTTATTACTATGAAGACAGCTGGGTTCTAATTTAGCAGCATCTATTCTGCAGCATTAAAGAAGGAAAAAAGAAACAAAACCTTTGTATTTTGTGTTGCTAATTTGACTGAAACTGTCAAAATGTTTCTGCCCAAGGCAACTTCTGGAGGTCTTGCTAAATGGAAGCTCGTAGACATACTAACCCCAAAGTTTTTCATTTGGTCTAAATGTTGGTTATTCTCTGCACACGTGTGCCACTGGTTTCTTCAGGACCTCTGAGCATCTTCCTAATGCTAACCAGATGGAGGGTTCAGGCAATAAAACCTCACTGCTCAAGTTGCAAATGGGGAAGGCTCATTTCACCAAGGCTTTTGCAGAAGTTTGTGGCAAAGGTACACGCTCCACCCATTGCTCCTTACTTCCGGCAGCATGACGTTTTATCCAGTCATGCAATCTTTTCACCAAGCCCTATTTAGAACTACTAAAAACTGAAGTGAAGTCATGGCATGGACTTAATCAGTCAAACTGTTGTGATGGGATGGGAGCTGTGCAATAAGAAACGCAGCCGTACAGTGGTACTTAACTACCCATAGTCTCGGTCTCAGAGAAGGATATGTGTCTAATCTGTGTGATACTTCAGCCACAGGTTTGGTAAGGAATAGAGATATTAGTTTGTAGAGAGTGAGTCCCTATAGGGTTAGTTTTTATAATCATCATTGAGCAGCTCTCATGTATCACAGCTACCTGCTGGGGACACATGTTATGGGGTTGTTTCTGCAGTTCGTCGCTGTTTCCTCTTAAATATGTGTGATCTCAGAGAAAAATGTCACCAATGTGCAAAATCTAAGGTTCCTCTGGAGATGGGAGCATCTGAAATAATCTGCGCAGAATGTACGATGAAAGCCCCCAGACTGCTCTCAGGGGCACGTGAGGGTTTGGCAGAACTCAGAGAGCAGAAACAAAGCCTGGAATTACAGGCTTGAGAAAGGATTTGTTAGGCTATCTGAGGCAGTGCCCCATTGCACAGAAAGACATCAGTTGGTACAAGAATATATCAAGAGATCCACAAGTTCATATTACAGTTTGGCAATTCTTGCAAGCTGCAAAACCATTTAGCCTTTGTAACAGGGGTAATCGGCTGACCAGAGGCTGGGGCTGCGTAAAGCACATACCCCTCTGGTATAGGAGAAGGCATTTAAAATAAAGAACAGGCTGATTCTGCATACTCCATTATATTTATTAAATTCTTCTGATAGAGAGATTTTAGTACCAGAACAAACTTACTTTCTCCTCCAAGTTGTAATTACACATTTTATATATGGTACAGATGCTTACATAGCTGCTTTCCAACAAAATCCGTGAAAGATATTTTTAGAATACAGAAAAGGAGCAAATCTATATTAAGAATGCTTTCTTTTTTTTTTTCCTTAGAAAAATTAATGCTGCACAACATCTATTTAGATTCATAGTGGAAGTTTCAATTTTCTCTTTTGTTATCCACCAGAGAAACCTGTCATTTATGTTTATCAGACTTCCAACCACCAGGACAGGACCCTCTACCTAAAACACATTCAGGTATTTAAAAGCCTGTGTGATGTCTGCTAGGCAGTACATTTTTCATCAGTAATGAGGCATAAGATGAAAAGATGTCTTATTCTGTGTTCTGGTTCAGAGCCAGTGGGAAGGAAAAAGCAGCTTGGTGGAGCTTTGATTCAGACTGTCTTCATGGTCAGGCTTGGCTTTTCCTTACCTTGTGTATTCACATCTCCCATGACCCAAGAAAAGCCAGATGAGGATTAAAGGGGAAAGAAAAGACTGCAGGGTGTCTTTTGACATCACAGTGTGGCGCCCAGCACAGAGACGTGTGAGGAAAGGATTGACATGGATGAGAGTGCCCTGAGCCCAAGCTGCTAACACTTGGATCACACTGAGTATGTCTCCGAGAGAGTTATCAAACAGACAAATCTCCCACAGCAAACGTGATAAAAAAGCAAGCCTCTTCTATGCAAAAAAGTGAAGGGAAGGGAAGTGAAGGGGGGGCAGGAGAAAACAGAAGTGGTGGGCCATGCTTCCTCCATAATTTTGAAAGTGGTAATTGGAGGAATGGGAAGAGACATGGAAAGAAAAAAGAAAAACTGTCTGTAGTTAAACCCTTCTTGGTGCCGTGCAGCATGGAGGCCAAGCTGGTGAGAAAGCCCTTCAAGTGAGAAGTCTAATCACTGGCAGCCAGTGCCCACCTCCGTCTCACCCTAAGGTTATCCCTCACACGCTGCTTGGTGGAAAAGCAAGTAAAGGGACGTAGCACCCTTAGCTGCTCATGCATCTTTATGCAGCCTTCCCCCCTGTACTGCAGTGGGAGTCCTGCTCACAAGCGGCCGTGTAGATATCGTGCAGGAAATTACCCCACTGGTGAGCTCAGCGTTTGCATTTTGAAGCATTACAGAACATCCGGTGTGAGAGGCAGGAGATCAGAGCAGAGCTACAGCTTCAACAGCATTTCCAGACTAAATCCCTAACTTCACTTAAAAGCTGACTGTAATAAACTATGGAATTCCTGATCTGCCTTCAGGTCATTCCCAGGTGGTTTCATGCTACTTTTAAAGTATGATGTTCTGTGTCAGAAATAACATACCCAAGTCCATTGCTTGCTGTTAAATTCCAGCAATGGCCCTAGAGACCTCTGGTGACCTCAAGGCAGCAGGCAGCATCTCTTGCTGTCAGAAAGAATGGAACGAGATGGACACATTTAAATCTTCTTTCTCCTTTGCACAGAGGTCATTGCAGCTCTCCCAGCCCCAGTGAGTGAATGGCCCTGTGGAGGTTTTCCATCCCGTGGCTTGTTGAAGAACTGAACGGGTTCACCATCTGCCCCAGAAGGAAAGGAACCCTCCAGACTTCTTCACAAAAAGCAAGTGAGAGAATCAACCTGAATAGGCCCAAGAGATGCATTAACCTTGAATTTCAAATAAGGAAATATCCTGTAAATAAAGCTACAGTCAAATTAAAAATCTCTTGAGACCACCGCTCTGTTTGGAGAGGGGGTAAATATTTATTGGCTCAGAAAGAAGCTGATTTGGAAAGTAGGTGTTTAAACAGTCACTGAAATACTTCAGAGTGAAGTTCAGGTCCTCATTTTGAACAGTCTCAGGCATGTGAGTCCCACCACAACAGCAGCACTTGAGACCCAGAGGCTCAGGCTGGTTCTCTCACTCTGATCAGGAATTCCACCATGGAAATGATGAATCGGCCCATTCCTGACTAAAGAGCCACCCCTGCGCCCATGACCCCCATCATCACTTTATCCCAGCTGGCACTACTAGTGTCAACACAACGATGGGACAGTACCAGAAAACTGACAGGCAAAGCAAGCAATGGGAGAGCACAACTGGGTCATGTAGATCCCCAGATGTGGTAACAACCCCATATTCCCAGTTACTCACCACTATGTCTCTTCTGGCAGGGAATATCGCTGTGGAGCTGCGGAGCGGCATGCTGCGGGGGCAATGGCTGACTGCCTCAGAATTAATCATGCTCTCGGTGGGATCACAGCTGGCTAACAAGTGCAATGAGCTGTGGTCCCTGTTAGCTTTTGAATGGAGGACCGTCAGAGGACCCAGGACTCTTAGCATTGAACAGGGCTGGTCACAGAATCACAGAATCACAGAATGGCAGGGGTTGGAAGGGACCTCTGTGGGTCATCTAGTCCAACCCCCCTGCCGAAGCAGGGTCGCCTACAGCAGGC
>Ga0065711_1036722_pt1 | contig 20674 bp, 22 predicted proteins | sample Hoacrofraction12_FD_59098 | JGI IMG/M metagenome (GOLD analysis project Ga0065711, IMG submission 59098) | Hoatzin crop microbial communities from Cojedes, Venezuela - Epithelial fraction 12 v2 (version 2) | ecosystem: Host-associated > Birds > Digestive system > Esophagus > Crop | place...
GGGGGGGGGGGAGAGGAGGGGAAGTCCAGTTTTTTACCAGCTCCCCAGAGAGTTAGGCACTTATAACACTCCCTCATTTTTTATTGCCCTTATTCTTCAAATCCTGCCCATCCCCTGTGTGATTTCACACTGCCCTTCTGTTCTCCTTCCCATCTATTACACAGTATCTCCCTTTCCCACTCGCTTCCTCCTCTTCTCTGATCCACTCGTGCATTCCAGCTTCTCTCACTCATCCCAAAGTTTGTTGGAACATCAACATTTCTCTGATGCCTTCAGCTCCTCATCCCACGTGGCTGCCTGTGTCCTGCCAAGGGGCTCCTGTCCTGATGGTGGGGATGCAGCAGCCTAAACCTGCTGCTTCCCGTGGCTGAGTCAGTTCAACCAGGCAGAAGAGCAGGAGATTTGGCGAGACATTTCAGCCTAGCCGGGGGAGGCGAAGCAGGCACAGTGCAAAAGTCCACTGCTTACATACCAGGAGATGGAAATCAGTACAGCTGATACTGTGTGTTCAGCTCTCAGCCAAAGTCCTTTCTCTCAAGGTTGTGCTGACAGACTATGAAAACAACGGCTGAAAGCACAGCATGAAAGCAAGCGGTGGGGAACTTGCCCCAGAAGAAAAAATTCACAAAGAGCAAGGCAAGGTTTAACAAATTTTTTTTTTATGTCAAGCCCTTGGCAGGGACTCGTGTGGAGGGACGATGGAAGATATTAATCCAGCACACACCAAACACTTCTTGATGCACACATGTGTTTCTCCCAGCCTTTCCACATAAGTGCTCTCTTTAAGACTCAGTCCTTAATGAGCGACATTTCAGAAGGACACCCCAGACCCCTGCATCAGCTCCAAGACAGGAGATATGCTGCAAATTAAGACATGTGGCAAGAAAATTTTTACTAGGAACAAATATTTGCCATTGCTCCGGATGGCTGCTAAGCCACACTACATTCTTGCTGGCACACTAGAGTGGATAAATATTCTTGGAAAAGTAAGTAGATTTCTGCCATCGCAAACATCTGACAAACACTTGAGGCTGCTGAACCCTGGGTCTTCATTTCTTCTTGTCAAGTTGGAGGCCCTGCCCCAGGTAGGACTATGCGCACAGCTGGCTTCTCATGTGTGCTGGTGGGACGAAAGAGCTAGAGTCAGATAAATAATAGGGAAAGCTATGGACACTCAGCACAGTGAAACCTGCATTAAGACCAGCGGACACATGCCCCGTCCTAGCTAGGCATCTCTTCAGATCTCTCAAGATTTCCACTGCCATTTCATTTAATGTCTTGTTCAAGCGCCACGTCTACCGGGGAAATGAATTCTCTCTGTTCCCCTATGCCAAGTTTCACTCCAGCATGTCAAAACCACTGCCCTACACTGCAGCATTCCTTTCCAAGTGAACTATTCCCCCCCCTCCCTCCCGCAGGTCCTGCTGATGGCAGCTCGAGGTTGTATAACTGCGCGCTCCCTCCTTGATAATAGCACAAACCAGGATTTCCTGGTATGCCAGAAATGGGTTTGCCACTCCTGCCTGTGTGAAAGGGGTGTGACAGGAGGCGAAGCAGCCATCGGGTGTTACAGCTCTGGGTCGTGTCTGTGCACCTTGACATCCCGCCAGGCTATAATAAGTGAGACCTGCAGGGAGCAACATATGTCAAAGCTGGTAATTTTCCTTCCTGCCTTCGCTCCTCAAAACCGCCTCAACTGGATCAACGCCCACCCAGTTCCTTCTCTGGACAGCTAGCGAGGCGTGCACACTGCACAAGCAGCTGCCAACTCCCCTGGAAAATGTACAGACCGACAGATCACCTGCGAGCCCGCAGCCTTGGTGTGAGCCATTCTGCACGTCTGCAGCTCGACAATGCTGCTGTGGCTATGCGAGGCAGCACCGGCCGGCCACTCGCAATCCACAGCCAGAGGTGCCTCTAAAAACACGGTCCCCACAGCAGGGAGGTCTTGCAGAAGCCTCCCAAACCTCCCCTCATTTTTAAGCCAAAGCATCCTAATAATGCCTCCTCTTCCTTTCCCTCCCCCAGCAATTTCCAGCTCCCCTGGACAGCCACGATGTCAGTCCACTTCTGGAAAGGGCATCCCTGGACAATCTGCAGCTGGATCGGAGCCAGATGCAGGAAAGGCTTGCAAGCTCCCTTGCACTGTCTTCCTTCAGGCTTCCTTAGCACGAGCCACACTCCCAGTGAGACCGCAGGAGACTTCAGCCGGTGTCTGCTCGTGCCCCTCTGCCGCACCAGGCGTTTGGCTGAGATGCAGCCGTGGCCCTGGGGAGCTGGGCTTGGAGAACTAACTAGTGCCATTTTCTGTGGAGCCCTCAGATTTGGCCTCCTAAGCAGAATTGCCAAAAATTGCACAAAAGAACACCAGCGTCTTCAGGTTTGCAGAGGTTTCCGTAACTTGAAAAGCATCCAGGTTGTTAACTGCTTCTATGGACATACTTCATATGCCACATCATTTGAGGCACCTGGCCGGTGATCTTTGAGCTCCTAGAATTGCCAAAGTGGATCTGCTTTGCCTGTTCTCCTTCCTCCTGCCTCCCTTCCGCCAGCCCTCCATGCTGCTGTCTCCTTTCCAGCCACTCGCAGATGCACGCGCCCACTTTACACCTTCTGAGCCCCTACATGAATATGGGATTTGCAGGCCGTTTAAGCTTTTGATGCTAATTCCAGAGCAAACAGGCCCATCGGTTCATTATCACACTACCAGTTTCACCATGTTGTCCGCATCGAGCGCAAGGCAGGCTCACAGCACTGCTCAATGCTGGGATGCTCTCAGAGCCAGCAGTGGAGAGTCCAACAGCTCCTTTGATGGGAGCAGGAAAGACCACATACTCATACCGTCTAATTCAGCTAATTTATTCTTAAATGTCGTATTGAGGCAGGCACGGTGTGAACAGAGAAGAGCAAACACACTGAGATCTGGAAGGTGATCCAAGTTCTGTGTTGCTTTATGCCTCTGCCTGCCTCTGTGTTGTCTGTGTGAGTGATTCAGACACCCTGTTGAATCAGACTCAGCTCCTGCCACCTGCAAAGTGAGACACTATAGGGACTGGGTATTGTACTGCATTGCGTAAGAGAATTGCCTTTGTCTGCGTGTGCTTTGAGCAATACATCCCGTTGCCATCACTCACGGCCATCAGAGTGAGAATTTAAGGCTCCTTTTCTCTTTGGGGCGTCATGACTCGCTGCAGCGGATGGGCGGGCCACACTGACCCTCTGCATCCCCCCAGCTCTGAGTCACAAGCCTGGGCATACAGCGACGTGTTTAGGATTACAGACAAGCACTCCATCAAAAACCTCCTTCTCTCCCTCCCCTGCCAGGATTTTTGCTAACAGAGGCTCTGTACGCTTTCAGATGCGGCAGAAAGGATGGAAATTCAGGGAAACCCCAGACAGCCTGCAGCTCTACAGCCAGGTGTCACATCAAAGGTACCAACCGATCAGCTTACTCAGTACCACCCAGGCACATAAAGACGGGATGGCATAAATCCATCCGTCCGCATGCCAGGAAGTTCTTAAAAGTAAAACAAAAATGTGTGTTGGCGTAGGTGGGTGACACTTATGAATGAGCCCTGATGGCACAGAGCAGGGGCATCACTTTACAAACCTTTGAGCAGATGTGCTGTGAGCTTTTGGAGGCAGTAACATGCCTGTCCTTTGCGGTGAGACAGCAACCTGATTTCTCAAAGATGTCGCTCGCGCTGTCAAGTGAACACAGCAAGATGCATCTCAGTGTGGTGGCTCTGGGCCAAGACCCTTCTGCCTGCTTGTGCCAGACCTGGCTGCAGGCATGGGGAGAGGGAGCGGGCTCCGGGCAAGCCTTACTGGGCAGTGCCGTGGGCAAGGGCAGGGCAGCACATACCACCGGGCACTGGGACAGGGAGTGCGGGGAAGGGGAGGCCCTGTTAATGAGACAGGTTGACAATTGTGTTACTCTGAAGGTCTGGCGGTGCTGGAAATCAGAGGTGGCGGGAGCAGAGCTGACTGCCTCCTCCTGTCAGGGTGGCTTTGCTCACCTCTCACAAAATCCCTGGCTAAGCAATACCTGCCGTTTTGGAAGAACCTCTGCAGTGGCCCTAGGGGATGCATGCCCTGCTTCTTGGGAAACACCTCCCTGGGTGCTTCAGTACATTGCCCAGGCTACCGCTGCTGAAATACCTGACCCGGTTTTGTGGGCATGGATACAGTCAAGCACAAGCATCAGCGTTTAGAAAGTGACTCAGAGAGTCAGCTACAGGCTGTAATGAAATGCGTTTAAAAAAAAAAAGAAGAAAATGAAAGAGGAAGAGCTGACATCAAAGCGAGCAACAGAGGACCCAGAAACCAATGGATTTCACACTCAGTTGAATAAATTCCACAGACGGAGCTGCGAGTGCGTGTGTACCAAACTGCTCCCCCCTCGCGGCTGGATGCCCAACACTCGGCGACGCCGCGGGAATCAGATGTTGCTGAGGATCCAGTTGCGCCATACATTTCCACATCTTGCTCAGGCTCCCCAGGTGAGTGTCTAGGTTGGTTTCTGTGGTACCGCGCCATGTGCCCGAATTCGTCAGGGATGGGCGTGTTCGTGCCTGCTGTTGGCCTGCCGCGTTTGCCTCCCTGCGGGGGAAGCGGGGAGGAAGCAGAGAAATTGTCAGGTTTGCATTTCACAACCGCCCGTGCGATGCAGGCTGCCGCACACATCCCGTGTGGGGCTCGGCCTCCCAGGCGCAGGGTGATGGGCAGTGGGAGGGAGTGTTTGCACAGCTCGCCAGCCGCTCTGCGGTCACTATAGCAACCCCCAAGGGTCAGTTTATGGAGGAAAGGAAGTTCGCTTTTGGGGAGTTCAGCTTTCCAACGCCAGCATCAAGCATGGCTGAAAAACAAAAGGCCAGACGGTGGGAGGAAACACACTTAAAGGAGCTTCTGATGTTCAAAACCACCCAAGCTTTCTCAGTCACCAGGAGATGCTGCGTTCCTTTCCCCTTGGTCAAAGGCGCACCGCCGGCCGGCTGATGCCTGCGCTGGAGGGTTATCTCCCCTCTCCTGCAGATGCCCATGAGCATTTGAGAGCAGGACACCTATAGATGAGTGCAACACAGAGCCACGCTTCCAGAAACACCGCTGTGCTGGCCCCGCCAAGCTGAGAGCCACAGGACTGATGTCCACAGCGTATTCACTGCAAGCTCTGGCTGTGCGAAGGCTGTTTGCAGACCTGCGCAACGTCTTCTGTGGCAGAAAGAAACAACAGGGACTGCTCTTTCTGGTCTGGAGGTAAACCAGCAGATGTCCATGCATTCAAACTTGGGTGTCCTGTGTGGAGACATGCAGTTTTTTGAACTGACCATGCTGAGACTTTGCCTGCATTGGTGCTGCCAGTGATACCCTGATTAAACCCGAAATATATGACAGATGTCTCTGAGGCGGTGCCTAGGGAAATACCCTCTTTCCAAACACTGCCGTCTTCCCCAGGCATCTCTCCCTGACCTATATGGCTCCTTGATGTGTTGCAACTCACTACCAAAATGGCCTGAATACTCCCCAAGAGCTGAAAGAGCATGTCAGCCATTGTTATAATATTGGGACAGTGTCAGAGCGCGGTCATCCTGGGGAATTGTGCTTTCGCAGGGAAAGAGGTAATAAACACAGCATCTCCTCAGCCACAACGGAAAACAGCCTGTGGCCTGAAGTTGTTCTCTCGCCAGCAGTTCCCATCACTGGGTCTGAAGCAGCGGAAGAGCAAGTGCTTGTTGGGGCACTGGAGGCCAGGAGCTACTTTAAAAGAAGGTCCACCCCCAGCTGAACAAGTCCAACACTAGATAGGAAAACAGGCACAAAATTTGCTGAGCTTCCCAGCTGAGCTCACCGCTGTGCCTCGTGCTCCAGGGTTTCAGAGCAGGCTTTCAGTTTACCTACCCTGCGTGCCACTCCTGCGTGATGGGTATGAGGTGATAAAGGTGTCCCTGCACTCAGCAGCAGCTGGAGAAAGGGCACAGAGGAGTCTTGTGCTCAGTCAAGTACGGAGGGGAGGTGCAATGGGCATTCCTCCCCCTGGCCTTGGCTGCAGTGGGAAACGTAGAGAGAAGGAAGCCCGGAGAACCCCAGGGAGGTGTATTGACATCAGACTGCACATCCCAAGGCCCATTTTCCCCTCTAAAACGGCAAGTTGCATCAGCTACAGACCTTTCCAGTAAAGCTCCTTCTTCTGCCTGTGACAACCTGTGCACGAGTGCTCAGTTGGTGGCAGGCTGGGAGCCAAGCTGGATGATGGTACATCACGCTGGAGACTGCTGCACAGGCAGAGCTTGGGGGAACTGGCACAGGGGTTTCCCAAAGGACCAAATTCAGCAAAGAAGCAGCAAGCCACTGCCTGGGGGAAGAGAGAGGGACAAGGAGAGGACGTGGGGGAGTAGGGACTGTGAGGATCTGTGTGTAGGAAGACCTAGGAGTGTGATACAGATACATTATGGCAGAGAGAAACAGGCAGAAAGACAGCATCATGGAGAAGCAGAGTCTCCAAGGAGGGGAGAGTGATACCGTGAGGCACTGGTGCAGGAGAAAGGACCACATGGCTGGGAAGGAGTGAGCCACAGCTGAGGCTTCTGAAAAAAAAATGATAAAAAGAGGGGAAGGATGCTGAAAATAATTGTGGATGCTGCAGGGGAGGACTGGCAGTGAAGGCTGTGGAGATGAGAAAGGTGGCTTTGTGTGGTGAAAGAATTCATCAAGTCACACAAAGATGTCAGATCCACTCAAGAAAACAGATGTATTGGAGGTGCAATTCATCTTGTCCCAAAGCAGATGTCGGATACATCATACACGTACTTGTCTCTGGAATGGGGACCTACAGTAATGATGCCAGAAGAAGGCATCCACATCGCGCAGGTCAGATCTCAGTGAATGAATCCTCTGTGTCTAATAATCTTCTGCTCTTGGGTGGCAAGCGGAAGGGCAGAGCTTTGGGATGACGGCTGCGTGTGTGTTTGAGGGTGATCTCTTGGGAGAATCTTCCCCAGGCCTGGGTGTTGCCCAAGGAAACATGAGTAGGTTTCAGTGCTGCCTCACTCCCCAGCTCATCAGCAGGGAGGACTCTCCCAAGGAAACTCCACAGGTGGGTTTCACTTTTGCTGGCAACACCCATCTCACACACCTAACCCCACAGGCTTTGAGCAGGGGATGTGCACAGGGCTGGCAAGCAAACGCTGTGCCTGGGAGCTGTGGGACAGACCAGGAGGGCTAGTAGCACAGCAGGGATGCCCTCGCCCTGCCAGTGGCTATGGCACAGCACGGATGCCCACAGGAATAGGCACTGCCCCTGCGCAGCCACGGCAAGGGGGCTCCAGCATCTCTTGGACAGGCTGCGGTTCAGCCCTGGCTTGGGAAGCCCTTCTGCCATTGCCCTCTCGTTCCCACTCTGCGTGTGGATGAGTCAAAGCATGTGTCCTCAGTGTCACCCAAGTCCCACACAGCCTGCTGCTAGCCCTGTGTACGGGACAGACCTGCCTGATCTCCTTATGGTGATGAACAATGGCCCTTCAGGTGGTTTAACGTCACGAGGAGTCTTTCCACAGGCTCAGCTCACATCCTAGAGCAGCCAGATGTGTTTCCCACTCCTTTTCCCACGTTGGTGAGCAAAGGGGGCTCAGCCCTCTGCCCTGGGCTCCGTCCTGTGGCACCCCCGGCTCCCTGCATCTGCCTTGCTGTGCGGCCCATGTGCAGTGTGTAGAGATGCTGCAATATCAGCTGAACCGGGCCACCTAGGATGGAAAAAGCAGGAGGACACCCAGGTGACTGAGACACCAACAATGCACAGAGTGATGGCTCAAAACCTTGTCATGGCACTTCGGAAATATTACTCTGGGGTGAGGGGAGGACAGGGAGGTGGAAGAAGTGGTTTTGACATTCCTCTATTAATACTGTGTGCAGAAAAGTACCCCAAAATAACGCAGTCAGGATTGGCAGCAGTTGTGAGACACTTGCCACTTCCTCCCTATGGTCCTCCACACCCATGGCAGCTGGAGTCGATGGGCGACATCTCAGCAGCGGCTGTGCCCGACGTGTGCTTGGACCTGTCTGTAGGGCAGAGGTCCGTGTGAAGCCCCAGGCTGCGCAGAAATTTAATCCAGCTCCCAAGATGTTGCATAAAGGTGTAAAAATGTGAGCTTTGGTACTGGCTCACCATCTGCTCCTAGGTACATGTAGCAACACAGTAAATAGCGTTTGCTTGTATTTGCAGATTTAACGGTCAGATAAGTGGTAAGGATGGTATGAAAAAGGCCTGCTGAGAAACAAGGAACACTAAAAACAAGTGTCTTCATCTTTGTTGCTACCGCTACTTTATATGCAAATAAGGCTTGCATTAGTTAGACCATAAGTGATCATCACAGAGGGTAAAAATAATTAGGGAGGAAATAGTAGCAAGGATGTTATTTAACATTATAAATGTTTCTATACCCTCACCTGTGCTCGGGTGTTGCCACTGCACCCACCTCAAAGGCTGTTTGTTGAAAGAGAAAGAAGAGATTAGAGAGAGAGATGACAAAAAAACAAAGAGATGGAAAAGACGTGGAAAAACCTTTTACCCCATAGGCTCCTCTGGCTTCTTAGAAAAGGTTTATCCCCCTCAAGCCTAGAGGAGGCCAAAACAGCCAGTTCCACAGAAATTGCCCACTCTTATCACTCCTGCCCCAGGGAACCTCGCAACCTTAAAGTGATTTTCTCTCCCTGCAGGGTTAACTCACCCCAAGGCATGTTTTGTGCCACTGGCTTAAGGCTCAGCACAGAGCCTCCCGTGCAGGCAAGCAATCACTTTGCCAGTTAGCTTTCAGAAGTATATGAGCCCTCAGGTTTCATGATGCGATGCTGGTCACTGAATGATGGTTGGGAAGAAGGTCCTTCTCCAGGCAGCTTAACCTGTAATTGTCTCATGTGAAGTGTTTAGCCTTGGCCTGAAAGCCCTTGGTACTCAGCACCACTGCCTTGCTCCAACATGGCACTTCTGGCCTCCCAAAAGCATCCTGTGGGAACAAGAAAGTCACTTCACTTTGCCCACATCGCTGATGCCCCTTCACTCTCTGCTGAAGACGAAAGTTTGGGGGTTTTATTTCTGTTTTCTGCAAGATGCTGCTGCCTGGGGCGAAGCAGAAACCAGCTTTCCCCAACCATCCCAGGGCACCCAGTTGGAGCCAGCTTTCAGAAAGGGCGTTGGGCATCAGCCACACACCTGAATGAGCAGTCGGGCTTTCTGAAAGGCTGGGTGGCCGGCCACCAGCACCCCGGTGGGAGCTGGCATGGGATGAATCCTGCTGAAAGTGCAGCATCCTCAGCCTGTTTAGCCCAGTGTAAAAGGCAGAGCCTCAAAATGCTTCATGTTCGAGACTCCAAGTGGGAGACGGAGAGGGTTATGTTGTAACGTCATTGATGCAGGAATCCAGACAACGCTTCCTTGTGATGGCGAGGTCCAGTATTTTGTCTTCTGCTTAACACATTGTCAAGAGAAACGAAGTCATGGACTATGACAGAGATTTATCTGTATTGCAGCACCACCTACACTAATAACTGCAACAATTACTGCTCACTTAAGTTTTCTTTTGAAAAAACGCCCTGCATACAAAAGGTTTTCTTACGCGATAGCGTATGATAGATCGCACAGTTTCAAAAGACACTTCTCTGCATCTGGCCAAATCCTCAGGGAGAGGATTTTCTTCATCCTTTATACTACTCTGTGGGCTCTAACTGGTGCCTGGCTCATCCTGCCCTTGTGTTTGGCAGTCAGGCTGTGTTTGGCAGGCAGGCCCATCCCACGCGCGTCCCTTATGGCCAAAGCGCTCCAGAGCAGAGGGGATGCTTTAACTTTTGCTTCTTTTTGCAGCTTTTTTATGACAGCTTCCCTTCATACTTGGCTTAGCCTGGGTCCCAAATACCTGTGACTGCTTCCCTTTCTTACTGGACACAGTTCCACTTTCAGACTCTCGTCTGCTGGCACACTGTGGGTGTATTTAGGTGTCCAACTCTCTGCGGGGAAGAGGCTTAAAAATTATAAGAGGTCCCCGTGGAAGCTGCACCACTTTTCAAACACGAGAGGATGTCAGTATTCATATGAGGCAGGGAAACCCTTAGTAGAAAAGAAAAATCCACTAGTTTTTGTTCCTTCTTCTTGACATGTCCCTTTAACAGCACTCAACAGCTGTTAAATGGGATAATCACCTGTTATCCTCATGTCACTAATTCAAATGCTAATGGCTGTCAGTGCATGAGAGGTTATTCAGCCATACGGCACCCCAGGTACGCTTTGCAAGAGGAGGATGCTGAAGCGATTAAGCTCCCTTCTGGGATTCTACCATCATTGGAAAGAAATGCTTCCAGATGATCTCAGCAAGGAGATGTTGTCTAAGACAGAAAGGAACACCGGACAGGGAGGAGGCAGGAAAGAAGGGTTTGCGTGTTTTGCTGCCTCAGAGGGTCTCCATGCCCACACTGAGAGACCCTACACCCAGCCCAGCCTCCGTGCCAGCCAATTCAGCCACGGCTCCCTTTGATCCCACATAACTACTGCTTGTACAGTGGTAGTGCTCAGCGAGCCCAAAAAAGGGTCGTCATTTCACCGCCCTAGCTAAACCGCTATCCCAGCAGTGCAATATTTGCTATCTACACAGAAATAGCGGCACCTCTTCCTAGGGGTCAGGTCACCACTGCAAGGTCGCTAGCAGCAGAGGAGAAGCTCTGGTCCTGGCCAGGGGACACCAGGCTCAGTGACCCTCCAGCCTCCCAACGTGAAGTGCCAAGCTGTTGGCGCCCTGCGGAGCAAACCCTCTGGTACTCCTTGCCTCTGTGACAGCGAAGAGGCTGCAGAAGGCAGTAGCAAAATCTTTCGAACCAACACCGCTTTCACAGAGCAGAGCTTGCAACTAGATCCACATGTGCGCGCATGTGTCCAAAATGTAGTTCAATGCATTCTTTTATATTCGACACATGCAATTTCCCAAAAAATCTCCCAGTCTCAGTCCCAGTTTTGTAAATCTCTACAAAAGTATGTAGTGTCTTTTACTTGGTAATAACCACAGATTGTAAAGTTGCACCATTAAACAGGTCACACTGTTATCCACCAGGGATATCAACACAAAAGTAGAGCCAGATTTAAGCCTAGAACTCTTTTGCTATGAAGCTGCGACCCACAAGGCAGTAGGCCATTGGTGTCTGTCCTTCCCTTGCAAAGAGACCAGATGACAGTGCTATGGGTGATGCCAAAGGAAAGGAACAGCGGTGACTTCAGTTTCCACCACAGGCCATGGTGGCTGTGCCTCACCCATCCCTCTTGTAATCCAAGGTGCGTGCCCAGATCGCAGATATTGGCATCATCTGTCTATCAAGTGGCATGTAGGAGGAGAAAAGGGGAATTAACAGATCAATATGGTACCCTAGATGGGAAGATATAGAAGATGAGGAGGGTAAACAGCTGGGAAAAAAGATAGCTCTTCCGCAGCTTTCAGCCATGATCATCTGAAACACTTTTGACCACATTCTCCAGAGGGGTCATAATCAATGAACATCCAGTTTTGTCTTTTGAGAAACCTATTTTGACGTCAAAACTATGGTGTGCTTCTAAATGCGGTCTGAAGCCCATGAAGGCCACTATTATTTAAGGAAATTCACTGGCCAAAGCACCCCCTCAGCTTCAGCATCCATCCTTGGCTTATTTTTAACTTTGAAATGATCTTGTTTTCAACTCTGCTGGCCTGGTATCTCCAGTTCCGTCGGTATTCCATTGCTAAATCTTGACATCTTCTCTTTTGAAGAGTTACTTATGGGCAAGAAAAGTTGTTCTCCTTGCATGTTCAAAAAAAATAAATATCTATATCTCTGTTGCCATGACAGTGGTGTGGGTTACTACCAACTATTTTAGCCACACTAAGCTTAAAATGGTAAGCAAATTAACAACTCTTTTATTTATTCCTGGGAAAAAAAGAACTGATGCAGCCAGCTCAGGAACAAGTGCTGGGACATGTTTGCTCCTGCGAGCTTACGGGTGACCACCAGGTAACCATGGCTGGTCCCATCCATGGAGTGCAAGGCTGACCCAGTTTCCCCTCGGAGCTGTCATGGCAACCTCCATGGTCGCGTTTGCTGCTTTGCATGGCGAAATCTTTGATTTCTGGCTACAGCAAAGCAAGAATGCAAAACCGGTGTCAGCGCAAGGCGGAGGGCAGCTCAGCCTTTTGCCCTGCATCCCGCTCCTGAACAAAACCTGTGTCCAAGTGGTCACAAAGGAATTGAACATGGGAAGGAAAGGAAACTGTCACTTAGTTTTTTCCATTCTGGTGCTGCTTTATTCCTCAGAAAGAAACATGTTCAGCCTGGCTTGATAAAGAAATGAGGTGCGTGCAGTCATTTTGTGTGTGCCCAGCGTGGGGCAGAGCCTCTTCCCTCCTAATCCCCCCTGAACTCGAGTCCCTTGCTCTCACAGACCAAACTCAGCAAAGAGTCAGTACCCTCGGATCCCTGAAAGCTGTGGGAAGAAGGACAAATGGGAGAGGGATGGTGCCTCTGCACAGGGGAAGGCGACAGCAGGAGCTCAGCCTGTATTTGACATCAGAGAATCTGCAAGAGAGTGACGCTGGCAGCACGGCGCTCGCCTGGGCTGCTCCCAGGACCTTGGCTGCAAGGCGGTTGTGCATTTACCCATCCTCAGTCACTCGTTACCCAGAGAGCTGGCTGCCCGCAGCCACAAAGAAATGTCAGCACTTTATACTAAAAAACTTGTCAGCCCAAACCGGAGAGAAAAATGTTCCACTTCGTGGGGCAGACACCCAAAAATCACTTCTGTGTCGTGGAGAGGAGGGAAAAGGAGGAAAAAAAAAAAAAAAGAAAAAATGGAAATGATGGAAATGGCTAGGGGGTTGATTTGTAACGGAAATGAGCTGTAAGATAGTGTGCCCAGACTCACTAAGCCGAGGTGGGCATGAGAAAAGCAAGTGACAGCCAGCGAGCACCAGGAGAGCCCAGGCAGTGGGGAAGGAAAAACATCAGCCCGCTTGGAGGGAGCGAGAAGTACAGAAAGTGCACGCTAAGTAGGAGTGCGGGGATGACATCTGAAAAGGGGAAAATTTAGGCCAAGTGGCAGGAATAGTTTCCTGACAGTGAGATGCACAAACTGGAGCCGTCCCTCAGGAGAAGCCCTGGAAGCCTCATCAATTGGTGTGCGAGGACTGAGCTGGAGGAAAGCTGCAAGTCCTGGAAAGGCCTTATCCAAAGCTTGCTGAAAATCAACAGCAAGGCTTGCATTAATTACGGGAGGCTTGGCTCCAAGACGAACCACACCGCCAGGAACGAGCCTGCAGGGAAGAGGGGAACTTGCAGGAGGTGATTGGGTGGTGATGGGTCCCCGGCACGAGCACCGCCCTCCCCGAAGGAGCTGGGAAACAAATGGGTGAGCAGGATGAGGAAACAGATGGGGAAATAAAAAAATCCCTTCTCCTTTAAGGCAACATTATCTGTCAGCAAGGAGCTGCTCTGTTCTGGGCATGGCACAAGCAGAGTCAGGGCTCAGGCTTCTGTTAGTCTTGGCCCCTGGGAAGGCCAGCTGCCAAAAAAAGGGCAATTTCGCTTTAGTCAGTGGGCAGGGCATGGGTGGGTGGGGAGAGAAATGAGGCAGAGAGCGAGAGTGCAGCACGGGAGAGAGGGGACGTATGCACCATGTCTTTGGATGTGCAGCAAGAAGCCCAGCAGGACGGAGCTTGTGACAGGGGGGAGGAGGCGATGGCTGTGGGCAGAAGCCAAGGCAGAAGCAGAGGAGCTCCAGGGATGATGCAGTTCCCCTCCTAGCAAGAAGGAGCCTTGTCTAAAGAAACTCGTGCTAAAAACAGCTGGGATGCTGGCTCCGTCCCCAGAGCTCCCTGAGCCACCAGCCCTCCCTGTCACAAGAGGCAGGAGGCGATTTCCCCAGTGGGGAGGCAAACAGCATAAGTTCCCACGCAGGGAACTATCCCTGCGCCCCGTCCCCGGGCATGCTGCTCAGCCAGATGTGCCAGCCGGGCTGGGTGGAGACTCTCCATTGCACGTAGCCCCAGAGCTGCGGGCCGAGCTGGCAGGTACCGTGGTGTGAGCTGAGCATCATCCCGCCCATACCAGTGGCCTTACTGGGAGCTGGCATCACGACGTCGCCTCCGCAGCATGAAATGGATTTTCAACCTCCAATCCCATGTGGGTTCCTTCAACCCCCAACGAAAGCATCTGTGCTCCAAGGGTATCCACACATTCATGCAGGAGACAGCCAGGCACGGGCAGTCGAAGCAATAACCGGCCTTTGCACACCACAGCCCTGGAAGTGCTCGTCATGTGTGCCATCCATCTCCCACCCCCACTTTTACTGGTGGATTCATTTATTCGGACACACCGCCTTCTCCATTTAAACAGCAAACCCGGCAGGGCAGGAAATGACAGCCTATGCAATTGCCAAGCCAACAGAAACAGAGCTAAAGTGGAAAGCCTAATTTAAGAGTAAAGTATAATATAAAGAGATTGTACTTCTTTCCGGATCAGGGATTACAAACCCAGGGAATTCGGAGTTAAAGTTATGCTTAAAGTAAATTCAAACTTGTTGAAGTGTGGCAATGTGCAACCAAGGCACACAAATAGCCTTAATTCTGCCCTGCAGTGACACATAACCATATGACTGTGATTAAAATGTTTTAGTACTTGTGCTCCTAGACTAGATTACCCTGATAAATACAATATTTTTTCATATTCCCTTGCTTTGCCCCTCCTCCAATAACCCTGTGCCCCACATATTGCCGCTAGTACAGATTTCACTGCCTACCTGGAAAAAAAGACACATATCACAGGTCCTTCACATCTGTAATGGGAGCCCCGGGCTAAGTGTTGTCTTGGAAATACCCTCCCTCCTGCCATCGGATCCACAGCCACCCCTGCCCAAAGCTCTGGAGAGCGCAACTCCAGTTGCACCAAGCGAGCATTTACTCCTGCTGAGGAGAAGGGAAGGACTTTCCTCACACCTTTTACACTGCTGTAATCTACACTCCTGTATTTATTTTACAAGCCCATTAAAAACTTGGTTTTAAAGTGTAGAGAAAACCAAAGAGAGACAAAGAAAAATCATCTGGATAAACAATTATGCCTTTTTGTCAAGGACTCAGGAGCTAATCGAGTCCAGATCTGTTCCACATTCACATTTACATGCAAATTTGTACTTACTGAGCTAGAAAAAGTCAGATTAGCATCAAGAGTCAGTTCTGCCCTCAGCTACATAGCACAAACTGCATGGAGTGAATGGTGGCTCGCAGGGTGTAACAGAGGGCAAAGTTTGGCCCCTAATACTTGCAGACCATTTGGCCTGGACACACATGAAAGTGCCTGCTCTGCACTTCAGCCCAGTCTGAAATGACTTTCCAGAAGTTGTATTTACTTAAGAGTGTGGGTGGCCTGAATTGTCACGATGTGTTTAAATATTCGGCACTAAATCACAGCTGTCCACTTATTTGCACTTTTGCTGCTGGGCAGCAGGAACACCTCTGGAATTAGTCAGCATCAGACGCATTAATGAGCTAACAGATATACTACAGTTTACAGTTTAGCCTTCTTTTGTGCACATAAATACACACCCCGTCTCCTTTTCTTGCCCAGAACAGCATATCTTTTCAAACATGTTGACTTTCTAAGCTTTATTTTATTTGGCCTTTATTAATGAGCTTGCAAAGTTTTCTGTTACACAGAACAGCACCTTGCCCCTAGCAGGCTTGCTGTGTGTTACACACTATCCTGAAGAAACTCGTTGTGCGAGGAGGAACGGTCCAGCCTCAGAGGAGTTCCTCCTCACAAGCCAAAAGCCATTCCCTGCATGCGAAGATCCCAAGTAAATATGGAACCAATAACAACTGCAAGTGAAGACCTTTGCATATGGAAAATATTTACAAAGTCTGTGCTACAAATCACATCGGCTGGAGGAAAACACTTGCACCTTTGCTTGTGCAGAAAGCAGGCGATCTGTTGCACAAAAGGAAAGAAAATCTTGTTCTCTGGGTTAACACTCCCACATCCCATTCATCCCACTTCTCCACTGCCAGTAACTTTTTATAAATCACAGGCATAGTGTGGGTCATGATTTGATGACTCGCCGACAAACTGTATCCAGCATGGGAGGACCGCAGTGTCGATATCAATTCTTTGTGACTTGTATGCCTAATGGATACTAACTGCAAATTGTAACAATTTTTATTAAACAAACCACTAGAGACTTTACCAGGGTAATGTTCTAGTATGGAATCAATGGCAGCCAGTTTTGTGTGTGTGTAAATAAAACAGTTTTTCGTAAAAAAAAAAACAAAAAACAAAACTTATTTGCTGACACTGAAGTTTCTTGTGGGAATACATCACTTCTGTAATTAAATTTTCATCTGGAAGATTTGTCAGGTCAAAAATGGAATTTCTGGTCAAAATCATAGCAGGGAGGAACACACAGGAAGCCAGGCTCTGAACCAAGCACAGCCGAGCGTCTTGCATCCCAAGCACTTGGCCTGATTACGGAGCCAAGAGCTCGTCTGCCATATGGCCACTCCTCACCTAGTCTTGCTCGGTTTTGGCCATACTCCTCCAGCACCATTTCCCGGTTCTCCCTCCAGCCTCTCTGGAGAGCAGAAAGTGCAAAGCCACCCTCTGATAGCCTCTGCCGGCTTTGCAATCAGATTTGCCGGGAAGCATCCCCGAGCGAGCAGCTGGCTCCGGCCGGAGGAGCACAGGGGAGCAACCCCACCACCAGCAGCCACTCTCACCCATGCAGCAGGACCTGGGAGAGGATGTCTGGCCGTATCTGCCTTCCCCACGTGCACAGGAATGCGCCATATCAGCAGATAGAACCTTCGGTAAGGGCGTAAATGCATCCCCCCTTGGGCGTCTGCGCAGCTTTATCTGTGGCAGTGCAAGGAACGGGGAGAGCCGAGCTGCCGGCCAGCCTTTGTACCCTCACAACCTGATTCACCAGAATAGCCCAGCTGCCTTTCTCCACCACAATGGCACACCGGAGCTGCAAGCCTAGTTTAACCAGCCGGTTTGTGACACTCTTGTGTCCACAGAGTGGATACGGAGCTGCTGGAAGGGGCCAGCAAGCCCTTTCGCGTTGCGTACCTCAACCAGGCTTCTGCAGCAGGGGCCAAGACCCAGCTGTCACCAGTCACCACCTCAACCTCCCTTCACCTTCAGGTCAGAAACGGTTCAGCTCAGCCACTGCAGCCAAGTGGGTCTGAAACACTGTTAGGAGGGACCAGAACCTCTTGTGTGCGTACGTGTGTGTGTGGTTTCACAACACCTCCCTCTCCCCACTGCCAGCCACGCCAGTTTCCTCAAAGAAAGGCAGAACAGTAGAGCATAGACCCAAAGCTGCCCCGTGATGTATTAAAGCCTTGTTTTTCCCACTGCTTAAAGAACTGACCCAGCCCCCTCAAATGTTCCCAGCATATTTGAATTGTGAGTCAGAGACCACAATGGAGATACTTGCCTAGCCTGACAAAGTTGAAGTATCTCCTGCCAAACAGTAATCGCTGATTTTTTGCTCTGTCACTCAGAAGTCCTGTTTCCACCGCCCTAACCATGCAAAACACACTGCCTCATTGAAGAAGCGAGGATTACTTCTTGGATGCTTACCTGTAGCATCTCCAACTTCTCATGGTCCCTTTCAGAGTCCTGCTAACAAACAGGACGGAAACCTGCAGGTATTGAAAGCTCACGTCTCTGCACCCACAGTGGAAGCAATGCAGACAGAGGATAGAAAGAATAGCAGCAATACTGACAAGTGAGGCCAGGAAAAACTTCATCTTTGCAGGCAGGGTCTAACACTTGGAAAAAAAAATTTAAGACAGATTTCCACAGGCTGGACCAGCATCTCACTTAGCAAAGCACCCTAAGGCTTAGGAGTTAATCTGTGGCAGACCACCATACTCTTTCTTGGGCCACCACCACTGCAGTAAACTTTGGCAAAAGGGAACAGCCAGGAGTAGGGAGCAGCCAGGAGTAGGAAGCAACATGTTGTTCACCATAGCTAAAGCCACTAACTGCCATGAGTTAGTTTCCAAAGTGGCAAAATAAGTTTTCACTGCTGTTTCTTCTGCAGTGGTGACAGGGCTGCAGCGCTAAGTGGGACTCCATTTTCTTTCCCCCCATCATCCAAGCAATGCACGCAGCCACGCTTGGGGCAAAAAGGTAGAACATACTTTTCATTATCCTTTTACTATAGGTCACACTCATTTCCCGTTTTCAAATTTCCCTAAACAATCATGAGCACTAGAAATATTTTTTCTTAGTTAGTTTTTTTTTTTGCCTCTCCTCTTTCTCTCTGTTGAAAGCCAAGATTCTCAGTTGGTCTCAGCATTTGGGCAGAGACGCACGAGGGCTTCAAGGAAATCCCCGAGTATCAGTGCAAGGCTTGATCTGCAGCGAAGAGAGCTGGCACCTCAGTGCTCCAGATGTTGCTCCAGTGGTGGAGCCATGTCAGGATGAGCCCAAAGGACCAGCAGCTGAGAAAAAACTCAGACACGACCAAAACCTTCAGCGTTACATGAGGCTGAGGCTGTGAGTGTGTGTGAACTTGCTTTATTTTTCTTTTTTTTTCTTTCCCATTGCAACTAAATATTTCTTCTGAGGATTCATGCTCATACTTGTGCAAAGAAATCTTTCCCGTCATCTTCTCCATCACCTGGGCTGCAGTGCAGCCAGCAGCGTGCTGCTATTCATCCCTGCTGCCCGGGCAGCAAGAAAAAAAAATCAAGTAAAACTTCCCTCCTTATTAGTTAACGCTTGCCCACAAAAACAATGCAAAGGCCGGGAGGTGAACAGGTCTGAGTGGACTTCACATAACAAATGCAAACATCACACTTCAAAATCTCTCTGCTTCTTGGATGGGGGAGCCTTTGACAGAAGCTGTGTCCAAAGCCCTAGACAGAGACCCAGGAGCTCTAGGATTTCCTCTCCAGCTCTGCCTCAGGCTTGACATTTCAGGACTTTGGTGTCTTGCTGACAAACCTGAGTCACGCTAAACTGCAGATAAAATACCAGTGATCCTTTTAAACTTCCCATCCCCCCCGAGCACACGTTGCTCCGAGCAGTGCACATGCACTGACCTCTCCCAGCTCGGTCCTGGCGACAGGGCAATGCACGACCCAGACCTGCTCTCCCTGAACACCCCACAGGCTTTTATCTAGCATGGAGCCAGGCACTGGAGGTGCGTAAGAGGGAGTGAGAAAGAAAAAGAAGCTGTTGCAATGTGCAACAAATACAGATCCTAATATGGATCTCAGGACTCTAAAACAATATGGATCCTAAGTCCATTCAAATCAACCAACAGAGGCTTCCAATGCCTTTACTGAAAACAGTAAAATGAATAGAAAGTGTCATGACAGCAAGAACAGCTTTTAGAGTCCCAGCTGATGAGTCAAACCCTGAAGTGAACACCGAATTAATCTGCAGAGGTAATTGCTCCAGGACAGCCACACTGGCAAAGCCACGGGAGGTGGGAGAAGGATGATTGTCCTCCCACTCATGGCCAGTTGGTAGGTGACCAGGTTGCTTCACATGTTCCAGCTTGTCAATCTGACATCATCCATGAGGAATAAAATGTGTCCATTAGAATCCATCTACACCAGCTAGAACTATTCATGGGAGACAGACTGAAAGAGCAGGCAAACAGGGCTACCATAAAACTGGAGTGAGAGGCCTCAACGCTCCTTGCCTCACACAGTTCAGATGACACCAAGCTAGCCAAGCTTGAAAGAACTGCCCTTACATAGGGGTCCTCTGCAACCATCTGCACGAGACCACTGTCATCTGAGCTAAAATAAAAATCCCGTTGTACAGCCATGGTAGGATGCTGGGCCAGCTAATGCAGCGGGACGCAGTGCATTTTAGAGCACACTGTTCTGCACAACAAGCTTTGGAAAGCGTTTCTGGAGGCTGAGCCAACCTCACAGTGCTGGCCCTGAAAATATTTAACACGTGTCCTTCTCAAAAAAAGGCATTTTAAAGAAATCTGGATTGCAATCTGAATGCAAGCACCTTCTTTCTGCTCTCCATGCTCCGAGGCAATGCAAGCAGAACAATCAGTCCAAGGGGCACAAACTGGCCCTGGAAGAGCCTCAGCCCAATGTCTGGGCTTGCTTGTCAAGCCAAAAAGAAAGGAGGCGGCGGCAAAACCATTGCATAGTCACCTGGAAAGTTTCTAATGCTGTTTGCAGGAGCAGTGGCTGCTGCCAGGAGCGCACCAGAGTCCTCTCCCTGGTAGCGTGCCACCACTGTGCCATCGCCCGGGCGGTGAGATTGTCAGCTGTCACTCAGCAGCCCAGGCTCCTCGCATTACAAAATCTGGAAGGGAGATGGAAGCTGAAATCAGAGAAGCTGCAAACAAGGGCTAGCAGCCTCCCGCTGCAGAGCAGAAGAGGCATTCCACCGGGAGTAACTCCGGCACTTGGGAGAGGACAGATTTTCTGTGCCGGGTGCTCAGAAATTCTACGTGAGCACACCCATTGGCACGATGCACAGCAAACCACTGGCTCTGGACACACGTGCTGGCCCCTCACATCTGGCACTCAGATGCAAGGGCTTCCAAGGCTTCAAACAGAGGGTGCACCTCCCTCCCACCCCCACTAACTCACAGCAGTTGCAAGGGGGACAACAGCAAGTGCCCCCCCCCCCC
>Ga0065711_1036721_pt1 | contig 20670 bp, 12 predicted proteins | sample Hoacrofraction12_FD_59098 | JGI IMG/M metagenome (GOLD analysis project Ga0065711, IMG submission 59098) | Hoatzin crop microbial communities from Cojedes, Venezuela - Epithelial fraction 12 v2 (version 2) | ecosystem: Host-associated > Birds > Digestive system > Esophagus > Crop | place...
GAGGAGGGAGAGATTTCAAGCTATTTCTTTCCATCTGGACTTCATTTATGGATTATGTGCGAAAAGGCGAGATTAATACATCGGGGGAATGAGCACGCATTAATTTGCCATCTGCGGACGTAAACAGGAAGCCCAACGCATCGTGTCTTAGTGCATGCTTATTGGTTTAGTGAAGAAAGATGAGCTGACGCCATGGGTCTTATGCTGAAAAGATTTTAGTAAATTCTAATAAGATATGATAAACAAACATCAGCCCAAATCTTTTCCAAAAAGGGGAAAAGAACATTGTCCTTGGATACAAATGCATCTGATAGGAGGGGAAAAATCCTTTGAATTAATTTGGCAAGAAAATCTCACTTCTTTGAGATTATTTTTCTTGAAGTTTGATTTTTTTTTTAAATTTTCTTTGAACTGAGCATGTAAATGAACCCTCATGTTCAACTTCTGAGCTTCTGCTGCTCCTTTTAAAATTTAATAATAGTTGGCCTCAAGGACTGACGATGCTTTTAAAGCAGAAGTTTAAGAATAATCCTTTTGTACTGTGATGGCCGAGTGAAAGAAAAATGATTTTCTCCCCCATACTTTTCTTTCTGTTTCCTGTGTATTCATTAAGACTAGCCCAGACCACCTATGTGAGGTGTAACCCAGAGGTCTCCCTGATTTGCTCCCAGGTGACGGGATCCCATCCCTTTCCGAAGTTTCACTCCCTGAAACACATATCCCTATCTTTCCTGAGCGCGTTTCTTGGGAGAGGTGGAAGCTGAGTAGTTAAACAGAGATGACACCAATTCTTCTTTCCCAAGACCTGTAGCTTAACTCCCACCTTCCTCTCCCACGGCAGGGGGTGGCCGCTGCAGCCCTGCTGCCCTGTAACCACAACCAAAATGCCGCGATGCAGTTTTCCACCATCTGCACATGCAGGATGCCAGCAAGACCTCCATAGCAGGGCAGGAATGGAGGCTCGGCAAGATCCTGCTGCAGCATCACACCCATGTAAAATTTTGGAGGGGTCCCATGGGGTTGGCAGAATTTTGTTTCCCTTAGGCTAAAAAAGCCTACATCAGGCTGTGTTTGCTCCCGGATGATCCAAAGGATGATTTTTGCCTGTCCAGGCAGCACCTATTGCACTGGGGTTCATAAATACTCCTAGGAAGAAACACTCAGGTCTCTGCAGACAACAGATTCTTTCAAGTCAAGAGAGTTTATTTTCTGTCCCTGATTTGAGACGGTGATTGGGACTGTGGACAATAAATGTCAAGCCCTGACATTCACAGTTTTATACAAACTTCAATTTGAGAAATTAGGGCACATTGCTTTTATGGCTGGCTACAGAAATGGCACAGTCCCTCCTCGTTTTAACCCGTGTATCCGGCTCTCAGGATCTGCTGTGGACTTGGACATTCCCATCCAGCAAGCTTTGCAGGGTAGGATGCTCCTCACACTTGAATAGGGTGCCCTTCTTGCATCCACATTCACCCCACATCACTCCTTGCCCAGGAATCTGCTGCAGGGATGTTCTTGGTGGTGGTACAGCATGAATTTCATTTTTAAGGAATGTATGAGGCTCCTCAAGACTGCTAAAACCCCACTAACCTAGAAGATAACTCATTTAAACCTCAGAGCAGTCTCCTTTCCTGTCCACATCCCATAATTATGCTTTATATTAATATTTTTCAAGTACATATGTGTATTTGTGTGCATGTATTCATCTGCCATTAACTGTGGGGTTTTATAAATTTCCATTCCTGTCTAATGATTTTTTACAGGCAATGTAATTACCAGTTCTTTCTATTGCTATGACCCTGGTTCAAACATGCGTACAAAAAAAGCATATTCCAGCTAAAGAAATGGCTGCTGTAAAATTCTATGGATGTTTTTGCCCCATAGCTTTAAATTAATCAATTTTTATTAGGGTGCTTGGCAAAAAAATTAATCGGAAACTGAGTCCAAACAGATCAGGATTTATTGCAGCTCTATAACTCTGAAGAGTGACTTTGTGGATTTAAACCATTTTTACAATACAAAAAAAAAATAAAGCAAACAAATCGTCCTGGCTTAAAAGCTGGAAAACCATTCTCCCTTCTTGTGCTCTGCAATCTGAACCAGCTGACACAGTTGACTCCAACTTTGAGTCTTTTAGCGAGGAGGACTGATGAACTCAGACCAAACGGCTTTTGGGAACTCTGCTCTCAGCAGCTGCGAGGACTCCCGATGTCCCCGCAGATGCTGCTCAGTGCCACAGCACAGCTCCCTCTGGACCTGTGGTGGAGAAGTTGGGGGGCAGAGCTGGCCGCTCTGTGGGCAGCCCCTCAGTTCAGGAGGAGATTTGCTGATTTCAATTTTTGAAGGCAGTTCTTAATCAAATACATATCAGGGTATGGAAGTTCATCAATAAGCACTCTAAGTCTCAAGGATGCTAAATTATTCCTTCCTCATCTTTTTAAATACGCCATAATTTTGTGCCCGTTTATTTTCTTTTGAATTCTTTGTACAGAAAAGCAAACCCAGATAAAGCAAGGAGATGCCATTATGTCTGCAATGCCCTGTAAGATCCAGTGCCTGTCTGTACCCCGTCTTGATGAAAGCGAATCCTGGGGGCAAGTCAGTGAGTGCTGAGGGCTCCTAGCGCTGCCTGTGGTCGCAATGGGCTGGGTAAGTGTTAATTAATCCTCTGCTCCTTTAGAGGAATGTTTTCCAAGACTCATTTTACATGCTTTAAATCAAAGCACAAAGAGTTTCCTTTGTATGCTTTGATAAATGCTTTCTTACTATTTATATTACTGTGGTGTTCAGAGGCCTTGGAAGAGATTATGGTCCTGTTGCAATAGGTGCTGTACAAAACCTCTCTGAAGAGCTGACAATTTAAACAGCTAAGGCAAAAATCAGAGGTAAGGCAATACAGGGAAGTGATTTGCCGAAAATATAAGGAGGCTAGGAGCAGCTCTCCTTCCCCACTGCTTTGGTCAGCCAGTGGTCCAGCTAAAGACAAGATCCAACTGCCACAGGTGTAGCTGTGGCCAAAATCATTCTCCTTTCTTAGATGTTGACTTGAATACTGCCTTGGGATCTCCTCTGGAGAAAACAAGGTCTTGCAATGTTGTTCAGCAGGAGCTGAAATTCAGGAGCTGCAGGGACAGAGCCTACTGGCATATAGCAGAAGGAGAAATGATTTACAGCAAACTGGGAGCCACCCTGCTCACCACATTCCTCTGAATTTCTCCTTTAGGAAAATGAACTTCAATATTGCAATAATTTTCATCCATTTTATGGATTTTTCAACCTGCAGAGAACCAGGAAACATTTTCCATGCACCCTGAGCTGTCCTTCACCCAATAAACAGTCACTAAGCCTTTCCTTGACCAAAGGCAGCTGGCTGTCCCTTGTCTGTCACAGAGTCCCTTGGACCACCACACACTATAATTGCTTTCTGTCACACAAATGAGCAAAACAAGTCACTCAGCCCTCGCTGGGGACTTGGTCTTCATAAAGGAGCACAAGGTCATTTATAATAACTATCAGCAGCTGACCCACATGCAATATGCGAAATCCCAGTGCAAATGTACATCTGGACATCCTGGTTTCTAAATGATGTATTTTCTTCCTTCCCCCCTAACGTTGTCTGTTATTCTGACCAGTGTGGACAAGACAAATAGCACCACACACCAATGTGTCTCTGTCAGAGGACGGAAGCAGTAATAAAGACTGCAAATGCCTTCTCAGAAGTCACTGTTGACCTTACTACTAACACAGACATTTCTGATTCAAGAGGCGACTCCCCCTGTGCTCCTACGCGTTCCCAATTCCTGTATTTGCTTGGTTATTTTTCTTTATCTCCCTGCTTTTTTCTGTTAACTTCTTCCACCAGCAATGGCCATCACTCACTGGGTCACCCCAAGTCGTCCTGAATCAGAGCATTGGCAGCACTTCACTTATTAGTCAGCCAACTCATGGGATCCTGGCAACCTTTTTCTCTCTATAAGGATAGGGTCCAAGCTGCTCTTTGATGTTGTCAAACCATGACTTCCACTGGTCTCCCCGCTGATTTCTTTGCTCTTTCTCCCTGGGAGCAGAAAGCCACAGGGAAGCATTTAGTGTTGTATCAGGCTCCACGCCAATATGGTTTCAGTCTTTGTTACTGTGTGGAGCAGGCAGCCTGTCCGGTCCTGGATCTGTATGAGGGATGCTTTCATCTCATAAGAATGCTGTGCATTTCTGTCGTTCAGGTTGTTCCACCTATAGAACCCATTCAGGCAACTTCTGTAATAGACAGCCTTCCTGAAATCCAAAGGAATAACAGTAAAAACAAAGTTCAAAGTTTGCCCAGAATTTATGTTTTATGAATTCAGAAACATAAAGGACAAGGTGAAATCTGCATTTCTGATGGGAGATTGATTTATTTCTGTTCCATTTGCCTCCTAAGGCTTGAAATATGTGGACAAAAAGGAGTCATTCCATATCTGAGGCAACGCGGGTGAAATTCTGGCCTCCGTTAAAGTCAATGGCAGAACTCCCAATGACTACAGCGGGGCCAGCATTTCACCCCATGATTTCTCATCTTGCTTTATTTTATTGACCTTTCTCTTGAATACTAGCGAAATGCAAATATTTTTTTCCTGCACAGGTCTTTGTACTCTATGAACTCTGCTGGATCCAAAGTACTTCATATGTATATAAGAAAAACAGTTAAAAACGAAAGAGAGAGCAGTTAACTGTACAAATAATGATCTCTACAATCTATAAAAAATGGCTGTGTTCAAAAAGAGATAGTGGTTTAAACAGTCAGAACAAATAAAACAGGCTTAGGGCTAACATTTGCACCACAAAGAGCATTCTTAAGCCTGCATGGTCCAGACCACACATCTCGGGAATGCAGATCACCTCTGAGGCCACCTCAACATGGCTCCATGATGGCCATGAAATCACAGATGCTTTAATATCATTTTAACATCATACTGATGTACAAAGCCTAAGGAATCCGACAGTACTGATGTGAGAGGATGGGGGATGCTCCCATTCTTTTGGCATTATTCTGGCTAAATGTTCACAGTGGAAAAAATTGATGTTTCTTTCTATGTGGGTTCAGTCTCAACACAGAATGAATAAAAATAGCTGATTTCAGAGACAGAGAATTGCCCTCTTTGCTTTCTCACAAAGTCTTGTCTCATCCTTAAAATACTTTAGGGTAATCTCCTCTGTGCTGCGATTGTGAAGCCAGGTAGCCTCACAATTCATGATATTGTTACTTTGTCTGTTTGTGGAAAAGCGCACTGGCAATGCAAATTGTCAAAGCAGCTTTTCACAATAATCTCACTTTTCATAGTACCCACCCCTTGCCCACCGGATCCAAAGTTTCATCACAAAACTTTCAGTCAGCATCATTCATAATACTAAAGGGCTGTGATGAACAAGAGATTCAGACAGCACGAATGGAAGTGACCTTCTAACAGCATATCGGGCACTTCCAGATGGTTTGTATGGTGTAGACAGTCCTCAAAAGGATAGAAGGGCATGACCCTCACTAAAATGGTCCTGATTTTACTACAAGCAAAGAGAGGCATAAGAAGTTGTGTAAACGACTAGCCAAGTAAAAGCAGATGTGGTGGGAAGAAAGCAGAACTCCTGACTCCCAAAACAGATGTAGCATTATAATCAACACCTTGATATGACATGTAAATCAGAAATCATATGACCCGATCATTTGGAAAGCTTGATATTACTACCAGTGCCCCAGTGCAGAATGAGAGCACGTGGCCTCTCTCATTCCAGCCATTCCATCTTCTGCCTTAATGCATCTCAGCATCCTTAAATTCATGGACAACCTCACTTCTGCAGGATGTAAAATCCAAGGACCATCTTGTGTGGTGCTGCCGTGAGGGCTTGCATTTACAACCAAATAAAAATGAGGCTAAGTTTAAGTGCTTTGGACTTACATTTTATCCCCTTTCATATACTTTTGTTTTAGAATGTGCCTTTCTATTAAAAACAACACAACAAACAAATTGCTATCATCTCTTGGGCCATGTTCTGATGCCTCATGGACCACCAGTAGTTTGCAGACCACAGGGTGAGTAATGGTGCACAAGAGCATAGAGCAAGTTTTCTTCCACTCTGACTCCTTCTGCCAAAGTAACTCTGTTCACACTAGCATGTTTGCCCATGCTTTGTCAGACCCAATTCTGCGTGATTTGTATTATGAAGCTTCCGTCATGTCTTTGGTGAAAATTATTGCACTGTCTACCAGGTCTCTCGGGCCAGCTTGTGGATTCGTGAAGCCTGCGGTGTGTATTTAGCAGAAGAGCACTTTGAAATTAAGAAGGTTGAGGAAATGGGGCCAAAATTCTGTCCTCAGCCTCACTGGTGTGGTGCTTGTTAGAGCACAGAGGAGCCGGCTGAATGACAAGTGGATGAGGATGCAGGGCTTCGACGGGGGCTGGTGCATCAATGAATTTTGTGACCTTTGGGAAATCCTTTGACTTTAATCACCCCAGCTGGGAAACTGAATAAACCGTCAAACACTTGCTAAAAAGCCAGCTTCTGCACTTAAATCAGTGTTATCACTTGCATAAATAACAAACAAATCTTATGGTTTGGGCTCTATTTCCTGGCTGGAAGGAGTGTGAAGACTGATCACTCACATAAAGCAAATTTTATACTGGTTTTGCTTTATAACAAGTGCTATATTGCACTTGTGAACATGGGTTAACAATATTGTTCTTTCTGAAAATGTTAGCGCTCACTGAAATGTTTCAGACAAACATCCTATGAAGACTTAGTGGTCTCAGCTTGTTTGACTTGGAATCAGACTTGATTTCTAATTAGCCAATCTTCAGCAGTCTGTCAGAAAATGCTAAGAGCTGCCAATTTTCACACCTTAGCCCAAAAAAAGACCCCAATAAAAGTCTTAAGAAAAATGGCCTATCACTTCTACTGCTAGGAAATTCCCAATATGTTCAAGGTCATTCTTCTCGATTCACATACACACATACATACATGAATGCATACATGCATATATATGTATGTGCCTACACACTCACACGTGACCACCATCCAAACCTTAATATATATAAGCTTAGAGAGTTCAAGGTAAGAACATTGTCTTAATTTCCTACAATTTTCCAAAGAAAAGGAAAGTTCCATATATTGAAACAAGCCTCAACCATTTAAAATAACCCATATTAACCAGCATTTTAGCTGTTTAAATCAAAACACATGCACTGATGTTTTTGTAATAAAAATCTGTTGGGAAATGAAAAAAAATAGAGAGTGGATAAAACATGCTGAAAAATAAGCTATCAAACAGCTGTTTAGGTCAAGCATAGAAGTGGTATAAGTAGCATGCTGAATAGAGTTGACACTGCGCCCATCATTATTTTAAAGGTCTTTAAAAAATTCCATCGCAAGTCCCAAATATATCCACAGAATTTTCCTTCCAAATTTCATTAATTTGGATTCATCACTGATCATTTTTCATGGCCCCCAAATCACAGATGTTTGTGGCTTCCAGGGGGATACCAAATTACAACTGCTTCCAGTAAGAAATGAAGAAAAGCTTGACAATTTTCAGTCCATCTTTTCTCTGGGTTTTGTCAAGATTTCTCCTTGACAGACATTTCATGATTTTTTTTTTCACTTTTGAATTGGTATTTATCTTCATGCTTTGATTTTAGAGCCTTCACTTACAAACCTATATCAGTCTTCACTTCAGCATCTTGCTTAGTGAAATGGCTGAGGATTTTGGCTCCATCATAAATGTATATAATCTTGACTCAGATCCAGCTCAGAGGGAATCCTTGAAGGGACTTGGCATATCATGGACCTCATGTGCTGTTCTCTTCTACAAATGTGCCTATGAAGCAGCAATCTGTGCTCCATCTCCAGATGAGCTACCTTTGGTAGCTGAAGAGTCATGGGCATAGCTTAGTTCCCCTGTGCTCTCTGAATCTTCTTTGAAGTTGTTGTTTGGAGAACTTGCTCCTCAAGTGGTTAATTTTCATGGAGATTATTTCTCTACCTTCACCCCTGAAGACCAGAAGTTAGCATGCTGTTTTATGGAAAATGGTAGAAACGGAGATGAAATAGCAAAATATGTGCTCTTAATGATGTTGGCAGACCTGGAGATGTCTCCATCTAAATTTTTGCTTGTGCTTCACATTTTCAAGTGTGGTTCCGTCTTCTTTTCTCTCCCTAATAGTGTTCAGATGCAAGGGAAAATATTGTTCGCTGTCAGCCACAGTGGTTATACAGCTTCAAGCCCATAACCTTTGCCTATAAACTGCCTTGTGGGGACTTCTTGACACTTAATCAGAGCATCTGGTACAAGAAAGGGCAGTGGCGTTTAGTCTTGAAGACCTTTTTCAGCTGTTACGGAGCCCATAACTCAGGCAGATTCCAACTGACTTCAAGAGAAATTTTGGCCAATTAAAGTCTAGGTGAGAACTCCCAGATTTGGCCAATGCTAATAAAATTAGAGAACTGTAACTTGCTTCCTCAGCTAATAGTTTCCTTAGAGGTACTACCACATGCCGCCACATTTCTCTAATCTCTCTCAGCAGCCCAAAAACCAGCTTCCCTGGTTGAAGTGCCTGTTCCCATAGATGTCAATGGTAGGCATGTCTGCTAGGGACTATTTGCATTCCTCAAGCAAGCATTCAGCCCATAAATTATGACAAGAAAGGCTCTTCTTTGAGCCCTTATTTTAAATTCCTCTTTAGGAAGGTTTTCACTCGTATCACGATCCATTAACTAAGCCATATGCAGGATCCTCCATCCAGAACCATTCCACTCCCCAAAACACAACTGCTAGGGAGAAAGGAATATTTGGATCCATTCTTGTTTGCCTTTCTGGCTGTTTATTTAACACCGGAAAGATTATTGAAGATGTTATCTCAGAGAGAGTTCACTGGGGCATTTTTCTGTGATGGTATTATTGCAAGCGCAGTCGCTGGCTCTTATCTTCAGCTAATAAAGGTGCATTAAGCAGGCAAAACTGATCAAATGTGCATTGACCGTAATTTCATTTGAGGTTCTTCTGTAGAGTAAGTATTCTATTTCCTACATCATTTGTTCAGTTTTAAATGGTTCTGCTTTGCTCTCCCTACTGAAAAACAGGCTCCAGGCTCCTGCAGAAAATGGCCTTTCTGAACCTCCAATGTCCCCGGAGACTCCTGCCTGTTTGAGGAGAGGCAAAACATATTTCCAGTTGGAGATGTGACCATTCGTAGTCATTCGTATCTGCTAGGGCTGCCACAGATTTGTAGTCAGTTTTGGCTCCATCATAGCCTGGTCCAGCCATTCTGACACTTCAGCAAGGGGTTAATCTATGCACTAAGGAAACATAGGATTATTCCTATTAATACCATTAAAATAATGTGCAACAAGTATCACGCAGACTTTAGGAAAGGTCTCACCATCACCTTTTGAGCAGATGAAGTTTAACTCCACTCTTTGTTTCTGCATTTCCAGCATTTTTAACAGATCAAGGCTGAATTTCACAGTCTGATGGTAATTTGTATGCATTGTTACCACTCAATGATCATATTCTTTCTGCAGACCCCACTTGAACTTGCTTCCCTCGAGTCCATGGCAAGTCTAGGAGGTGAGGGCTTGGTTTACTGCAATGAGCCCTCAGTGGGAGTACACCTTTGGACCACCCAGGAGCGGCAGTGAGCTGTAGCACTGCTCGTATCTGGAGCACACCTGTGCTCCTTGACCCGTGTTGGCTTCCCCTTCATTTCTGGTCTCAGTCAGACCCACCGTGCCCCAAATGATTTAGCTCACAGGTACCTCAGAGACCTCATCTCTTTCTCCCTCCCTCTTTCTCCTTGCAAAATCAACTGCAGTGGTGGAGCTGACTTTATTTGCCTTAACTGAGAGCATCTGAGTGCAGCTGGTGTGAATGCAGCAGGGTTTGCAGGAAGCCATGGGAAGTCCCATGCCAATTTGCATCCTCTATGAGCCTGGCCCAGGATGTTTTCTATTTTAATTTTTATGTCTGCACCTAATGTTCCAGTTGGAAGTATTTTAAAATAAACAGAGTTGATAAACAAAAACTTGTGCATTTCCCAGTCATCCCAGAGCATTTCTGTTCCTCCCTCCTGGCCTCCCCACTCCTTGTCTTCTACTGTTTGCACAGATACAACAATTAAATATTCAGCCAGCATGCCAGTTTCCTCTTGCTTGGTTGATTTATCCTGAAATCTGTTTTTTGAATGGATTTCAAGTAGTGCCAGAATGGAGAATTTAGGTTCTTGGGTGGAAAACTCCTTATGCAGGACTTTTCACCCAAAATTAGTCATCAGTCATCAGCAACCAAGTACGTTTTACTCTGACCTTAGGCTTTGTCAGAGCCAAAATGCAGAGACTTAATGAGAAGGATGGGAACATGAACACCCAGCCGACCAGCAGCTGGCGAATAGCCCCGTGATTGCTTCTGGAACTGGATGGTAGAAACTACAGGGGGATGTGCCCACGTTCCAGGTTAAGGTGAAAGGGAGGTGTGGGGACAGGTCTGTCTTCCCCGTCAGCTCTCGTGCTGCTCACCTTCCCTGGCCTTCTGCATCACCAGCTCTGCAGTGTGTGCTTAGGCGCCATTCCAAATCTGTGACTTCAAGAGAATTTGCCTTAGTTTGAAGCACCAGCCTTTGATCCTAGTAACTGAGGTCTTTATTTGTTTAAGATGGTAATTAACTGAAATTAGTAATGGAAAGATTTTTTAATTTAATGGGCCCTTAAGTGTTTGAAAAGCACTGTTGGATTTTTTTTTTTTAAATAAAAATCCCACCCTTTTCCCACTTTCTGAAACTGCTTTCTGTTCATCCCTCTCATTAAAGACCTCAGAGCTAAATGCTCAGGCTTGTGACTTGGGAAGCATATGGATTTTACAGTGCATGCAAACCAAAAGACGATGCATTCATCTGCACAGACCGTTCCTGTTTGTTTATTGTCCCAGGAACGGGATTTCTTGGCTCGGCAGCCATAAGAGCACAGGTTCCAGACTCTTGGCTTTCCAGGCTCTTGCTGTGTGTCCCAGCTGCATTAAGATCCTGGCAGGTCTAATTCTCCTCCAACAGCCACCTTCCTTCACTTAAAACAAGCCTGGGGATCGTCAGGCCTTGATTCATTTCCAAAGTCTATTAATTGAACCTGCAGGGCTTAGTTCTCCTAACACACAAGAAGCCCAACTCTGCAAGCTCCATGCAGCTGCTCTAACTATTGCAAATGCAGAGCACATGCCAGCCTTACATCTCTACATGGAAAATAAGGGACTATTCCCAGCCCAGAGGGACTAAAAAAAAAAAAAATTAGAAGAAAGTCTTATTTAGGGTATGTTTCCTGGCTATGAAGGAATTATTCCTACACACAAATTGTGTTTGTTTCCAAACAGAGCTGTGGAAGGGGTGGGGTGAGAAGGAAGCTTGCCTCAAAGGCCCGTTGAATAAAGGGAGATTTTCTCACACCCCAACATCTGCTGCCCACAGTCCATCCATCCCTGCCCATAGCCAGAGAGAGCTTGGTGACAGGAGCAACTGGGGGAGGGACAGGAACTAATTGCCTGAAGTGGCCCTTTGATGCATCGTGTCACAGCTCAAACATGAGACATCCTGAAGCCAGCATTGAACCTCTGCAGACTTCTGAGCTGCTTTGCCCACTTCTCCAGATCTTGTCTTAGCTCTGGTTCAATTTTTTTCAGACACGTGGGAAAACAGAAAAATGAACTCAGGCTTTGCATTGTATGTTCTCCAAAGCAAAGGGCTCATTCTGAGGCAGTGCAGAAGCGCTGTATGCTTCTGCTGAATGATGTCTGAGTGCAACAGCCTCTTACTGGGGTCCTCACCCCTCTGACGAGTCTACATCTTTGCTGGTGAAAGCAAACACCTCCTGCTTATGTGCCTCATTTGTATTTTTCTCTTTTGAGCAGTGGACACATCACTTTTGTGTTTATCTTCTTCAGCTGGGGATTTTCTGAGTCTCCACACTTCCAGCCAAACTTCCGACAGAAGGAGATTAAAGGGCTTAAGTTATTCAACCCACATGTAGCTGTTTAAAGTTATTTGGAATCTCCTCAGGGGTCTCTCTGGCCCCAACAGTTGCTCCCAGAGGATATGGGTCCTGTGTCAAATCTGGCAGCCCCTTGTAGGTGCCTCAGATATTTCAGGATGTATCAAGGCTATATTCACGCTCTAAAAGTCTATGGCTGGGTCAAGGTCAATCCTTTATTGTCCTACTTGGACGTAACTATTTAGTATCTGTGACCCCTTGCAAGCCTTGCTTCTCTTTTTTGACCCCAAAATAGTGGAGGTTCCCATCACAAGCACTAGTTCACTGAATGAAAAGGGGGTGAGAGGCAGACACAGCCTTAACCCACCGCTGGTGAAGGCAGGGGAGTCGTCTCCGCCAGCCTTTGCCCAGGTAGAACCAGATCCCACAGATGACTGGAGAGGGCAGAGAGAAGAGGGGAGCGAATACACAGAAAGCCATTTGTTTGAAAACTGGGACACACATTGACTGAAAATATTTTGCAGCATTCACTCCGGCCTAATAGGAACTCACACATTCCTTGAAATGGGCTATTCATTATACAGCAGCTAGTAAAAAGAAGGGATTTTTTCCCCCGGCCCTTAAACATATGATTTTTAGCTCCAACAAGGACTTTATGAAGTTCACGTGGAGAAACTTCACCAAGGGCAGCGCATGCAGCCGTCGGCCGTGTGCGGGGCTGGGGCACTTGCTCGGGGCTCGGCAGGCCTGGTGCAAACCCGTGTTCATGGGCCCCTTGTGCCTGAGAAGCCGTGCCAAAGTCATGAGCTTTTATTAGCACTAACTTTCCATTTAGTCGGGAGGGACCTTTCCATTTGCTTCCCCGGCAGTATAGCACTGGCTCCACCTCAACATTTGCACCTTATAAAGTGTTGTCATGACCCGACTAGAGCAGTTTATACAAGGCCCTTCAAGATCCCCAGTAATGAAGAGTAAATAACCGAGGAAAGCTTTCTCTCACTTTGCAGCTTTCTTTCAGTCTCAAAAGAAATAAAACAACTTACTTAACAGCATTCTTTAATCTTTTGCACCAGTGGCCTCCTTTATAGGGTGTTATACAGAGCCAGTGTAAATCCAACCTCTGTAACAGGGTCAGTGTTTCTCAACAGGTGTTGGGTGGATACAGTGTAAGATCTATTTTTTCAATAAATGTCAAGCCAGAAAGCTTGCTGTTCATACACAGGCAACGTTAACATGTGGTTCTCTCACGCGCTCGCCCTCCCCTCCCCGGTACCCCTTTCCCAATCTTTTTTTTTTCCAGCAGCCCACCAAGGACTCCAATTTAATAAAGGAAAGCAGTGAATGCCCATTGCCCAGTCGCAGGAGCAAGAGCACAAGAGCCATTGACCTGCCATGCTTTCGGCATGACAGACCCCAGAAAGATTAGAGAAATCCTTAATTTTCTGGAAAGGAATCCTTCCTCCTTCACTCCTTCCACAAATGGGCTGCAAAACACACTGGTGGTGCAGGGGAAGTACAGCAGACGAAGTAATTTGAAAAGACTCGCTGCATAGCTTGGCAGCACCCCCGGGTCTGATCCTGAAGTTCTTAATTTTGTTTTACTAACAGCAGAAAGCTCACCTCAATAAGGATGACATTAGTGAGCCCATGGCCACCAGGCTAGAGCCTGAACAGAGTTGGTTGACCAACAGATTTGTTTCAGCAAGGGCACAGTTTTATGTCTCCTGTGCAATGGTCCAGGAAACTATATCACAGCAGTATTAGGAAATATGATAATTAGCTATACAAGTAGCTCTCAGAGAAGCAAGTTATCTAAATAATGCAATATAATGCTCATGCATGTGACCATTATTTTAAATAGGTCTTCCAAAATATTTGTATTTTAGTATAAATGGAAATCTCTGCATGTGTCTTCTTTGGATCAAGCTAATGCTCCTCAGCTGGTTATTACCAGGTAATTAGTAATTAGGCAGCTCCCGTGGGGTTGCTGCTGCTCCCTGGTGCCAAAACCTTTTGGAGTCCCCATTGCTCAAATGTCTGCCTGTGTGAAGGATGGTCCAAAGCATGAAACCTTCTATGCAGTATTTACTTGTGGCTACAGTAGACTGTGCTGCCTCTTTGCTTGCTTGTCCAAATACCAGATGGGAAATTAATGCAAAACATTTCTGTGAGTATTTGTTTGAATTTAAGGGGGGGGGAAAAAGTCACACTTTGCAATAGTTTGGGCTTATTCAGCAAAGTGTTTACTTATGTACTCAACTTTAAGCATGTTCTTAAGTCCATCTCCGGTTCATCAAAACATTTCTGCATCTAAATAAAATCCTTAGGCACTTTGCTTTATAAGGGACTATAAGAATTGAAGTATACTGGGAAAACATTTGTGGAAAGCAATTTGCAAGGCATTGTAGAAACCAGACCTTAAATTTGCAGATTTAAGTATCCTTGCTATACTCTTTCAATGAAAAATACTATGTGGTTTTCAAAAATGACCAATAAAGTTCCAATTCCAACATTTCTGAAAAAGCTTAGGGTCTGATGAAATAATATAACTATATAGATTGTCAGCAAACAAAGCAGGAGAACAAATATATTCAAGGCCATTTTGAACTGCTCACAAATATTCCATGAGCCAGTAGGAAAACATATTTCAAGACACATTAGATATTTGTTGTTAATTTTTATCTGGTGATGGGCATAAAATTACCAGTGGTATATAGCAAATAAAAAAATCTTTGTGTATATCAGATTTGATTGTAACGGTATTTTGTGGCCACCAATCCAGTTTTGTCTGGCTGGATGCTAGTCAGTTAAAAAAGAAGCGGTTTCTTTCTGCTCTGTTTTTATCTGGTAAACCAGAAACCAACTTACTCATTATACATTCTGGAAGTAGTTTTAATAATTTGAGTAAAGTGCTACAAACATTTATATATTTGAGGAGGAAGAATGAAACTGGTGAGATACAGAATCATGTGGGCTGGCTGAGAATGACATTTTCTATTTTTGTTTTCTTTTCTAATCCAGTTTGAATAGTCAAATTACCCAGTGAATTGATATCTACCATTGTTTTTGCATCAGTGTTGCTCAGTTTCAGTGGGTTTGGATTGTGCCTCTACTGTTTAGCTGACAGAGTTGCAATAGAGTAGAATGTAGTCTAGGGATCAATACAGTTTCAAACTAGTTAGGAAAAAAAACATGGATAGAAGTACTTTAAAAACAGAACTAAACAAAAAATCTTGTCCTTTGCTTCAGAAATGTTACACTTAAAATGTCTGTAGAAATTTAGTTTAAAGGATTCTCTCCCCCCAGTGAAAAAAAAGGCATTCCCTACCCCCCCTCAACAACATTCTAATTGTGTCTTGGTGAGTTTGATACTTCTTGAGTACTCATGATTTACACAGAAAAGCAAGAAACCAGTGCTGTAGGTGCCACCAACTTTAACTCTTCCTCAACGCCAACTTAAGTAGCACTTTGTAAAAAAGGTGAGACTTTTCACAATCATAACAAGTGCCACCACATACTAGTGCTTAGATCAAACCAATTGACATTGAAAGTGAATTGCGATGGTAACATAACTGTCCCAGCTGGACAATGAGAAATTAATCCCAGAACAGCTTAGTGGAAGTAAATCTTGTGAACCAGTAGTATGAGAGAAGAAATGAGGTATAGAGCAGCTGTGGGATCCTTTATTGGTAACTTCCAAGAATCATCTAATGCTTTGGGTCGGAAGGGACCTGGAGAGGCCATCTAGCCCAACCCCCCTGCAATGAGCAGGGATATCTTCAGCTAGACCAGGTTGCTCAGAGCGCCATCCAACCTGGCCTTGAATGTTTCCAGGGATGGGGCCTCCACTACTTCTCTGGGCAATCTGTTCCAGTGTTTCATCACCCTTATTGTAAAAAAATTTGGATGCCATCAAAATCAGGAAGGGCCTTCATCTAAATGCTTCCATGATTAAGTGATGATGAAAGCGATTTGTTTCTAAAGAAGATACAATAACTGGTATTTTGAAGTCAGATGGGATTATGAGTCTATCTAGTATTCTATAGAGAATAATTTTTTTTTCCTGATGAAATTATGTTTGATTGAAGAACCTAGTCTTGATTGGAAGACTTCAGTTTCACGAGAAAATACAAGATTTGAAGATGCAGCAGAATGCAGCTACTTCTAATTTTAAATGAAACATGGATCATTTGTAACAATAATAGTAATGCTCTATTAGTAGCAGATAGTTACTGTTAGGGAAGCAAGGTTAAAAACAAGGACAAGAACAGAATGATCCTTTCCCTGGTTTGTCCTTCCAGCTCCCAGCATCTTTGGAACTAAGTAAACCAGACATTGCATCCGGACTCCCATGTTTGGTAGCCACCAGTGAACTTATCCACCATTAATTTGTCTAATCCCTTCCTGAATGCATTCTTTTGGCCTCCATGACATTCTGTGGCAGAGATGCTGAATAAATATGATCTCTGGATATTTGTTCAGATTTTGCAAGCATAAAACAAATAGTAACATAGGATTAAGCCATGATTGTGCAACTTCAGCCCTCATATCTCAATGGGAGTTTCAGCTGTCAGGTTCCATTTGTACTTTGTTGTTTTCTGTAGGACAGGAGCTGCATGTTCCTCTAAGTTTTGTTCAACAGTGTGTATTTGTTTTCCTAAATTACTCATGCATTTACAAACTTCTGCCACAAAAGCAAAATTGTACAAAAATTGAAGTGCAAAAATTGAAAAATTACTAAGAAAGCCCACATCTCTCATTGGAAATATTGCAGAAACCTTGCAAGCTTCTATTTAAAAATGAAGGCAACAAAAGCAACCACCTTTTGGAGAAACTCACTGAATTAAAGCATATAATTTTTGGTTACATAATGGTTTGGAAGAATGTTTACAGGCAGCCCAAGTAATGAGTAACTTTCATTTCTTTACTTACTTACAGGGATCGAAGCCTTGGACTATATCATAGAAGTTTCTTTCAAGCAAGGAAGTTGTTCCTGCTTTCAGGCAATGGGACAGGCTTTCATTCAAGTGTGATAGCACCTCTGAAGTCAATTATCATACATCTTGGTCTTGCTATATATGAGTGCATGACAGACATAGAGAGTATATTTGTATATTCTCTAAACATAGGGATTCAAGTTACTGCGGGTATAAATAGCCATATCATCTGAAGGATCTTCCCAGCTTCAGTGCTGATATTTTTTTAATTTATTGGTGAGCTCGAGTCAGAGATAGCTTTTATTCGTTTTGTAACATCCCAGTTTATTCCCTTGGAGTACCTTGGTCTGTTGTTTAAGGTAAACCACGTTATCTATCACCATGATGGTAATGTCAAGCTCAAAGTAGTGCTATATCTTTTAATTCTCAGCAAATTGTTCACATTTAAGGGGTTTTAATAAAGACCTGGAATGTTGATAGAAAATGTAATGCGGTAAGGAATTGTTTCAATATGTGAGACCATACAGATGGAAGGATGAACACTACTAGTAATGGCAAGACCTGGTTAGCCTGAGATGTGATTACCAGTTAGATACCTCTACCAGAAAACTTCAAAAGTAAATGCATTTCAAGTCCCTTTTGTTTGTAACTGAGAGACAATCTTCTGAAAGAGAAGACTGAGAATCAGAATAAAACTTCAGCCACTGTGAGCTGACCCAAAGAAGGAAAGGGAATAAAAATCCCAAATTTTGTAGCTATCAGGTCTGCTTGCTTGCTTGATTTTATTTCAAAGAGTGTTCTCTGATTGTTAAGGGCTCTGATTAGGGCAGTCAGCTCCAGCTCTAAGCTTTTGCTAACTTGTATTTGGAGGTTGTTTGAAAATTCTGTGCACCAGAGGTGGAAAACTGATGTGGGACTCACATTGCAAATAAGAGAGGAAAAGCTTGAAGGGTCCAGAGCTAACTGGCTCACTTCATAGGGTGTGTTAGGGATAAGAATGGAAAAAAGAGATTAATCTGCAAAGGAAGCTGCATTTTGGATGTCAGCAAGCATAGGGGTAAAGTAAGAATTGCCAAAAGTCAAGCTGAGTTAGACCTTGCAAAGGATATTAAAATAAACAACATAAGTTCTTTAACCAGAAGAATAAAAAGAGAACCAGAAAAGAAGACTTGGGTTTGCTACACAGTAAGGATGGAGCTGAGATTGAAAGAAACTGACTAGAATTCCCAAAATTAAATGAATGCATTGCATGTGTTTTCAGTGAGTGTGTTTTCAGTCAGATTGTATAGAATATGGGGTAAAGGCTGGATGGCTCATGAGTGACTGGGAATGGAAGTTACCACATCTGAAGTGAGAAGGAAACTCAGAGGACTCAATATGCTGAAATCAGTGTACAGAGGGGAAAAAAAAATCACCCAGAACAGTGGAAAAATTGGCACAGTCCATTAGCCGTGATAGAAATAAATGTATCCAACTGGGGTGACCTAAGCAACTACAGATGCCTGCAGCTGTCCTCGGTAATCTGAAAATCTTTAGGGAAAAAAAGGAGAAAATAAGAGTGAATACAGGCATCAAGGTAAAGAAAATAAACAAAATTTGATGCGAGTTTACCTGAGGTAATTCTAACATAAAGTCTTTCCCTGATCTTTTTGCATTCTCTAAGCAGAGCTAAAAAAGCATGTAGCATTTCAGAGGAAGTCTTTGGTTAAAGTGAAGAAGATGGAAGCTTACACCAAACTGTAACCCAGTAAGAAACCTGCTAAATGGGAGCCAATCACATTGTCAGAGTGGTTGGATGGTGGGAGGTTATAAGCAATTCCTGAAGTTCCATCTGGAGATCAATTTTAAATGATGCTCTCAAGAACCATAATACCAAAGTTCAGGCAAGATTAGACAAAGGAGCAAGATTAAGCCTGGAGACCTAATCATTACAAAAGTAGTTCAGCATAGCACCTGGAAAGAGCTAGAGGATCCTTAAGGATGAAGTAATATACAAGACATTAGATTTAAGATTGCAAGATATGAAGTTGAGGGAATGAGGATGCGAATTTCTCTAGGTCGAAATCTATTCTATTCTATTCTGTTCTATTTTATTCTATTCTTATTGGTAGGAAAAGACAGAGGAAAAGGCAGACCTGACATATATACTCATTCTCAATCATACTACCAGCTGCTAGTGTGACCTCTTTTGAAAGAAACCAGTGAAACACTAATGAATGCATTAAGAAGAGGAAAATAGGAATGTCATGATGAAATACACTTGTCCTCATCTGGAATACCACATGCCTTCAGTTATCTGATCTGAACTTGAACGGATGCAGTGGGAAGGTGTGAGGATGTTCAGTGGAACAGGGACCTTGCTCTGTTTAGCTTAGGAAAGCAGAGATGAAGCAGGGACACAACTGTCCCCTTGAGACTGCATCCAGGAAAACATGCTGGCGAAGAGGGAGAAGTGGATAAAGAGCACTACTGGCATACACAGCACATGCTGGCCAGAAAGGCATTTATGGGTTTAGAGGGAAAAGAAATGATCCAAAAACGTCTAGTTTGCTGAATTTGGTGGTCTCTTCAGACCAAGTCATTTCCATTGGCAGCGAGAGGCTGGAACAAACTTCCTGCAGAAGTAGCAGAGTAAGCAGCAAAGTAATTAAAAAGAGGAAACAGACCCCAGAAGTTCTTTGCAGTTCCTTGTTTCTGGACCAGTAATTTGAGGCTTTGTCCAGAGCTTATTAAATTGTGCAGAATTCTCCATCAAGGCCAGCATTTAGTATCTGTCCATATAACAGCCATCGGGGATCAGGAGGTACTAAATATAGATATTAAATAGTCTAGTGCTCTCTTACACTGGGTTTCCATTCCACTTGAAACTTCCGAAGTCCTCTCCTTCCCTCACAACCCTACTTATCAAACAGACACTTTTAACAGAGAATCGGGACTGAACCATAAACTAATTTTCACGGGCCAGTTGGCATAAATTTTTGCCACCAAGCTGCTGACCGAAAGAAGCATGTATTTAACAGATAATCTTTGTGAAACACAGTGACAGTTACAGTTTTAGAGCGCCACATAATTTAGCCTCTAACAAATATTCCAAGGACGGCTTTATTCTCTTTAACCTTGAGTCACTATCAAAAGCTTATTTTTAATGTGTTTTTCTCTGTTTATTCCCCTTCCTAATGTCATCAATGATATTCAAAAAAGTTTGTAGAGTATTGACATGTGGAAGAATAAAGAGAATATCAGTTTTTAAATACAGGAAAAAATCTCTTTCCATTCATATGAAATATTTTTAAATTAAATGAAACAGTTTACTCTTACCAAGTTTGCTTTTGGTTTTTCCCTATTTACATTTTATGAGCAGTCCCTTTTAATGTTTTAGAACTAATCATCTGAGTACTTTTTAATTGAGATAAAATATTTTAAAATCAAGTGAACTATGAATAAAATGTCATGAACACAGGATCTTTCTTTATAAGCTCTGTGCAAGTCAGGATACAGGATAGTCACTTCCTGACTTGAAAAAGCACAGAAACATTGTCCCAACATATATAGACTTCATGCTCAGATATAATGAATTGCAGCCCAATATTAAATCTGTGCAATTTCCCAAGCTCCAGATAAATAAATAAATAAGAAAAAACTCAATGAGGTTTTCTCAAGAGAAAGCATCTAAGTGCTATTTTAACTGTGCAGACGGGATACAAGGCGCCTCTTCATGATTAAACACTGTAATTCA
>Ga0065711_1036723_pt1 | contig 20669 bp, 5 predicted proteins | sample Hoacrofraction12_FD_59098 | JGI IMG/M metagenome (GOLD analysis project Ga0065711, IMG submission 59098) | Hoatzin crop microbial communities from Cojedes, Venezuela - Epithelial fraction 12 v2 (version 2) | ecosystem: Host-associated > Birds > Digestive system > Esophagus > Crop | place...
TGCTCCAGTCCCCTCACCATCCTCGTAGCCCTCCGCTGGACTCTCTCCAGTAGCTCTTCATCTTTCTTGAACTGGGGAGCCCAGAACTGGACACAGTACTCCAGATGAGGCCATCTGGAGTAAGTTGGTAAGTTGGTAAGTTGCGCTCACTGAAGTTCAACATCAGCATCCAAGCGTTCCCTGTGCCATGACATATGCCATCCCTCATTCCCAGAAAGCATGTTGTATGGCCAGAACTTCACTTGGGCAAACTGAGGTCATATTTAGCATTTCCATTTCCTTCCTTGAATGTTTCCATTCCCTGAATGTTTCTTTTCCCTTCAAGGCTCAGGTCCAGTAGTTTTTACTAAACTTTCCTCCACAGACTCAGCCACACTCGAAGGAAAGCCAGAAGTCTTAACCACTGGATGCTATAACCACTGAGGAACAGGAGTGTACGGTGAAATCCTCCACAACCACTGATACACCGCTTAGTGGTTCAAGATCGTTATGTTAATGTGTACACTGTGATGTTCTAATTCCCTGTGCAAACTTCATCATGCTTATAACATGGCTTATTTGCTTCTCCCACAACACCTTTTTTTTTGCATGTTAAAGCATGCAGCATTCGTGTATGCTTATGCAAGGTGAACTCTGCAGGGACAAGGGCGTTGCATTGCAAATGGTACTGGAATCATAGCTGCACACTTCTTCAGCTGTTACATTTAAATTTCTCAGCTTTCTGATTAATGTAGAGCAAAAAAAATCGAAGTGGAATCTTCCAGTTTAGCTCTCACTCTAGGAAAATATTTTCAAAGTAATAAAGTAAAAGTGAGGGGAATAAAATAATTTCAGTGAGATTTGTGCTTCTCAGTCACTGGAAAGCTTTTGAAAAGCCTGTGTTAAACCTTTTGTTACCTGATATTTTCCATGACTTTCACAGCTGCCCAACACCCTAAATTGATGTTAGAAGTTGGTCATTTCCTCTAAATATTTAACTGTATATTTAAGTAACTGAAAATGGACTTCTGCACCTGACTCTAAGGAACTAGTTTAGAAAGGACTGTCCATAGTATCTTCCACAGAATAGTATTTACAAGGTTGTTGCTCCAGAAAATGTTCTTTCCCTAACTATGGACCTACAGAATCACGGAATCACAGAATTTTTGGGGTTGGAAGGGACCTCTGGGGGTCATCTAGTCCAATCCCCCCTGCCAAAACAGGGTCACCTACAGCAGGCTGCACAGGATCCTGTCCAGGCGGGTCTTGAAAATCTTCAGAGAAGGAGACTCCACAACCTCCCTGGGCAGCCTGTTCCAGGGCTCCGTCACCCTCAGAGTGAAGAAGTTCTTCCTCATGTTCAGGTGGAACTTCCTATGCTTCAGTTTGTGCCCATTGTCCCTTGTCCTGTCGCTGGGCACCACTGATAAGAGTCTGGCCCCATCCTCCTGACACCCACCCTTCAGATATTTATAGGCATTTATAAGATCCCCTCTCTGCCTTCTCTTCTTCAGGCTGAACAAGCCCAGCTCCCTCAGCCTTTCCTCATAGGAGAGATGCTCCAGTCCGCTCATCATCCTCGCAGCCCTCCGCTGGACAGTCTCCGTAGCTCCTCATCTTTCTTGAAGTGGAGAGCCCAGAACTGGACAGAGTACTCCAGATGGGGCCTCACTAGGGCACAGTAGAGGGGGAGGAGATGTTTTATTGATTACTGTGGATTGTTATTTAGCAGATATGGGAAAATGTATGTTGGAGAAATGCCCAAAATTGGGAGTGATTTTAAGTTGACTCATTCAGGACTTAGACTCTGTACAAGGAGTACTGATTTCATTCCACAAAGATGTCACAAAAGGATTGGCAACAGCTAGAAATGGATGTCCATTTGAAGTGCTAGGATTGCTAAATAAAGTTTTAAAAGCATGCAGTGGTTGCAGTCATCTCCTCTTCCCAGGGCAGGTTGACTGCACAGCTTCCTTGTGTCTGTTGCAGCTACCCCACAGCAAAGAGGATGTAGACACCATCACAAACATGCTTTGTAGAAGTAAACTAGAATCAAGCTATTTACAGCACACTGATTTGGGGCTATAGATAACAAAACCCACAGACCCTTAGTTTTTAAGATACGTAAATATTAGCTTCACTTCAGAGAGAAGAAACTCATTCTGCAACGTGAACTACAAATCCCACCAGCATCTTGATCCAGCCTTTTTTGTCCACTTCTCGATCAAATTCAAATACCTGAAAAGGATCAGAAATTTGGAGGAGGAATTGAACACTGAACACTGTTGGTTAGGAAAGCAGACTGGAAAGAGAGCCAATATTTTAACAGAACGGCATGGTTTGGAGTACTTTGCACTTCTGCCCTACTGGAGACTTAATGAAGGCAACGTCGTTAGCAAAAATTAGTAGCTGAAGGCACGAAATGAATGAATATGCATTTCCAATGAAGTCATGGTAGCTGTCAAACTGAGTTTGGGAAAGTCAGGATTTTAACCAACCACATTGTTACATCATGAACCATGATTTTATACTTAGAAAGTAATGACAATAACAATAACAAAACTTTATTTTCTGCTCCCTGCTGAAACCACAGCAAGTCTGTACCAAAAAAGTGACTTTTTAATCAGGGGAAATTTTGATTTTCACTTTTATGTCAACTTCACTTTATTTTCTCTAAAATTGTTCACTCATATAAAACCATGATGTGAACTCTGGATTTAACAAGGTAGCTGAGCACAGCAGCACAGGATGTAGGGTGGGAAACGCACCGTGAATCAGAACAGGACACAGGCGCGTTCTGTCTCTTCCACAAATGTACATCTTTGGGTCCTACATAGGTATGCTGAATCTGTCCCAGGCACCTTTGCTATCTATCAGTGGTTTACGCTGTCACAGAAGTGGTATTTTAACAAACCCATGCAGAATCTCGAAGTTTCCTGACAATTGACTCATATGCACATACAAACGCTAAAATGGTGTTCAGATAGGAAGTTATCAAAAAACTATATTTTCCTGTTTACACAGCAAAGCCAATACTTATAGCTTGAAAAGTTTATTATAGTCCTGAATACTATTAAAATGATCTTAGTAATACAAAATTTACCAGCAATTCCTATGCACTGAACACCTGAAATTTTCTATTCCAAGGCAAGAATACACAGCTGATGAGACAGAGGGTTCAACAATAGCTAGCAACAGAGAAGATAACTGCACTCGGGAGTATGGAGAGTTAAACCACTTTAACTGGTTTGAACTGGTGATTTAGTTGGACTACAAATCCTCAGAATAGCGTTTTTGGAAAGAGAAGCAGATTTGATCGGTGATTTGTTGGTGGTGATCAAGTTCTATAGATGTTGCTTTCTATTCTCAGAGGCAGTGGAACACTGCGGCTTCCTGAACCAGTGGGATTTTGCCATAGGCATCAGTGAGGCAGTTAGCTCCCATAAGCTGTTCCTTTTAGCTTTCTACCTTTCTTTCTATCTTATTTACAAGTAGCTGTAGGAATAATGTTAGTTTCATGTAAGCATTCAAAAATTGCTGTTTAGCTTAGTTGCTACAAAGATCTGTACTTGCATATGAAGAGGACAATTATTATTAATGTATGAACCAGAATACCTGTTGCTCATTTCCCTCCCATTTTATCACCTCAGATAAACACAAAAGTTATGCATAGGACTGATACTTAAAAACTGCAAATTTTTAATCCAAAACCTAAATGAGGTTTATGAATCACAAGTATATTGTCACATCTTTGGATCAGTTTCTGAACGCCTGGCAAAGATGAAAGGAGTTAATTAAAAAAAAAGAATTTAAAACCAATAATTTCCATTTACTACATATATTGATGGCTTTGACAGCTCTGCTAATGAGGTTTTTTCATGCAATTTACTCTGAAAGCCTTTCATCTGCTGTAAAACCACAGAAATCTTGTGCCTTCAAATCAGCAGCAAGAATTTACTATATCTGAAAAGAAAGTCTACAACAGTTATTTCAGTTAACAAGCCTTGATTAAAACTCGGCTCTTACACCCAATTTCCGATCTTCAATGAGATACAGAAATTCATGTTACCATGTCTTGTTCCATTTTTTCTTTTAAACTCATTACCTAATAGACTGTTTTGTTGTCTAAAAATAAACAAAGTACTTCTGAAAAAACATTGACCAATGTAGATTTCTTATTTGCACTAAAGATGTACGAGTGGTTCATTTAGGTGTGGGTGCGATGTGACACTTTTGCCTGTGGTTTATGTGCTAGAACTGTCTTATCTAATGAACCACTAGCATGCAGGCAACCTGCTGCTGGTTGTATGTGTTGGGAATGAATGATTGTGGCCTGCATGTTTCTCATAGATCAGCACCCTATACTTGGTGGCATAAGAGAAATCTCTGTCTTTTGAAGAAGTTTCACTTCTCACAGGTGAAAATGGAAAAACATAATGCTTGGCAAGATGCAAAGCACACCCCCCCCTTTGCCTTCCTGGTAGTGTGGATGCAACCATTATGCTCTTGAGAGGTTAATCCTACACAGCTTGGGTGTCAGCCAGTCTGAGCTTAGCATTAGGGCAGGATGGTCTTTTACTGTTTCTATTTAGCAACATGGACATAGCCCGGGTGTCTTTACACTGCCTGAGATTAGGTCTCGGTGTCTGCTAAATACCTTGAGTAATGCCCTTAATCATCTCCTTCCTTCCGTCTTCCCATCACACCCTCCCCCCCCTCTTTTCCTTCCAACTGCTTCAATGCAGTCTCTGGGATCTGTCAGCTTCTGCTTCTGTCCTTCCCCTCCTTTCTCTCTCAGTGATACCCTTCAGGAGCACTACTCCTTAGTTTGGTCCAAAATCCTAGTTGAACCATAAAACAACCAAACAGCAGAGCTGAAGAGGAATAAACACCAGAGCTTCCTACTACAATGTCATCACCACTTTTAAAATAACCTTTTTAACAGAAGAGGTTAACTGGACCTAACTTCATGTCCATTCTAGTCCTCCAGAGTCAGTTACAGACCCTGTGAAGAGACAGAGAGACACTTGTTCTATCAGCCTGCATGAAGGCAAGAATCTGTGCAGAAAAGAAAAAGTTACTAATTAATGCTTTTGTGCTATTGACTGTGCATTTGAAAACCACACAAGATTATGTACAAGAGGCTGAAGATGTCCTCCAGCACTGCAGTTGTCTGACAAAGGATATCTTTGCCATCTTTTCAGATATTAGGGAAAAACCTGACCTGGTATAGAATTTTCTGAGGATATTTCAAATGTTTAAACCATGGTTTAAATTCAAATATGTAAGCGATTATATCTGAGTCACTGCTGCTACAGCAATTACTGAGACATTCATTTCGTTTGTTTTGGCTGTCTGAAAAGTTCCCAAAGTCCTTCACTTTTACATAAGCATGACAATCAAATTAATGCAAGGACCTTTTAACGACAGTAACACATGATGATCTAAATTAGGTCAGCTTGTGAGTGTGTTAGAAGTGTAACCTACTCAGATCAAATTAGGTCAGATCTCAGTGTCCTGCTTATTGAAATATGCCTCTAGAACAGGAGACACAAAATCTGTCAAAACATTAACTGAGAAAGCCAGAGCAACTTCGGAGGACCCCATGTTCTGTTTCAGACTAGCATACCTACATTTGGCCCTTATAAATGGAAGTGAGAAAACATACCAGCAACATACCTTTCCTTAGAGAGTGTAATTACATATTTCCTTTTCCAATCTAATTTACCTCTTTATGTCCATTGTATGTATGGCTGAATATAATTGCTTAATCTGCTAGATGAAAATGGAAAAGGGAATTTTACAATATATTCTCCGCTTGCACAGAAAAAACCAGCAATATAAAACCTTCACTTTCTTCATCTTTAATTTTACAAAAGTATTCCAGTCTTTGTAAGTGTTAATTTTTCAGGCTCATGTATTCTTTGGCTGAGGAGAAGCAATATGATTACATAGATTGGTACTTTCTTTTTATGCATACAGCTTCTTCCCTCACTAAGTCCTATAACATGATGCTTTTGTTTCCCTAAACCATCAGTGTATAAGATATGCTTTTTGGGTATTTATGTTATAACATATGTTCATTTATTGATTAACATCTCTGTAATAATACAATACTACTAGAATAAGACTGATATAGCATCTTGCTGCTGCAGCTCATCTTAACTGTGCTGACACATACAAGTCTTTCAGCTTATAACTACATGCATGCACTATTGAATCATTGAATCATTGAATAGTTTGGGTTGAAAGGGACCTTTAAAGGTCATCAAGTCCAACCCCCCTGCAATGAGTGGGGACATCTTCATCAGATCATGTTGCTCAGAGCCCCGTCCAACGTGACCTCGAATGTTTCCAGGGATGGGGCACGGATCATGTCTATGGGCAATCTGTGCCAGTGCTTCACCACCCTCATTGCAAAAGATTTCTTTCTTATGTCCAGTGTAAATCTGCCCTCTTTCAGTTTAAAACCACTACCCCTTGTCCTTTCGCAACAGGCCTTGCTAAAAAGTTTGTCCCCATCTTTCTTGTAAGTCCCCTTTAAGTACTGAAAGGCCACTATGAGATCAGTATTCTTAGCACTTCACTAGAGAAAACGTGGCATTCCTTACATGAAGGCAAACTATTTAATGTGCTAAAGCTTTTATTCTTGTAATAGAAATTAACAAAACTTTAAGCCAGCCTTCCCCAAAACCTGCCTTGTGTATGTTACTGTCATCTGAGCTAAAAGCCTTTTTGATAGAAATAGTTTAACAGAGCCAGTTCCTTTATTATAATTTTTAATTTTCTAAGAGGTTGTTAAGTTTTAAACCTTTGTAACATATATGTTTGTATTTGACTTTTTCTACTTTCAAGACACATCAGATAGCTTTGTTAGCAATTTATTGAGGAGATAGAAGGTGGGAGAAGAACTGTGAATATTTAAATAATATCTGATTTCTAGCTAGGCTAGGAAAGTCCAAACAGACATACGGGGAGAGACATCAGAACTTTATTTTTTCTCTATAAATGGAAGATTAAGAAGACTTTTGGTCATTGTATCTAGCTTCCAAAAGAAAGGTGGATTTTCAGCTTAGAACACAAAGCATAACAAAGTCTAGGCACTGGAGTGTGAAGTTAGAATTCAACCTGAACAAGAGGTGCACATTTCTAAAAATCAGAGTAATTGTTAGAATAAATCAGTGTCTGATGTTCTGCACTCACATTTTCCTAATCTCTTGTAATTATAAATGGACATTTCTCTAAAAGCCATCAAGAAGAATTAATAGGTTTTTTGTTGGGAGCTTTAGGATGAAATTTCTTGCAATCATAGGTAAAATCTCCAGATGAATGCCTAGTTTAGTTTGAAATTGGTAACAAACAGTCCACTGATTTTAGTAGAGGTAAAAATATGAATACAAATGCTCCAAAACAAACTGATGGTAGGAAACAATCTTTGATTTTATCTGAGTACCAGCTTTTTTTTTCTTTTTTTTGAGTTTGTCCTCATTTTGTTCCTTACCTTACCATTGTTTTTGTTGTTTGTATGTTCAGATGTGGGTAGTGGTAGAGAAGAGGAAACCTGCTTCTTACTTCTAATTCATCTGTTTCTGAGAAGCCACCCTAGCCCTTCCTTTGCTCAGCTTTGGATCTTTTAAGGAGTCTTGCATTTTAACCACTTGGGCTTACAATTGAGCATGAGAAGAATAAAGTGACTGAGATATTTTTCTCTTTTTTCCTTAGAACAAGAGTCAAGAAAGATCAATTCAAACTAGTATAGTTTGCTTGGAGGAAAGATTAAGCTGTGGTGATTATTGGATAGCCTATATAATTCCGTCACTGTGAGGTGAAAATATGCCATGGGCTAAACTTCAGAGGGCTCATCTAATTCAAAAAATGTTAAAGGAAGTGGTGGGGGAGAAAAAAAGCCAAACGGGCTGAGGTACTGAAAACTTATTTCTTTTAAAGTAAAAGTTAATTGCCGTTGAAAGTGTTAGGCAGAAAACCTGAAGAGATCAATGTTCATCTAAAAAAATAAGGCAAAAAAACTTCTATGGATACTTTGAGATCCTGTTGACATGGAACAAAGCTGCAACCTTCCTTTTCCTGCTCCCTTTGCTAATGGAATAACAGAAAAGATGGGCATTTCTAGAAAATTGACTTCTGTCTCCTAAGGATATCCACATGCTGCAGAACGTAGTATGCAGTTCAGGTGCTCCAAGTTTAGCCATGGCACTACAATTACCAGCCTCTCCTTGTTTTAGCAAGAGTCCAGTGCCTGAACTGGTGAATTAACTTACTTGCAGCCAGCTTCAACACCTATGTATTACATTTCACTTGGCAAAGAGACATATCCTTACTGCAGAACCCCAACCACAAGACCATCCTTCTTCCCTTTTAGGCTTCCTCCCAGAAACAACGAGAATGACATGCCCAGTTTAAAAAAACATTGGTTTCATTGTGTCACTATTAATCATTATGAGGCTTAAAAGGGAAACATAATGCTAAATCAACTGCAACATGTACTACCTGAACTTCAGCTGTCAAGGTACTGTAAAGTTTTGTTGCGTGTTTAATCTAGCCCTGAGTATGCAGGACCTTGAATTCCAGGTGATTTCAGCACATCCAGGTTTTAAAATACTGGCAACAACAATTTGATTTGTGTACATACTGTTATCTCTGTTAACAAATTAAAAATGCCCATCAAAAATCCCACACTGACATAATTAAATGTTATTTCTCCAGAAGTAGCAAAAATTCCACAGGATCAACTATGATCAAGATCTGCTCCTAAACCTACCTTCTGATAGCTATAATATCTGTGGAGTGTTGCAGTGGATCAGATTATGAGTTCAACAGTTATAATTCTGTAAGAAAAAAAAAATCAAATTTAGCAAAGAATGTCGTTTGTTGGAAAAGCAGCAATTCATAGTTAAGTAGGTGTCATGGTTTAACCCCAGCCAGTAATTAAGCACCAGACAACATCTTGCTCACTTCCCGCTGTTGGGATGGGGGAGAGAATTGGAAGAGTAGAAATGAACAAAAGCATGGATTGAGACAAGGACCGCTCCATAGGTAAAGCAAAAGCTGCGCACGCAAGTCAAGCAGAACAAGGAGTTCATTCACTCCTTCCCATCGGCAGGCAGGCGTTCGGCCATCGCCAGGAAAGCAGGGCTCTGTCATGCAGAACGGTGACTTGGGAAGATAAAAGGCCATCACTTCAAACGTCTTCCCCTTCCTTCTTCTTCCCCCAGTTTTACTGCTGAGCGTGACGCCGCGTGGTGTGGGACACCCCTTTGGTCTGTCGGGGTCGGCTGTCCCGGCTGTGCCCCCTCCCAGCCCCTCGGGCACCCCCAGCCCACTCGCTAGTGGGGCGGTGGGAGGGGCAGGACGGGCCTGGGCTCTGTGTAAGCACTGCTCAGCAGTGACCAAAACACCCCTGTGTTATGTGTTTCCTGCACAAATCCAAACCATAGCCCCGCACCAGCTGCTATGAATAAAACTAACCCTACCCCAGCCAAAACCAGCACACCAGGACGTAAAATAAACTTCTTCAGATGAAAATGTACTCCTATCTACAATTAGACAAGAAAACATTTAGCTTTCTTTATCTATATACATGTAAGGATACACATACTCATATTGGAAACATAGAAAAGATGAACTGAACCACTGTTATGAGAAAAAGAAAAGAGGAAAAATTCTTTGTTTAAGTTGAACTATGAAGTGGGCATGGGCACATTTCTTTGTTACTGACAGGTACTGCTGCTACTTTTAGTTAACAGGATGATACTCACAGTGCGAGATAAGTACAGGTTTTTCTCAAACTACAGACAACCACTTGTGTTATGTTAATGTAGTAAGGCTGTGAGCTAGCAGCTTGTCAAGCCTTGAGCTACTAAGCCAAAGCTCCGCTATTCGGAAGTGTAAGAATGTCTAAAGGTGTTGCTACTGAAGCTATGACAATGAGAAATCTTGAATGTAAAGTGACTACAGAAAGGAAATGAAATTCAAAACATTTCAGAGAAGCTTTAAATGAAGAATAGAATATTCAAAGGTCAGGAAATTCCCCCTACATTTAGATTAAAATATGAATGCTTCCAGACTAAATGAAGGTAGTGATACTTCATTTCTGTTTTCTTTGTTATAACTCTACTGAATCAATTTCTGTGTATAAATTAATGATAAAGTGCATAATGCATACATGGTGATGCCGTGAAAAAATTTTACATATATGGGTATCGATAGCAAAGTCAAGGGTGAAATCTAGCACACATTTAAAAGTGACACTGGAAGATGTCATTACTGCTTTGCAATAGTGTTCCCTGGAGACAGCCAGTCATACCTTTTGGTCTCAGTAATGAAAGGATGCTCACTTTTTGATTGCTGTCATCATGGTGCTCATCAGACAAGCAAAGACATTGGGTAGTGTTATCATCCATTTGCATCTTCAGGAGAACTAGGTATTAAGAGCCATTTAGTTATGCTTGTGTTGCATCAATGAAGTCAATGATTTTGCATGGGACATGATTTAAGATCACAGAATAATTCAGAAAGGAATCTCCATAGCTCATCTATTTCAACTTCTTGTTCAAACAGCAGCAGCAGGATGTCAGAAGAGTTTGCTCAAGGCTTTATGCAGACAGGTCTTTAAAACCTCCATGGGCACAGACTGCACAGCCTCTCTGGGTAACCTGGTCCACTGCTGGACTGTTCTCACAGGGAAAAAGATTTCTCTTACATCTGCTCAGAAGGAGCCATGTTTCAAATGGTGCTCATTGGCTCTTGCCCTCTTGTCATGCACCACAGAGAGAATCTGACTCTGACTCCTCTTCACTACTGTGTCATAGGTATCATAAAACTAGTGTTAGATTCCCCCAAAGCCTGCTCTTCTCCAGGCTGAGCAAGCCCAGTTACTTCAGTGTCTCCTCTCCTGGGAAGTGCTCAAGACTCCAACCCTCTTGGTAGTCCTCCACCGAACACACTGCCATTTGCTGATGCCTTTCTGGCATTGGGAGGCTGAAAACTGGACATACATTCTAGACACAATGAGTCCCGATTGCTGGAGGGCAATGACATTTCTCAATCTGCTAGCTATGCTCCTGTTAATACCCACCAAGATGCTGTGGGTTTTTGCTGCCAGGGCATACTGCTGACTCGCAGCCAGTTTGCTGTCCACCAAGATCCTCAGGTCTTATTCAGCAGAGCTGCTCCTCAGCTGGAAAACCCCCAACATTTGTCACGGCAAGAGGTTACTCCTTCCAAAGGGAAAGCCTTTTGCCTCGGTGCCGCTTCAATTTGCAGGGATGTGCTACTGAGAAGTCAAACTGTAGAATCTTCATTACACATAATTCTTATTAAAAAAAATTATTTCCCACTGTCAAGGAAATTTTTTTAAATCAGGAATGAAATAATACTTCCTTTCTACTTACAAATGAGCATATTTGTTATAGAATGTTAGAGGGAACAAAAGCAATACCAAAGCAAGTAATTTGTATTGTTGAAGTGAACAATATTACATCTTTTAAATTTTCTGATAGCTGTTGTTCTCATAACTATAATAATGCTAATAAGTTTGTGCAGTATGCTTGATTTTCAGATTGTATCTATCATTGTGTGCTTCTTTCAATAGTCTGGAGAACTTCTCTTTAGCAGTCTTCACGCATCAAGAAAACTCAGCACAACTAGGAGGCTTTTCACAAAGCAGCTTGCTTCACTTCTGAAGAATATGAAAAGAAACCATGGCTGAACCTCATGCTCAGTGGAAATTTTGAGGTATGCACCACAATGCAGATTGAGGAACTTTTTTCTGTCATGGTGAAAATGTGACATCACATAGCCACATTTTACAGAAAAAAAAAATACTATCTTTAAAAGTTTGCTGGTTACTTGTGAATTTTTGAATCTTCCTGTACAAGACTCTGCTTCCTGAGGGATGTGCCTGGAGGGATTCTACTTAGGTAAAGGAAGGGATCACACCCACGGAACAGACTAGTACGGAGCCTGAATTCTTTACAGAATGAAATGTTGAGCTTGATTTATGCAGAGAGATTTCATGTGAGTCAATAAAAGTGCGGGAGACATCCTAATTCAGCAGTACTTTTCAGTTTGTTAGTTTTTTGAAAGAACATTCTTGCAGGGATGGAATACAAGTAATTTCATTTATGATAAGGATATTGTTAATATAAGCTCCCTTGCATCTCCTCTAAGGCAAACTATCCAAGGCATTTTCTATGCAGCATACAGAAGAATATCTGAAATAAGTGAAGTTGAGGAGTTGGGGAAATATGACATTAAAAGAGCATGCTGTGAAAGGATCAAACAAGTTACATACAATTAACTGAAAGCCAGACTATTTTTTCAGGTTTCATTTTTAATTATGTATTTTAATATTAAAAGTGCAATTATCTCATTTCAGTTCCCATTCCAAACTGGATTTAAAAGAATTTTAAATCTTGATTTTACAACTCTGTGGCAAGGAAATTGCCACAGCATTTAGCAAGTCGCTTCCACAGTTAATCTACTTCCCTGTTAAAAATCTGCATGTTACTTTGAAGCCTAAGGTTCCAGCCATTGAATCTTGCTTGTCGTTGCCTACCAGAACGAAGATGCCTGACATGGATTCTTGTAAACTGGTATCTGAAACCCCATTAAGTTTTCCTTTGATGAAGTAAGAAGACTGAGTTCCTTGAATTTTCTGGTACAAGACATGATTTCCCATTATTCTTGTGGTTCTTCTCTGAATACCTTCCAGTTTTCAACATCCTGCTTGAAGTGTAGATATGAAAACTGAACACGATATGACTGTAACTCCACTGTCAAATCTGAATGCAAGTCTACTCAGCACTCCCCCTTCATAAATAGAAGGACCTCTTTCATGTCTGGGCCCTAGTATTAGGCTGGGAACTCTTAAGTCTATTGAATAACTACTGTGATACTCAATTTTACTGAAGTAGTAACTGTTAACAAAAATAAGTTGCTATTGTCAGGGCAAGCATTCTTTGCTTTTTAAATTATGCCTTTACTTTTACCATAGAGAAATATGTATTGTTTGGCACTTCACCATGCAATCCACTTCACATTTTATTATTTGACATTGCTCCACAATTTGCACTTATTTTCAAACTTTATTAGTAATGATTTTATGTTCCATTCTAGGCCACAGGTAAAATATATAGACAGTATACGACAAAGGAGTAACACATGAAGAACCTTACCTAAATAGTAATTTATGATTTCCAGTAACTGAAGTTTCCTTTTACTTCATTCAGATTTATGGACTGTAGGCAAGCCTTTCTGAAAATAATATCTTTTTATTTGCACGTGGAGAACTCCAGTACGCAAAGTCAGAATTTAACACTTAGTAATTAAAGCTGGCTTTTATTAAAGAAACTGAATATGGAACAAAAGCAAAAATTTAAAGATTCTGAAACATGCAAAAGGCAGAGAAGTGCACTGTAATTTTTTGCTATCCACATAATATTTTCACATGAGAAGAAAAAAGCCAAAGTCTTGTATGAATATATATATATGTAATGTTTCAATAATATTGGGAGTGAAATTTTGACCAAGTTGTACATGCTATATGAAGAAATGGTTCTGGTAACAAAGCAGATTAATTTGTATGCGTCATAAAGTCTGTTGTCATAAGTAAAGCGAGGATGTTGAGGTTTAGATACAGAGGTTTTGCGGGGGCACAACAAAGTTACATCTGTTTCTAAGATTGTACTTAGCTACAATGTGCTGGTGTGGTTAGCACAAAATATTTAGAGTGAAGAGACACAACATTATTTGCCTGAAGTGATAAGCTTGCTGGGTTCTATTCTGAGCTTCGTATATCACATACACATGCTTTGATCTGCTATCGCTAGACTACCAACTTTCCTTTCAAAATTTGACTGTCTTTAATCAACAAAGAAACAAACCTGCCAGCAAGTTCTAAAAATCTGACAAAATGTTTATTATTTTATCACGACAGAAAACAGAATGCGTTTTACAGGGAGGTCTGCTAGTCATTGTCTAACTACAACTATGCCAGTTTCTGTTTTTGGTATACTGCTATTGCTTTTTTGATACCCAATAGCTTTATACCTAAAGCGGGTAATTTAGAAACCTCGTTATGAACATAAGAAAATGTTATGCCAGTACTGCACCATGTCATGCATACTTGGCTAAAAAGTAATAAAGATACATTGAAAATATAAAAGTATTCTGTGCAGATAGCACTTCTTAACAAAGGGCAAAGGTTTGTGGTTCCCTGTGAGTTTGCTGACTTCAGTGGGACTATTTGTATTCTTAGAGAGCATCATATGTTTGAGTACTTTGTTGGCTCAAACCAGGGAAAGGAAGCTTTAAATGTTTTGTGTAATTGTCACCAGGGTACTGCCAAACGCAGAAAAAAATACCCCAGAGTGACAGAGCAGTGTTCAGCTATGAGTAGGCATCTTGGAAGTATTTACTTATTAATTATGTTTCTAAGCTAGTAAGACAATGAAGAATGCTTAAGGTTTGCTGACATCTTGGGCACATGACAGATTGCACATTAGAAGGTATACTGAGTTCAGATAATCACAGTTAGCTCCTTGCTATGTTCAGTCTTCAGAAAACTTGGAACTGTAATCAGAAGAATGAGTACCACTGAAAACTGAGGATTTATTAGACATCTCAATGTTGAATTCCAGAGGAATTAATTACAAAGAGTGTTCTGAAATTTATGTTTAAATGTTCCATGAAAAAATAGTTGCTATCATCTTCCAGTTACCCATCACTAGCCACAAGAGAATGGAAAAGTTGAATAAAACTGCAAGAAAACACAAACTTCCTACCAACAAGAAAATTTCTATGAAAACTATTCCATTACAACTTCCAGGAAAGCCAGTAAGAGTCAGACTGGGTGTAGAAAAAGAAACAACCACTTCAGCCGTAAGTAAGGAGAGGGTTTCACCAAGGCCCTGCTTAATCTGCCACAGGAGGCAACACCCACTAGGTGTCATCGCGTGCCACAGAGATTTTTAGACAAACACCTATCCTACGTGAAAATCCGCAACGTGTGTCTGGACTATACACTGCCCTTGAACACACAGGGCCAATTAAAAAAGGGCTTCCAGTTGATGACTGAAAACAGCTGCGTGGACCCCCTCCGTAAATTCTAGTGACCACCGATCCTCTGTGCGGAACGAGCAGTGGAACCACAAATGGTGCAGTGCCTACCTCAGTGCTTCGCTTGGGGCCCGTTCGGTGCAGCCTGGCGTGAGGGGAGGTCACCGGGGAGCAGCACCCTCTGCCACCCACACCCCTGGGCTGCGCGTGGGGAAGGAGCCTGCAGGTTTTCAGTGGGTGGTAGCAGAGCTGAGCTGTAAGGGAAGGTTAAAAATAGAAAGGCTGGATGACAAAAATTCATCACCTCTGCTGTCAACAAGCACTCCGTTGCCATGGACGTGATGTCCTTTCGGTAGTTTATCCTGATGTCACAGAAAACTGTTTTCATTTAATTATTTTATTAGCTATAAATTACAATGTTTTTAAAAATTAATTGATTACAACACTTCTTTCATTAAAAATTAATGAATTAATAAACTACACACATAACAAAAGGTGACCAGATACCTTGGCTCACTTACAAGAATTAGACATACTCTCTTCTTATAGCAATTATTAATGAACACACAGTCATCTCTACTTAAGTTCAGAAACTGATTTAATTTTATTTAGAAGTATCATCAAATATGAACTAAGCATAACTTTCCTCGGACAGGTTTATTTTGTTCTGTATTATTTTGTTTTTAAAGTAACAGAAAATGTGTAATGGCAATGAGATTTTGTTCTCGCAACAATAAACAAATAATACTTTCTCATGGAAGGGAAGACTGGAGGTCTAAGACACATTTCTTACAAACTTAGAAAAAAAAATTTCTTAATGTTCATGAACCACAATTTTTCATACATTGATGTCTTTACATGTGTTCTCTCCATCAGTTGACTGTGCTTGTTCGGATCTTTGGAAAAAGATTTTAATATCCTGCAAAAAGAAAAATGAAATTTTAAAAGGTCATTTCATGTCGCAGCCTGATCTACCTCAAAACTAGCAATAACAGTGCCTGAATATCCAGTGACTAGAAGTTTATGATGAAAAACTAACTTCAGTGGAGATATGTTAATATAAATGACACTTCTGCTAGGTGACACAAGATGTCTTCCAGAATGGCACTAAAAATGACGCTGCCATTCAGCTTAAGCAATATGTATGTTTAGTGCACCAAGGAAAACAAAAGCATACAGTGACAATTACAGAAAGAACATTTTTTAAGTCAAACTGTAAAGAGTTCCTGAAGTATCACTAATATCACTGAGATAACGGTTTCATGTTATCCACACAACATCATTGCCTTCAGTGGTTTTACAAAACCAGTGTTAAAATGCAACTCTCAAAGTAAGCAAAGATCTTAAACACTGGCTCAAACTTATCATTAAAGAGAGGTATTAACACTGTTGTTTAAATCAGTAAATATTATTCAGAACATACAGAGACAAATTCTTTAATAAAGTTTCCTTTTTTTATACATCATATTTCAGGCTGAACTTAAACAACACTTCAAGGAAATGGAAATGAAAGAAAATAAGTAACTAACATTTGGAATAATACATAACCACATTTAGTTATTTTTTTTTGCAGTTACGCATTCTTTATAACACATTGTTTTATTTGTTAATTTATCATAATCTTTTATATTTCCAGTTTCAGCAATACTATCCATTGTGTAAGCAGGATGAACTAGGATTTTTTGATTTAAAAAAATAAAGTGACAAAGGGCTGAATGTTTAATACAAAGATAAATAGTAATGTAACTTTCCAGCATTTTCTGGTATTGTCAGTAAATGCATTTTTCCTTTAGGAATATAATTGACAGTCAGAATTTTTATAAAATAAATTAGTTTAAATTCAAATACACACTCCAATATGTATTTTGTGCATATTTTGAAGATACACTCTTTTTTCAAAAGCAGAAAGTGCCTGTAGATAATGATGCCTCACATGTCTTGCAAAATATAAGAAGCATTTCACTGAATACAGTATAACCATGTTAAAAGATAATTTTACCTTTTTTTTTGTTTGTTTTAGAAGGTAGTACTAACATTTGTCTGTGACTGTAAGAAATACTTCAGTTTAAGGAGGCCTTTTTGAGCACATTGAGCCAGAAAAAGGAGCTTCAATTCTGGTTCGACAAAAGTAAATGCTAGCAAATTGAACTTTCAGCAAGTTCATTATCAGTACTTATCATTACCACAAGAAGCAGATGAGGATCTCAGTAAACTGTAGTGCTTCTGGTGTGATAGAATGTGAATTCTATAATGAGAGTTCTAAATACAAAGTACAAGTCTCTGTTCCTGTTAAAAAGATGTTTGAAAAAGCTACTGCTGATAATCATGGAGCAAATGATATATAGAGACACATCCAGTACTGTCATTGTGTTCATGTGTGTGGGAATTGGAAATTTTATGCTCTAGCAATGCCACAGAAACATATGTTACACACCAGTCTAAAAGTAAGAAGAGTATGATCGAAAATTATAACCTGATGCAGAAAAGAGCATGACAGAACAGCATCTAAGAATGTGTTAAGAATGAAAAAAGTTTCCTCTGGACAGATTTTGGTTATGTAACTACCAGTTTTGCAGAGGAAATCAAAACTAAATAACCTCAAAACTGTGGAGAAATAGTACTAACAGAGATTTACTATGTCTGTGTTAATTGAAGCAAACAATATTTCTGTTACATAAATAGGTATTTTAAACATTTTTAATGTAATAAACAATATTTTTCAGGTATATTTGCATTTCCTAAGATTTTTTTGATGGAATACATGATAAAGAAAAGCATAACATAGGTCACTATTTTAAACTAGGTATTTAAATACTGAGTTAAATCTTCCTTCTCTTGCACACTGGGACATTTAAAACACCACATGAAAAAGGCTTCTCAAGTTTTATAAGTATTACAACTACTGCCTATAAGTATACAGTGATTCAGCAGTGTTTTTTTTCTGCTGAAGCATTAATTATTGACTGTGAACTATATGGTCCGTGTCATAAGCCTTGCTGAATATAATCTGTATAACCTCTCCCTAGACAGAAAGCACTCTTACTTCATTAAATGATACATGGAGTTCTGAATGTTTATTCAGTTGTGTAATATTAAATAGCTGCTGTGAGTATACATACTAATAAATGTTTTTTTGATAAAGACATGTTAAGTATACATTATTAGAAATCATACCTCAGTGGAACTCATATTTGAACGAATATCTGAGTAATGTTACTGAAATGATTAACAAACCCAACAACAATAACAGCAGTAATAATATGACAATTAATTTTGAAGGAAGAAGCTTGATGCAAGGGCCTATGTTAAATGTATTCAAAACACAGATGCATAGAAACACAATGTGTTATCCCTATCGTCAAAATTAGAGTTTTATTAACAAGGACTATTCAGTATTTGAAAGCAGGATAAAAAAAGTAACACAATATTACCAAAGGCATAGTAGTTTTGATATCAACAAACTGAATGTTAATTATCAAACTACCTTGTCTTCGTCAGTAATTATAAGTCCACTCGAAATAACAGATTAATGCAAGCATTAAGAATTATAGAAGTAGAATGTATCCCAGACTCTTTATGTAGATTTATCACAATTAAAATACAGAGTCACTAAAATGTGTGATTGTTTTTGTATTACTGTATCTGTGACAGTCTCAGGAGAGCAGGCAAAATTTGTAACAAGAAATAATTCCATGTCTGAAAAAAAACCCTTAACAGACCAGACTTAATAGATAAACCTATGCAGTGGGAAAAGCAGAATTGTTTGCTTCTTCCATCTGAATCATTTGGTCTAACAAAAATATTCTCTCATTTATTATTAAATGTATTTAAAGGCAATTTCATTCAGAATGTAATAAAGTGCATTCATAAACACACACTCACATATAGGTGTGGTTTAACTATTCTAAAGGAATAAATCTCCTTGTGTTGGATGTGTAGGATGTTGCCAGCGCACTGGTATATGAACTGAGAAACTGTTTTCAAAAGACAAGAATGTACCTCACCCAGAGAAAATATTTTTATCAGAGATAATATTGGTTAAAATTGAACAGGTCATCTGGAGTCCAAAAGAATCAGATGCCCTAACTCTAATTTAAAAAAATTATGAGCTAGATATTCCGTTTATAGTTTTCAGCAAAACATTTTATTTTCCACTGTTTATGACTGCAGTAGTAGAAACATTTTAACCTTAGAAACCACACCCGAACTTGCTATATTTATCTTGTAAAAGATCTCAAAATAACAGCACTGTGGTTGAATTTCATTTTTATAGAGATTTTTATAGTCTGAAGAGAATTTTGGAAAAAAGTAATTGATGCTAAAAATATTGGTTACTTATTTGAAAATGTTTTGGGAAGAAAAAAGTTCACCTGTTCACCAAATATAGTTCTCTAAAGAACAGTCAGAGGAAACCTGTTCCTGGAGTACATATGTTTCTGACCAGAATTCTAACCTACAGAAAACAATGGCCACTGGGTCTCTATGTGTGTTTGCTAGTGAATATAATAATTTGCTGTGGAGTAGAGTAAGAACTTGTCGTCTCAGCTCTTCCCCAGTTAGTCAGAATTTGAAAACGACTGTGAAGTGTTGATTTCATGCATAAAACAGCAGTTGGCATTTACCAGTATAGTCAGGGAATAAAATCTTCTCTTTTTAAGTATAGAAACCATAGAGCACTATATATGAGATACAGTCAGTATAAGCCCTTGCAAGAGGAAATTCTAAGTATTACAAATGAAAACTGAAGCTCTGCATCACCTAACTGTCAAGTCAGGAGATACAGGCATCAAATGATTCTGCGAAATAAGTAGAAAAATGTATTATTTATATGCAATAATATCAATATATCTTTGGTAGACAAGCTGTGGAAACTCCTTTGGGGTAGAGCATGTGCACTGAAACCCTTAGCTACTGCCAAGATTCATATACAATACTTTCACACCTACACCTTTCTCATAGACTGACAATCTTTATAATTGTACTGCCCTGAACATGTCCTACCAGCTACAGATAACATAGGTGACTGATGGTAGCTAATACTTTTTAAATGTATACTATAACCTAGTCTTTAAGCTGTGTAACATAATTTCTCCTGAAAGTGATACAGGAAGATTAGAAAAATTGATAAATAATAGATGCTGTGCTCTTGATATTCAGATATTGGTCAGTGTGAAAGGGTTTTAAAAAGAAGTCCCCCTCTCTGTAAATAGCAGAGTATATGCATATGGCATTATTCAGTTTACACCCTAGTGAAGTGTTACTTTAGGTTGCATCACATTTGGTGTTCATGGGGAGCTTGCATTATGTTAAATGTTGCAAAGTCAGTGAGGTCCTTGTGCAAAGAACAGTTCTTGAGTTGGATCATGTATAGAACAGAGACCTAGTTTAAAAATTCTTTGGTCTACAAGAAATGCAGTGAAGTTGGAAAAAATATTCAAATTAGGAAATGCAATACCTGACTAAATAAAAACGGTCAGGAAGAAAGACTGGGGAAGGGAATCACAGACTCACAGAATGGTAGGGGTTGGAAGGGACCTCTGTGGGTCATCTAGTCCAACCCCCTGCTGAAGCAGGGTCACCTACAGCAGGCTGCACAGGACCTTGTCCAGGCG
>Ga0065711_1036724_pt1 | contig 20669 bp, 11 predicted proteins | sample Hoacrofraction12_FD_59098 | JGI IMG/M metagenome (GOLD analysis project Ga0065711, IMG submission 59098) | Hoatzin crop microbial communities from Cojedes, Venezuela - Epithelial fraction 12 v2 (version 2) | ecosystem: Host-associated > Birds > Digestive system > Esophagus > Crop | place...
TGACGGCAACAGCGACCGTGGGGAGCCGCGTGAGGGCGCGTGGCCGGCGCGGGTTCGCGCGCGTCGTGATCTCGGTAGCGCTTGGCGCCTTCTGGAGGCGCTGGAGAGACAGAACCCATGTACTTACAGGGACAGGAAGGAATGGGCGGATATCGAACCCGTCCCTCAGAACGACGGGCCGAATCCTGTTGTTCAGATCATCTACAGCGAGAAGTGTAAGTCCTAAAGCTTGTGCTCTGCGCTGACAACTTAAGGCGGTTCAGTTTGCATCTGCCCTTAGCGTTGTCGAAGCAAAAGTTAACGTTTTGGATAACGTATTTTCTAAAGTAGTGCTGTGGAGAAATCGATTTAACGTTCGTTGCGTTACAGTGGCTGCGTGTGACATTTTCACCAGGTCTCTGAAGTCGAACGTCTGCTTGTGATGTTAATAGCCAGGGTTATATTTTGGAACGTTATGGCTGTAAGAAGTAATACAACAGACAGTCTGGCTCACAGAATAGAGCATTTCTAGCCCCCAGGTGAAAGAGAGACAGACGAAGCTGCTGCATGTGGGGAAACAGTGTGAGTAAGCAGCAAGGATCCTTTCTGGTTGTTTTGGATGTTACTCAGGTGGTGTATTTTAAAGATATTCTTTCAGTTTTTCAGTATGCTAATGTCACAGAGAGGTCTCAATCAGCAGTGCTGTCAGAGCAATATGTAGGTATCGTTTCAAAGAGGTGTATTTAAAGCACACAAAACAGGAGGTAACTTCAAAGGATTACTAACCTTACCCCTGAATCAGGCCGTTGTCTCATAGCCTTGGATAAGATGCTGTTGTCTGTTTAGTTCGAGATGTCTACGATTACTTCCGGGCTGTTCTGCAGCGGGATGAGAGGAGTGAAAGAGCTTTCAGGCTAACAGCAGATGCCATTGAGTTAAATGCTGCCAACTACACAGTATGGTAAGTGATAATCTTGGGGTTATTTTTATCTTCCTTTAACTGCCAACCTCTTATGTCTTTAATAATTTTGTTAGTCTAATGGGGGCATGTCTGATTGAGTTTACACCGAGGAGTAGCATAGACTTCCAGTGAGAAAGCCTTTGTTCAGTATTTTCCACGTATCGTTTTGATTTGGTGGTTTTCATTCACTTGGCTTTGAGAGTAATAGCAATCAAGGTCATGATTAGCCACAAAAAGAACTTTGCTGTGTAAAATTAGATCGTTCACCTGATAACCTGGCCTTGGCAAAATGCTAAACGTGTCCTCAGCTGACTTCAAGAAGAGGCATGAAATCATGAGAGCGGCTATTTCCTGCTAAATAATTGTATTCTTACTAAATGATGCATTTTAGAAGACCTGTCAGCTTAATGTTTAGTTACGTGGTGAATAAACAGTGAATTTCTGGTATTCAGAGTAGGGCCTTTTAACTCGTGAATGCTAACAAGTACCTCTTGTATGTCTTTATTCAACTAACTTGCAGAAAATCAGAAAGTTTGCACTATTTTAAGCATGTAAGTCATAGCTGTTGTGATAGTAGGACTAGTGTGGGTAAACAGAGGTTGATCTGAAACAGGATTGCTGGGATCTTGGGTAACATACTGTTCTAACCAGCTGTATTCTAGTTCTGTACTGTTTCATTATTGAATGGCCTTTAACACAACTGGATATGTGGTTTAGCTTCTTGCACGCTTTTTAACTCAATGTCTGTTAGAAGAACTGTGAACAAAGGTTCTTCCGTGTTCTCTCTGAATTTTAGGAAAGCCCTGTTAAAGTGTTTGAATGCTCGACTTTTCTACAGGCATTTCCGGAGAGTCCTCCTGCAGTCTTTGGGAAAGGATCTCCATGAGGAACTGAAGTATATTACAGCTATCATTGAAGATCAGCCAAAGAACTACCAAGTCTGGTAAAATCATGTTTTCTTTTCAATTCTTAACGGTTTTGCAGATAATTTTTGTTGTGCAAATTGTTTAGAATACTGATCCTTAGAGTTGTTAAGAGTTGCTTTCTACATCTACTGCAGTGGCAGTAGTGAAGGTGTTAAATGGAGTTGCACCTGTATCTCTGTCAAAGTCCTCTATAGCACTTTGTTTTAAACATATGACTATGACAGGCTAAAAAGGTCTCATTTTCTTTTAACTTAAATTTTTAAACTGTGAAAGTAAGTCTAACAGATAAAAAAAAAATTACTTATGAAAAGGCAAACAATAAGACAAATAGAAATCAGTATTTTTTTGGCCCTTGGAGTCTTCTTACCTGTTGTTGGTTTTTTCCCGAGCAAATGGGAGTAGGCAAAACAGCAGCATTACTATTGCTAGAGAAATTACGTAGTACTAGAAAATTTTATTCTTTTAAAGACTTTGGCCGTGAGTGTTAAAAATGGAAACATGTTACTTTCAAGTAAACATAACTTGTCTAAAAGGATGTGATTGGCCAATATGTATGTGTAGTTAGAATTTGTTATAGTATAAGTGTGCATCGCTGTTTCTCAAAGCCAAGTGGAGTGTTCTGGTATATTTAATTTGAAGTCTTTAACTAGTGGGTTTTTTTTCCTAAGTAGTACGTTGCTGTATGCTGGTTTAATACAGATGACATCTTCACAAAAAATGAAGACTATTTTAAAAATAGTTTCCTCTTCTGGTCATTAGGCATCACAGACGGGTGTTGGTGGAGTGGCTGCAGGATCCATCCCAAGAGCTTGAGTTCATAGCTGACATTCTTAATCAAGATGCCAAAAATTACCATGCTTGGCAACACAGACAATGGGTTATTCAGGTATTGTATCCATAGAACTCTTGATTCACTAAATAACCTGCTCAGGTGGTAGAGTTTTGCTTCTTAAATACAATCTGAATTGCATTTGGCATTTTGTTTCTTAAGGCTGAAGGGGGAAAAATAATTGCATTTTGATATGTGATGGAGGCTGGCTATCACCTTGCCTTTTAGGAAGCGAGTTCAAAAAGGTCTGTTGTTGCCTGCTTACGGTTATGTGTGTGATTTTAATGATGAGCTAATACCATTGTGTGCAATCTTATAGTGTAGCCTGTTCCTAGTACCCCCTTCCTTACTTTTCTTCGAATTGATGTAGATTTAATTTACAAAGCCTCTGTATCTAATGTTCAGAGACCTTAGGAGCAAGTTGAATATATTTTAAAAAATCAAAACTTTTGATTGTGATATTCTCTCTTCCTTCGCTTTCCACAGGAGTTCAAATTATGGGACAATGAACTGGAATACGTAGACCAGCTTTTGAGGGAAGATGTGAGGAACAACTCTGTTTGGAACCAAAGACACTTTGTTATTTTCAACACCACCGGCTATGATGATCCAGCAGTCCTAGACAGAGAAGTCCAGTTAGTAATGCTCTTCACACTCACATTAAGCATTTTCCATTACATGAAAGCAAAGGAATACTTCAACAGTCCCTGTGGGATTGTCTTTTCTGTTTTTAGTGCAGTTTTGGGGCTCAGTCTCATGGATAGCAGATCAAGTGTTAGTGCATATGTAGATGTATTCAATACCACTGACATGTTGAGTAGTACTGAAGCAAGCTATGCTTACCCTGGGCAAGCTATTCTCATGAATCTGTCTTTCTGCCCTGCTGTGTATTGTGCAAACAAAACTTTTGAGTTTTTATAGTTAACTAGGTATAGTGGAACAACTTGCAGAAAAATCTGTGACACTGGAACCAAAAGAGTTGTGCTGTTCATTAGTATCTTGCATCCTCCCCCTAGAAAGCTTGGAAGGAGAGACGCTGTCAGTGTTGTACTAAATTGCTGTTTCAGTAGTGCAGTAGCCACAGTGGTTTAAAGATAATGTGGACGTGGGTTGTAGGAAGAGGAACTGCCTTTTGTGAGGAATTTGATGCATCTGGAAGTAGAAAGGGGCTTTCAGGGGTATGTGGTCAGCACAAGGCCACCGACCTGTATGAGTTGGCTAGTTTTGAGGAAAATGAGCTCTGGAAACCTTTTGGAAGCGCTGTGTTTGTAACTGAAGACAAATTAGGCCTCTAGTCATTTATTTTACTGCCGATGGTGGTAAGGGAAGCCTTGTGTGGTTTTCCCATCTCAGGCTGCTGATGACGGTTGATGGCTATGAGAAGATGTGTGTCTAAAGTGAAGAAGTAACAAAAAGAAGGTACTGCCATTTTTTGGAGTTACTCTTCAGAAGAAAGACTGAGTCTCTAAATAGATCCATTGGTACATTGTTCATAGAGGATCCCAACCCCCACCACCTTTATGGTTGTCTTTGCAAAATAGTGTAGTAAGTTGTACTTCTCTTCCAGTTTGTAACTTTCGTGCAGATTAATAAATCTGAACTATTTCCATGACTTAGGCTTGGATATTTCCAGCTTTTTCTCTCCAGGGGTTAGATCTGACATTCTCCCTTGCTCTGTTTATACATGGTGCTATGTTCAAGATAACTGGATACCATCTTAAGAAGTAGTCTGTCTAAGGTTAAGACTTCCCAGAGGTCATTACAGCACTGTAGCTGGGCTGCTGGTTGCTTGATAAACTCGGTCTTTGTCATAGTGACTGCAGAAGGTTAAAAAAGGATTACGGTTTGGGGTTTTTTCTTCAGTACTGCTTATAAAACTTTTTATCAGTATCTGCTGTTTTTGAAAATCAGCTGAGTGCGTGGTTATGCTGAGGAAGGGCAGAAGGTAAAGTCTGTTTTGTGAAGACGAAATGTGGCTTTGTGACTGTATGGCAGGTGACTCTTGTTGCTTTGGTTTTAGAGGAGTTGCCTAACTGCTACTTTAAAACAACTGCTGCCGAAGGCTATGTGAGCGGAAAAGGCTAGGTTTGCTCAAATGCAGCCTCATGAAAAAAGTTCAGCAAATAAGGTAGCGAACATACCACGTGCAGTCATATTAACATAGCTCACTTTGGGCTTTGATTACTCCAGCCAGTTTCAGCCCCTTGCTGTTTCTAAGCATCAAGACACAAGTTGCCCCTTTAGCATACCAGGACAGTATATCATGTTGTTTCTTAGTGTTATTGCTCATAATTTTGAGAACTCTTTCATTATTGTGAATAATGCAGCAAATGGAACTCCTCAGAATTTAAAATGGTTCTCACATCTGCCTCTGAGACTTACAGTGATGATGTTGCAAGACATTTTTGATCTGTGACCCAACTGAGATGATCTTCAAAAAGACTCTGAAATATAGACTAGAGGGATGTATTTGGGAGCGTCTGAGCACATTCTGGTAATTTCTGATTGCATAATTAATGGTTGCATTCATGACCTATTACCTTTTTCTCACAGATACACTCTTGAGATGATCACAGCAGTGCCACATAATGAGAGCGCTTGGAACTATTTAAAAGGGTGAGGCATCGTGCTCTGTGAGTCAAAGAGGATATGTGTAGAAGGTGTCCTATGCCTGGCTCTTAACTGGAAAGAGCTTGTCGCTGTCCATTCTAGTGTTGTGCGCTTAAGCGGACAGGCAAAAACCTTCTAATTTCTTTGTAACTTTCCACTAAGTGTCTGGCCCTGTAGTTCTTGTGAGAGGATTGCAAGTGCTTCTCCTGCTTTTAAAAACTTGACCTGTAATGTTACTGGGTTCAAGAGCATAGAGTAGGAAGTAATGAGCATGCTTTCAGTCTAATTTCTGTTCAGTTGAGCATAAGTGTGCTAGCTTACTGCAACTTAAAGCTGTGTTTTTGCTGCATGCTGCTTGCTGTCTGCCTCACTTGTATTTGCATCCTTATTTCAAAACTGATCTCCAAATAAAGGGAGTCGTAACAAAAACATAATTGTTCCCACCAGATTTCCCAGCATTGTGTTTCAAGTCAGTTACCCTCTGTTCTAGGATTCTGCAGGATCGTGGTCTTTCTAAGTATCCAAATCTGTTAGAACAACTGTTGAATTTACAGCCCAGCCACAGTTCACCCTATCTGATTGCCTTTCTTGTGGACATATATGAAGACATGCTTGAAAACCAGTGTGATAACAAGGAGGAAACACTAAACAAGGCGTTGGAGGTATGTTTTGAGAGCTTGGTTTTGCTTCTTAGGGATGCCATCTATTGCTCTCTTATATCCCAACAAAATGGGACTGATTTTCGTAAATAGAACAGGTTACTTGTTAATCACAGGAGCTCTATGAAGAGTTGAACATGAGAGCCAGATAATCACAAGGGTCTCATGAATTTACCTATAAATAATAACTTGCCAGTTACAAAATCACTGCAAGTTTTCTCCACCTGGTAGTAAATGGAGGTTTATAATATTGCCTGCAGACAAAAGGGTGTGTTTGAACAAGCAAGGAGTTTCCAGTGCTAACTTTGTAGCATATAATCACTTCTTTCTGTGTAGGTTAGTGAATCTCATTCTCAGATTATCTGTATTTTAACAGAATCTCAAGCTCCCTTCGCACTTCTTAGCTCTTTCTACGAAAGCTGGCCAAATTAGCCTAAAGGCCATCAGGCACTGGGGACACTAATGAGGAAAGTCAGGCACTGTTTCCTACAGAGAATAAATGACTTCTAGCAATGTTATGTGGTTTGCAGTGCAGTTTTTACAAGAACACTTTTGACTCACTGTGGGACAGACTAGAACTCAGTGTAATTAGAGCTGCAGTTCTTGCCTGGAGTCTCTAGGTTCCAACACCATTCTTTCTCAACATTTACATCGTTCTTTCTCAATGTTTTTCCTCTGTTGGGTTGCAAGACCAGAGTCTAAATAAGTGCAGTTGTTCCTCCCAGATTCATGTCCCTTTAGATTATATAATTGAGTTTGACTTCTTCATCTGTTTAGGCATCGAAGCTCCGATCTCTCAACTCTGGTCCACTGAGTGAGGCAATGTCATCTGCGTAATAAAAGGGAATTGACTAGAACATTTGTAGATGGTGTTCATACCATACACATTTTACAGAGTGTGTCCTGTGAGTAGGGTTGAGTTCTGCTATGCCTCACTGCTCACCTAGATCAAAATAAAGCAAAAATCAGAACATGTAGAAGTGTCTGTATAGCACTAGGTCTAATATGTAGTGAGAGAAGTTTACTGACTTGCATGGAGAATCTATTTGGGACAGTCTGCTAAGAGAAAAACCATGAACAAAATATCTCCTGTCAGTCCATCGGGAGTACTGCAGATTCAAGGGCAGGATGTTCCCCCACTGTTTTGATGAAGTGGATCACTAAAAGACAGTCAAGCTTGTCAGAAAGTCACAAGGATATTGTTGTATACTACAGGCTGAGTAGGCCAGGGTAGGTGATCAGTGGTAGGCATGGAAAGGAGTCACGGGGAAGCAGCTGCATCTGAAATAGGACTGAAGAGTTTTTTGTGCGGTGTCAAGATCGGTTGACTACCGTTGGAGTTGACATCAGTTTGAGGTCATTGGACAGTTGCAAATCTGGTGAGTAAAACCAAATGTTGCTAAGAAAGGTGTTTCTAGTACTGGCTGAACTATGTATTGTGTGTATTTTATAAAGATAGTTCAGGATTCCTTAAGCTTTTGGTGTAACACTCCAATCTGTCAATTTTCTTTCATAGTTGTGTGAAATCTTGGCTAAAGAAAAAGACACCATCCGAAAGGAATACTGGAGATACATTGGAAGGTCCCTTAAGAACAAGCACAGCTCAGGCACTGAACAGAGCCCACTGACAGACACACAGCAGTAACTGAACAAGGAAGGAAACAGCGTTAAGCTCTCAAGCTCTTCTAAATCAGTTCTAAGTAGGGTCATCGACTAGTTTAAAATCCAGCGTAGCAGTCCCCTGGTGAACAGGTATTGCAGTGAAAGAGGAGCACAGAGTGCTGCATGGTCTTGCGTCGCTGCTGCTACTGGTGATAGCTCTGGTTGCAGTGAAGAAATGTATTAAGGCTTAATCAGCAAAGTGTACCAAATAAAGGGTTTACTTCCTAACAATAAATACGTAAAGCTGTACCTACTGTTTATAAGGCACTAAACCAATTTGTCATGCCCTGTCTTATCTACTCATGGTTCCTAACACAGTCGCATCAGGTGCTGCAGTAATGACTGCAGGTAACTTAGCTGTAGTGGATCTAACGTAACCTACTTCTGGTTAGTGCAAGCAGGCGCTGCAGTTGTTGCCTTATGTGGGAGCAGCTGTGCAACGCTGACAGCACGTGCTGTTGTGTGCAGCTAACACCAATTGTCATTCTGTAATAAAAACAGATAACAAAACATTAGTCTGAAATTTTCTAACAGGTTTCTTTTGGTCTTTAGATGTGCATATTCTGTTCTTCTTGAATGCTAATAGAGATGAAATACCCCCTTTTAGGGATATTGGACTCTATTGCATGGAGGTGTCTTTTTGCACTGGAGTATTCTCATCTCGGAAGCTTTCAGTACACTTGATGTATTCCATGGAGCCTTGAGTTCTTATCTACACAGTCAGGAGAAATGAATGCTTTGAGCACCCTAGAAGATCTTTTGCTTGGAATTCTGTTCAAGCAGCTGAAAATCTGAATTTTTTTTTTCACCTTTTGAAGTCATAGTTCAGAAAAGATTATAACCAACTGGTTATGCTATGCGTCTTCACTGAACGGAAAGGGAAGGAGTGGTTCTGTTGGGGACCTGTTCGCATTGAATGTCTTAACCTTATTCCTCCCGTAGATTTTTCTTATCTTTTCCATGCATATATTCAGCCAAGAACTATTTTTGCTCCCCTTTTTGAAAGATGGAAGGCACCTGCAGTACAGAACTGCAAAGCATGTGTATACCTGTACCAGAAAATTGCTGCATCTGCCCTGTTCTCAGTACATGGCAGTTGTAAACTGTGTTCTTAGCATAGAGTGCCCGTGTGCTATGAAATACTTTCTTGCAGATGACCATAAAAGGAACAAATAAATACTAGTATTTATTCCATAATAGGAACAGTCTTTCTGATACTAAACATTAAAAGCTGCTTCTATTATTAAACCATAGTGGAGATTATTCTAAATGCTTGAAATACGTTAATTCAATGCATTCTTTAAAACAACTCACAGAGAGTGGAATTAATATATGAAAGCTATATGATTTTTTCATAACGTTTTTGCTGCTTTCCCAGCCGTAGAGAAAACATTTTCGTAGTGACACATGAACATTTAAATTGGACATAAAACTTCTGAAGATTTGTTACCTGTGCTTTTTTTCTGCCTTTTTTTACCACACTTGAAGCTCCAGCACAGAACAAAAAGTCTATGTTTCTACCCCTGTGAATTGTTCCTAACTGAAACTACACTAAATACGGAATACTGATCAGACAGGATATTCAAGGTCTTCAGGACAAAGTAATGCATTTGCCACTCCCTGTCAAGAAAGCTCAGAGAGATACAACAGACAAATGCAATCCTTAAAATAAACATCATCAATGAAGAGGGAACAGAATTTTGCCTCTGGATATGGTGTTACTAATTCCCATACGTTTCATAAAGAAAATTCAGAGTGGACTTGGAATAAGGCAGAGTATTCTTAATAGACACTGGCATGAATTTCAGAGAAAATAACTCATCCCAAGGTAAGATGATGAACAGTGCCCACTGGGATAGGGTATTTTGAGATGTGACCTCTTAGTCATTTGTGGTCTGAGGAAAGATCTTGGATTTAGCCCTGTTGTGTTTTTGTGTCAAGAACGGTGGGATCCTGTGACAAGACTCTTAGACTATTTTCTTATGGTGTGGTTACCTTACGGTCTTCTCATGCTTGAAAATGACGTCTAGAATTCGTCAGTAAAGAGTTACCTACTGACAAGGTTAATAGGGTTTTATACTGGTTATACAAGTATAGGGTTATTTGCAAAGGTAATGCTACTTCTGAGCTAAGCTTACAGAATTACAGAATGTTCGGGGTTGGAAGGCACCTCTGTGGGTCATCTAGTCCAATCCCCCTGCTGAAGGAGGGTCACCTACAGCAGGCTACACAGGTCTGCAGGAGTAACCAGATGTGTACTCTAACAGAAAAATACTTCGTCTCATGTAAAACAAATGTGTGACCAAACAAATAATGCAAATACTAAAAAAACATGCTGGAGACTAGAAGCCTTTTTTAAAAAAAAAAAAAAAAAGTCATGTTTTAACAGAAATGTTCGGTTTCTCTTTCAAATGTTTATGTTTACTGTCATTTGGATTGCAAGGAAGCTCTAAAATTCTCTTTGAAAGGCACCTCAGTTCTGTGGTAGTCAGCTATACTCAGAAATACTGAGCTGTCCAAGCTGGGAAGGTGACAGGCTGCCCAGCCAGCTTTCAACTGCAGCTACCAAGCCTTTGATTTTAAAAATGTGTCTGAGACAGAATCTTTCTCATGGAAGTGGGAGCTCGATGAAATGTATGAGCTATAGAGAGAAGGATCTTACAGTAGGAAGTGTTAGATGACTTTAACGTGTAGGCATTGGTACTAACTACCTATGATCAAGAGGAAACACCAAACTGGTTTGTCCTAAGGGTTCATCTGTACAAGAAAACTTACTGTTGTTCCTCATTTTGTGTAGTGATGTGAATCTTGTGTACAATTTTATTACTGAAGAGCTGTGCCTAAATGGAAAACTGTATTGGTACAACTGTCCCTTGTAAATCAGTATAATTGGAACATTCAGTGGAGTATGGAGAATTATTAAAGGATGCGAAATAACTTCCTGTGCTTGCTTTCATCAGAGGCTGATGTTCTTGCCTTGGTCTAGTTGTGTCTGTCTGTCTAAGCTGTTAGTACCCTCCACCTTACTGTCTCTGCAAGTCAGCTGACAAAACACTGCACGAGTCCTTCCTAATCTGTTCCGTACAAAACCATCTCAGCCAGCACAAAATGCTCCTACCCGTTGCTGTGTGGCTGTGCTGAGGCAGATTAGGAGTGTGCTATTCAGCTGGATCTTCTGCAGGAGCAGTGTCCTCCAGCAGGGAAGCAGTGAGGTCTGTAATCGCCAGGCGAAATGGTGCTGCCCAAGTGCTAGCAGGCAATTCATGCAGGGCGGTGGTGACAAGGGGTTTATGGAGAGATGGGCCCCTGCAAAAGCACAAAACGCCTTAAAGCTCCCATGGCTTTTAGAACAAAGAGATAAGGGAAACAATACTGAGTGACGGTGTGGAGTCATCTCCTGTGGGCTCATACGAAGGCTTCGCAAATGCAGGTGGATCTGCCTGTGTGCAAGTTCAGAATGGGCAGGGGAGATACTGCATCTGTGGTTTTCCTGCCCTGTGCATGCAAATGGAGAGAGAATATCTTTATTAGCACCTTGAGCCATATGTCTCGGATGTTGTCCCAGATACAGCATGGTGGATACAGGAACGTGAAGAATGTCCCTCAGCCAAGCTCATGCCTTTTTCTGAACATCAGTGCCTTCTGCACGTTACTGACATTGTGGGATAAGGTGTGGGATTTGCATCTTCTATTCCCAGTCTGGTTTTAGTTGGCAATGACCCCTGTGGCTTTTGAGTTGGCAGCAGGTTCCCCTAGTGTGTCTTCTGCTTAAGGCAGATTGATTTGGAAAACTTCGGCAAGACAATGTTTGGCTGAGTTTTGGCAAGTCTTTATAATGTGGCAGCATGGCATTTTACTTCTAGTCCGCAGGTGCCAAATATCCTTCAATATTTACTTTTTCTTGTACATAACGATCTCTATTAAATGTCTCAAGCTGAAAATCTTTTCCCTCCCTTTAAGGCTGTACTGTGAGGCTTTTTGTACGATATATTCTAACGGCAAAGGGTAAAAAAAAATGCATTTTAATGTAAAAGCTACAGTATTTTTGTCCTGTAACAGGTCCTTTCCAGAATCCCTGGTAGTCTGGACTGGTCTGTATAATTCTGGTCATGAATAACATTGCCATTTTAAAGTAATATGTGTACATTTACATGAGTACACTCTGTATGGATGCCTACTTAATACAGGCAAACAGTAGATGAAATCTGAAGCAGAGAATAGAAATCTCTAAAGTAGACAATAATTTGTTTTTCTCCACAATATGTTATCTAATGCTTAACTGTTCAAATAGGGATGATCTGTACCTTGCAGAAGTCACAGTGTAGAAGCGACACGGTCATTTTTTCTATTCATCCCTTCTCTGTTCTTAGCATCCTTTTATCTTAATACATCACTTGGCTTAAGAACATACACCCTTTGGACACAAGACTTTTTCAAAATTAGGACCCTATTCCTGGATGAGAAGTGATGTTGCTGACACTGCTGAGAGAGAAACACGTTTACAGGTTCTGGGCCTCCCTGTGCCTGCTCTGAAAAAAATACCTTCTGCTGCTAGGGTGGGCCCTGAATTTGCAGAAAAGCAAGACAAAAAAGAAGAAAAAAAATAGCACTATAGTATGTAAAGAGGCACACAAGGGTCTGCATGTGAACATTCAGGAGAAGACTGCCAAAATCAAGGGTGCATGCACTTGTTTAGGTTTCTGTACGTACATGGCTTGAAGAGCTAATAGAAGTCTCACCAAATTTAGCTAGGAACTCCACCTCAGGAGGTCTGGATGGCTACACCAGCTGTCCTATGTAAGCTCCTAGTGGCTAGGACTCTGTGCTCCATGATGTGTGTCACCCATTACTGTGCCTCAACAAGCCACGGGCTATAAGCCTACCTAAGATTTCGGCCTTGGGGAATTAAAACCTCTGCCGCATCGTTTTTCTGCGGGTGCACAGCAAGCAAAGTGGATGTCAATCACTAGATGGCGGTGTGAAATCCATCCTGAGCCCACTAATGCCGGCTGTGTGCAGGCCAGCAGAGGTAGAACTAGGACAACCCCTTCTACATGCAACACCACTAATTTCACACCTGCTAATTAAACACGGAAAAGCAGCTGCTTGGTAAGTCAATACATACCACCACAGAGGACTCAAGCACAAGCATTCTGGGAGGGGCTAAATGGTCATCTTCACTAAAAAATATTGGTGTTAATTGGAGAGCAGTTTTTCATTAAATGATGTCTCCTCTGACACTGGACACCTTGTAGCAGATCTGGACTCTGTTGAGTCCTTGTCTTCTAAAATAACCACGTGACTAAACCCCGCTGCTCAGAGTGTGGGTTTTGTGGCCGGCTTACACCTTTTGGAGACGTGCCTCCAGCCAGAGAGCTACACTCATGCACCTTCACAAGCTAGGAAGTTTTTGTCCCCTAAAGCCAGCCTTGTTATGGTAAGTTTCTCCAGTCCCTCTGTAATGAAGTGCTGGCCATTTCTGGCTGTTCCTGTGCATAGAGGTTGATGGACAAGAGGACCTGGTCCTGCTGCTTGGAAGTCAGGGTTGAACTTGGACCTCACTGAGGAAATTCAGCGTGCTGTTGTAGGTCCAAAAGTGGTTGCCTTTCTCATCAGGAAGCAGCACTGAGGACGTTGATGAAGAAGGGCGAAGACAGAACTCTCTTCCTTATCCACTGGTTTGTCAAAACGGAGTGTTGTGGGTTGTCACCACAGTGCAGGGATTTTTACGTGAATGAAGAGATGCCATGTCTGGTTTTAGCCAAGCCAGCTTCAGCACCCAGGGCTACTGAGATGCAACCACTTCCTATCTGTGTTCCACGCCTCCCATGGGTATAATGCTAGCTCTGGTACCTCTGCCCTTATCTGAAACAGCTGGGTGACAGGTGTAATGCTGCCATATCAGTACTGCTCATGAGCACTGAGTGTGCCACTGCAGAAGAGGTCTTGCTGCCCTTGGCCTTCTCATTATTTTGGGTTTGGATTACTTTGCTCAGGTGTATTTGGTTAATGACTTCAGTGGTTTCCTGATGTGTCCTGTCTGTTGTTCAAGTCATCCCTCCAGCAGACCCAAGAACAGCTGAATAAATACTTGTGTTGCTACCAAGAAGCTTTGGAAGGAGGAAAAGAAAAGAAAAAGGGAGCTGTGTTTGTGTTCTTGCTGTGCATCCCCTGTCCTTCCCTTTCTACCAAGGCCTGTCACTGGGACAAGAAAGTGGCAGGTAGATAACCTTGCCTTTTCGAAGCCAAGGTGCTTACGCACATCTGTCCCTGCTCTAGCTTCCAGCCACACTATGAACAGAAGTTTTATTCCTGATTTTGCTAGAGGACAGTGAGAACACACTCTCCCCGTACATCATCGCATCTGGTGCTCACTGACTCTGCTGGCTACTTCTTGCACTGACAGTTTCTCTGCTGCAAAAGAAGCCAAAATGACCGTTTGCAGGCACCCACAGCTGAAGTGTCTGGCTGGTGTGGAGGTCTCCCAAACATATAACCCTTTGCACCACTGTGCCAGCACTCTGCTGCCAGTTGAGTGGTAGTGCCTATAATCTTTGCTAAGTTGTTTTAGAGGTCTAGCCTGCAAAGGCCCTAAGCTCAGCTGAAGGCTACAATAAAAGGAGAGAGTGTTTAGTATTTTAAATGGGCAAATGAAAATCAGAAATATCTGTTTTTAAAAACACATTTTCAAAGGCCAATGCTGACCATTCTTTAACTGAAAATTAAAAACTTATAAATTGAGAACAGAAAACTGCTTGGCTTCTGACATTCAGAAGGAAAATGTATGAGAGAGATTTGTTTTAGGCGAGATCTATTTTTTTGTTAGAAGGGGATGTCAGGACAAAACCCCAAAATGTGGATGAGTTCTGCTTGTCGTCAGCATAGCTAGGTCCCTCTCGGAGCTGAACTTTCCTCTTGTATCATTGTGGAAGGAAGGGGAAGATGAGGGATGACTGGGTCCAGGGCAATCCAAAATCACTACTCATGCATCACTAACAACAGCTAAAAATATTAAAGCAAATGGTTTCAGGAGAGGCGCCTGCTGCTGAACCAGACAGAGCCACCTAGCACATCCAGCAGTTCTGGGCATTCACAGTAAGAGCAGTGCTTTCCCTCCAGGTTCGTCTGTATTGACTTTCTCATTTCTTTTTTTAATTGCTAGTACATTGGCGGCTCTGTGCTTGTCGGAGCTATCAGGCTAAAATTTATAGGGAGTGAAAATGAAGGGAAAGCTGAAATATAACCCATTCTACTGCAGGATTGCTACTCCACAGCCACGGCCAGGATATAACCCTCACTGCCTGGGCTTTATATCCCATGCTACCAGCTTTCAGCTGTCACTTTATAGCACGGGCTTCTTCCAGCAGAAACCACGTCCTTATATGTTTGAAAATGTGTGGTGCGCACAGAGATGCTCCCCCCCCACTCTTACAAATGCTAGCAGCCTCTCTGTCACCGTTTGAGTTTCACCTGCTTTCTGTTCCTCAGCTGCATGCCTGCAGAGCACATATAAGCTGTGCAGGGCAAGGCTTTCCCACGCTTCACCATGCTGCACTTAGCCTGGGTAGTGCTGGACTTGATGCGATTTTGCAGTGACTTCTAGGTGGCCCCGTTGCTCACAAGCATTCTCATGGAAAAGGACCTAGCCATGAAGGCTGCCTGCGAGCCCCCTCCCCCAGGTCTTAGGCCAGCTGTGGAGACTGGTGTATGTGACTACATTGCACCACCTCACCATAGCACCCCACCCATCACACAGTCCCCAAAGGTGAGCTGAGAGCTCTTAGGCGTAAGGTAGCAGCCAGCTGACATGTTACTGAAATAGAGGGGTATAGATCCAAAGACCAACCAGTATGCTTTGCAAAGAGCGGCTTGTCCCCTGTTATCAGATGGTAGCATCACCTGTAAGAACAGGCACTAAGCAGCACTCAGAAAGTTCAAATAGGGTCATAAGGAACCTGCCTAAGTGTGGGTATTGTTTTGAAAGAGGGTGGGGATAGCAGAAAAGAAAAGGGCAGAAAAAAACAGAGGGTAATAAAAACCTAGCTCATAGCCTGAACCAGTATTGTAGCATGGCCCTGAGAAACATGCAATATATATCTATATAGATATATCTGAGCAGCAGAGGAAAGAGTGTTTACGGTGATGGGTAGATATTGTTTTATTTGCTTCCTCCTGCTCACAGAATCAGGGTTTTCAAAGTAAACCAGATACATCCCTGATATCTCCTCGTTGCTGGAAGAGTGCTTGGGACACTGTGTTTCTGATTCATTCACACAGAATGGAGGAAAGACAGCAACATTTGTGGCTACCAAGCGGAGGAACATCGGTTGGTTCAGCAATAACATCCAAAGGAACAGCAGTAATAACTTCAAGAAAGGCTAAATTCTTTTTCCTTTGCCCTCTTCTGACAGAGAGCAGAGCTGGAATTTGGAGAATTTTCAAAAGCTGTTTCTATTTCCTAGTATGCTGTGACTTTAGGTCCTGTAAGAACAGTGTGCCTACTGGAACCATACCATTACACGGGTAATGTGATAAGTTTGGAATATTTTTGTAAGAGGAGAGAATGATTTGATGAATTTTCAGTGTTTGTTTTGGCTCAAATGCTGCATAAAGGTTTTGCCAGAAAAGTAGGAAAGAGGTAGCTGGGGCACTTTCAGGTTTCTATCAGTATCTGGTACCTTAACTAACACAAATAAACTGACCGCTGAGAAGGATGAAAGCTCTCAGTAGCGAAGAATAGATCTGGGATAACCTCTGAATGCTGACTCCAGAGTGGAGTAGTCTGTAAAGGTGAGGAGATCAACAAGACGGTTCCTGGTTTTGCCAAAGTCCAGATATATTTGCTGACAGAAGGAAAAGAGCAGCAGTGTATTAGAATCCTGTCCAGTGCCTGCATGCACATCTCTGACTGCGTACTAGTACCGATCAGCTTAACCTCTTCATGGCACCTGTCTGGCTTCCAAAAAGACTTTGGGAAAGTGCAAAATCTGTTACAGATGTCCTGGGGAGAAGGCAGTGGTTTCGGGGTACTTGCAGGTGAGTATGGGGATGCCACTGCTCAGGAAAGATGGAGGATGTGACATCTACACCTGGACTGCATGTCTGAAAAATGGAACAGCTTCTGCAACTGCTGGCTGCCAGTGAAGAATGGGCATAGTAGTGTAGCATTTGCATTGCACATCCGAGCAGTGTCCAGCATTCAAAAGGAGGAGTTCTAATGAAAGTTTAAACTGACGATGACCATTTTACAGCACATTTAGTTGTGCTCAACTCAGTTCAGCTCCAAGGCCAAATACAGTTCCCACAGGAGAGACGTCTCTGCTAAAAATTCAAGCACTGCTCTCTCCCAGTGGGATGCTTGTACTCCATTGCAAAAGTTCTAACAAGAACCACTAAGCAAAGCCATCCGACGCTCCTGACGAGTCCAAGTTCACTTGTGCTGTTCCTCAGTGCTTCGGATACTTCAAGCTGGATTGCGAGACACCATCAGCAGGCCTGGGAACATGGAAATATTCAGTTCACAAGAAGTATTTACGTGGAAATACCATTTCCTATCTAGTATTCAGCCACAGGAGTCCCAGAGCCTCTGTGTTTTCTGGTCTGTTGTCGTCGCAGAACATGTGTTCTTGGTGCAGATGCAAAAAAACCCACCAAAACAAAACTGAAGAAGGTAAGTACGCAAAGTTATTTCAGGTCTTTCCTAATAAATTAGAAAGCAGCAAGACTGTCTTTCTCTGATTTTACAGGCTTTCTTTACAGATCGTGCTGGACACAGCCAGTAAGCAACTCCATATCACGTTGAATTACTAGTGAGCAAGAGAAGGCACAAAAGCAGCAGCTAGAAAGGAAAGTGTAGTGGGAGGCCCTGACGTGTACCGGTGTACAAATTTAACATTTGAGCATGTATGCAATTGCAATTCTGTATTTATCTCACGATGACCGGACTGATCCAAGCAACTGATTTATGCAAGTTTTATACCACTGTGGTGACAGCACATCTTGCCTTCAAGCATGACGCTGAACCACCTAACCGACAGGGAGCTAGCAATGCATGTAGTGGGGCACCCAACCTTGGCAATGACAAGTCCAAGCAAAGCGAAGCAGAGATCACTCCCTCAAATGGATGAAGCCTGGTAGAGGTAGCAGTGAAACAAGTGAAAACACTATTTCAGTAGCCCACAGAGGGGTGAAAGATTTCATGGAGATTAATGGACTAAGTGGCTCTTAGTGTAACAGTTTTGCCACTCAGGAGCTCTGCTTTAGGATGCCACTATTCAGTCTAGTATCCAAACTTGTCCTGCTCCGCTCCAGACACTGTACCCTTTTATGGTGGCAGGGATAGGAACCGCATGAGGCCACACAAGCATCTCTTCCCTCTTTCAAAGGATTTTATTACTTCCAGGCACAAATTGTATCATATTGTGATTTCATGTTGGGAAAATTAATGAATTTTTCTGTTTCTCACTGTGGCTTATACAATGGCCTAATTAGCTAGGAGATCTGGGTCTCTAATCCCTTGCCTGGTTCTGACCTTGACTGACCTTGGGTAAGTAAATTTTTGTTTCTCAGCTTGCATTTACCCATCAGGAAAATACTAATGTTGGATTTTTTTTTCTTCACGGCTATATAGGAAGACTCATCTATGGATTATTCTGCTGCACAGGAGAGAAATGAGAAACCTAATTACGGCAGGCTCTCCCTTAGGGACCGAAGGATCCATCCACACTAGAACTTTATAAACCTCACTAAAATATTTCTTTCTCATTCTGTCTCTGCAATGACAGCATGTGTATTTGAGAAAAAATATTCTTCAAAACAGGGATAGTAGAGGTTACTAGTTATCAAGTTCATGCTAAGAAGACAAGAATATTTTCGACTGGTGGCCACGACCTTGTAAACGACTTTCAGATTCTGTTACGCACCTCTTTCCACACTCAGCCAGAGTTGCCACATGCTTATCTCTGGGAGCCTGGGTGTCTCACATTTGCAGTATTTGCTGTACTTGCAGAGGAGATAATCAGCAAAAATCCCACTGAAGGATGTAACGCAGGTGCTTTTTACATACCATTATTGCACATGTACGCATATTCTAATGTAATTCCAAAAGTACTAAGGATTTTATCTACTGTCTCACTGGGTATAGATACTGGCCTTAAGGCAGGAAAACAGTACATAATAACAGGATTACAGTTTTAACTTTGGACTCAAGCCTACAAAGACAGAGAAGAGGCCACAGAATTCTGCTTGGCTGCCACAGACACCAGGAGTATTTCGGACAAGTTGTGCTCAGGGGCTCACCAGCATGTGCTGCACCATGAGCACTACAGGGATATCCACTTGAATAACACTTAATAGAGGCAGGAAAGGTTATTAAGCCATTTTGCAACTGAAGTGTGGACAGATGAGATGATTAACCAAAGGTCTTCCATGATCAAAGACTGAATCTTCCGCATCTCAGTGAAATGCTTGGGGTGCAGTCTGTATTTTACCAGACGCATGGGGAGAAGCTCCCGTGGGACGGCTCTCTGCCAGAAACAGGATAAAACTGAGCACAGGCCAACACGGCATCAAAGTGCTCAGAGTGAGACAGAGCCACATACACGGGGAGCCACAGCCCCGCACAGAGAGGCTATCTCGCCTTGCAAGATAGCTTGCTCTTCAAGGGACTGAAAGGTAGGAGCCAGGAGAACCCGATCATCTGTATTTTGCACCTGGGTTAGACAATTGCCATTTGCATTTAAAAATGACAGTGCCAGAATAAAGTAGTAGGACACATGTGACCCACTGCCCCTCCCTGTGCACTGTTGCTGTGAAATGCTGGCAATGCAGGCATAGCTTCAGCTCCAGAACTACCTTGGAGATACCACTGTCACAGCTGGGTTGTCAGTTTTATGACAGCTGCAGATTTTTCTCCAGTTTCTTGTCATCTGTGGTGTCCTTCTTGCAAAATCATTGCATGACCCCTGACTCTGCCCTTGCTTTCAGAAGCACTGAAGCCATTGGCTCCCATGAGTCAAAATGACCCTCAGTTTCTCCTACGGCTTATCCGATGCGCAGGTATTGCTTGCTTCCAGTGAAAAAGCCCACAGCCCGCTGGACTTTTAGACTGCTTTGGACTTTTAGATGGCGCAAGGAATGAGGCTGGCACTTCCTCCTTTCAGCACTTACTGACTGCTCCTGCCTTTCCCTGCAGCTTGCCGCTTAGGCAGCTCTGGCGTGTGGGCCCCCGCGGCCTTCGAAAGACAACTGAGGAGGTACTCCACCAAAGTGAGCATACAAGGTTTGCAGGGCTGGGGCAGACATCTGGGGGCTGTGGCGTACGATGGTGGAAAAGATGGAGGCGTTGGACTGGCGAAGATAAAAGACGGAGGAATGCCATGAGTAGGGCAGGAGATGAAAAGTTAGAGGAAAATGAAGGCAGGTGGGAGTAGTATGGACGGAGAAGGCGAGGGAGATTGTGCTGTTCCAGATGAAATCTGGGCGAAGGCCAGGAAGTCATAGCAAGAAAGGCAGCCCAGGATGAAGACGCCTGAGGTATGCACCCTCCACATCTGAACCAAGGAAGGAACGCAACCATGCTGCCAGTTTTTCTACTCAGCGCAAGACTAGCCTGCTTTCGTGACAGGGCAGGAAGCAACCATAATGGGACGAAGAGTTCTCGTGGTGTGGAGAGACCAAGACGCTTGGCTGGAGCACGACGACAGGCACGGCACGTTGGGCGTCCTCCTCCTCCTCCTCACCGAACTGGAGCCTGACTGGGGGACGCTTCTGGCAGGAGCACGCTGCAGGCCTGACAACAGGGGAAGGGAGAAAAAAACAAGAGGGAAATCAACCCTGTGCCGGCCGCGGAGCCCGCAGCGCGCCGGCCCCCACAGCCGGCAGAACGAGCAACGCTGCCAGCGACCGAAAAACAACCGGCTCGGGGCATGCGTGCTGGTCTCCGCCACTCTTCCCCCCCCTCCCCATTTTACATAAAAAGCTGATTAACGCGGGTCCCCCAGGTCGGGCTGGCGCAGGCAGCCGCCTCCCCGCTACCTCGGCCG
>Ga0065711_1005295_pt1 | contig 20665 bp, 16 predicted proteins | sample Hoacrofraction12_FD_59098 | JGI IMG/M metagenome (GOLD analysis project Ga0065711, IMG submission 59098) | Hoatzin crop microbial communities from Cojedes, Venezuela - Epithelial fraction 12 v2 (version 2) | ecosystem: Host-associated > Birds > Digestive system > Esophagus > Crop | place...
CAGTACTCCAGATGGGGCCTCACCAGGGCAGTGTAGAGGGGAAGGAGAACCTCCCTCGTCCTGCTGGCCACACTCTTCTTGATGCACCCCAGGATTCCATTGGCTTTCTTGGCAGAGTATAAGTGATTTATCCTCGGTACAAAATAGTAGTGTCATGTTGCTGAAGGTAGAGGCACCTATGTTCAGCCACGCGATGAAAATCCTTGTATTTTATGTTTGAAATCTTTGGTGTATTTACCAGTTGACCAGCCAAGTAAGTACAGTCCTAGAAGTACATTTTATGCATTGGTCTTGCCAATTGCTTAATACCTCTCAACATCTCCAAGAAATATTTGTGTGATTACTAAGGTGCATTTTTGCCGTATAGTTTTATTTGGCATTAATGGAACAGTATAAAAAATAAAGCACTAATAGCTTTATGAATATTCATGGTAAAGTCATGTAGCTACTATTGGTAGCATATTATTCTCTTTTCCAAGTGCTTTAATGACTTGGTGCTTTATTCATACAAACAGTTGCAACTCCTGGGTGTTTCACAGATATTAGCACGCATATCTCCCTATCCTCTAGAACTGCAATTAGAGTCATATACCACTCTATCTCTGCCTTTAAAAAAGACATCCGTTTGGGGAGGAAAAACACGTGACTGGGACAAGTCATTGAGATGTTTTACTCAGAATACATTAAATACTAAACAGTGACTTCTATACAAACAGCCTGTAAGACAGAACTTGGCAAACTGCCTGATATCAGGCCCAATTCATAAAAAAAATCACAAGGTGAATACAACAATTCTTCAGATGGTTTACATGCAAAGAAAAATGTAAACAGACTGTGTCCTGATGGGTATGCAAGCCATTCGCATACGCTTGGGAACTGGTTTAACTACCAAGAAAGTGCCAGACCCACGCTGCTGAATCCCATTGCATCCTCAAGTCTGGTCATAGTCACTAAAGTCGGACCGGCACCACCTGGCTTACAATTTCCACATGCACATTGCAGCGTGATTCTGGGGATCACAGAAATATTTTTGAGAGACTGAAAAAGGGTGTTCACTGAGCTGATCTCCAGATTTAATGAATGCGTTAAGACATCTGTTATTATTGTTCAAGATTATAAATTTTTTTCACTGTAATAAAAATAATCTCTGCTAGGATGTGAATGCAGGAATAACTGATCACAACTCTGTAGTCTTTCCAGAAAGAACCATTCAGAAAATTCAGTCCATTTAAAAAGAACTTCTGTTGCTTGCCAGTGATGACAAAAAAGTAAAAAAGGAAAGTTTTCTCAGCCAGACCTATGACATTGGTAAGTACAATAAAATCCAGTGAATGGATAGTCTATATACCGCTTCTTAGAGAAGAAGAATGCCCAAAATGCAACAGTAGTTACCATATTAAAAAAAAAAATCATATAATTCCCCAATCTGCAGACTCCTGTGAATTATCCTGTTCTGCAACTTCATGCAGTTCTTTAGGTCTGTTCTCCACGTTTAATAGTGAACTATGATTTTAGTCAGCTTCCTGCTGTGATACTTTTGGAGGAACTCTTGGATCATTGCATTGCTCCAGAGCAGAGTAAATTGCTATGGCTTATGGAAAACAGCAAATGATTCATCTGGTTAAACAGTCCGCTGTTCAACTGGGAAAATAAATAAAATGGAACAAAACATATCATTAGACCGAACCATGTATTGTTATTACTGTTCCTTACTCTTACTGAAAGCTGGCATGAAGCCATCAATAAAAATCAAGGACGTGGAAGAAATAGTACAGACATCAGTTAAAAAAAAGATCTTTCCCCAAGAGATCTAACAATCTTGGTTTCATTTTCCAATGTCATCTCTCAAACTAGGGCACAAACCCCCTTCTGTACACTCATCTCAGTGAAGTACAATCACAGTCTTATAACCTCAGACCAACGTATGTTGTCTGGCTGTACCTGACTGGCTCACACTGGAAGACTCAGAACTGTCCTTACAGACACCTAAAGCAAGCCCACAGGTCCACACTCTGCCACCGTGGTTCTGGCGCTGTGTCCTGAGCTGGAAACATGGGTCTCAGCATTGGCAGGATCCCTGCAGTGGATGTTGCACTGGGACAATTGCCCTTCCCATGACATACGTCATGCAGGAGGCAAAGCCTGCACAGAAGGATTTACAGAGCATAAGTAGCTGCCTGTATGTATCTGCCAGGGAAGTACCTCCACTACAGCCATCACATACCCTGTTTGAGATGACTTCTGTCCTACCAGCATTAGACTTACCACAGCTTGGGATCTTCTGCTGCTGACAGGGACAGTCCCACGGGCTTCTGCAGAGAATTTCCTCCTGTCCTGTAGCTTTGTAAAAAAGGAAGTTTTGTCCACTGTAAAACAAGTAGACAAAACCTCGGAAACAGCGAGGAGAAAGAAGCACTGTTTGAACAGAAGAACCTGGCAGTTTCATGAATAAATTTGTTGTAGCTCTGAGAGTAGGTTTGCAGCATGGACTTGCAATATGCCTGCAGTTGCCATTGTACAACCCCAGTCCCTGACACTAACACTGGTACAGATCTTCTTGGGACTAACAGCAGATGGTCTCATGATATGCTATTTAAAGCAAAAAGTGGCAAATTTTCCAAACTTGTCCTTGTATGTACTATGAACATAAAAAGAACTAATTCAGCACGAGTCTCCCACTCAAGATGAGAGACATGGATGGAGAGACAATAAAAATCCCTGGATGTGCCCTAAAATAATTCATCAATACATCAACTAGTGCCCTTGTGTGAAAAAGTTGTCTTCAGACATAATTTGGCTTCATCCTTCCAGCAGAGAGAGAGGTATTCCTGCAGTAATGGGAACAATGGTTGCACTCTGGAAAACCAATGGCGAGAAGAAGGGAAGTTTTAGGAATGAAAACAAGAAAATAAACTGTGTGTGGACTCAGCATGCGTAGCATGAAACCCTCACAGCTAAAGCCTCGTCCCTGAAATGGTCCTTCTCCTTGACTCCTTGACTCACTGCTGGGCAATTCTGAGCTATTTTCAAGAAATCTCAACATTAGGTGAGAAAATGTTATCTGCCTTGTAGCTTGTTTCTTGCTGAAGTGTAAAAGATTGCTGTGGCAGAATAGGGAGGAGGGGTGACAAAGCACCAGCTGGGACAAATCCTGCCAGAAGCAGTCTCTGCACAGTGCGGACACAGGGGAGGTGACTGGAGATAAGACTCTGATTGGTCTGGTTACATCTGTGGCAGGAAAACGAGTGGATGTCAGCTAAGGTATTACTACTAAACTTTGTTTTATTCGGGTTTCCAGAGGGAAGGTGTCTGACAAAAGAGTGCTTCATTTTTGGTCTGAGTCCATCCTGATCAGAACAGGGTAACACGAGCATCCATCCGTACAGCACAGCAACTTCTCCTGGCTGGTTGAGGCCAGAAACTTATCCATAATGTTTTTCTCTTTTCACTGCCCACAAGGAGAGCTCCCATCAGCTTTGAGACATCTAGCTGGGTCACTGGAGAGCTGCTTTTACCTGGGGCAGCATAGTCTTAGCGTCTTGTGCCCCAGAGTTACTGGCTGCGTAGCTCCTAGGGTTGTGTTTGTCACTGGATGGCTGGTGACCATCTTTCTGGGCAGGCAGAAGTTTGTCTTTCTGACAATATAAACAGCCAGTATTCAACCAAGTCTTCTTTCTGAGACTGGTGGTCACAGGAGTTTTGCCCCTTTCATCACAACCCTCCAGGATCACAGAAAGCTTTGGCAGATCTCCCCTGTGATACTGCTCGGGGGAGCTCTGAGAGAGGTACCCAGGGGTGCAGTGCAGCTTCCACCTTGAAAAGCACCAGCTGTGGGCAAGGGAAGATCTGCGTCCATGGAATCATGAAATTGTTTGGATTGGAAGAGACCTTAAAGATCCTCTGGTTCCAACCCCCCTGCCACGGGCAGGGACACCTTCCACTAGACCAGGTTGCTCAAAGCCCCATCCAACCTCCGTGATATGGAGGCTACCGTTACATTGTATAACAGTGCCATCTTAGTGGTAGGTGAGTGTGAAGCATCCTAGGAGACTCTAGTCCTTTTCTGTCAGTGTTCTGTGTGGGGGCTTGAACTAACCCTGTTACAGACAACTTTGATCCTTCAGGCCCTGAAGTCACAGGAAGAGGACTTACATGGCTGACTTGTACGCTCTCATTTACAAGAAGCAGTGTATCTTTGCTACATGCTTTCTGCTCCACTTGGATGTCTTCACACCCTTTTTAAGGACATGCAGAGTCCTCAGTCTTTCTGTAATTGCTATAGTCCGTGCGGTATACGCTGTTCTGGAAAGCAGATGCATTCAGTAAACATTGGCATAATGAAGCCTTCATTCTTTACTTGTCCACTGGGGAAGAAGAAGTAGCGCTTGGAGGATTGCAGCAACTTTATCTCGGAAAGCTTTTTAAAAACATTTCTTCTTATTCTATGGGAACTGGTTTCACGATAGGGCAAGTCAGAGTAGACTCTTGCCATACATTGCAGCAGCTAGGAACCTTGCTTGCTCAGTCTGAAGGTGATATTGCTAAATTGGGGTAAAAATGTTTCGGTTTTCATCTTTTTAAAGGCAATTTTTTGTACTGCTGCCATCAAAACATTACTGTGCCAAGTGAGATAACACCTTGAAAGAAAAGCTGCTACTGAACTACTTGGCAGAGAAAGTGGAAAAGCCAAGATCGCTGGAAAAGGATTTTAATTTTAATTTTGTGAACTCATAACAAACCATAGACGAAATGAGTTTTTGGAAAATGAATGCAGGTTTATCAGCTGAAATTCCCAGAGGTTTTAGTCTTGTAATTTAAATGGCCCAGATTTTAGATCAGTGAAACTTCTTTCGATACTTCAGTGCTAGAATGTACCCATATGATAAAAATGGTTAAACTAATCTTTACAAAGAAAAACAGGTAGTGGCTCTAATTTATGTCAATTCATATTTGCACAAATCCTGTCAACTTGAGTGGAGCATTTGCTTCAGCTGTCTGAAGAGAGAATCAGATCTTTGAATTTACTCTAAAGGTATAAATTCGATCAACTAGTTCTGTTAGATAGCAAATTAAATTGACAATATATGGATTACAACTGTACTTAAAATAGAGAACCAAAAAGAAATTCCTCAAGACAAATGGGCTTGAATAACTATGAGTGCTTCCTTCAAAAAATCGTTCTAAGGGTGTCTCGAGATTTTGTTGCGCATTATATCTCTATTCTGATAGGAATGATGATGCCCTAAATAGCATGACTTCTNTATTGTGTAATGTCGTGCTGTAGTTTGTTAAATGGTGGAGGACTGGGAAAGCATCTTTTGTTCACTTTAATGTAAAAAACTTAAAGAAAAAGTGTTTAAGCAGTTTGAAAGACAAAAGTCTGCCATATTGCAAAATGTTGAACAGGTTCCCCAACAGTTAAATAGTCATGAAACCTTTAATAACATGGACATTTTCACTGTGACCAGCACTGATGTGGTAATACAAGTAACTCAACCGTCTTTACATGTACGTTTACAGGCCTTGTGCAATGAAGCAGCAGATGGGAAGAGTTTTAAAACCCAGTTGGTGGAATCCAACTGGAACTGTAAGAAGCTTCCATCTAGCTGTGAGCTCTGCAATTATAATAATTTGCATCAGTTGTCCCATGGGTTGCTGTGCATGGTTTTCTCTAGACTAGAGAAACGCCCTCTTCTAATTTTTTTCTGGTTGATATTTGGGTCTAGATCCTCACAGAAACTTCACTATTGACCTGAAATTAGGTGCCTCAATGAAAGCATCATTGTGTGTCCTGTCAAGCCCAGCTCAGACTACCCTCTCATCTCCACTAGAGAGGTGGGGATGCAGACATCCCCAAGGGAACATGCCTTGCTCTCAATGGCTAAACAGTTGCTGAAGGGGAAGGAGCACCAGGGAAGTGCTGATGTGGAGTGGGAGAGGGCGCCTGCACCTCTTCTGCAAGGACAGGATGATGGAGGGTCATGGCTGCTCAGGGTCATGCAATGCCTCTCTACTCTTCCAAGTGAGGTGCATCTATTTCAGAAAGAGGTGATTCTTATTAGATATCGCCATGGGCATTTGTGATAAGCTAGCTGAGATGACTTCCAGCTCAAGGTCTTGGCTTCTCATTGCCACAAACCTGTGCTTGCAGTACAGAGCAAGGAGAGTGCAAGGTACTTCAGACATGGCTGGAGGCCAGGTCCTATATAACTGAACCTAGGAGAGTTTATGTTCCACGTCGGATCTAGTCCTTTGTCAAGAATAATTTTCTAGAATCATTTTAATAACCAGAACATATTACTTGTGAGATCTTCCCAGAAGTAATTTCTTTTGTAGAGTTTTTTTAATATACAGAAGACCTTCATTTCATGGATCTTATTTAGAGAACTCAGTCTCTGCAGAGAGGTATTTATTTTTAGTTTATAGTAAGTATGCTATTTTTGTATAAATTGCAGTTTATTTTCCCCCTGTATATGCTTACGACCATAATGACCACTGGCCTCTTTAACACGGGTCATTAAAATCTTCTAAAAATGTAGACAGTGTGCTGGGAAACAATAGGAATCTCTGCTTCATTCATAATAACAGATACTACAGAGCTGAGCAATGAGGATTTAATATTATTTTTGTACTTTATTAATAGTAAGGAATAATTTAATACATGATTTTAAAAGCAACGGAATTTGTGGATATGATGTAGAAAAACCTTTTGGATGGAGAAGTGTATCTTGTACCGACAAAGAAAATGCTGACCGATGCCAGGAATTTACAGTAGTGTGTTGGGCAGTTCCAGAAGCAGAGTATGCATGTTGAACACAAGGCTGCACAGTAACAGACCATAAGCAAGAGAAAACTTGCTTCAATATGATAAGACATTCATAAATCCAGTTTCTAGACTTACTCTGAAGGACTTGTTGAAAACTTTTCCACAAATTTTGATTTATCTTTAACATGCCTGAAGGCACAGACCCTTACTGGGATGCCACCTGGCACGAAACATTCCCAGGGAAGCCAGCGACATCTTGGCGAGAGGCTGTCCAGCATAGGGTAATGAGGCTCAAGAGAAGCAGTCCTAACGGAGGTTCAGAGGGTAGGAGTGTAAAATACAGGAGGAGAACATCCCAGGGCAGAAGCTTCTCACTGCAGATGGGGGCTGGAGGTGACCTTGGCTGCAGAAAGGAAGGAAGGATTAAGTCTCCCTTGGGACATGGAGTCATGATTTACAGAGCTTCACACGCTCACGTGAGGAGGACCACAGTTCCAACAAAAGAAATACTGTTCTTTCATCCCCGCAGATTTTCTCCCTCTAAAATTAACCTAAATGTAAATAACACTTCTCCCTGATAAGACTTAGACTTCATCTTCAAAATATGACGTCACCTCCACAAAATTTTAACATGAGAATAACTGAGATAGATGAGAATTTCAATAAAGTGTGACATGATACCGTGCAGGAATACCTGCAGGTATCTGTTCTACATCAGGATGTGGGGAACCAGTGAAGGATTCTTTCCAGGTTTTAGTAAGAAAGACACAGCTACAGATGCTGTAATAAAATAACTGTTTTAATTAGGCAGAATGAAAAGAGGAATATATATATCAAGCAAATATTACTTCCCTTCATATGCTGATAATCTTGTTTTCATGCAGCATCGGATGGACCCTGGCCACATTTTCCTGCAGCATACTGTGCAGATCCCATCCACGGAGAGGTTCCTCCTCGCTCCCATACAGTGGTACCTTTTGTGCTTTGTGATAAACATGTAAAACCATATACCTTCTCCTGATAGATGTATTTCATAACACCCACCAGTGTGCAGCAGAGGCCAGCATGGAATATTCCAGTATGTTCCCTTACAGCGATCACCTGTGCTAACTAATGGCTTCTCAAGTCCTCAGTACAAGGCCCAAAAGAGCAGATGTGGCTTGCCCAGCACCACTTGCTCCTCAAGTACAATGTCTTCCACAAGGCTCCTAATGCAGTATCACAAAGTCTACTAGAACACTACTTAAACAGAAAGGAAAAAATAACTAGCTTTTAATGTAATTAAACTTTGTTTTGAAATACAATGTCATGAAAAAAAAGTTCTTTTATCTCAATAACTATGTCACACAAGTTCTTCAAAGACATAAATGAGAAGCATATTAATGTCTCAGAGCTTCAGCCTACAGCATGATGAGTAATTGGTCAGAGGTCATGGAAGGATGTTGTGGTTCTGCATCACTCAGATTTTTAGGTAGGTTGGATAACTTCATAAACTAAGTCATAGCCTAACTAAACTTCCTATGACCTCTCTAATCATTCATCAATCTGTGCTTAGCGTCAACAACAAGATAATTGTGGAATTTACCCAAAGAAATATTCTACCGAATACCAGGTTAATAACCTGAACAAGTCCTTCCGGTCCTGAAGTAGACCAGTCTACAACAGCTTTTCATGTTCTTCAAGAGCAGAGCTCACCAAGCAGCGCAGCTCCTTAAAAAACTGAAGCAAGCAGCAATGGGAGATGAGCTTGTCTTTTGCCCTATGAAGATCCAGAGTTACTATCAGAAGATGTTTTCACAAAGTAAAAAAGAGTTAGAGCCTTAGATGGGTCTTGATGAGTGTGCCAAGGCAGAGCTAGGTGAGGGTCCATGTCTATCATGCACAGGACAACGCATGTAGTTGTATGGGAGTATGCATTCAGTAGCTTTATTAAGTCATCGATTTTTTAACTTGCAGAAGGTGCTTTCTGGCCAGGTCTTGCAGCATAAGCCTATTCCATTTTCAGTACCACCAGGACAGTCCTATCTTCAGCAATTTCCTCTGGTGTTGTGAATCAGAGCATGACACTGATTGCCTCATGGCCTCTAGTTAGGTATTAAAAGAGCAAAAAGATTTTTTCATTTAACAAAAGATAAGAGACAATCCAGCAATTACAGCTTTTGTTCTCCAAAAGGCCAAATATTATTTGAATAATTTTGGGTGATAAAATGCCTTTAATTAAACTTGCAACTCTTCAGGTTGACAGGCTTCTTTTGAGATGGTAATGACACTCTTGAATCCAGCTCCGTGGTGCTGCTGCTGTATTCAGCCCCTAAGCCAGCAAGTCCCCATCCTTGCAGTTATCACTGCATGTTTCATAGATAATCATCAGCTTCAGATTGAACAGCGGTACTCTGTAGCAGAATATCCACAAAGCTGGCAGTGTCTGTCAGGAGCCTCATATAAAAGACAAACTCAGAGCACAGATCAAATAGTAGAACAGGCATGATGTTCTAGCATGCGAAAAGGTGCCCAGAGATACATGTATGCAAGGGAAAAGGAAGAAAGAAAGTAGGAAAGACTGTTTGGAAGTCCTTCAGTGTTTCAGTTTTGCTAAAAGAGATTCCCAATTTTTCCATGCTTGATGTTATTTTAGGATACTGTGGTGAAGGGGGAGTCTGGAAGGGGAGTCTGAGGAAGCTCCTGTTCAAAACAAGATTGGAACAAAAAAAAATTCAATAAATGAAAAATAATCAACATTTACTTTCCTGTCTGCTTCCCTCTTTACAGCACATCAAGCACAGCAATTCAGACTTTTAAAAAGTCTGAATTTGAGGCTAGCCTGGAATCCAGGCTAAATTTCTTCTGTCAGCCCCACTGTGGCTCTACCCTGAGAGCAGTCTTTCTTTAAAGGAAGACTATCATCCTTAATTACAAGGTATATGTCACAGCGAAAAGCTTTGGCCCAGGATGACATTTAGCTCTTTGCAGCCCTTAATTCTCTTATTTAAATAGCATAATACATCTCTGGGAACACCACAGGGTTTGGAAATCCTGCTACATACAGGATGGCATGAAAATAAATACTCTGAATTTGATGATGTTATCTTTCGCTCTTCCATCCCTAGAGTGCCTGCTGAAGTAATCATCAGCATCAGCCTCTTGCTGGGAATGGGAGATTTTCTGTTGTTCACAGGTGCAGCACAAGTCCCTGCCTGTGGTGCTTTTGAATCTCAAATGCCTGTTGGGAATTCCTGAATGCCCAGAGATTTCAACTAAAAGGAAGAATTAGGTGAAAACCATGATCTCACTGTCCTCCTTACCAACCTGAAGTGAGGTCAATACAGCAAAAGTTTACTGCTATTTCAGACCTGCCAGAGCAACTTATCTATTGCTTCTACTCATGATTGCCCAAATTTCCTGACAAACCAGCACTGTGGAAGAGGCCAGCACTGTACAGACATGTCAGGCTTGCTGGGGGCTTGAAGCAGCATCAGTCTAGTAGCCTAGCGCTGGATTCAGAAAGAGGGAGAGTAGAGGGAGTTGTCTTATTTTTGTCTTTCTTTCTCACTGTCCTACTCTATTTAAATTGGCAGTAAATTAAATTAAATTTTCCCCAAGTCAAGTCTCTTCTACCCATGATGGCAACTGGTAAGTGATTTCCCTATCTTTATCCCAACCCATAAGCTTCTTCATCCTATTTTCTTCCCCTGTCCACCTGAGAAGGGGAGTGAGAGCAGCTGTGTAGGCATCTGGCATATGGCCAATGTCAAGCCACCACACTCATTTTCCAGGATCCTTTCATTGGATGCTCTATATATACCAGGCATACAGTGTCGACAGAGGAAAAACAGATCGTTTAAAAATGGCGTAAAATGCAAGACTCTCCTGTTGCCTCCATACAGACCCCACCACAGTTTGCATGAAACATATAGAAGGAGTACAGTGAGCTAGGACAACAGATGATCAAAGCAGACAGTTTTGGATTTGCAAAGGCCACCAGCCCAGATGAAAGTGGTTCATTCAAGGCAGGTTTTTTGAAGGTCGATGGATTCTTCACCACTTGCCACCCCTTTCCCTTTGCTTCACGCAGACGGCTCATTTTGATCTTTACTAGAAGTCATCTGCAGAGTTTGGTAAAGTCCCACCTGCCAGAGATCCCTGCTCACAACCAACATTGTGCTCCAGAGTGGAGCACAGTCTTTAGTTTGACTGAACTTGCCAAACATCTGCTGGAGGCTTGAAAGCAGAAATGTTGTGTTCTCTGAGGCCCATAAATGTGAACAAAACCTGCAAGACAACTGTTTCTCCATGACGGAAAGAACAAAATGGTGCTAAAAAAAGACCTTGTTTTCTTCCTAGTAAATACTGCATGAAGCAATGTTTTCTGTAGTGTAACCTTTAGTTCCAGCAAGCAGCAATGTTTTTACTCAGCTGGCAGCTTTTAAAGTTTTTGGTTATGCTTTGTATATGGTAGAGAGGCACTTGCCAGGATGGTGGGAGATGACTGGCATTAATTTCAGTCTGGAGAAAAGAAAATGTCTTGCCTGTGAGAGGTGTTCCAGAGTCGTACAATGCTACTGTTTAAGTAGCTGGGGCAATCACAAGGGGGTATTAAAAGGCAAACAAAAAAGCGTGGCTGTTGCTTCTTGATGTGAAACACCAACATCTTTCTATTTAAGGCTTTGCACGGGTCTATAGCTGAGCAGCCATAAGTGCAAGCATTTGCTAAAGTCCAATGTCTTAGCAAAACCGCAGACTTGCAGCAGGCTGAACAGACAAACTCATATTAAAAATTGGCTCAAATACGTGTACCCCCTCAGGTCCTTCATGAGGAAGTGAGCTGTAGGGGTAGGCTGAAAATATATGGAGGACCATTCAAACAATCTTCCCACTTTGGGCAAACCATGGCTCATTTATCATCTTGATTCCTCTGTGATTTCATCAGGTTTTTCAGATAGATGTTCAGCAATATTTCAGTAATTTCTCACATGGGCTATTCATCTTGAGATAATGTTTAAAACCTTATTTCTTAATTAATTTCATCTAGTTTTCCAGAGAACAATAACATATAATCCTGGGCTGAGAAAGAAAGCTATAATTAAATAATCTGCTGATGTCATGGACTGTCATGAACAGTGGAAAACTAGAATTAAATTACAATCATTGACTCTCAATGCGATCTGGAATAGATGGCTGTTTCCATTTGTAATTAATATGTCTATTCTTATTTAGAAACCTTGGGTCAGGCCCATGGCGGCTATAAATTGGTGTTTCCTTGCGGACTTCAAAGGACTATAGCAGCTTAAACTGGCTGGAAATCTGGCTAGTCGGACTTTGGTGACTTATTCTGGGAAAAGTGATGAAGCATCAACACTTTAAAAAGGACATCCAAGCAGTATTGATTATATGGCTTTGTAAAATCCCTTTTGTGCAGTTTGATGTTGTGTTTCCCATACATTGTACAGATTTGTGCCTGCTTGTGTCTCTGCTCTCGGTACTCAAACCTCCCATTCAGTGGTAACGTTGAGTCCATGTCTAAAGATTTTAGAAAAGGTGAACACAGGTGCTGGCTGGTGTCTTCATCCCAGTCCAAGGCTACAATCCCCACTTTTCCTCCAGGACCTTCTGTTCGACTTCTGTGTGTGATGCTTATAGAAAAAGTCATATAGAGTTGCTATTAATTTCATTTCTTATTCATCAGCAAAACATGAGGAAAATCACAGCTTTTTAGCATCGTTTGAGAGGCAGTGAGCATTCTTATATTTGGAAAAGAGGAAAAAGGAGACAAAGAGAAGTGAAACATTCTACCTCACCTACCTCCCACCCAGCCTTTTCCTCAAATATTTGTTTCACGGAAATTTTGTGTGGCACATTGTTCTGCTTCAGAATGAAAACAAACGTCACACTAGTGAAATTTCCAATAAAATGAAAATTCTGGTTGCTATCTTGCACTGATATTTACCTGTTTCAAATGCTAAATAAAGCCTTTGAAATTCCCAGGGGCACTAATGCGTAGAAAACAGGTTGTGGTTAAGGCAGGTTCCTGTCTCTTGCTACTCCTTTCACATAGTGAATCCAGCCTTCCAAATACGAGAGGAGGAAGCAATCAGCATCATGTAGTGCTACTGGCATTTAATTGATGAGGTGAAGGAATGGGGCACCTGTCTTCATACCAATTTCTGAGTTTTGTGTGGGGCTGGCAGAAAGAAGGGACATTTCTGAGACAATATGTGCTGGACGCAACTGATGTTTCCATTAAATATCTTTTCTGCTCATGACACAAACTATAGATGTTATGAAATGTCCCCCTAGGTAGTTTTAGTGAAAGAAGTTTATTCATACAAACTACACATATATCAGAAAACTAATAAATGAAAGTCATAGTGCCATTCAGCAGTGTATTCATATTAGCATTATGAGGAATTTGTAACAGGATCTGAACAAAACCATTAGTCACTGATGGAATCATTAGTAGAAATAACATCAGTTGAAGTCCTTTTAGCAGTTTTTTGGTACACAGATAATAAAAGACTAAAATGAACTTTGAAATTTAATTTCCATTCAAACAAACTCTTCTGCAAGCAGTTAATACCTTCAGTGGCAGACATTTTGATTTTGCAGACTTGGAACAGCAGGTGACCCTTGCTAAAGTGAAACTGAGCTCAGCAAAGGCAGCAGACCTAGAAACTTCTCACAGGATTTCAGCTTCACTGACTTTTCTTTGGTTTCAGTTTGATTGATTAAGACAACTTCAAATGACAGAATAAAATTAACTTCGTTCAGACATTGCTTTGTACCATGCTCAGAATGTTTTTAAATGGCATACTTTAGGTTAAAGGTGTGAGCAGGGCAAGAGAGCACTCTTTCTTCAAACCTGAAGAGCTTGGTTTACCTTATATCCTTTCACATTTTTAAATCAATTGCAATTTAAAGTAGTGATTTTACTTGGGGGGAAAGTGTTGGGGTTTTTTCTTACTAACAGTCAGATCAAAGCTACTATCTGTCATTGATTACCAAAGGATAAAACAAGCAACAGAAAGCAACCAAGCAGCTGCTCATCAAACAGGTTTCTCGCTGTTTCTGCCAAGGACTTGTATGTCCTTCATAGCTCAACAGGGTTCGTCAGAACAAAGGCAACATAACACTGGCTTGACCACAAATCCTCACTTACTGCTTATTCTGTTTATTCTGTGACTCAGAGAGATAAGAAAAATAGGATCATTACCAGAGACCGTAATGCTGTCAGCAAACTGGAATGTTTTGCGTTGTACCACAACATAATCAGAACTGCACCCAAAGAGACCCTCACCTACTCTAAATCCAAGGAGAAAACTTCTGAATGCATCTCAGAAAGTATCCTTCAATGCTGACAGAGGAATCAGAGCATGGAAATAACGCCTCAGGAAGAGTCACATTGGAAAAGGGGTAAAATGGCCCAAAAGAGAGCTTTACCAGAGTCAGGTTTCCCTGCAATTTCCTCCATGAAATTGAAGGATAAAAGGAAACACACTGGCTTTAATTAAATATTTTAACAAACACAGCTTTTACAACTCATTTCTTCATCTCTTTTTTTTTGGTGAAATATTGCAATAAGAGCCAGACCGTAAAACCAGAATACCTCTAAAATACCTAAGCTACGACCACACATAGGCCTGACGAGCAGGGAGGGTGGTGACGCTGCAGCCCGTGGATGCAAGCTGACCCGCATAATGCCGGGAAGCAGTGTGAGCTGGTGGGCTCGGAGATGTGCAATGTCACAGCCACCCGCTCCCAGGCACTCAACGGGGCTCACCAGCCCTCATCGGGGGTTCGGATCTCTGCCCGCTGCTGGCTCTGGCATGGCACCCCTGGGAGCAACCATCAGCTCAGGCAGTGACTGCAAACAAGGTGCCATACCACAGAGAGTTTCAATTGCTTGAGACAACACCAAGACTTCTTATTCTATTCTGGCAACAGATGATGCACAAGCCTTTGCTTTGGTTCAGTTAGTCTTCAATCGATTTATGAGCTTTGCATAACTCATGCTCCTTTTAGAGTGGGAAATTATTGTCTTTCATGGTCTTGCTCTAACTCACATCTGCATTTAAATAACCTTAATGAAACTAATAATAGAGTTGCTGAGGACTGAATGCGTCAGTGAGTGAATATTTGGATGTAAGTTTCCACCAAGCTGATTGCAGTGGTCTGTCATTCAATTATCAGATCACACTTTTACCATCCAGAATGAAGGAGCCCTTCAAGCAGCAATAGACGGATGAGTTAACGGAGAAAAGAGATCATAAAGCAGCACAAATCACAGCCTGGCACTGAAGTAGCTGTGACAGTGCCTGTAATGCACGGAGTTAAGCTGTCATTTATTATGTTAGACAGTCAGAGTGGCCATAGTTTGCAATGCGGCAGTTTAGAATGTGTATATAATAATTGCAGGTCATGTATCATATGCACATCAGTAAGAGTGATGGATTTTGCACCAGGGACAGCTGGAATCTACATAGTCATTTAGCAATATGTCTTCAGCAGGACTGAGCTGTGTTCTCATTATTTCAGGCAGTGCTGTAGGTCCAGATAAGCTTCGAGGTCCCAGTGCTGTGGACTCCACAGCTTTCCCATGGTGAGCGTGAGGAGGCAGTGTGCTTCCCGGGACCTTTGCCTTTGGGGTCCTGTTGGACCTGGCCCTTGTTCAAGCCCATCACTGAACTAAGCTGGCACCTATTACAATGTCAACAGTTTCAATGGTGAATAGTCTTTCTTCTCTTTAATTTGTCTGCCAAGTTTAGGAGGCTGACAGAACAGAAGGATGTGTGGAGGGCAACAAGGTTAAATCTAACACAGTTCACAGTGCAGGGTTGGTAGAGATGACATGTCTGGGTTCGGTGAGCTGAGCACTTATTTTGCTAAACCAGGCCCCTGACCTCCAGGGAACTGGTTCTTCCTCTCTCTTGCCCCCAGTGAGACCACCGTGGAGCACTGGGTCCAGTTTGGGCCTCCCCAGCATGAGAAACACATTGCGAGACTGGAGCAAGTCCAGCGGAGGGCACCAGGATAAGCAGGGGCTGCAGCACATGAAGGGTGAGAGGAGGTGGGGAAGCTTCTAGCCATTGTGAGCATTGGTGATGACAGGAGCTTACTGCTCTCTTCAGCTACCTGCCTGTAGGAGATTTAGTGGACGGAGACAGACTCTTCTCAGAGGTGCACATGACAGGACAAGGAGTGACTTACACATGTGACATGAAATTTGTAAAGTAGTAGAAAATGCATCCCTAACCATGGGACCCAAGTCCAAGTATGGAAAGGAAATAAGGAATGAGCATGTACTCCATTTGTTGTCCTTCTTGGAAAACAGAGCACAGTGATGAAAAAATGGGATATAGTGCTCAGCTGTAGTACAAATATCAACTCTCTGGCTTTTTTTCCTCTCATGACAATGCTTTGGAAACCATAACATTGCCAAACCAGGGTTTGCTGAAAACCACTCACAGGTATCCCAGCTGTACTGCATCAGCCAAATGTATAAATTGTCGGTAAAGTAGAACACACTCTGGACAGTGGGAACTGACATGTCAAGCAAGACGGTCTCTCTGCCTATGGAGACATGGGTCTGAGGGGGGGGTGTCTCTCCTTTACTTCCACAGCAACATGCAGGACTGGAGGAGACACAGGAGTGAGAAGGGAAGGACTGAGAAACTGTAGGAGGGCACAGAAATGCTATCAAGATAATCCAGACTGCAAAAGGCTACTTGGGAACTGGTGTTTACATAAAACCTGCGCTGCAGGCTACACCTTTAACCCAGTAAATCAGGACTGCAAGCACACAAGACCAGTTCAGAGTGTGTGTCTGTGCTAGAGAGATGCTGATCCACACCAGCACTGTGGCTGAGCTTGCACTCATCTGGAGGGATTGGGTAGACCTGCCCTTGGAAGACTACTGGAAACAGGGAGATCTGATTTCTTTCCCTCAGCACGGATTACTTGGCAGAAGCAGGCTGGTTACCAGCTACATACACAGCTTCTGCAACAACTCCTGATGTGCAAGTAGAAGAGGAATCATCTTCCCTCCACACAACCCTTCTGTTTTGCAAGTCTGATCATTGGCAAAGGTGCCAACAGCATTAGGTTTTTTTCTAGACTTTCATGCTCAATTACTAAAATGTCTTGAGCCACACTAAATAATTAATTCAGACTTTGTTTACGTTGTGACGGAGGGCAGTTGTTGCTGTGGTATGACGGTAGATAACTTCCAAAAGACGAGGTCTGAGCAAGGAGGACATTTCTGAGCCTGGTCAGTGGCACGAGCAGCCAGAAATGTCAGATGTTTCTGCCCGCACTCTTGTTTGCAGCTGTTTGAAGCAGGACTACCATGCTGAAGAAAAAGTTCCTAGCAATGGCAAAACCTTCCTCTCATCTTAACAAAAAATAACCTCAAGCAACCCTTTGCAGTCAAGGTAGAGCAGAGTTTTATAAAGTCTAGTTGCTCTTCTTTATTATCACTACTTTCAAAACCATTTGAATTTTTGAAGGAAGTTTGGTATCAACACCAGTATATGTTTGACTCTATGGAGACAGAAGTGGTTCAGATGTACCTTCCCCCTGTGCTGATGAACACCTAGCCTTGCTACCCCGGTTACAGCAAAGCAGACCTCGCAGGAGGTGGAAAAATCAAGCAAGTTTTACAAAGCCAGAGGCCAGGCAGTGTGGGCTTCCTCAGAAATCACCCGATAGTGCTGGGAAAATTTTCTTGACAAGGCATTGCTCTCTCCCACCTCCCAGAAAATACCTGCTTCAACCTGCACTTTGCCTGCCCCTTTCTCTTGCGTCTGTTGGTCTTCCAGCCACCACCTGCTGCTGGAATATTCCTTGGACCACCTGCTGTGTCCACTGTCGCACGTTATCTCCTTTGAATGGCTTCTGCTGACTCTGCAGCCCTTCAGTGACAGAAATGTTGACGGGCAAGTGTTCTGTGATCCTTGCCTGTGACAGGATAATCTCCTGCAAAATGGGCCTTCTGTAGAAAACAGTTGGGGAAGAAAGGTCTCTCGTGTTTTGGGAGGGTGAACAGGTTTCTCCTGGCAGTGAGACGTCATGTACCAGTAAGGGTGGGAAAGTTCATCCTCTTAGTAAGGGGCAGGAGGAGATCAGTCTCTCTCCCAGCAGTTCTGCAATGCCCAGGCTGTCCTGGACAGACTGGTCTGGAACATCCCTGACATCTCCTTTTCTGCTGTGGAGCAGAAAACACCCCTGACAGACACCTCTAGAGACACTGGTGGGAAGTAAAAGAGGGGGTCTTCTCCAGTTCTGGCAGTGGGAGACCCTTTAGATAGAGCTGAAAACGTGTATAAAACTGGAGTCAACCACAGTGAATTGGGCCAGCTGTGAAAGAGCCTCTGTGTGCTCCTCTGCCCCTCTGAATGCTTTGTCCGTACCTGTTTCCTTGCATACAAAACCAGCATATGGATTCAAGTGGTCATCACTACCAAGAATCAGAAAACTGAGGCATGGACAGGAGCAAAGAAATACATTTGCAGCAGCACAACAGATTCCAGTTGCCAGTTCCTCACGGCTGTCCTGTTCAGTTTGCTATCTACCATCCTTTCGAGGCAATTTCTGCAAAGCAGGAACACCATGACATTTCTGTAACACCTCTGTTTGCTGGGGGTTATCTGTGAGCTGTCCTCCAGCTCGGCAGGGCAGGCTAACTGGCAACAACCAAACCAAAACTAAATGTGATGGGATGGGATCCCAGGATGAATGTAACGAAGTTCAGGATCAACCAATTTGAAGGATGACAGCAAATGCCCTCATACAAGGTGGGAAGGCATTTTCTGAGCAATAGCACTGCTGAGGAACACCTCAGAAAATCATAAACATCTGCCTGGTGCAACAGCAGTGGGCAAGGCACATACCCTGAATGAGCATCCTTATCACACATTGCACCATGAGGGAGTTATTTCCTCCCATTCAGTGCTGATGAGATTGCACTTAATTGCCTTCTGGCTCAGGCCCTGAGCACAGGATTCAGGAACAGGATACTCTGATGCTGAGAGCCTAGAGAAATCAATCACATAAGGATATTTCCACTCAGCTTAACATCTACAAGGCCAGATACTCGTCCAGGCAACACTTTCATTGATTTAACTGGGATGGTTTTTTTTGGTGAGAGATTTTTAGCACACAGGAGAGACAGCCCGCTGGAGCTAGGCGACATACCAGTGCTTCATGAGAACTTTACAATGAAGAGGGAAAAAGCTCCTGGGACTTCTTTTCAGTCAGAAATGAGAAAATGATGACACCTTCCTCCGTCAAGGCAAGTGTTTTTCAGCAACTGCTGGTCTGAAATCTGACTTCAAAGCCGTGGGCCTTGATCAAATCTCCCTTCCTACCTGTCTATCTATAGTACCATTAGTTTTGCTGCTAACAGCTGATAGACACATCAGTCAGGATTAGTCAAGCTGTCATACAGAGTGCAAATTCTTCCCATTGCAGAAGCTTTTTTTAGCCCACTTTGCCTCTGGGAAACAGTCCAGGCTTGGATTTTTAATTTCGGAAAGAGAGTTCCACTGAAAAGTTTGAAGGAGACTCTCTTTGGTGTTTCAGAGCTGGATAAGCATTCCTTGATCCTTGCAAAATATCTCCTGCAGGCCTCTCCTGTGAGACGGTGAAACCATTACTCAGGAGGCTTCTCACTAACAGTTAAATACTCCTCCGTTGGTGGGGAGTGATTTGAAGCATATTTACAGGAGGAGGCGAATGCTGTGTACTGTGCTTCTGTATGCAGCGTTTCTGCATGCAGCAGATGCCTGACCTCGCACAGCCATCTACTGCCCATGGATGCACTGAAATCTGTGAGCGCTCACCAGCTGTGCCTTTCCATGTTGGAAGGGGCTTTCCAGGGTGAGGGGCCAACATACAGCGTTTGAGCAACTGTTGAAGTTCAGGACTGGTGAACATAGGAAGAAAAATAGCCCCTGAAAAGAAATTTTTTATTGAAATCTAAGGAAACTGAACAGTATGGAAATACAAGTGAAGTCTATGCATAGAACACAACAACATCCTGCACTAAGCTGAGGCTTTTCATCTTCAAGCACTCTCTGATTTTTCTCAATAAATTTGAAAGTCGCTTTCGGACCAGACTCTGCATGCTGTATTCACATCACATACTGATGCACGGAGTAAATCGCTGAGCCACACTGCTAACACTCCACCTGAATAATAGTATCAGGTCACGTTTTTAATGTTATGCCATAGTCAGTCGGTTCCTATATTGGGGGCCATAGGTCAGCAGGCACACGGTGTCATGTTAAGTCGGATACCATCTACCTCACATCCATCCCACTTTCAGGGACTGGCTTGAAAATGAGGGATTCTTTTGGCTGATGAGAACTACTAATAGTTGAGACCAGTGCACTGTAGGAGGCACAAGGTTATTGATATCATATTTGTGATCATTCCTAATTTTGCCAGTACATCCTTTGTGCACATAAACTGTATACATATAGTCAGGGAGATAGAGTTTTCACATATGATGGCTCTCATCTGGATTTGTTGAGGTCATGAATAAGCAAGTGGAGGAAAAGAAGGTTATCAGGAGTAGTCAGCATGGATTCACCAAGGGGAAGTCATGCCTGACCAATCTAATAGCTTTCTATGATGACACGACTGGCTGGGTAGATGAAGGGAGAGCAGTGGATGTTGTCTACCTAGACTTCAGCAAGGCTTTCGACACAGTCTCCCATAATATCCTCCTAGGGAAGCTCAGGAAGTTGGGCTGGATGAGTGGTCAGTGAGGTGGGTTGAGAACTGGCTGAATGGCAGAACTCAGAGGGTTGTCATCAGTGGCACTGAGTCTAGTTGGAGGCTGGTAACTAGTGGTGTCCCTCAGGGGTCAGTACTGGGCCCAGTCTTGTTTAACTTCTTCATCAA
>Ga0065711_1036725_pt1 | contig 20665 bp, 23 predicted proteins | sample Hoacrofraction12_FD_59098 | JGI IMG/M metagenome (GOLD analysis project Ga0065711, IMG submission 59098) | Hoatzin crop microbial communities from Cojedes, Venezuela - Epithelial fraction 12 v2 (version 2) | ecosystem: Host-associated > Birds > Digestive system > Esophagus > Crop | place...
ACCCGCCTGGACAAGGTCCTGTGCAGCCTGCTGTAGGTGACCCTGCTTCGGCGGGGGGGTTGGACTAGATGACCCACAGAGGTCCCTTCCAACCCCTACTATTCTGTGATTCTGTGATTCTGTGATTCTGGTGGACAGTTGTGCAGAAACATTCAGTGGGTGAAAATGGAGGTGACGTGAGCCTTGCTCTGGAACTTCAGTCATCTCCAGGTACTTTTGCCCAGCTCTGTGACAGTGCCGGAGGGCTACACAGGGGATGAAGCTCCAGTGTGCTTTGTCCTCGCTGACAGGTCCAGTCAGATCTGGGCACCTGAACCTGTCAGGGGTTTTGAGCAGGCAGGTCTCACTCATGCTGGTGAAGAAGCCTGTGATCTAGGATTGGTGACGTTTTTCATGCGAGCTTTAGTGAGTGAGAAGTTTGTAATTTCTCAGAGGAGCATGCATGTGCTCAGAGGGGAGCCCTACAGACTCTGAGGTGATCATTACTGGATTTTAGCAAGATCTTAACCAGTGCTTGCGTGGGCAAATAATTCAGCTCAGCAAATGGCTGCTGTGGTCAGCTTGGAGCCTTGCTAGGATAAGATACTGAAATAAATGATTAAGAATTGAGTCTTGTGTGTGTCTTTTCCCAAGCAATGTATTTGTGCCTCAAAGGTTCAGTCAAAGTGAAGACTGTTTTGGATGGAAGAAAAGTTTGGGAGCCTTCCTTTGGGATCAGAAAAAAAAAGTACCTTTCACTGTCATCTTTTGTAACAGAAAGCTACCACAAAGCTTTTGAAGCTGGCTATTACTTTTAAATTGTTCCTCGTCCTTCTTTGAAATAAATCACGTCTTCTACAACAAAATGGAGACTAGCACATTATGTACATACACACATGCACATTTTTGAGTGCCTGAAGTGAAGAATTTTAAGAAAATGTTGCCGAACAAGGCAACACCATGCTGAAGGTAGTGATTCACACAGGGACCTGATTGACAAAAAAAAGGTAAAAAATAAAAAAAAAACCAACATACTATTGGGCAGAAGAGGGTGAGATGAGAGGAGATGCTTGATGGGCTGGTTTGGGGAGCACAGCAGGCTGGCTCTGAGTCTGTGACTTGGATTTCTGGCACAGCAGAAATTGTTGGCATTGAAATTTATGAAATTTAGCACTTTGCAGGTGCTAAAAATGTGCTTCCCATTAAAAGCTGGCAGCTGCCAGCGTGGCGGGGTGGCTTCGGTCAGGGGAAGCTGAGCAGCATGGCTGTTGATTTACTGCATGGCTGCTCCTGCCCCTGGATAGCAGGGTGGATGCTGGCAGCGTGGCCCTTGTAGGGACGTTGGGCAGCTTGAGTGCGGTTCCTGCCTGGACTCTGGTTCATTGCCAATACGGCATGACAAGTTGTCATGCTTTATGGCACACCCATGGCCAGGCTCCAGGTCAGAGGTCTGTCACTCTTACCTGCATTTCCTGAAGTATTTAATGGCAACATTCCCCTGAAACAGCATCTCTGGTTGAAAGCTGTGTTGTAAACCAGCCGCTGCTCTGCAGCTGCTGCATCGTACAAGTCTTGTGCATGATTCTGGTTCTCTGGTATGTACCAAGTGTGCTCAGCCCCATCCGAGCCTTGCAGGTGAGTGCTGGGACTGGGAGCTACCCGCAAAGTTGTGGCTCTGCTGGAGACGACATTTTTGCAACTTGCTCTGTGCTGCTTTATCCCCAGTTGCATAATGCAGCGTGATGCGGATAATCCAGTCATCCTTACAAAAGGATTTAAAATTCCTTTTTAATCAGAAGTCATTTTTAATAAAGCTTTGCTTTGCTTGGAGGACTGTTGTCTTGGCTTGTGTGTTTAAGAATAATGCAGGAGTCCGAGGAGGGTGGGAGGGAACCAGATCATGGAGAAGGGACACAGGTACCTCTGGCTCCCAGGCAGCCGATGGTGAAGTCCAGAGCTGTGGGCCATGTTTCTGCTAGCACCAAGCATGCAAAATCCTTATGTGTACAAACGGGAGTCGCCAGCAGGTCTGTGCTTACTCTGAACTTTTCTGTCGCAGAAGAAACCTTTTGGTGGCGAGTGGAGGGAAGGAAAGACTCTAGTCCAGTCTGGCTTGTGCTCCCCCTTTAAACTCTCTGTGTCCAAAACACTGGTGATCGTCCAAGGCCTCCCACCTCTCGGAGCAAACTGTGATCCTGGATGAAGCACAGGAGAAGAGGGGATGCTCTTTGCTTCTCTCATAGTGGCCTTTTGTGTGAGTTTGTTTGCAGTTGACCTTATTTCTTTGGTTGTTGCTCTGCCATCGTATTGTGGAAAGTGAATGGTGTAAAGTAACGCATGATCTCTGAGTAGCTCTGAAATGTGCCATCTTCTCCTGTATGCCAGCATTTTGCCCACTTTTCTGGCAGAAGCCATCTCTTGAGCTGCCACATCTGCTTCGCCTCCCCTCAGAGCAAGTCTGGTTGGGTCCTGAACTCCAGTGCTGAGCAGGCATCCTGCCGGTTCCTGCTTTTCCCATCCCAGTTGTGCTTGCTCTTGGAATCTCTTGTCCATATTCTTAAGATTTCCCAGAGTCCCTCCTTTTTGATTAGTACAAGTAAATGCCTGGGAAGGTTTAACATTATTTCTTCCCAAGACAGATCCCTCTGAGGTGATCGGTACTGGGCATGTCCAGAGGAGGGCCAGCCAGCTTGCCATTCACGTGAGGTGGAGAAACTTCTGAAGGAGAGGGGCCCAGGGCTGTGTTACAGTGATACTGGGGAGTACGTACCTCAGAGTCATCCACCTGATGGAAAGCTGCCTGGAGGAAACCTGGAAGTAATACAGCAGAAATAGAGGGCCAGGAAGGAGCTCAGCTCTGTCCCGGAGTCCCATGGTGGAGCAGGCAGCTCCCGGGAAGGTGCAGGGGGCTAGAGGAGATGATGGAGGAGTGAAATGTTCTCCTGGCAATGCTGCTGCCTCCCCAGGAGGCTGATGAGTTCTTTACAGCCCTCAGGGCTCCTTCCTGTTTCAGTAGCAACCATGACTGCCGTGGAAGCAATTTTTAAACAGCAAAGACAGATGCTGCAAGTTTATTTTTGGGCACTGAGAATGCCAGACCAGATGGCATTTAGCAGGCAAAGAACTCTGCAAGAGTTAAGTAGCAAAGCTATTGTTTCTGAACTCGCATGACTTATCATTTTGGAAGGCATTTCCAGTGGCAGAATAAAAAGTAGTAAGAACTGGTTTCAACAGAGATAGTAAAACAATCTATAACGTTAAGTCTACAAATAAGAAACTTCCTGTGGGGAAAAAGTTTTTATAAGCAAAAACTAGTTACTGCCTTCCTTTGCAGCTGTTAGTTGTCACCTATTTGGATAGTAGGGAATGAAAGGGTTCAGAGAAGAATGCTGAGGAATCGCTGCAAAATAGATGTAAAAGATTAGTTCTCATCCTCTCTGGAAGAGGGGGCAAGTAGAAAAAGATTCTGTAAAGCTCTTAATAGTAAAAGGACAGGCAGAGCTTTGTTCTTGACCACTGGGCAGTGCAAAACCAGCAGCTCACTCAGACTTCAAAGACAGTAATTTTGGTAATAACAAAAATACTTTGAACCAAATGAATGGAGAAGATTTGAAACAAAAATCAGTTCTCCACCTCTGTTGGCATTGGGAAACTCAAGTTCTGAGCTCTGTGGAGCGCTGCTTGGGCACTGCCATGTACACCAGCAATGTTTTTATAGAAGACACCAGCCTTACTCATGAGACCAAGAGGAGAGTTGGCCATTGGTCTCAGTGCTCTGCTCCTCTGATTTCAGCCATATAGCTTCATCCAAATCTATATCACACTCTGTCTCACAAGGAAGAAACACTTGACCTAAGGATGTACTCATGCAGCTTCAGTGTGGGGGAGAAACATAGATGCAGAGAAGCAAGTTAGATCTGATGTCCTTGTAATTAAGGGAACTGCTGAGACCCTGCAGTTTTCTACTCAGTTAAAGCGATACCTGTGGTCAGCGTGTAGTGTGGTGTTAGTTATTAACTAGCAGGAAGTGGGTAGCTTTGTAGGAGAAGCACCAAGGAGGCATTTTGCTCCAATTAAGCACAAGCCTAGAATAAATTCTGTGATGTACATGGATAGATCAAATTCCACAATAAAGTGGCTTCAATAGAAAGTTATGTTAATAGTTAAACCAGGGATGAGTTCAAGTTGGATCAATTAAGGTAAAACACTTATTTGAGCCTGAGTGGGACTTCTGGTGTTTAGACTTTGCTCCTTAGACCATTCAGTAGTGAACGGGAGGGTAAAAGAAAATTGTTCCTTTGCTGAAGTGGGCTCTGTGGTTGTCCTGCTGAACAGTGAGGGTTTTAGAGTAACCAAAATAGCTTTACAGAGGAGTATTGTGCATGCATCTCACCTTAAATGATCTGGAAGAGAACATTTACCATGCAGGTTTAAAAATATAGCTCCCTCCAATTCAGTTTGTGGAACATACTGAAGCCTTGGAATGGCCCTAAGGCAGCAGCAACCGGTGGAGCCACGTTACTTTTACCCAGGAAGGAGTTTGTTTAATCTCAGGGAGGACTGTTGGGCAGCACATGTACATGCATGTCTTGCATGTGTGTTTTGGTTTGTTCTACTTTTTCTTGGCTGGAAAAAGGCAGATAAATTTAAAAAGAAAAAAAAAAAAAAAGAAAAGGTTTGTTGTGGCAGAAGGTAAAAGGCTGCTGCAAGGTCTTTCGCTCCCCAGCTGGACTTCGCTGAACTTCCAGAAGAGGGGCTGCATAGCCAGGATCCCACCTTCAGCCATGGCATGCCTGGACATCTTGTCGGGAAGGAGCAAGCCAACTGGGGAAAAAACTTGTCCCAAGTGCTCTCTCAGCCTTTGTCTATCTTCAGCACAGGGATCTGTCTCTCTAGTAATGCTTAAAGACAGCTTGCCAGTTACTGGTCTGGTCTCTTCGTAAACCCTTGCAAGCTTCTTGCATCTACAGCCTGTTGCAGCAGGCAGTTCTGCAGCCTGTGTCCAGTGCCGGACTGCTTCCTCTGGTTGTCTTCAAGTACACCTTGCAGTACCTGCTTTGAGGCTTTACAGTTCTTGCGTTGCAGCAGGCAGAAAAACGATCAGCCAGTTCTGGGTGCAATGCCATAGCCAAACTATTGTGAGGAAAAACGTCTTGCAGGCTTGCCTAATTCTCTAAATTTGTCAGAGCGGCAGGCTGAGACTTGGCCCTGCCTCGTCAGTTGCGTAAGGCTGGAAGTCTGTGGGCTGAGTCGTGTAAGCCCCCCTCCAAAGGTTAACTCTTCACATGGCCAGCTATTAATGTTATTAACGCAGATATGGCTGAAGGGGTGGGATTAAAAATAACCAAAAGGTAGATTCTGGGCTTGGTTACTCGGAGACAGACCTGTTTCTATTCTGGGATGAGGATAATTCGCACTGAGCTCATTACACCATGACTCTCCCTTAAAATGCCTTGACAGTCAATTTCGTTCCAGCTAATAAGGTTCTAAAATGTTAATGAAGCAAATCAATTTTTCATAGCTTTGTATTGCAGTCATCTCAAAGTGCTGTGCTGCAGCCTGCCAATTCAAGGAGCTTTTTGGATATTAGAAGGGCAGCAAAATACTCAGCAATTTGGAGGATGCTTTGTTTTCTATTTCAGCTTTTCCCTGGTGCCCCCTCTCGTTTTCCTGAGCCTTTGTGCTGCGCTGTTTACTTGTCCCCTTTGGTCACTTCCTTTCTCCCGTATCTGCTCTGGTCAGTGGTGAGCAGAGGTGACTAGCACAGGGAGAAGGATGGAGTGCCCAACAGGACAGGTAGAGATGAAGCCAGACTCATGCTGAAATACAATTTGAAATAGGTTGAGTTTGATGGGACAGAGTGGAGGAATGGAAATGGCATCATATTCACCACCACTCCCCCCCATCTTTTGGAGGGGGGCGGTGGTGTCAGAAGTCACAGCCTTCTCCCCTTATGGCAAGTCTCTTGGTGAAATGTCAGTGTTAGATGGCATAAATGCTCTCTGTGCTCGATGTTTCATGAGTTGCAGAAAGAGGGGAGAGATGTTTCATGTGTCGTGTAGCCACACTGATGGCAGATCAGTTACCCACACTGGTGTGGGAATAAGTTAGATGTCAACCATCGTTTATTTCTCTGAGCTGCTTATTTCGTACTGTCAGAAGGAGACAGAAGAGCTGAAACCTTCATGACTGGTCTGGGAGTTACTTTGATGGAGCTGTTTTGATGATTTACTACTCCTCTCTCCATTCTGTTTTGTGAGCGTGGAGATAGGAAGTACCAAATTGTGTGGTTTGTGCAGTGTGTGGGGTTTGGCTTTTTTGGCTTTTCATTGAGTTCTAGTTCTAACTATAATTAACTTCCATGTGCCTGAGAAAAATATAATTAACTAATGTTTTGGGACAAACATAGGGTTTTCCAAGTTTTATACTTGGAAACCTTGTACTGCCACACTGGTGAGGAATGATCTCAAATAACTCATGTTGGGGTAATTAGTGGGTGAGATGCAAATTGGCGTTTTGAATAATTACCCTCCTGTAGCTGCTGAGTCGAGCGTCCAGAATGCTGTCCACTCAAGTTTTCCACCCAGAGGTATGCTCGGACCCATGCCGGAGGCTTCCCCGGAGCTTTTGCAACCTCCGCGGTATGTCAGTGTCCTCTTCTGCTGTGACAGCGAGGGGTTAAGAGCTAGCTCACCCTGTCGTGACTTGGGGAAGGGTATTTAACCCCCTTCAGCCTTCCAGTCTGTAGCTAGCGTTTGTGTGACCTCTCCCCTTCCCCCAGTAGCTAAAATTAGAGGTAGTGATTGCCAGGTACAGTATCTGTCTCCCTGTGTCAGCCCTGCAGGGCACCTTACCCTTCAGCATGGCCCCTGGTTTCCCAACAGCGTGGTTAGCCTGGCACCTCCTTGGGTGGGAGGTGAGGTGCAGGGCAATCTCAGCTGCCCTGGGGAGAGACGCTCGGGCTTGAGCAGAGCATGGGTAGCTTCTGCAGCGGGTCCGGGGTTCCTGGCCTGGGGAGTTGCGGCTCTGGGTCCTGAACCTTGACCTAGATCTGTCAACTCCAAGCTGAAAAGCACTCCTGCCAGTTTCCAGAGATCCACCACAGAGGTTGTTTCATGTTTCTGTCATCTGGTGTGAATTAAGAGCCTTGGGAAAACATTTTCCTGTGCAGCCAGCTGGGGGAAATATTCAAGGTGAGCCATATGCATGTCCACAGCCAGGGCTGTGAGGCCTAGAGATGAGGTGCTGGCTCAAGAGGCAGCTGGTGCTGTGAACGCAAGAGCTGGAAAGCTCTCTGGTGCTTGGGTCAGCCAGCAGCCCCAAGGCTGAGCCTGCCCCTCTGGGATTTGTGACGTTTTGGAGTGGAGCTGAGCACCCACAGGAGACTACTCTGTTCAAGGAAGGTGTCACTGCTGACATTTTTGGTCTTGAACCCTTCAAAGGAAAACTGGCAAATTGCCATCAGTGGAAGCCTCTAACTCTCTTCCTTGCTCTGCACACCCTTTTCTCTGTGCTCTCAGCTTCTGGTCTTGGGGACTCATCTCTGCAGGCTGGTCCTTTGCCTTGCGACTGGTTGCCCTTCCCACTCCGCATTTCCAGAGCAAGCTTTGCTTTTTGTTTTCAAGCCTTCCCTTTCTTTTTAAACTATATTTAATCTGAGGCTGATTTGTTCCGGAGTGTGTACTGTACCTGATGGGTGGCTCTGCTCATCAGCCTGCTGTTGCGATCGGTGTTTATCAACAGAGTTTTCTTCTCTGTTGCTTTTTTCCACAGTGGTCTCTCCCACTGGGGTACTTTCACAGGCTGGGATATTTGTTGTTGTTTTTGTGTGCTAGTTTTAAGCTCCTTCAACCAGGACTGCAATGTGAGGCTCATGAAACTTTCTGTTCATAATGTGGATGTCACCCTGCTCTGCTCCCTGTTGTGATGTCTCTGCTTTCAGCTGCTTTGTTTTTGTTGTGTTTGCAGCCAGGAGAACAGCCTCCAGTGTGGAGACAATGAAGTCCTAACTTGGAGGTCTCTATCCAATCCTCTGCTCCAAGCAGGCCAGGTAGATGAGGTCGCTCATGACTCCAGAAATAAATCAAGGAAAGTGCAGAGTTCTCACTTTCTGGGGAATATTTTTGTGTGTGACATGCAGGCAGTGCTGTGAGGAGCATACTAAGAATTCATACCAATACAGAGCAGTATTTTCTGTGCGCAGTGCTTGAGAATAAGCTTATGCATTTTACACAGCAACATTTGCAGGAAGCAACTGATTCATTTCATCCAAGCAGAAGGGTGAAGGCAAGATTTAAATGGCATGGAGTAGAAACTGGTTTGGTGTCAGACACCGTCTCCTTCCCCCTCCTTCTGCTGAGACTCCTGGCAGATTTCTCACCTGCAGAGGAGCTGGCTGCAAAGTCCCGGTGTTTGAGGGCATTGTCTGTGCTTACAGCGGAGGGGGAAATCTGTGCGTGTGGCTGTTCAACTCATCCTGCCTCTGTGACAGGTTTGGTCAAATTGTGCTTCCGCTGGTGAACCTCAAAACAACTAACAGCCAGGCAGAGAAGCTGTAGCTTCTCCAACCCCCATCTCTTTGCAGTTGTATGGACTGAAGTGGGTAGGACTGCATGTGAAGCAGAGGGATGTCCTGGAACCCTCTTGTGAGTCCTGCTTTCTGACTGCCGTTGGAAATGGAGCATGGGACACATGCTTTTGGTATGCAGGCAGTGTTGAATTGTTTAGTCTCTGCTTTTCTGAAAGCATGACTGCTGAGTGCTGTGCAGAGAGATGTCATGAGTACGGATTGGTCAGAGGAAGCTTGACAGAAAAGCAGTTGGGGCTGAGATGTAAAGTCTATCTGCTACCAACCCCACTTGCAGTGGTTGGTGTCTAAAGGCCTTCAGCAATGAGGAGGAGTGAGAAAGGATTTGGGGTAGGAAAGCAAATGAGCAATGGGGCTGCAAAAAACAGTGGGCATATGGTTGGAGCAGCTCTGGGGCGTGGGGTGGAGTGAGTGGAACAGTGCTGAGGCCGGGCAGGATGTAGGAACAGCTTGGTTTTGGCTGTCTCATGCCCCTGGCATGAAGCATGGGCGATGTATCTTCAAGGTCCCAAGCAGACTGAAGAGAGAAAAGTGGCACTGCAGAGGCAGGGCCAGGGTCCTGCTCATCCACTGCTTGCTGGTGGTTTCAGTGGACCCCAGATCCTGACAGCAGGAATGACAGCATGAAAATCAGAAACACCATCAGGCTGATACTGTGCAAAGGTATTCTCCTGGGAGCTCTGAAAGAAAGGAGATGGCATAGCAGGCTGGAGCAGAGTCTCTCACCCCGTGCCCTTCCTGCAGATTGTTGACATGTGAAGAGGGAACCTTGTGCCACTTAGCCATGGCAGTGGGAACTGCGTGAAGGCAAATGGTCTGGGTGGGATTTTGCTCCTTGCGTGCAAAACCCTTCTCCCTGTTAGGCAGCCAAGTAGGCTTACAACTGGCCTTGTCTGGCTGCCAGCGTGGAGTAACCGAACACTCCTGCAAGTACTCGCTTTTCTTGCTGTCAGCCTCCCTCCTAACTCCCTAATTTGTCATGGGTATCTGGCATTTCACGGGTATTTCCTAAAGGCTAGTGAAGTGTGCTTTGCAGCACACATGGGTCTGATTGCTGGCGTGGGCTCCGATGGAGGCATCCCTCCCCAAATCACAGTAAATCAGGGACAGAGGAATAATGTGCCTAACTCTGTACTTGACCAAAAATTGTACACCAAAGCTTTTCTGTGTTCCTGGGCTTACACGGCAGTAGAAATGTCTTCCTCAGTCACTGCGTGGCGATACATGCTTGAGCTGTGTCTGGCACATGCAGTGATCCTCGCGGGCTGCAGGCATTGGCCTGGCCTGGGAACCCGGCGCAAGTGGCTCAAAGTTGGCTCTGTGTGTTCTGTTCTGGGATAAAAGAGTGTCAGCGAAGACCATCTTGCTGACATAGAAATACCTGCTGCGGGTGAGCTGGCTAATGCTGAGAGGAAACAGGCCCTTCTGGTAGAGCTCTGGGCATGGCTGAAGGTTTGTTCCTCCCTTCGTCTGTGACCACGTGTGTGTAGCAGGTTTCTCTGAAGTGGTGCGGGCAGCATGACTCCCTGCACCCGTCTGCCTGGGGGAGTTCACCAACCAGCTTATGCTGCAGCCAAAACCGACCGTCGCAGTTTCCTGACAGGGTCTCGGTTTGTGCCTCAGCCTTAGCTTACTGCGCAGCACGTTTTGCCGAATTGTGGAGACCTGTTTCTGTGCCGAAACGCCAGGAGGGCGGCCATGGGACAGATACAACTCCTCTGTACTGTTTGTGCCTTTGTAAATGGAGAGGCAGCAAAGGAGCATCTTCTAAAGCATTTGCTGTCTGTTTGTGGGTGTTTTTAACCAGGCTTGGTGGGTGCCTCTCTGCTGTCACCTGAACTGAGACTTGGATGCATCTAGAAATCAAGTCTTGGTCAGCAAGTACCCAGCATTAAAGTGCCTTTGGAAGTAGGACTCATGCTCCTCAATCAGCTGAATAATCTTAGTGATGCAAATTTGTTTCCTGGAAGATGGGATTGTTCTTCAAAAACACAACTGTGTTAGTCTTTAGCCTTAAGACAAAGTAACTGGAGTTTTGCTTAAAACCTTAGTGGCTTCTGTGGAAGTTAACAGTAAAACCAAGGCCTTGTCGAGACCAGGATAAGCTTTGTGGTTTCTGTGTGTGCTATTACAGGGCAACCTTTCAGAGGGGGCAGGCAGAACTGAGATTTCCAGTAAAATTTGTGACATGCTCATGAAGGAATGTGCAAACAAAATACAGACTGGCTAGTCTGTACATAGAGGCAGAACAAGTGCTGCAGACACGGGCTGCTCCAGCTGCATCTAAACTTAACAGTTAAAACAAGTGAACACCACCCCGTGCCAGGCACGTAGCTTTTTATTTTTTATCAGCGCAATACTTCATCTGATCTCCTCATTCCCACCCTGCCGCAGCCCTGAAGACTTTTATTTCTAATATCCTGCAGTTTGAATAATTTCTGAATAGAAATGTGAGGTTTCTGAAACCTCCAAGAGATTCTGGGCCTGGAGAGTTGCATTCAAGCACTGTCTCAATGCTGATTTGTTACAGCTCTGATGATTGCATATTGCAATGGGATTTGCACTGGCTTTTAGTCAGCAGTGGAGCGTGATTTTGATAGTTATGCCTGGTTTAGTACTGTGATGAGTTTGTGCAGCAAAGATGAGCAGTTTGCAAAGACAAGGAGACGAGAACGCTGTGGTGGGAAGACAGCAGGACATTCCTTAGCTGGGTGGGGAACAAATAGGAGGGATGCACAGGTCCACAGGTGGACCTTCTGCCCACTTGGTGCGTGAAGTATCTCATGGAGTAACTGTGAGAAAAGTCTTTGTTCTGGGGAGCAGCGTGTATGTCAGCAGGAAATGGGAGTGGGGCTGGAGAAGGCGTGGATGGGGCTGGGGACAGCGTGAGGTGAGCTTTACCCCAGCGGCAAGCTAGAGGGGAAGGTAAAGCCATAAAGAAAAGGAGGGTTGACTGAAGAGCTGTGGGAAGGGAATTGCCTGCAAATCAGGCATCTATTTTACCCTGCAGCAGTCTCCTCTGCTTGAGAAATCTCCATCTAAGGATTCCTGAAGTGGGGAGATGGAAATCAGAATGCAGGCTCAAGCAGACAGACCAGTCTTATTGCACTCCTCTGGTTTAAGATCTAATGGATATTAGCCCTGTCTTTAAAGCACATAATGGTGCACTGATTTTATGGCTCATCTTTCAGAGCTGGTGTTTTCAGTACTGTTAGCAGTACTGCAGTTTGGAAGTCAACCTGGGGTTGGAAACCTGGGAATCACTGGGGCGTGGAGCCCTGTGGCGTACGTGCTTGATGGGCTGCAATGCTGCTGTCAGTGTGTGACAGCTCACGTAATTGAGGACGCTGCCTTGCAGATTTAACTTTGAATTGTAAATACCGTCACGATTCTTCTGCTTTGGGAGACGTGTCTGCATGGCTTAAAAGCTGCTCTGCCACTTCAGGTTTGAGTGTGGGTGTGAGACAAGGGTAGATATTCAAACCAAATGTGAATTCAGATTGCAGACCATGGGGGCAAACCGGAATCACTGGCCCCAGAGGTGGGGTATCTCTCAAGAGGAGCTGCGTGTGTGCGTGTTCCCTGCCAAGCCCTCCCCCCTGCTTTCACGATACCAAGTGATGATGGGGCTGTCTGTTGTGTCATTGCTGCACAGGCTGGGCAGTGCTTCTTCAAAACGTGATTTCTTTTCTGGTTTTCCTGGGGTCCCTTGCAATCACAGCTAGACAGAGGGAGATATTTTTCTGATGTTCTTTGTTTAACAGCAGAGGAATTTATTGCAAATGCATTTCAAAATAGGGGAGTCCAAGGACCATCTGTCTTGAGTGTTTTAGTAGAAGTGGGGACAGCTCACGGTGGCTGCTAGATTGATGGGTATAGAGAGTTTTGTGGGGACCTGTGACTGCAGCCTGCTTACAGCTGACCTTGCTCTGTAAAGGGAGTTACTGATCTAGCTGGCACAAGCCAGTTGTGGCCTGGTGCCTCTGCATTGGGTAGGGCTGTTTGGCACCGATGTGGGTACGCTCAGCAGAAGAATTGAGCCCTAACTATCGCAGCCAAAACCAGGATACTGGGCATGGATGCTGCCACCCCATATTGCCTTTGAGAGCAGACCCTACCTACCATGGTATCAAGAGGTGCTTCTGGTGCTATTGGGTGTCTAAGCTGTGGCTGGACTACGCCAGGGAGATGGCATGTCAGTGGTTGGGGGATCTGCTCTGCTGGGGCCAGTCATGTGTGGAGTGGAGCCAGGAGGAAACTTGAGTTGCTATTGGAGAAGTATTCCTCGGAGCTGGGCACCTGGCTTTCCCCTCTCACTGTGCTGACCTGTGTCGTGCCCTGGACTGCATGCTGCAAGGGTGCCAGTGGTGGGGAGCTGCCAACTTGGCACTTCAGCAGCGGAGCTGACGTAACTCATTTGACAGAGGGATACTGTGTGGCACAGAGTCCCCTGCTGCTGCTGGCTCGCAGAGCTGGTATTGCCTCCATTAGGGAAGAGCTGACGCTGGGAGCTGGGATCTGCATGCTCAGCAGAGTATCGTATGGCCCAGAGCCCGGACAGGACACAGCAGCAGTACCGCAGCAGCTGTGGCAAGCATGCCCAGGGAGAGGGGCATTAGGGAACCTCTCGAGTATTTTTACTTGCTTCTAAATATTGTTCTGTCAGCTGAGAGAGGCACCCTGCAGCTGACCAGCCATCACAGAACAGCAGGGTCTCTCTAGCTGCTAGGTAGCTACAGCTCAGACATCACAGTACTGGAGCAACATCTGGACAGCTGCTATGGGCAAGGTTGCTCAGGGACAGAACAGGAGGTAACATGGGTTCAGAAAAGGTCAGGCACACTTGTCTGTGGCTGGTTTGAGGTCCTCCCTGGATTTTCTTAGAGGAAAAATAGTGAAGTGATACAAAAATCATGTCTGTGGCATTGCTTTCAAACCGTCTTCTTTCTGGTTCATACCAAAGAAGGTGGTCTTGGCAGGGTCCTGGTAGCATCCTTCTGCTTGAACTGAAAGACAGCTGCTTTTTGGGTAGTGTTGTGGGTGTGGGTGGCTGTAGTATGCAGATGTGAATAATACGGCTTGTATCTGTAGCTTTTTCTATCTGCCAGTTATCCTGCTGATGCTACAGGTCAGCTTCCTCCCTTTCATGGAGATTGAAGGTAAACTTCTGGATCCCATCTGCCCCCAAAGCCTAATTAAAACACCTACTCCTGAAACCTCCATCTCATTAGGCTCAATCTAGATGCTGTGAGTCCCTAAGGAGCTCTCAAGCCTGTGTGCGGTGATTCAAAGCAGAGACAGAAAAGATGGCAGATGTTATGTTTGTGTGGAGCAGCATGTCTCCAAGCTATAATCACCAGGACATTCACCATGGTTACACGGGTGAATGTGGGTTGCAGGACCAGTAATTGCTCTTACAGTGCTCACTTGCGTCGGTCATGGACATTGGTGGAGGGGGAGAGGAAGGCCATGCTAAAAGCAAAATTTCAAAAACTGCCTTGCCAATGCTTAATTGCTTTCATTGTTTCCCCTTATTCACAGGAGAACTGCTGAGTCAGCCGAGACCAGAGGGACTGACGGAGATCATCTGTCCCAAGAACGGCAGCGAGCGAGTTAATGTTGCCTTGGTTTACCCCCCCACTCCTACTGTGATCAGCCCTTGTTCCAAGTAAGACCTGAAAGCAGACCCCCATTCCCCTGTCAGTAGCCACCAGAAAGCCTATGTAAAACATGCCCTCACTAAGCATTTTTTCTGGAAGGTAGCAGCCCCACAGCCTGGGGACAGTTCTAGTTATTTGTAGATATAGACATCCTGCTCAAAGGATAAGAGTTACAGTAAAATGAGTTGAGGTGTTTCTGAGCTGTGTTGTGGCAGATGCAAGACACATACAGCAAGCAGGACAGACCAGGAGATAATACAGTCATGGTCAGGTTTAGGTAGGACAGGACCTCTGGAGGTGTCTGTCTACCACCTGCTGCAAACAGGGCCACCCTCACAGCTGGGTCAGGTTGCTTGGGACCTTATACCGCCAAGGATGGAGGTGCCACCACCTCTCTGGACTCTAGTTACACTGTTCTCCTGGGGCAGAACTCTCTTCCTTGTCCCACCTGAGTCTTCCTTGGTAACAGCTTGGCTTTCATTGCCATGAAGATGCACTGCTGGCTTGTGTTCAGTGTGTTCTCCACCAGATCCCAAGCCAGCTGGACCCCAGGCTGTGGTGGTGCACAGGATTGTCCTGTTCTGGGTGTAGGGCTATGCGCTTGTCCTTGCTGAATTTCACAGCACTGTTGTTGGCCCAGTCCTCCAACTTGGTGAGGACCCTCCTGACAGAAGCCCTGCCGCCCTGTGTATCAATAGCCTGCCTGTCCTTCACTCCGCAGAGTGGAGATGTGCTTGGAAAGCAGAGCTGTGTTGTGGTGGGAACAAATGTGGAACAACGCTCACAGAAAGGGGCAGTGCCTTGGCTTTTTGATGCATTGGTTTTCTTGCAGAACCGAAATGCAGCCGTGGCCTGCTCTCCTTGGAGTGACACAAGGGAATTTGGCAGGGAGCTTAGAGGAGCAAGCCAAGTGCCTTGCTGGTGGCTGCTGCCGTGATGCATGTGGATGCCTATTACTTTCACTTCAGTATCTGAAAGTAGCTTTGGATGCTGTTCTCTCTGTTCAGTACCCTCCCACCCCAAAGTACACTCATCCTGCTGGAGAATAGCTTCAGTGATGGGTGGCTGTTGAGCTGTGTGTGAAGATGACGTTGAAGTTCCCACCTGGGGCAGGAAACAAGGTAGCTGCCCTGATACTGAGCCACAGGTCACCACTGTCCATTCGTTTGCTTCTCCTGTGTGTGTACTTGGCACAGCACATTGCTAATGTGAGCCTGCAGTTTTTGTTGTACTGTGCTGTCAGGCTATGCCTGTGCACTTGTCCTCCTGTCCTCCAGCCTGCCTTCCATAACGTCTAACAACTGTGCCCCAGTTTCACAGTCACTCTGCTGGCAGGAAACTTGTGTTCTCAAAAAGGCCTATGTTACTTTTAATAGAGAGATTGAGGTCTTTAAGAAGCCTAGAGAAAGTTCTGTGTCTTCAGTTATTCATCGCAAGCGCTATGAACCCTGCCGCTCATGCTACATGACTTTATTGTTTCTTCTTCCAGATAAATCGTCAGCGCTGGTGCCAAAGGTTTTCCACCGGGCAGAACATGGCTGATGCTCTGCAGTGCTCCCGTCTCTCCAGTTGTGGAGTTGCATGCTGACGGGGATCGATGGGACTCTGGACTCTGAAACGCTGTGGGGCGGGGGCAGCTCCCAGGTGCAGGCCTTGTGGCTGGAGTGGACGCAGTCACCTGGAGGTCGGGGATGACAACAAGGCATGAAGCGAAACGATTGCTGAAGATGGCAGGGCCACTGGCCAGAGGGAAAGCACTGGGGATAGGATTCTGTGGACCCATTGATCGCGTGTTGAAAACCCATTTGGATCTCATGATGAATGTAAAAATGTTCTTGGTACCATTTAATTCAGACCTGCTTTGAGGAAAGTCTCTTGAAATGAGCTGTAGCGGGATTCCCTGGATTTGTTCCTGGACAAGTGAGTTTTGTGGCAGTTGGCCAAGGCTTTGTCGGGGAGGGGGTTGATGCTGTAAAGCCTTTAAAATTGCTCCGCTGCAAAACGGTTGGCTGTGTCCCACACAGCAGGGTTGGGTGGTGGCTGGCAGAGTGGGAGGAGGAGCAGGCTGGGAAATGTGTCCTGCCTTGTATGTTCACATAGGCTGTGCCATGAAGCAGTAAGGATGTGTTGTAATCACGCAGAGACAGAAGAAGGGCCATCAGTGTGCCCCCGGCACCTGCCATTTCTTCCTTATCACTAGCCCCAACAGCTCATGGTCTGCCACTTCTGGATGCTCTGGAGTTGCCACTGCGGTAGTCTACATGCATTGTGGCCACTAGAACAGTAGAAACCTACATCTGGGTGCTCCTCCAAGCAAAGCCACCCAGGCATCTTTGTGTGGAGATCTAGCGAAGCAGTGTGTGGCTGCATTGTACAAACTGGCCCAGATCCCCTTGGGCTGGCCCTGGCAGCCGTGCTTTGTGGCCAGTCATTCTCCCCTGAGCCAGATGTGGCAAAGGGCAGGCTGAGCACTGCACCACAGTGCTGGTTTCTCTCCTGACTAGGTGGTTTTGAGGACCTTTAAGATGTTGCTGTCAGTTTGTGCCCTACAGCTGAGCACTGATAACTGGACTGTCCATGCAAATATTTGATTTAGTGTAAATCAAATAGGAGGCAGGCATTTCCAGAGCCAGGATCCCTTCATCAGATGCTGGTGGAGGTCTGAGAGATGAGGGACTTCAAATGTTTGTGTTAACATACAGCTCTTAACCCTACAGGGCGGGATGGGTGATACTGGTCAGCAGGCAGTCCGCACCAGGATGCGGGCCAGGCCTGCAACCAGTGCAAGACGTGACATGCATGCCGCTGGGACCTGCTGCTGTTGCACAGGTGACATTCCCCTGGCTTCTGGTCCTTCAGATACCAGCCTTGTGTGCAGGGCTTCAAATATCCCCGCTGGCAGGAACTTAACACTGGGAAATGCAGGGCAGAGTCCACTCTAGCGGGAGATTGTGGAGGCTGGGTGAAAAGATCAAGCCATTGTGCATTACTTCGGGGGGGAAAGCTGGCAAATAAAAGCTGGCAGCCCAGGCAGCTTCACATCTCTTCAGGGTGTCATTCCAGCTGAGGAGAGAGCTTGGGCTCAGATTTCATGTGTTGACTTGCCACCTCTGGCAGTGAGCGTCTGAACCTTTCTTACATCAGTGAGAAGCATTAATTGATTGTGCTTCTGTCCCGCTGTACACAAATTGGGGACTAGCAATTGCCTACAGCAGGTGGAGTGGAAGGGACGTGAGATCTTTGAGTGGCGTCAGGAATAGTGCTGGAAACTCCCATGTCCCGAGTCTTGCTGTCCTTGAGACATGAAGGGCCCTGGTATAGTCAGAACTTATGTTGGAGCATTCCCTACTGTCACCTCCCGTGCTGGGTGGCCTTCTCCTCCTCTTTGCTGCTACTCACCTCTCTCTTTCCATTCTCCGTAGGAAGAAACTAGCGATTTGTTGCTGTGACGTTGCGTGGAAACCACATTGTAAAGAAACCACAAACTGGAATCCTTTTCCAGCCGGAGGCCTGTTTCCCAGTGCGCCCATCTGGTCTGGGATGCGTGAGCATTGAAGGAGTGAGAGGACAGAGCAGACGTCTTACGGCCTGCTCCTTGGGACCGCAGCCCTCCTGCCGGGGCATGCCACCTGGGCGGGAGCACGGCGTTACCTGGCCTTTGCAGGCACTCAGTCTGCTGTGTGCACTGAAGCCGTGATGCTGGGAGTGTGGCAGTATGGAGATCAGTCTAGTTGCGTCTATTTAATATGAAATGTGATCGCTCATCCGCCCACTGTTTAGTAACTGTTGTAACTGTGTTTTCATCTGTATTTTTTTAATATGCAAAAGCCATTTAATTTTCTATGCAGTTCAAAAAACGTCTCCCCTTTGCAACTGCCAGGTGGGAGATCTGTGCGGGAGAACCGAGCCAAGTGGCTGACAGTCCTTCTGACTTTGCTGGCGCTCTCTTTTAAGGATGCAAACTGGAATCCTCTGCACAGTGTCCCTTTGCTGAGCTGCTGCCTTTTAGACCCCACTTAACATCCCTGAGCCCCAGGGATGAGGGCCCCGTATTTTTGAGGGATCTGTCATTTTTCGTGAGTCAAGCCACAAGGATAGAGGTCTTGAAGACAGTGCCCTAAAAGCAGAGATATCCCAGTTCAGAACGTGTATTGTATTCCTGTTCTTGTCCCTGCTCAGGGAGTTACTGAACTGTTAGAAACAACTAAGGCCTCTGTGGAGCACCCTGCAGCCATACTGAAAGTGTATTCTGAAGAGGGCAGAAAGGACTGGGGCATCAATTGTCTCCCCATGGAGATGACAGTGAATTTAACCCCTCTGGAATAGGAGGAGTATCTCCTGGTACTAGATGCCTACTTCACTCAAGAGGACTGCGATGGTTTTGCTTAGTGGTTTGCAGACCCTTTGCTTGTTGACCAGTTGATTTCCTGCTGAAACTGGTGTAGACAGGTTTGGAAGCAGAGCTGGCAAGTTGCTTTGCACTGCAGGACTTCCAGCAGCTGCAACATGTTGTGGAATACCTTGTGTTACGCTCTGAAGCAAAACCTGGGATTCAAACCTGCGTCCGTCCAAGTGAAACTCCCAGGATAGCAGCTTTGCCTTCTGCTGGGTCTGTGTAACGTGAGAAATTTCATGCCCCTAAGCAGCACGCAAATCTGTTGAAATAGAGTGAGAGGGAGCCCAAAGGGTGATGCTGCACATCTGGCTCATCTTAGGGCTTGCAGGGGTACTTGGAGGCCTCTGGCAACTGCAGAGGGTCTTGGGTGATGGGACACCTCTGCTTTAACTGTGCTAAAGGCAAAAAGGTCAGAGAAATAAGATTGTTTCCATCCTGCCACCAGGCCAGGATGTGTTTTGACTAGTCTCCTTTTGTGGCAGCGCTGTTCTTTCTGCGTTCTGTCTCTGCTCTGAGCTTGGGGGATTCAGCTTTAAACGGAAATAGAGACCAGATTCGGATTTAACCTGCACTGTGGTCTCTCAAATCAGATCGAAGAGACTGGGGAGTGCTGAAGCACAGCTTGTCTCCCTTGCTGCATACTCCATGCCACGGTTCGACCGTGGCTGTGAAAACAGTGCATTTGGGAGCTGCTTTCCCAGGAACCCAAGATGTGCTTGGCTCTGCTGTAGCACTGGAGCTGACATGGGGTCCCTGTTCCCTTCTCCTTTGTACCTCTGGGGTGGTTAAATTTTGTCAGAGCAGTAAGGGCTCCTCACTGTGAGGAGACAGATAGGGTTGTCAAAGGCAACTGCAAATGGTATTTAGAAGCTCACTAAGTGAGGTAGAAACCCGACTCTGCTGCTGCAGAGCCACATCCCAGAGCTCAGCTCCTCCTGTGCCCTTTGGATGGGATCTTGGGCTGGCATCCTTGGAACGGCAGTGCGGGGAGGTGGCGATGCTGCACTGCAGTAAGCACAAGAAGAGGCGAGCAAGTGGGCCTCGGTGTAGCACCCATCACACGCTTCATGGCTCAGTTCATGGACTGTATTTGCAGGTATTCATATAATCGACATCACTGGGCAGGACTCTGCGCGCACACACATGCATGCCCAGACGTACACGCACCGGACCCACACTCACCCACACATCCTCGCCAAAACAACTGAAAATAAAAGTGATTTCAATCTCAAGGAGAGGCCTGGCTGTTTGATTTGTTTTTCCTCTTCCAGTGCCTGCTTGGGCCCTGCCTGTGGAAGGGTCTGCGCCTAATTACAGAGCGGGGGTTTTCTGAATCCAGGAGCCAGAGCTTTCAGGAGCACTGTTAGCAAATGACTCGCAGTATCATTATGAGATTTGGGATTGAGTGAATCTGAGCATGGAGCCACTTGTTGGGATTAACATCTGTGAACCACTGCCTGCTCCAGCAAGGCAGGCGATTCCCAGGGAACAGCTTTTTCGCTGCTGCGTGTAGGATGTTCTGCGGGTTTGTGAGGCCAGCTCGGTGGTTCTCGTTGGTACCATGTTGTTTGCTCTCTTGTAAAGCTTCGTTCCCTGCAAACCCTGCTCAAGTGCTACGTTGTCCAGAGGCAAGAGCAGCGAGACAGCTGGGCCTCCGCTTGCCAACATAGGTGTTAATGGCAGTGCCAGGAGTACAGACGACAAGCAGGGAGCGAGTGCCCTCCCACGCAGCCCCGAGCAGCTGTGCGTGACCCCACTTCCATCGCCGCTCTCAGCTGGAGAAGACAAGCCAGACCTCCGTGGCAGCCGCACCGAACACCGCGGAGCTGCGCAGCAGGTCTAGGGGAAGGGATGGCAGCCTCTGCAAAAAACGTCGGTGCGCTGGGGCGGGACAGGAGGCCCGCCGGGACAGGCAGGGCCCGAGGCAGGGCGGGCACGCGTAGAACACGCCCGCGACGGTATCAGACCCCGGAGCGGGAATGGCGGGGGCCGGCGCCGAGCAGCCCTTCGGGCCTCACCAAGCTTCGTGAGGCGGCGGCGGCG
>Ga0065711_1006062_pt1 | contig 20664 bp, 13 predicted proteins | sample Hoacrofraction12_FD_59098 | JGI IMG/M metagenome (GOLD analysis project Ga0065711, IMG submission 59098) | Hoatzin crop microbial communities from Cojedes, Venezuela - Epithelial fraction 12 v2 (version 2) | ecosystem: Host-associated > Birds > Digestive system > Esophagus > Crop | place...
TACACAGCCTGTCATCAGTCAGTCCTTGAGCTGGAAGCGGTAGTGAAACTCTTTGGATAGGGCTAACCCTTATCACTCTCTTGTTTCATGTCAGGACACTCTCCCAGAAGCTGCTGAATAGCAAAGACATGACAAAAAAGCCTTTGATTGTGGCTGTCGATACTGAGACTGGAGAATTGTAACTCCACATTAAAAGGGATCCCACTGAGCTATGTCTCTCTGGCAGAGTGAGCCGCAAGTTTGTTTTTCTTAATGATCTGAATGCAACTGTTTTGGATTCTCAACAATACTTTTAAAAACACTGATGCTTTTTCAAGGGTTAAAGAAGGAGACTTCATGTCCTTTCTGTCTGAATATAATCAGCAACTATTATTTTATCCTACTGTAGCTCTTTCTTCAAGAATCCCATAGCACTTTACATGTGTTGTTTAGGCTCCAGAACACCCCATTAAGGGATATTTCTGTATCTTTTTTCTTGCAGTAAGACAGACTGAGATGGAAGAAGTGCTAGTGATTTGCTAAAGGCTAAGCAGTCCCTATCGGATGTACAAATGTGTACTCCCAAGCTCTTTAATACAACAAAGCACATACATGCACCTGACTTCCATCCAAGTAAATCCTCTAGGATTCCCTCCTCTGACCAAGTGTGGTGGGTATGTGCACAAAGTGCAAAGGAAACACAGCATATCAGCTGTGGAGAAGAACCTAGCTGTGCATTTTCCAGTGGTCACTCCATACCCTCCATTGCTTGGTGAAACCTGGACTTTCATTCCTTTGTTTCACTGACAAGGAGCAAACTTGATGGGGGACGCACCTTGCACATTTATGATTAGGGCAGAAGAAGAGTCTAAAATGGAGGACGATCTGTGCTCTGGAAGAGATTCGTGAGATTCTTGGGCTATGTAAGGGGACAATCTCTAGGAAGACTCAGGAAACCTATAATTAGACTACGTGTTGTCCACCTCAGACAGCTGGAGGTCGGATGAATGTTGGTGTGAGGGGGAGTGAATGTGCTGTTTTTCCCCCTTCAGGAGTCTCAAGTTTCCTGTTGCAAAAGAGTTCAGAGGTCATATAGTTTTAATCTCTCAGTGTCTACTTGCCTATATCGAGAAATTCCATCGCAGCCTGAGCTGTCTTGCCTTCTAAGTGGGCCGGTGCTGGTCAGTGGGTGAGCGTACAGTGGGGACCGTGCAGCCCATCGGCTTGCCTGCAGGAGACAAGCTGCACAGCAACAGTGTGTGCTCGAGCGCGCGAGTCCTGATGCATCATCTCAGCCCTTCGTTTTTCTCCTATACTGACAGGCTCGTCCTGCACCACCCCACTTTCTTCCCAGGTGGGATTTCCTTGTCTTCCCACTGTTTAGGCAGGTATGGTGTGAGCGGACATACAGTGGTACACATCAAGTTGTACTGGATGATATCTCTAACCATTACGTTAGCAGAATAACACATAGTAACAGGGAGAATGGCTGCCGCTCATTTTCAATTTAAATTGAGTGTTCTTAAAGACAGACAAGACGACGTAAATTGCCTTTTTCTCACGGTATTTTGCACGTGATTTTTAAATTGTCTCTTTAGAAAGAGCATCTAAAACATTTGCCTTTCATTTGGAGATTATTTTACGTTCTTTTTATCCTTTGTACTTGTATTCTTCTGCAATATTAATAGTGATTACGAAAATTGCCAAAATACTGCGCTAAATACAATTGTGTTGTAAATACTGATTTTTTAATTGTTATTTGCGTGCTAGAGACTGGATACTGTTCTCCTGTTAAAGTGAATGGCTGAGGAACAGATTGGTGTACTAAAAAGCTGGTTATGGGTGAAAAATGGAAAAGTTCACCTCCACGGATTTATTTTAACAGGACTATGTTTAGTCCGAGTTTCATTTTACATAAGATTGTAATTTACAGTTTTGCAGCTGTGCATATACACTTTTCACTCTCTGATGTTTCAGAGGAAAGAATTTAGTGTTGTTGGCTTACTTTCTGTGGTGTTCTAGCCCTGGTAGTAATCACTGTGAATTTGCTGCGATTGAAAGAATTTAGGCTTATGTAATGGAAGATAAGAAATTTGTGTTAGGAGTTTTGTGTAATCCCAGTTTTAACTATTTCTCCCTGCATGACTGTGCCACATTGTATTGGTGGGATTTTAATTGGGAATTGTTTTAAAATTAACAACCTTCATCTTCAAATGAAATGTACTGATACAATCTAGCCTTGGATATAATTATAATTCATGACTTTGTCGTGTCTTTGCTATTCAGCAGCTTCTGGGAGAGTGTCCTGACATGAAACAAGAGAGTGATAAGGGTTAGCCCTATCCAAAGAGTTTCACTACCGCTTCCAGCTCAAGGACTGACTGATGACAGGCTGTGTAAAGCTGGGGTCAGAATATATACGGTATGGGAGAGACAGAAGCAGTGCCTTATCTAGGCCCTGAAGTCTCAGCTCTGGAGACAGCCTCGTAAGGCAGATGTCCTCTGGTATCCCGTACGAATTCACACACTGTGAATTCTTCATTCGAGACCCTGCTGGGAAACGTGGTCTCCTCCCGCTTGATTTGCTGCAGAATTGCTGATAAGGAAACCCCGCTGCAGCAGAACACTACCCGCAGCACAACAGGGACGAGATAGGCAGCACATCTGCGGAGGGGAGATCGGCGTCTTAGCCAAAGTTACAGAAAACAGCAATGGTAAAATAACCCAAGTCTTACACCATGGAAAACAGCACAGCTCTCAAATCAGAGATACTTTGTCTCCTACTGTTTGTCTTTGGCAGCAGAAAGAATGGCCACATACAACTACTACTATCAAACAGAGTCCGGCGTAGCAATAAAAAAAGAATAAAACCTCCATACTGTCATGGTAATTTTATTCTTTTGTTTATTTTTCTAAACTGAACTAATTACTTAGCTCAGCAATGGTCAGAACTGGAAAGCTGCACCAGGACCATAATGAAGGTAAAACCCTGGGGGACAATTTTGATTATAGTGAAGGTTTCAGCTGACTACGTTTTAATTAATCAGTGTAGTACAGCACTCTGAATTCCCAGGTATCCCATTTCAACCTGCAGACTAACATGACTTGGTTTAGGGCATATTTCAACATCGTTGTAATAAATTCTTCACCAGTTCCTTTAAGTCTCAGAGGTAATCTAATTTCTTTTTGATTTTTATTATAGAGGCTTTCAATAGGCATTTCAACTACAAATCACTAAAATGATGGGGCTGTAGAATGCCAAAAACAGAGTCAGAAACCAAATACCTCTTCAATACTTGTACTAATTAAAAGCACAGCAAATTTTCTAATTACAAAAGAAGGTTTTTTCATATTGATGAAGCTTTTTAATTTAAAATAGGTCTCTATTATAATAAAGACAAGCCACAGTAGCATTTAGTTAAAAACTTCAGCAGTGAGCCAGCATAACACTACTCGATATCATTCGCTACAGGACAAACATGTAAGTGGTCAATGACAAGTGGTCAATGACAAAGGAAAAGCAGCATGTTCAGGGTTCAACACACGGTGCAATGTCTACATTATCTCTACAATCAAGGCTTAAGTGAGCCATGCTTAAGGACTGACAAAACATGCGTAGTCTGAGAAATACGTGGCAAATGAAGAACCAGATCCCCAAACAAGCAAGTTTTGAGCTAATACTTCATAAGACCCAGCAGAGATGGTGTAATTTGTATCTTTAAATTCACAGAGCACACACATTTTCCTTGCATTTTTCTCCGCATCTTGAATCCACCAGTGTTGTGCTACTGTATGAAAACAACAATGTTAAACAGCCCAGGACTCTCCTAGTTTCTACTGTGACGCTGCAGTCCCCAAGATCAGTTAAATGTGACCTGCAGAGGTGGCTGTACACTGCCCCTGTCCAGCAGCAGCAGCAGATACTGAACCTTCCTCCAAGAAGGATGTAAAAACCAGAAAAAGGTCCAGACATTACGAAAGGACCAGGGGAAAAACCTGGAGACAGCCATCAAGTAGAGAGGGCTAAACCCAAGTGAAGGGCAGAGCACAGCGCTGAAGTTAGTGGCACTAGTGGCACGAAAGGTTATGAGGACAACAGATGTGGAGCTCTAGCTCTAAGCCAGCAAGCTTCTCCATGTCCATCACGTCAAAAATGCTTTGTTTTCTACAAAAAACAACCCTCTCCCCTTCCCAATGGGGCGAGCCGCTGCAGCACCCATGTGGTGTGCAGGGGGCCATGGAGCTGCTCCTTGGTCCCTGCGTGGGCGCATGCTAGAGGGGGTGACTCCTGCTGTCTCAAGGTGTAGAAACACTCGTGCCATGCTCCTAGCAGCACATACCCCTGCGCTAAGCGGTACCGAGCCCCTCATTGCTACACTGCTAGGCCAAATGCAGCCCACCTCTGCCAGCTGTCCACTGTCCTTACCTAAATCTTTTGCAAGGATAGGACCATAATTATGACGTCCCCTACATAAGAAAAGGCTGGGGGCAAGAAAGAGTAAGTAACTTCACATGGTCCCTTACCCCAGTGTATCCATAAAGCTGCCAAAACCCATCCCAAAATAAAATAAAACACCAATTAGATTAGTTTTACAGGGTGAAACTTTTAAGTGTAGGATAAAAAAAGATGAGTAGCTCACTTCTGTGTAGAAGCAATGGGGCAAACATGTGATTTAAGAGAATGATTATGGATTTCCTTTGGCAATGGGAAAGGTACAGACCTAAACTCACATCTCTGGCAAGGCATCTAGTTCAGAAGTCACTGCTTTCCTTTAGTTTCTGCTAAGCTAACAGTACTACAGATTTTGTATTTTACAGTTGTCATCACCACAAATATTACAGGAATAACTTGCTACAGTAAATAATCACAGAATTGGGTAACAGCAATAGCATTCTCAGGAGCATGTAGAATTATTCCAGGCTGGAAGCCAGTTGCTCATGCCTAGTGGTAATTGTTTGTGAAACCAATGCTTGGAGAGTTTGGACCGAAAACCTCAAAGAGGGACAAGGATCAAACTATTGCCGCAGACCAAGGCACAAAACCTGACTTTTTGATTTGGAGAGGCCGTTTCTGCACAGATTTGCAAGCCTGAAGCATTTTTTTTAATTAATTTTTTTTTTTCACACTGAGCAACCAACCGAGTACTTAGTTCAGGTTTCAGAAGAGTTGGAGCGATGTATTTAACACCTGCCGGGTACACCACCGCTTACATCGTGTTTAAACCAGAAGTAAGGGAACAGCTGCTATTGCTCTCCCTGCCTCAGGCTAAGCACCAGGACTGGGAACTCCCCACCAGGAGTGCGTGAAAGCACCGGCACTCACGCGCTGCAGCCTCCAGCGCTCTAGAATTCCCCTCCTAATCTTCTGTTCTTCACTCAAGCCTTGCCTTTTAACTGCATCCAAGGATGAGCAAAGGTAACGTGGTGCACTTTACCTGGGGCTGACCCTAAAAGCCTCTTCAAAACTGCAAGCTTGGGCAGATCCTAGCGAGGATCTCTGAAGGGAGCCCAAAAGAGCTTGAGCCTACAAAGCCTTATCCCTCCACAGCTCTGAACAATACTCTGGCTGCTAACCAAGCTCCTCGGCAATATCAAGAGCCACTAATGTCCCAAGATTTTTCTACATGGCAGTCATTGAGAGAGTGAAGATAAATTAAAAGGAGGGTTGGAAGCTGAAGCATGCTGCCCTCTGGCCTAGGTGATCTTGACAGAAGTCACGTTTTCTCAGCTCCCCTTAAGCTTAGAGCCCCAGGAAATGTGCCTTGGCAGGATGTTTGCCCTAAAAAAAATGTGGTGCAGGCAAACCTATGGCTGTGGTAAAAGTCACCCACCTCTAGCTACTAGCCTTAGAGTCACTGAACACAGGGAGGGAGGCAGAGTTATTTCTGAAAAAGGGGAACAAGAGCTTCTTCTAGGCAGAGAATGACTCTGTCTTTACTCTTGCGCCAGTAAGAGTACCAGTGCACCAGTACAGTACCAGTACACAGCACCAGTGCTTTATGAACACATGTAATTAGTAACAAAGATGCTCATGAATCCAAACTATATCTATCATGATAACTCCTGTCCCAAAAAAGAAAGTGACTAAGAAAATGCTGCCTTAGTGCAAGCATTGGTTTTGCTGGCTTTGGTTTGTCTTTTTTAAACCTAGAGAATCTGTATATCTCCTCCTCCTTAAATTGCTCACATGTGTTGGGAGTGGAGACGGTGTTTTTGAAACAACTGAATCACAAGCATGCCTACCAAGTAAATCTTGCAGGGATGAGGGAGAACTACATGCACAGGAGTGTTCAAGCTGCCTACAGACTCAGCAGCTGCCTCCTGGGGGGTCTCTGGAAAAATCCATTCAGCCATTCTGATAGCTTTTATGAGCGAGTAAAAATATAAACAAAAATACAGGGCACAGGGAAGGGGACGACGACCCATCTGAGACAAAGCAAGGCATTTTTGGATAGACTCAGACAGTTTTCTGGCCTATTTTAACACCACTTCAGATTGGCAGAAATTCTGTGGAGGACAATCATTTCTGTCTCCACCATTTCAGGAAGATTAAGATCACGGCTTCATTGCACAGACCAGCCTCAGTAGGACAGTAATATGCCGGGTGCGAGAGGGGTAGGTCAAAAGTCTCCAACCTGTGTTCAACACAGAAAGCATTCAAGAGATCAAACAATTCTCTCTTTAACCTCCAAATTCAAAATGGGAAGCAGAAGTGACTGCAGAGTATTTTCTTTCAAACAACAGCCACTGTTCTAGTTCATCAGTCAAGGCTTCTGTTAGCACGTACTTTGGGAAGCTCACAGTACCCTTGTCTTCTGCTATACAAGTAGGAAACAAAGCTCTTTCTGCTGTATTCCTGTGTTGAATTATGGGGTCATTTTTCAAAAACAGTTTTGAAGTGTACAGGGCTAGAACATGGACATGATCAGAAGTCCATAGATCTGTCTCCTGCTTTCACCACAGTCGACTACAAGGTGCGAGCAACTTGCCTGCAGAACCAAACAGGAGTCGATCTGAATCGGTCTCAGATGCTTCATCTCACTCCTCTCAGGAGGCCCAAAACAGGCAGCTGCTCCTCCTCACTAGGAGTGCTTGCCATGGCATCCCAACAGATTAGGCTCCATCCCCCATGAAGCTATACATTATGAATCTTATCTGAAGCAGACAGTGCTGACGCCCAGCTTCCTCAGTGTCTGGAAGAATACCAGCTGTCTCCAGCTCAGGCCGAGTAAATGGAGAGAATGTGTGCATGTATCGAGGAAACAGTTCTTAAAATTTTGCAGGATTTGGAATCCTTTCCCTTTTCTTTTCCCTATGCACTATCACAGCAACTGCCTGGGATTCATACCCTGCTCCATCTCTCTGTGTGCCCAGGTGCAACAGACTCCTTTTTGTATCTTCTGCTTACAAGATAACCATGCCAATTCCTCTCAGACAAGGACCTGGCCCCAACAGTCCATCCATTTGGTTAATTTTTTGGGATGAGATACTGCAAGACTGTCTTTATCAGACCAACAGAAGTAGATGCCCAGATTATGCAGCCAGTGGAAGCTATGGCAGCACACCTCCCAAAGCACAGAAACGGACACTGTAAAGAAAATTACTGTACTCCACAATTCCTTAGCTTTTAGCTCTTAGAAGTCCTTCATGGGTTTGGTTTTAAGGCTCAACAATTTCTGTGGTCCTTTTTCTTCATCAGCCTTCGAGCATTACAACCAGTAGATACCACATAATTGCTAATGTTGTGAATAAAAAAGTTTATTTCTACTGAAAGGCAACCAAGTTGAGGAAGAACTTATCTTGAACTTAAGAACTGGTCCGTAAGGGGTACCGGATAAGGCTCAGATTCATCAGCTCTTCTTAAAAGTGGTCACAATCAACTGGATGTGAAATTACAAAAAAAGCAAGGAAGAAATGGATCTTTACTGACTTACAGATCTTTCAGAGCCTGTAACAATCTCAAAGATGTTTTAATGGTTGTGTGACATAGACTGGTGCAATACAAATAGATGGCTCAACAGACTGACGAACCCCTTGGAAACTAAAGAACACTAAGCACTGTAGCTAATTTTGCACTAGAAACTTGTTTCTGGGACCAGTTTTGCATTTCAGGATGCAGTCCAGCACTCAGCTGGTTTATGAACAGTCATATCTAGAAACTTGTTTCTGGGACCAGTTTTGCATTTCAGGATGCAGTCCAGCACTGAGCTGGTTTATGAACCGTCACATCAAGGTACACATATATCTTGCATATCATATCCTCTCAAGAAAAATACGGGTCTCTACTGTAGGAACATCACATGTAAAGAAGAGCTATTTGTAAATGAAAGCCTTTCACTCTGGGGTAAAACAATTTCCAAACAGTTTTTGATTCCCTAAAACAGGGACCAATACTTGCTAGCAAGTGAAGTCTTCTACAATTTGAAATGTTACAGCCAACCTGATGAAAGATAATTCAAGCAACCTCAATGGCTAACACAGTCATTTTTACTGTGATACAGCATGTTCAGGTCTAATAAAAACACATTATTCTTTATTATGGAAAATATACTAATTCTACTCACTACTTCCCACAGGTTCACAGCACTAATAAATCCAGATTTGTGTCATTAATCTCTAGAATTAATGACTGACTACCAATAAGAGTGCAGCAGGTGGTGATTAAAGCAATAGAAATGCCCCATTATACAGATGTTATTGCCTTTGTGTGGGGAGGCACCGTGTGGTAAGTGAATACTAGCTGCAAAGATCCAGCTCATTTTACACAGTTGGGCTTGCTGATGAAAGCTGAACTTGGAGCACAGTAGTGTAATAACATGCCCCCAGATTTTTTTTTTTTAATTGGTAATTAGAATGAAACACTATGGCTGAATAGTATTACCCTCCCCCACTTACATCATCAAAACAAGATGACATCATTACTTCTATTTTCTAAAGCTTGTTTTTGGCAAAGCAAGTCATCTGTTCTCTCGGGTACTGTTTAGAAAGCAAGATTAGTAGATCAAGCTATTTACCTCTGCCAGTATTATGCTTTTTACATCGCCATATTTACCACGTAGCTTCAAGCATGGCAAATAAAAACTGTCTTAAATCTGTGATTACCTCAGAGCTGTTTGACAGGGCTTTTCATGCCTCTTGGAGTAGGCTGATAGCTTTGTAATATGAAGTCCCAAGCTTAATCCTGAGTATAAAGTCCTTGAGAAAACAAAGATTTCCAAGTAGAAGGCTGAAACATATTGCACATTCATACTCAAATTCCACAAGGCAAACTTAGTCATCCACAAGGCAAACCGATTCATATACATTTACCTGGCAAGTATGCACGAGGGTGTTTGACTAGATCTGAAGTAATCCTGTTTATCATCGTAGCAAAGGAACACTAGATAAGCATGTATATCTCATCAAATTCACTACAGCCTGTAGGCTTCCCCACACTCATGTCTGGGTTTAATCCTTAGAGTCATCTGTGTATTTCTATTAAGATACATTCACTAAGCCTTCATCACAAGGCAATGACAATTAGTTTCCTCCTTTACTTGATTTCCAGTTAACCAATGGTCTTAAGAGTCCGATGTCTCACATACTAATGTAGCGAGCTGGACCCAAGATCTGTCTGGTTACATAGGACAGAAAGCAATTTAAATATACACTAACAGAGAGAGTTTGATTTTAATTACATTAGACACAGTATTTGTCCAAGCAAAAGCACAAGGGGAGTACATTAAAAGCCAAAGCAAAATGAACCCCCCAAAACTTGACTGTTGAAAGAAAATTATGGTCACATCTCTCATGTTAGAAATGTTGATAAAAGAGTTCAGAGCTGCTGCCAAGGTTATTGTCATCCTGAATATGTATTGGCTGTTCAGACACCAGTCACAAGATTTATAGAATAAAACAACATTTAGTTTTGTATAGATCTGTTACTTCATGTAAAATTAAACAAGTTGTTTCCTTTTTTGTTGTTTTGTTTTATTAAAACCAACCACCATTCAGCATGTGTTTAGAAGAATACACATCTTTCAGGAGTCTTTTAATCAATCATAGCAATTTGTAAACCCATTTCAAAAATAAATATTTAGAGGTCATGTAAGCAATGAACTCAAAGAATGGCTTAGATCCAGGCATTGTGTAGACTGAATGATGTGATCCTCCAGACATTCTTCTGCCCATGTGGTGCCGCCAAAGAATTTTTTTCTTTTTTAAACAACATCACAAAAATTAAGGAAAGAAAGAGACATATGAGGAACTGAACTGTGAAATGAGACAGGGGTAGTGCAAGAGGGGTCATATCCCACCACTCAAACATGAGCCAGCAGAAAGGAAGGAATGAGAAAAGAAGAAAGACCAGGGCAGCAACAGTGGCCAGGTCTTTTATTTGAAAGAGCTTAAGAACGGAATTGAAACAAAAAATAACCCTCACACTTCTCAGACATCAGCTACTCTCTGCACTCTCTTCTCACCAGTTTGGATAAGATTTTTACTATACAACCTTTTTTAATCGCCCACTTGGACCCTGAGGTGCTTGAGGAAAGCACTGAGGGCTCAACTGTCACCCCAGCATTAAGTGTGGTTGCTCCACTATGATTATCTTTCCTTGATCAAAGACCATCCTGGGGGTCAAGCAAAAGGGGAAGGAGAAACAACACCTTGCTGTTGAGAAATGATCTCCCATCTGACCACAGGACAAGGTACCTCCTTGTTTTGGCAGTCATGCGAAAGACCTTCTTCCCTGGCCTTGCCACCAACCGTGCCAGGTCTCTGTACCAATTTGCAGCAATATGCTTCATTGGGCTACTCTGATAAATTAGTTGCAGATGCTTCTGTAATAAATCTTTCCTTAGTCGTGTGCTTCAGAAAATATGAACTGGAAAAGTCTGCTTCATACGCTCTGTATCGGCCACAAAAAACTGCACGAAACCATGAAGTCAAGCCCAGCGTCCCCCTGAGAATTCTGAAGCACCACTGTCACATTCCAATTTTCCAATTCCATCCACTCATCTGAAAGGATGTTCAAAGCCAACATTTCTGGGGACAAAGAAAATCTCATTTCATTCTTCTCTCATTATTGAAGTGTGGCTGAAACCTTCTATTCTCAGAACAGCCAAAAATAAATAAATGCTGGTATATGTAGGGAAACTTTAGCCTCAGAAGTGGAGTTTCTCCCAAGAACTTTTAATCAGCTGAAGATGTGGGAAGGAACACTATTACTTGCTCTCAGCCAGAGCAGTTGCTAACGTGATTATATAGGCCCCCTTTAAAGTCCATTTCCACCGAAGGCGGTGAATCCCTCAGTAAATAGCAGAGTAATTTATGACCATACTCATAAACCTCTCTTCCTAGAACTGCCATACACCTGAGTATCACCCATGAAGGCAGACTCCATGCTCAAGGTCAATGCCATCCAAGGTCCTCCTGTAAGCTCCAGTTCTGTTTCAGACCCTGACACGCAGTGTCTTAACAGCGTGAAGCAGGCCATTGTGCTGGAAGACAGTCTGTTTCTGGGAAATGCCACTGCACTTCCACTCCTGACTCCAAACAGTAAGATAATTTTCCTCAAATCACAGACCCGAGTTAATGGCAAAGCCAGAAACAGCACATAAACCTCACTGACATGGCAAAGCATCAGTAAGCCCATTTGTGGCTCTCCTTCTTATTTATTGTGTGTGTCTCTGCATCTACTTACTTTCCACATGCTGATTATGCAAGACTGAACTATGCTTTTCCCACACCTGGGAAGTGTTACAGGTAACTGCTCATGATTATCGCTGAGTGAATTACCACCAGAGTGAGAATCATACGTTTGGATAGTCTTAGTTTAACTAAAATCCCAAGCCTTTATGCTCACAGTTACCATATTTCTCTTATGGTTACTAGAAATACTACCATATTTCTCTTACTTCTGAAAACGTCTTGTGGTTAAATAGGACAAATCCGTCCCTCCCCTTCCTACTAGTAAGGTAGCCTCTCCAAGGGTCCACTGTGTGGAACGCCACAAGGTGAAGTTTGATTGACAAGTTAGACTCAGAAAAAAAGAAAAGAAAGCCATCGAGCATTCCCTATAGTGCTAGTGGCACACAGGTGGGGAAGCCGAAACAGGCAGGGAAAGAGAAGCTGCTGTATTCCTCCCCCTCCCTGCCTTGCAAGTGCAAGATCCCCGTTTCTCAGGTCACTGTCAGCGACAACTTGTCCCACACAGAGCCCACAGCGTGGCTCCCACTGCCCACCCCCTTTGTTTTGCTGCTTAGGGAAACAGGATTTGCATATGACCACTGTATCTATGCGTATGTGTCTGTGTGCTGATCCCAGTTTTTGTCTTGGCCCATAGCCATTACACCAAGGTTTGACAAAGAACTGGAGAAAGCAAATTCTTGCAAGTTCTTACAAGTTTTGTGAGAATGGGCAGGGAGGCAATTCTATAATTATCCTCGCAGAAGGCGAGGCTGGCATGTGCAATCCCAGAGCGAGGGGAGAAACGCAGCAAATTCCTCAACCATGGGAAAAGTTTCAGCTGAGGCTCACAGTCAACCACTGGACACAAATTTATAGGAAAGTAGGCACATTCAACCCTTGTGCTCAGAAAACTACTCCTGTGGCTAGGCAGGCACTGTAAAACATAGTCATTTGAATGATTTATTCCATTCTTTCTTCTAAGAAATCTTTCCCAGCACTGGAACAGAAGGAAGCAGACTGGTGGGTGACACACTCATTTGCTAGCACAGGAACGATCTTTATAAAAGCAGATACTGTATTTTCCAAATTAAGCAGCAAAAAAGCCAGTGACGGGGTGTGGCAAGGGATTCTTTTTGTTTCTAAGCCTCTCTTTTCAAACACTTTGAACGCATATGCTTTCAAACACAAAAAAGCATCCATTCTGAAATAAGCACCAGGGTAGAGGCAACACACGTGTTTTGGAGTAGATGATTTTATTTTCTCAAGGTCTATATATCAGAGCAGAGATACCTATTGTGAATATTTTGATCACACATCCCCAACCAGCATAGGCTGTGGCTGCTTAAGAGGGGAAAGGGGAAGATCGACGCCCATTATCACCCCTGTTCAAGTCCTGCCCCCTAGTTGCCCACATCCAGTTCAGCCACAACAAACCAGCCGGGCAGTGGCCCATTTCTCATGCTATTTACCACTCACCTTGCTCACGGTGACCCAAGGCAGTCAAGAGCAAACACAAGCCACTCACCTGGCAGATCTGCGGGCGCTTGTGGGAAGCAGGCAGTGACCTTTTCAGCCAGCAAAAACTACAGCAGGAAGACAGTGCTTGAACAAACCTTATCACGCGATAGAGAACTTCCCCGCTGGCATAATAATGCAAGGGGAGACTATTTCCCGCCGACAGTTTACTATATGAGGATGTAGCCTCAGTACAAAAGGAAGCCTGAACTTCCAGGCTGAAATGGTTGTGACAGACCGCAGCATGCACACTCTTCCATCTCCCGAGGAGTTCAGACCTGGCCAGGCACATAGCACATTGCCCACCACCACAGTACTCCTTCGAGAAGCAGCTATGTAACAACGTAGACAGCCCTTGGGACACAGGCAGCATGCTACAGAGGACAGGAGACTCGGAAACATGGCTGCATGGCCCGGAGGATCTCACCGGTTAGTGAGAAATGAGCTTTGCCACACCTTCACCCTCCCAGAAACCAAACAGACAGGAGAGCTGTGGGCTCCATACAACTCTATCCAACTTCTTCAACCGCATCAAGCCTTGCTACCTAATACCACCACCTTCTCTCCATCCCACACACAGCTTCCTTTCTTTTCCCCTGTGAAACACTGAATGCTGTTTTTCACAAGTAGGAATTACCAACACTGATAGATTTTTTACATCACTTTTTTTATTTTAAAAAATCGTTCTGCTTGCACTAAATATATCTCTATCTACTCCAACCCTCCATGACTCAATCTCTATCAATAAATACTTTAATGGGACTTACTCCATTTATTTTCTAGTTTCCCAGGTGATGACATGACAGACCTTTAACCTGGTCTTGCGCAATCAGCATAGGAGAGGTCAGTGAATTGGCAATAACAAAGTATTTGAGAGCCAGCAACAGGGAGAGGGAGTTCAGACACTCAATGATAATGCACTAGCACAAACGCACGCTTCCCTCCTCAAAGACTCCAGCATAAGCAAAAGCTTTAGGAGCAGATCCTTCACACCATCATCTCCTACACTGTTTTGATCTCAATCCTTAGGCACAGTTTGATTTGCTTGCCTTCACCTGCAGCTAACCTGCAACAGGGACAAAGATCTGGTGTCTGAAGTCTAGAGAAAGGACCAAAACACAACAGTTCCTACACCTCTGTGAAACTTGTAATAGACAATGAGGCAAGGACCTCTGTTTAAGCTTTCTGCCCTGGTTTCCTCTTGCTTTCTCACTCCCCAAGTCAATAGCCATTTCTCATTTTAGGAGTTTAGGATTAACATGCATTTCTTGCTGTGTCGGGCTTCAGGCATGCCTGCCACCACCAAAATGGGCACTGCGCGCTTCTTCTGCAGCACACAACAGGCAAACCATTCCAGCTAAGTTCTGCCAGGGCTGGGTCACCATACGGGCAGTGAGCATGGGCTACAGGGGACTCCCAAGCAAGCCAGATCCCTGATGTGAGAAGTTGGCCAGAAAGACACTCATGTGAGGGAAGAGGATGGGAGAATGCTTCTCCCCAGTAATACTGAGAACTTGAAAAGGCTGGAGTTTGGCATAGAAAAATGCACATTTTTTTTCTAAAAAAAACCCTCTTCCACTCATTAACTCCTGCGTACAAACACGAGACTCCTGAGCAGGAAGCTCAATAAAACACTTAAAACTTCTCTTTGCCTAGGAGGGCCTGGCTAGCTCACCAGAACACGGCAATCTATGTGGAAGAAAGAAAGCAGCAAAGTATTTTTAAAACATCAGCTTAAATCCAGATCACTGTTTCTCCCTCCTCAGTAAGGCCCCGTGTAGCTGCTCCTGTTAGTGAGGCACTGGAAGGGGTGACATTTCAGGCCTATTTTTCAGCGACACCCCAAAATCCCTGGCTATGAAGCAAGCCTGCCAGTCAGCCACCTTGCTCTGCCTGCACGCAAACCCAAGTCGAGTAACCTGAGGAGACATTAGCAACTCAACACTCACCGCAGTTTCACGTCGCGGCCTGACCAAGTGGCACAAGCACTTAACCGCAGCCTTTAACAACGGCACGCTGCACACACTAATCCCTCTTTGATATTTCATGTCAGCTCCCGCTGTGAATCAGCAGACAGCAATGGATTTTGGCTTAACAAACCGACTCAACTGCACTTGCACTTTTTGCAGTGAGGAAGATTATTATTCCTACCTAAATTACACCATGATCCTGACTGCAGTCCACCAGCCTCCTCTGAATGGTGCCTTACCGGAGCTAATGGGCAGCCAGGGCTTTCACAGCTAGGACTGCCTGAAAGGCTCAGCCGCTCCCTTCAGGGGCAAACACTGACGGGGCTGATGTCATTTACACATTACCTGACTCTGATGGGCAAACTTGCTGGCAGCCAACCACAACACAACAGTGACACTTTAAAAGAAACGTTCAGGACATGTTTTTCATTACCACGGTCAACTGAAACACAGCATCGCTGCCTCCACCTTATCCCACTCTGCAACAGACGTTCGCAAGCTAACGCAATAGCAACACGTGGATGATGAAAACATTCCACCAGTAGACTGCACTATGCTGAACACTGTGTGGAAACATCAAGTTAGATATTTTCGGTACACTTAAGTGTTTTTTTCATGGCACATTAGACTTTATGATCTCTTTTTTTAATTAACAGCTGTGCTCAAGCTTCCTAGGGCCTCTTTTTTGCAGCAAGGTAGAACTTCACAAGTATAAAAATCAGTTCAAATAAGGTAAAAAAAAAAAAGCCAACAACCCTTCTAATATTTTTTCCTCCAGAAAGAATGTATTTTTCCTTATACCTTCTGATTCCCTCTGCACTTCCTTTGCTTTAAAAATATGACAGCAAAAATAGATAGTCCAACAGATCAGAACTTCAGTAACACACCACCAAGCACTTACTGCATTAGGCGTTGATATTGCTGGTTGATAACACTAGGTCTGCTCAGAATTGCTGTGATCTTGCATGATCAAAACCCAACAGCATCAAATTTCTCAGATCTCCAGTGGGTGAGGGGAACGAAAGAAGTTCAAAGGCCTCAGGTCCAGAGTGAGGTGACACCCTGAGTCAGTGTGGCACAGAAACGTGTGCAGCCAACATGGCACAGGAAAACAATTCATTTGCCTTCCCCAACCAGCAAGGCCAGGCACTTTGAGAGGTACCCATGGCATCTACCTTTGAGAGGCATTCACCTTTGAGAGGTACCTGTGGCTGGCTGGTCGGAGGGAGCTGTGGATGACGGCTGTTCAAAGCAAGGTTCCTACTCACTCATCTAGATCAGGAGCAAGTCTTTTAACCACCCTATTTAAGAGCTAAGCTTTTGGAGGGATGACTGTTCTTGATGGGTATGCCAACAAACTCAGAGCTCTGCCAGCACTGAAGGAGTCAGTTATCTGAAGACAAGACATTACACAGTGTCACTTCTAAAACAAAGTCAGTTATTTCCTTCCAACTGGTATCTGAAAGTTGCCAACAGTAATAAGAAAAGTATTCAAGAGGAAAAATAAGGGTGCACAAACATGGGGATTAGCTGGAAAATTAGACACGTTTTTTTATTACTGTTACTATTTTTAATTTCAAATGGAGTCAGAACACATTCTCCTAGTGACAATGTAATTTAAGCAGTCTATTATTCAGTATTACGTCAAGTCAACATTCTGCAAAACGTTAACCTCCATCCCAGCTTTACCCCCCTATCCCGTCCCCAATATACTCATTCCAAAAAAACATTATATTTAATCCTCAAGTTTATGAAGCAGATAACATAAATGCTATTGCACTCAGCTCTAGTGAATTACTAGCACAGTACTCTTGCAATCTCTAAGGAAACTCCTGCTGGGATAATATTTAAGACTTTAGTCCCCAAAGCAACATTTCTCAAATGACCTCAAGCCTAAAGCTACCTAAGTTGCATCAAAGTTGCTCAGACATGTTGTTGCTGGCATTAGCTCAAGTTCTTTTAAAATATACTTAAGAAGTGCAATAAATAGAGAACAATGAAGCCAGCACATGAGAAAGATTTTTAAAGGTTACCTATCAGAAAAACAAAGGCAGATCTTGCATATAAACATGAGCAAACATTTTCAAGGGTGGCCGAGTGCCCTCTTCACTCGGAGCTTGCTCAGCCATGATGCTCCTCAAAGTACTGCGTGTCCTACCCTTCAGCTGTGTTAAGAAGCTGTTGATCAAGGACCAAGATACACGTTAATACATAACCTGCCACAGGTGTCTGAAATTCCATCTGATCCTCATCAAAGGAAGAAATTCTTCACCCTTATTATAGAGTGTAAAAAGTTACTAAATGCCCCCAAGCAGGATGGCTGCCCCTCTGAAATAACGCCTTTCCCCCCACTGCAACACCATCAGCTCCAGGTGAACCATATGGCTTCTCCATGCTATCTCCACCTTTCAATAGTGGCTTTGAACCAAGAATGTCACTATTGAAGAACAAGGGCGGAAGGCTGAATCCCGAGATAAGTAAGCGGCAGGGCTGACCTCATAAGCTGTTCCCTTGGGCATACCATTGGGATCGTAAGAGGTTCCTGGAAACAGTATACGAAAAACAGACATTGAGGTTTTACCATTCAGAGGCAGGAAGTAAACAACGTTTAGCAGGAATTAAACACACTTATTACTCAAAGAAATTTAAAACACAAAACCCATGTACAAATCATGCTGGGGTTAAAGTGGTACTTAGATCCAATACGGGAACACAGCAGGAGCAGGTCATAGCAAAATCCACACTTGTAGAGTATGCACATGTGCATACTTGTGAAGGTATAGGGAGAACTACAGATGCAGCTCTGTAATGCTCTTCAAGAAACATGGCCACTACATTAGAAAAGTAAGAATTACAGAAGCACTTAGTTTGGTTCAGAGCCACTCCCAGAGAAGTCAGTAGAAAAAAACAACAACTAGAAGCTCCAAAACAAACAACCCACTTCAGTGGGAGGAAAACCAAGCTACTGATGAGTACTTCTGAAAATCCTCCGCATCCTACTAACACTCTCTGCTGAGAGCAAGCTGCTTGAGCTGTCAAGCATTTCAGCTTTTGTCCACTTCGAGGTCTGTCCCTCATAGACTAGCCTCACCCCTGAGTTTCTCCCTTTACACATGGAAGAAACAGACTCTAAAGTATGTGCTTTAAACAGTCTCTAATACTGAAGATTGTCCTTCTGTTCTAACATGCCAGAGACTTTCAGGAGAAATTAACTGGAAACAAGAAGTTTGAGAAACATCAACAATACAGAAATAAAGCAGAAGACATAAACGATGGGCCTAGAATTTGAAGCCTATCACTGCAGCGAGCCACAGTCCTATATTCAAATTTCTTCACTTTTTCCTGCTGCGATGACCTCAACGACAAGTATCTCTACGCCTTAAAACACATGCACTTCAGCTGCCTAAGCTGCAGCATTAGGACCCATAGTTGGAGGCATGTGGCATTGGTCTTGTTTCGTATACTCCATGACAAGCTCATGCGGACACTGACAATTCGTAACAGAAACAATACGAATGCTGTATTGGCACCCTGCCACCTACTTGGTCTGAAGATCAAGTAAAACCAGAACAATGGTTCTGAACTAGGAGAATATCACAGAATGATTATTTCATGGAAAATACTTCAGTGGTTTTTTTAAATTTTGCTTGGGGTAAACAGGTTTAGAATGATCACCCCAACCTTTTATTTTTTTTCCACTAAGTTGCAAGTCATTCTGAGCAGCTGAGGAAGACTGAATACTTACTCGACACTCTGAGCTCAACACTTTCATGTTTTCTTCCCTTAGAGGTAAATTAACTACAAAGAAAGAAAGAATTTTAAAAGTACAATACTCTGTGCTTATATAGTGTCTCTTATCAGCAGAACTGAAAGAGCTGCATATACTTTTTAATGCACTTGTCAACCACAAATCCAGAAAACTGGACTTGCAACTCAGTCTATCACAAAAGAGACCAGCTTTTGGCAAAAAAAATTTACGTTTTTTCAGTACTGAAGAGCCATAGTTTTTAGGACCATGGGAAGATAAACAGCTTTTGATCAAGTCTCATGCAGGTAAGAGAATCTAAACTAAAAGAAAAAATTCTCTTGAAGCAGCCACGCTGCACTACCCTGAGATCTGGGTATTATCCGGGAGCACTTGATCCATAAAAATCTGGAATTCTATCAAAAAGCTGACGGGACACAAAAATCTCAAGTGACAGGTACACCACCAGGGCCTGAGAACCTCTCAGTTCTGCGTCCACACATTACAAAACGTAAGCATCTACATTACGTTCTGCAAGAGGACACATACCCTAGGGCACTCCAAAGCCAACTTGCTGCTCTGTCCCCCTGGCTTTACAATTCTACATAGAACTGAAACAAACCCAGCTCAAAGCAGCATTCTGAAAACTCAATGTACTAAAAAGTTGTTCCATTCATATATTCCCATGTCCTAAAACACAGGCATAAAACATGATAAAAATATTAGCAATTAGATGTTAGTGACTGTAATCTCACAGATGAGAACAGAACAATTTCAACTGAGGTCATGGAATTATACCCACTGACATGAGATCAGAACACGGCACTCAAAAAATACCTTAAACTTTAAAATCCCCAGATGCAATGTCTGTGGCCAATGTCTATATTGGCCACATATGCATTATCCTGAAAGGAGGTTTCAATTATTTTTATAGTGAGATAATGTTCCCTTGACAATCTTAAAGTCTTAGTAGCATATAACAATTAAATTTCACTCTTGGGAAGACAATAGCAAACATGTGCCACTTTGAATCTGTACAAGAATTAGCAGTTTTTCCATTTTCTTCACAAGAACAGTGACTTTTCCACAACACCTACCATAAAGCTACTGACAAGCTACATACAGGAATTTGAGGGGAAAGCAGGGGGAAGTCTTCTCTGAGGCCAAGTGCATACTGGAAGTTTTACACTTTGCCACTTGCAAGAAAAATGGGAAACAAAACACTTCATTTTGTAATAAAGTATCGGCTAACATACTTAGCAGAAGGAAACGTGTTCTTCACCAGCCAAATCTGACTTTCATTCCGTGAACTAAAAATATATCTGCAGAGGTTTGTTAATATGGTTGACCTCAAAATTTGGAACCTTCTTCCTTCCAGATGCAAAACAGCTCAAAACTATGCATTTTCAGAGAAGGATCCAAAGGCCCCTCTACTGTCTATTCCCCACAGAAGTTAATCACCAAGCATTAGTGAACACGGCCAATCCTAGAGACTAAGGAAACACTGTTATCCTCACTTTTGGACAGAAAATCGACGAATTGGTCTCTTCTGTGTTTTCTACAATAGACTTTACAGCATTGCTATGCAAGGTTTAGCACAACTGCACAATGACACCACTGACCTTTCTCAGCGCTGGTCTCCTGTGTTTTGTCCTAAACTAATTAGAGGAAAGAAAATAGCATTGTCATCAGGGCTGTGAGCTCCTCCCCTCCCCGCTTTTCTTAAGATGAGGTTTAACACAAAAAAAAAAAAAAAAAAAAAAAAAAAAAAAAAAAAAAAAAAAA
>Ga0065711_1036726_pt1 | contig 20663 bp, 5 predicted proteins | sample Hoacrofraction12_FD_59098 | JGI IMG/M metagenome (GOLD analysis project Ga0065711, IMG submission 59098) | Hoatzin crop microbial communities from Cojedes, Venezuela - Epithelial fraction 12 v2 (version 2) | ecosystem: Host-associated > Birds > Digestive system > Esophagus > Crop | place...
GGGCGCAGAGGACCTTGTCCAGGCGGGTCTTGAATATCTCCAGAGAAGGAGACTCCACAACCTCCCTGGGCAGCCTGTTGCAGTGCTCCGTCACCCTCAGAGGGAAGAAGTTCTTCCTCATGTTCAGAAGGAACTTCCTCTGCTTCAGTTTGTGCCCATTGTCCCTTGTCCTGTCGCCGGGCACCACTGAAGAGAGTCTGACCCCATGCTCCTGACACCCATCCTTCAGATATTTGTAAGCATATATTAGGTCCTCTCTCAGCTTTCTATGTGAGACCTTGCTACATAGCTCTTTTTATTTGTGATACATACAGAACCACACGTCTTCCACTGAGACCTTCTTGTGGTATGTTTAAACTGTGATTATTCAGCTGTTTTCATTAGAGTTGATTCTTATGTGTGATGACAAGATGAAGTTGTAACTTAAATTTAGCCTATGTACGTTTAAGCTTTTAAAGGCATGGTCTCAGGTAAAAGCCCAGTCACCTGAAATTCCTTCAGTCTTTGTTAGAGGAGGGTTGTGAACTCAGTCAGTTCAGCCAACCTAATGTCTCCATGATGCAGCAAGAGTGCAGATTTACCTCTTTATAAAGAAAACCAAGATTGCTAGAACTTTTGATTAAACTACTTCAGGTAGTCAGTGGATGTCTCAATTTAGGGGACATTATTCTGGGCCCCAGTATAAAACAAAACCAAATCAAATCAAACCAAGCCAAACCAAAGCAAATCAAAGAAAACGTCTAAAGTAGGAGCTGGATTTTATCTATTGCAGCTCTTTTCCTGTCCCCATTCTTTCTGTGGTTTGTATTTTACAGACTTTCCCCTAAGCTCAAGGTTGATGATGTAGTTGCGACGAAAGGAAAAACAGCATTTAGCCACTCTTCAGAGGCTTTTTTGGTAACACACCACATTACATTTCTTGCTTGTCATTACATCCTGCCAGAGTTTTGGCACCATTTTTTTTTTGTTCAAATTTACTAGAAAGCATTATTCATTGGGGAAATAAAAAGCAAAAAAAAAGAAAGGGAAGAATAATTTGCATTTCCTGATTGGAAGCCAGGGATTATTCATCATTGCTCTGTACATTTCTTATAAAGATGATAAATGAATGCATATTAACTGAACCCTAAAACAAAATAATGTGTATTTCTAGAAGTTTTGCAGAGCTGCATTTTCATTGTAATTAGTTCACTTTTTTTAATCAACTGCTGTTAAACCACCATCAAAATGGAAGCTGAATTCTGAACTGCTTAGAGGAGGTGGGAGAAAGTAATGGACTATTCTGTGGGTTTTTCCTTTCTCTTTTAGTACTACAGAAAATAAATTTAGCTTCCATCTTTAAAATGAAAATAAAGCAAAAAAAAAAAAAAACCTCAAACAACCCCTACAGATTAACTAAAACAAACCAAAGACAAGCACAAAACCCCAAAAAAATCTTATTCAAGGAAGTAAAAGGCTTTGTTGATGAAGTGTTGTGATAAAATTGCTTACTCTGGGACAAGTGGATGACTGTAGTGTCTAGAAACTTGCTGTATAGATTTCCCTCACAGAGGACTTGATGATCATTTATACTCTTCAGAAGACAAATGAGAAAGAGATGAGTCGTTTCATCATTTTTATGCTGCCTTTTTACTGAGCCTGGTCAAGGTTTAAACAAGACTCTTGGCCTCCACACAAGCAGAAACCCACAATGCTGTTGTACCCAGTCATCCCCTCTCTTCAGCTGTGCCTCACCTGCCACGCTGTATAGCTGATTTTTGCTCTAAGCTAAACGGGAGAACATCCCAAATGAAATGCGACCTTTCAGTGAAGTACAGCCCCTTTATGGTTGTGAAATTGTAATAGGAAGACAGCTGGATGAAGTTAAGAGCCTGGGAACCAAACAAATAATGGGCTTTTATTGTGTGAAAATGTTCTGAAGAAACATGGCTGGTTTATTTTTTAAAAAAGTGTATTTCCCATATAAAATTTAATGTTCCTTAAACGTTCTAATTTTCAGCAAACCATAACTAAAGAGATCAAAGAAAATAATCAAAACAGGGCCGTTGACATTTCTTCAGTTTATATTTTCTGGAAGTACTCTCCTTTGTGTGTCTTTGTATTCCCTTTTTTTTTAAATACTCACTCTTCTTCTCTTCCTTTCTCTGTAACATTTCTCTTAAAAAAGGCAGAAGTAGGGAGAATATTTAGTCCTTAAATGTCTTCGTAATTGATTATATTTTTAATAAAAAAAATATTTTTTTATAAAAACCAAGAGTCAGGTTTTTCATTAATATTATTTTTCAGTCAAGACAGAGCCTGAATTATTTCTCAGATCATGATGGCACACTGCTGTCATTTATTTTTCTTACCATAATACAGCAACTGCATCCTTGAAAGGAAGAATTGCTGAGAACTTTTAGTATCATTGACAGAATTTTGCTTTTTTAATCACTGTTTTGAAAGGAATAAAAATGGATCTGAAAGACTGGGTTCCCAACACCCGGAGGGAAAATTCTCATTTGCTATAGATGATTCCCCGGAGAAGCTCAGTGCAGTGCTCTCACAAAGCAGGACATTTGCAGACTATTATTTCCATTAAATGCCAAAGTAACTGCCTGTAAACGTGTTCAGTTATATGTTTTTACTGGCCTGTAAAAGCGTAAACTATAAATACATAGATCCACATTTATAATGCATGGATAACAGTGCTAACACATGACATAAGCCATACCAGGAAAAAGGAAATAAATCAAGGTTCGTGGCTGAGAGATGTCACTTGGTTTGATTTGTAACAAACAGCTTCACTTATCACTATGCACCTTATTACTATGTATTATTTTGTGTTACTGTTTTACTCATCCATTGTCATTGTGCTAGCCACTCTTCCAGGGACAAGCACAATCTTTAAGGACTAGATTCATGCCATGCTAATTTAGGCATTTCACTGAACCACCTAAATTAGTCTTCCTCTGTGGTCATTGCAAGTAATTTAAAAGAGCCAAAGGTAGCCCAGACCTCAGGCAAAGTTGGGTCTTCATTAGACCTGGAATTGAAGTCTTACTGTGTAGTTGGACAAGATGGTCAAAATCAGGCAAACACACACTTGGTCAGCATGAAAGCAAGACAGGAACCACCCTCTTATAAGAAAGCCAGAAATAATCCCTTCTTCAGTTACCCAGTTTGGATAGATCATATAGACCAGAAGACCAACGCAAACAGTTGTGTTTCTCAAGACGGGTATGAGTTTATTCCCATATCTTGTGTATGACAACTAGACTACATATTGCCATGACCAAAATTTCTTCAACAAAATGTTTTCTAAGTATGCAAATGGAATTTTCTAATTGTAATCCCTCATTGGAATCTGTCTCGACCCTCCTGAAGGAAAAGCTTCTTGTTTGCTGGAATCTTTCAATAATTCAGTTTAAGGTTTTTAACTATTTTGTAGACTCTTCTTCAAATATAATGTCTTCTGCATAAGAAATTGCCATCACAATACTGCTAAAGAAATACCCAGCCAAGAGATATCCAGAATATCATCCCATGCTGCTCTTAAGGGGTAGCAGGCTGGGCTGCAATAGGCAGGGAATGTCAGCTCAAGAAATGTGTTACTGAGCTTCTCATTTTGAGAGAGCAGTCTCTGGAGAACACCTAAGGGCATTTTGGGGATTAACCATTTCAAAGCCATGGTTCAGAGGAATGCCCAAAAAGAAAGCAATTACCAAACCATTGAGCTCTGATACCAACTCATTATGTGACCTCCAACAACTCCTCCTCCACTGCTGGGTTTATTTTATGTTTTCCCTTTTCTCTTACTAATTCCTTAGGGCTGATTTTGCAGAATACAGCTTCTCTTATGTCTGTAGTCAAAAAGTAGGCAAGGCATTGGAAGGTATTTCTGCTTCCTCTCAGCCTTTCAGGCAAGAAAACCTGAGTCCAGCCCAGGATTGTGATCAGTGTGACTCACACTCGCTGCAGTTTAGCATTTGTGTGCAGTAACGTTTGCAAGTGGCTGATACACTATTTTCCTGCTAGGGTTTTTGCAATGATTCATACCTTCATATGTGTGGCATGTTAGGCAATATAGCCTGAGCACTTTTATTATTACTTCCATGGGAAAACATCAACTGATTTATCTGATTAAAAGTTGAGGTGGCAGCCATAAATAAACAAAATGCTCAATAAAGTCTCATTAATTTGGACACTTGTTTCTTGTGTTAATTATAAAGCATTTCTTGACATTGTGTAATGTCATTGCAAATAACACATGCAAGCTTTAAAACAGGTTTTTTTAACTACTGCGTAGTTCAGAATAATTTACTTTGTCTCACAGCTAGCAAGTTTCTTCCAGTATTATCCCACACAACTTTCAGAGGTATCTAAGCATCACTGTGGTCATTAGGTTATTTCTTCTACTGCTTTTCCAGTAGTTACTCACAAACTGATAATTGCTATCAAATAGATGCACTGCAGTGCTGGGTTGTCATTTGTTTGTATTCCCCTTCGGCTTATAGCCCTATGCTCCTCTCTTGGGCTCTGTCTACACGCCAGTATGCTGTAATGATAAATAACATTATCAACCTATAGTTATGCATAAAACATTAGATGGATTTTAGATTTCCTGGACTGCTCAACTTTCAAGAACTGCATTTCAAATTGCTCTGATCAGGTGCCTTAGGTCTGACACCATAGGACTGGAATGGGTACAAGAGTATCATGAACAGAAGTAACTCCGCAAAAACAAATATATGTGTATATATATATATATTTTTCTCTTATTTCAACACACTATAAAGTGAACAGTTATTTCATTTCTTAGACAGTGGTTAGAAGTTATTTCATTTCTTAGACAGTGGTTAGAAAACTTACTTAAAAACCAATAGTTTGACCATTTAAAATGTAAAATGCTTTTTTTCCCCCTCATTTCATTAAACAGGTATAGTCAGAACATTTAAGTTTAATAATGGAAGAGCTCAGTTTGAAATCTTTTTAACTTGTATATACATATGCACACTTTTAAGGATCAAAGGATTTTGATTTATTTTGTTTTTCAAAATGCATAAAAGATTTAGGAGCCTAAATTTAATTTTCAGTAGTAGCCTAGTAATCAGAAATCTAAATCCCTTGTATTTCAATTAAAAAGAGACTTCTAAGCATGAAAAACACAAATTACGATTAAATTGCCCCCCAAAGCCTTTAAGTACTTGACCTTTTAAATATATAACTTCTTTGCACCTAAAATGTGTTTGTTCTGTCTCAGTCTGTGTGTATGTATGTATTTTTGTGTGTGTGTACATATGTTTTTCTTTTGTTTGCTTTTGAGAGAAACAAAATGTTCAGTTATGCTTTAGTTTTAGAACAGCTGGAAAATGTAACAGAAAAAATGTCCATAGAAAAGATGGAAAATGTAACATAGAAAAAATGTCCAATCTATTTTTGTCCAGTTGAAACTAATTCCTCTCATGCACAAATCATTCAAAATGTAATGATTCAAGATCAGGTCCTCATTTCTTCCCAGAACACTACTACTGACGCTCATGAAATGAAAGGAAAAGAAACAGTAAAATGAAATAAAATAGGTGACAAATCCTTAGATGAAATAAGTGCCAAACAAGCAGAATAATATATGTTAGAAGGGTGGGAGGTCATCTGGCCCAATCCCTCACTTGCAGCAGGACCTTAACATAATAGGAGTTCAACATAACATGAGGTAGGTAACATAATTGTATATTAACTCCTTTTGAAAAATAAATTAGATATGTCTAGGAAAGAGATCTGGACAGAGCAAGTCTTGCATTTGCAAAAGAAGATAGCTAAACTTTGTCCTGAACTGATATAACAAATATTCAATAATGAACCACAAATCTTATTTGTAAGTTTTTCTAGCTTAAACCAAACCACTTGATTAAAAACTTATAGTTAATCCCCATAGCAAAAATATCGTTAAGAGATAACTAAAGTGGAGAACAGACCCACAATTTCTGGTTTAAAATTTCAACACCAACCCCAGCAATATCTGCCTTACGTATGAAAAGGCTTTGTTCATTACAAATTCATTAAGGAACTCGCATTCAGCTACTCATTCTTTGGAGATATATTCTCTGCCCCTCATGCAGTAAAGGAATTAAACCTTCTTACATTTACACAACTCTGGAAGTATTTTGTGGAAAGTCTGAGCCCTTCTCCTCTAATCAAAGTATTTTTTTTCAGTTTTTGTTTCCCTGAAACCAGGAAAATTGTGCAGCACATGCTGAATTTGGAATTTGTTCAAATAACACATACTTCTCCTCTGTAGCTTCTTTTCTAATAAACAACACTGTACGATTCCTTTTCAGCTGAAGAATCCATCAGATCATTCAAACCTATACGAAAGAATAGACACGCCTCATATTAGTAAATTACGTAAACAGGAAAAATATTTTGGTTTTTAGCTTCTTTGTTTTCCTTCTCTTCCTCTCTCTCTGTTACTGCCAAAGACTCAGTAGACTATGAACACAGAATATCAGCCCATCTTCTAATATATGCAGCATAATCTTCTTAAAATGAGTTTTCACTTCAAGGAACAGAAGGGCTTAGATATGAGCAGCATGGCTTTTTTGTATTTGGCATCTCGTTATACTTAGTACCATTTTTTTTCTTCTTAGAACAATTGAATATCATTAGTGAAGGAAGATTCTCCCTATATATTAATAGATTTTTTGTTTTGTTTCACTGTCTTTTGAGGGGCATGGGGAAGGAAGGTTTTTTGTTTATTCATGGTGAAGGGGAAGATGGTTTTATATTTCACTTTTCATCCTCCCAACATGTTTCCCCACTACTGGGCATGCAACCCCAAACAATTCTATTTAAACATTTATAAACTGGTATTTCCAAGAATTCAGGGTGTAGAAATAGGGAAGTAAAAATATTTTGTAATAATTTAGTTTTTTTAAGGGAAATGGCCTGAAATTGACAGACATATGAAGAAGTGATAAAATCTTCAGTATGTTTGAGTATAGATTTAACTCATCACTGCTTCATGGCCAAACTCAAACACAGTGTCAGTTTAAAATCCATCATCTTCCCTTGAGAAACCTCAGCTGAGTTCTTTACTGATTAAAGCCAACAAAGCTGGGCCAGCAGATAATTTTCGCAAATATCTATTTGCATGGATAGTTTGTACTACATTAGTGCCTAGTGGAAAAGCAGTGATTTAACAGGTTTCTTACATGTTTGATTATTTCTTTCAAATAAGTTGGTTGGAGAAGGTAGGACGTGTAGTCATGTCCAGCATGATAGTAAGGAGTTGATACCAGTAGAGCAAGAATTAATTCTTTCATCCTATCCAATGCACAATGTCATAATCCATATCATGATTTCTTCAGGCCGTTGACCATCAATCAACTTGTGTTATGCCTAAAAAATATAGGAGGAGTAGGGAATAGGGGATAAGGGGAGAATGCTTAGGGAAAATGCTAATTCTCAAATCCAAGGCTGTAACTTTGGGTTACAAGTTTTCACTGTAAGAGTGGCCACTCAGGTTGTCACATTTTCTGTTGTCTCTGATAGAGATGACATTAAGACATAACACTGAAAGACTTCATCACCAACCTCATTTAAAAATAAGATGGCACTGGAAAGAATGGGAGCACTGGCACACTTGTAGAGATCAGCACAGATAGATCTCCTTAGCGACAGAGATTTAGCTAGTGGAACACTCTATATTTGTGCTTAATCCCTTCAACCGAACCCATTGCCTTCCAGTACTTTGGAGATCTACAAGCTGTGTGAGACCTACTGCTATATACCACCACCAGATGTTAGGTTATGCTAGGTTCCAGTTCAGTTTGGCTTGATTCAAATGGACAGCTAACCAAAAATGGCTGCAGCTTACTCACTGGTCTTGGCACACACTTTACAGTCAGCTAGCACACATTCAAATGCTAACAGAATCACTCTTTGAACTAACCTGTTTCTGTTCAGTTGTTGTTTCTCCCCAGACACAACAGCCTGTATTCGTCCTTCCAAAATGCAGAGATCTAACAAGTTAGCTAAGATAAAACCCATTTATCTAGGCAGCTTCCTAGAGAAAATCACCTCCAAGGAAAGATTCTTTAGTCTTAGTTTTGATTAGCCATTGGAAGATCAGTAAATTTCCCCACTGACTATAAAAATGGCTTGCTTCTTTTGTAGGGGTGAGACTCAGTTCACAGACTAAAACAGATTAAGACATCATGTAAGTGCCTACATGTGAGCTAAAGTTTTCAACGGAGCATACTTCAGTGTTTAAAACACAGGATATAGAAACACTCCTGATTCCCTAAGGCACATTTATCTGGTCTGGTCTCCAGCTAATGGTCTAGAAAGCCAAGGATATCCCATAGTCATACATCTTATCTATCAGCCTCATGTGGATAGCTCTAATACCCTAACACATCTCAAGTTCTACTGCATACGTGTGGGTAAACTGAATTAACACCTGTATTGACTAGACCTCCCAGTGACTATAACAAAAGCTTAGACACCTACTTGTGAGGTAGAAAACTGAGCTTGAATGCCTTAGTCTGGAAGCCCAGTCTCACTCTGGAAAGTGACTGGTTTCTTTTCTCAATGGAAGATAAATTTGTTTTTTTGATAAAGGAATTTCATTCTTTTCTTCCAGTATTTGCACTTTTCACAACATCATATCAACAATACAGAATTTTCTTTTTCTTCCTCTGTTGTGGTAAATAAAGACCATCAGAAACCAGTTAGGGATTGTTATATCTGATTTGATCCAGCCTCCCGTGGGACCCCGTTTCCATCACATGCCGCTCAATGGAGCATACCCCATTATACATTGCATGTGGCAGAAAGGGAGAGCTCAACTACTTCTTTACTGGGGAGTGGGAGAAGGCTGTAGAGGTTGATTTCTGCAGTATATGATAAAGAAGATAATGCTTTAAAAATATCCCTCTATCTCCAAGAATTCTCTATATGCAGCAGGAAGGAGGATATTACACTGAGGAGCTGACAGCTGGATTGCTGTAAAAACTCCAGTAATGATGCCCTGTCCATGGAGGCTTTACCAGCCTTTCCTGTAATTGAATGTTCTGACCTTCTCAAGCCCCATTATATGCAATAAATAAGAAACAAAATAAATAAATAATACTTCCATTTTGACTTCTAGAACATACTGAAAATTATGTCAGTTAAAATAAAAAAGCACCATTTAAAGAATACACTAATTGGAGAATATTTCTCTCTCACCAGTCAAAATAAGCTGCACAAAAATAAATGATGGAAAATAACAAAAGAAGCAAAATACAATGACAATATGAAACCATCTCTTTTTACACTATTTTTCCCCCTTTGGGAAAGTTCTAGGGGAAAGAGAGCTAACAAATTGTATCTCATTAATTTAGAGAACTGCTTACTAAAAATTAGTGTTTGGCAGGTTTCATAAGAGGCTAAAGAGTAGCAAATTACATGGAGACAGAAGGAGGACTAGAAGGAACAACAAAGAGAGGGAGGAACACAGTGATTTGTGTATGTAGCTTGTATAAAATCTTCCTGGACTTGTTTCAGTAGTTGCTTTATATAGTAAAGAAACACAGCTGGAAAATACTGGCCTGGAACAACAACAACAATAAAAAGATGAATACATCCGGAAGACAAGACTGAAGTAAGACCAGAATACCTTTTTTTTTTTGCAACAAATGCCACCATTTTCACATATTTCTATTTGTTCCAGATTGGAAAAGAAAATGGTTTACTTGAAACATTTTTTCTGCAGTTAGTTGCAAAAGTATTTATTCTCCAGCCAAAGAGAATGCTCTGTTTTGATTAAGGCAAAGTGATTCCTTTCATGTTTAACTCCTCTCTTCCAGTGAATAACACAAAAAAACCTTAAGAAGACCCCAAATGTTTAATGTAATATTTTGAGTATCTTGAAACACTTCACTGTCACATCCTTCTGTACATTTTTATATCAACAGAAATTTTGTGAAATAAAAATACCCAGTATTAATTTTTATTTTACATATGTATATAAAAAAAACCTTTATCTTTTTCATGAAAGACAAATACCTATTTTGACAGAGGAGATCGACCACTGTTTTGAATAATACCAAGTTACTCCAGGCTAGAGCCATTCCAGATGTTACTAGACATATCTGTACTGAGCCTGTTTGCACCTCAATCTCCAGATGTTACTTGCAGTTTTAGAGGCCAGTAATGTCATTTTATTCTAGCAAATGAGACCATCTAGAGAGTTTAACTGACATCCAGTGATGTCTCTCTCCACATTTGTTGAACAGGTACTCTAGAACTGCTATCTCCTAACATAGGCACTGCACTTAAGTGGGTAGAAAGGTTTGGTGGAGCAAATGCAGGTCTTTAGGATGGGCTTAACCAGCCAAATCAGTTCATTCCTCCATTACCCAGGGTCCTCATGATGTGTATATGTCAACTTGCTCTTAGGCTGGGATCTGCCAAGAATTAGTTTCTCTCATGTGCTAAACCTGCTCATAGGACTAGCGAAGGTGAGTGGCAGAGTCAACAACTTGCACTCAAAGCCACATGCTTGACCTGGCCTGGGAAGTCAGCCACTCTCTATATTAAAAAAAAAGAAAATGTTAATGAAGTGTCATTTCTTAATTTATCCTTAAGTACTAAGCTGTGGTCTTGGGCCTGAAGACTGTACCAAGGAATATAAACCTCCAGTTTCTCCTCAGTGGTTAAAAGATCTTCTGTGCTGCTATGAGAACATCAGTTAACTTTTTCTACTTTTTTCATTGTTCTTGATATTTTCTATCTTATTTTTCCTTTTTTTTTCATTTTTTTCCTTATGAAGACCATAAAGTTTTCAGGTCGAGTACTGTATTTTTATGTGTCCTTCCAGACTATATAACATAATGGAGCCTCTGGGGCTTACAGTAGAGTGAACAATAATTGCTTTAATTCACTGTGCAAATAGAAAAGAGCTTCTCAAAATTGCTGTCAGAACAGGATGAAGTCTATTATGCATATTTATTTCTGCTAAGATTTGTAAATATTTTAATACGCCTGGGTTTTATCTGTGCAACATTTTGTTATCAGTTACTATAGTTCAGGTGCAAAATACAGTCCATGTTATGCACGTAGGGCAGTACTAGGCCTTCTTATGAAGAAAGTAAGCAAAGCTGTCGGAAAAAATTGTAATCATGAGTAAGGGTTATTTTGGTGTTTTTTTTTTCTGTACTATACAATACATTATTTTTGCAGTCAGGAAGTTCACAACAGGACTATGACCGAAAGTTAATCTTATTTTAGAGGTAGTACTATTGGAAGATGAGTAAATTACTTTGATTAAGAACATAAATAATTCCTAGTGCCTCTGCTCAGACAAATGTGTTTGATAACATTGGATATCTTTTAGTTTTGTAATTTTCAAAGTGTGTTTATTTTGTTGGGGAACTCTTGCATTAAACTGCTCTTAAAAAAAAGTTCATAACAAATTGCAAAAAACCCATGAAATCTTACATTAAAAAAAAATAAATTTCCATTTTCCTAAAAAAAGAACTGGTCCAAACTCTAGCTAGAATCAGAGAGAATTTTAAAAAATAGCAATTGTATTGTTCTTCAGAATTCAATAGGTGTATAAATAATATTACATCTAAAATTTAGAGCCTTTTTTCTTCTAATACAATTCTAACTCTTTACATTTACTGGTTTGTAAGTTATACAAAAAAATGTACTTCATAGTAATAATTACACTAATTTTAAAATTTACCCATTTTACAAAGAATTTAAAGGATTTTTTCACTGTGCTTTAATATCATGGAGGCATCTAAAAGTCACCTCATTATGACAGGTGCACCATGTTCTTCAACCGGTCTGATTTATTCAGTGTTCATCAAAGAGAAATTTAAGATTACTTTAGGAAGTGGATATATTAAGGTAGTTTTTGAACATTCCAAACTTATCTTCAGAATTTTATAGTAATTACATTTATGTAATTTGAAGAATAAATTTTATTAGTTAAAATAATATTTATGTGTGTTTGAAAATTCTATTACAACTTTTTTTTATAAATACACCAGGTTGGCATGATAGAAAAAAGAAGTTTCAGAAAGAACTGGATACAGAAGAGTGAAATAGCTTTATGGTGGTTTTTTTTCAATTAGAATGAAATGTTTTGACAGGTTAAAATGAAACATTGTATCAAAATGTTGATTTGAAATGAAACGTTTCATTTTGAAAAGTTGATGTGAAGAATAAACTTTGTATCAAACTGGTTTCATAAATTAAAATGCCACTCAAATTCTACTTTAATTCAAATGTCAATTCAAAAAGAAAGAGATAGGTCTGAACTGAGATTTTAAAAGATATACTTTATTCTGTTCCAAATTATTGCTTTCAAAAATCAGAAAGATCATCAAAACGGACAGTCCCAACATACAAGTTGGAAGACAATGAAAACCCACTTTTCAAAGGAAAATCATACAAAAAAACTCAACATTTTGAATCAGAACACTTTATCTCTAGCTTTATTCATTACGCATCTGTCTTAGGTGTGTCTGAATTAGGCTTTCTAGAGCAGAGATACATTTTTACCAGAGTTCATATGATAATAACATTCTAGAGAGCTCTGTTTCACGAATAGTTTCCTTGTTACGGAGATTGTTCTTAGAACATCACAAAAAAATAGGCTCAAACACCTCTAATATCAGGACAAGAAAAAAGAAAAACATGAAAGAAAAAAGGAAAAGAAAGGAAAAAATTTGTACAATAAGCAATTAAAGAAAAATGCTAGAAACTGTTCAGGTGTTGAAAAAAATCTGTATTCTTTAGTAACAAAAAATCACCAGTACACAAAAGAATCATAGTAATAATTAGACTGATCTTAAGTGACTACAAAGCACTCATACAGAGGAAGGAATTTTGGGGCTGCATGTCAGTAACCTTTTTTTAGGTAGAATAATTTGGAAAAATCGAGAAACATCATTGTCTATTCAACATTTCATTGAGCAAAACAACTTGGACGACATTTGTAAATGAACTCTTCATGTTTTGGTGCGACTGTGTCAAGAAGGAAAACGAAGTAACCATAGACTGGATTATATTTGGGAGCTACTCTGTACTGCTGCTGCAGGGTTCTTTCACTTGTTCTACAACTTTGAACATGTAAGAGTTTTTTCCTGTGGAAATGTGCACAGTCAGCCATACTTCTACTTTTTCAAAGAAGTTACACATATCATCAGAAATATTTTTACTTTCCTATATCTCTCTCTGATTGAATATCTTTCTAAATTCCAGAACTATTGTGAATGAAGCTTAAAAAAAAACACATCTAAAACAGAGCAAAACAAAACAAAACAAAACAAAACAAAACAAAAAAATAAAATAGCAGCCCTCTCTGTCATGACATTATAGGTAGTATTTAGTCAATCTTTTCTGTTTTTTAAGTGCTATGGTGAGATTATAATTAGGAAACCTATCTCCAATAGGAAGGGATATGTAGTATAAAGAAGAGGAAAATGTGATGAGTAAAGACTGGTGTGTATGTCTATAGTATACATGGACAATTTTCTAACGTATAGTGCTCTGTTCATATATTTTCCAGTTATATCTAGGCTTACTAGGCACAAATACAGTATTCTTCACCTAAGGGAAATTAGTTTCAGAGATTTTTCACATCACCTTAAGTCTGGGCTGCTTTCGGATAAAATTATGGGAGGATATGCAGGGAAAATGACTTGCCCATCACTAGCTCTGTTACAAAATTAGTCAAGTGTTTGGTGGTGGAGATAAACACCTAAATGAAGGCATGAGACAGACAACTTCACCTCTTTCACTGATAGCAGTTAATGACTATAATACACACATCCTCCCAGGCATGCAATAGAAACAGTGCTAGAAGGAAAAGAAGATTCCTTGATCTTTAGAGATCCACCTGAAAATCAGCACAGAACTTGTAGTTTTTAAATCAATTTTTAAAGCTGTTTTTGTTTTTCCCTACGGCCATTTCTGGACACAATTACCAATATGTAAATCAATAATTTTTTTCTTTATTTTCCCCTCCATTTTCTTGTTTGCTTTTGTTTTTGTTTGAATTTGAAGATAAGGATTTCCTCTCCAAGCATGTCTATATTGTATTTTAACAGGGCAGCTCACCTATGCAGATATACATGAGATGATAGGTTTAAACTACATAATTCAGACAGTAATGATAATACAGCCACAAAGCCATGGAGATGTTTGGCCTAACCACATTTATCTTCACTTGAGGTCCTGGCTGTGTTTTTACAGTCTGCACTGAAACCTTGGCCTATATGTGTTACTTTTTCAAAGTAATTAATAGAGAAGTACTCTGACTATGTCTATGTAATCTTCCACTGAACTTAGCTGGATTGCTGTTGAAGATGAGTGTTTTCAGTGCACTGAATTTGGCCTCTGTTTATTTGCAAGAACCTCCTATTCTCAAATGTGAGAGAAGCAGAGAAGAAATACCACACCATGAAAGAGAGGAATTCATTAATCACCGTATACTGATACCAAGAAGGAAATGTAGCGAAGACAGCCTCTTACACATATTGGAAAGAAAGTACAGAAGCAAGAGAGGCAAAGAGAGAAATAGAACAACTTAGAGCAGTGAAGAGACACAAGCAAGTTTAAAAATATTATTGGAGAGACTACTTTTAAATACTAAAACATTAAAATTGACAGAGGCTGTGAAATAGGTGTATTACTCTATGCATTAAAATTAATTTTTCATCTTCTTATCTAAGCATCTTCCCTATCGGCTTTTGCTGATCATTCTTAATTTTCATATGGTTCATGAAAAAAAGATGCACTTTGACTTCTCAACATTCCTGAGAATGATTAACTTCATTTTTTCTCCTCTCACATGCAAAAGATTTTCAAATCATTCATGAACAAGATGGAAAAAGAGAAAAGAATAAGCATAGTTTTGCTGCTGTAGTCTGGGGTTTTTTTCCATATGATTGTGTATGAAAGTTCTAAGAGCTCTATTCTTCTCTACATTACTTTTTTTTTCTTCTTTGTTTTCTGCTATCTATCTCACTCATATAGATTGCATCATGCTGTCGCCCCAGCAATGTTGAGAACATCAATGATTTTATTCTAACTGAATAATAACAAATGATGAAGCAACTTCATCTGAGCTGGAAGACTTGGCCTTAACCTCTCTATATTTACAGCTCTGGAACACTTGTATTCAGGAGAGTTTAAATCATAGAAGACATGCCAGTCCTCATGTACTGCAGCACTGACATAAACATAGCAAAACTGCTGCTATTAGGAGATAAGTTCTTATTTTGTACCCCCACAAACAAAAGGTTTTAGTATATCTTCATTGTTACTAAAAGCAGCGTAGGCAAATGGCCCTGGATAAGGCAAACAAGTGCTAAATCACAGCAGTTTGTTCTCTTCCAGGAAATTAAATATGTAAAACCTTCAATATTATGGTCCTTATATTCAGATTCTGAGGCTATATCATTTGATACAGCAGGGTTTTGTGCCCTAAGGGCCACTCTAGGCATTGCAGTTCTTCCAATGAGGCTATAATTTTTCACTTTTTAGCATAAAGTTACATGCGGACCTGTGTATTCTCCTGAAATGGTACCATTTCCAGTGCTTTGATCATTGCCTTTGGATTGATGTGGGTGAAAACTCACATGGAAGCAGATAACCAGATCTGGACTCAGGGACATTTGTGCATAATCCTTCTTACATCTGTTAGAGGTCTTGACTTGGCTTTCACAGCATTGCTGAAGAATTGCTGGGAGCTGTGGCAGGGTGAACAGAGATTACAAGAGTTAATTTCAATAGACCAAAGTTTATGCGAATAAAGACTTGGTTTCTTCTCAACGAATCTCAAGTGCATAGCTGAGGTATTTATGCAGGAAAAACAGACATCCTAAGCTCCCTCTGTAATTGATGGCAAGAGGGGGACATCATAACTTTGGAGCCATAGGCCACTGCTTAAAGGGAGATGAATCCAGCATGACAATCCAGTGTACCTTCTCCTTTGTTCTCTAATTACGCCACAAGACTTGCACATACCCCCTTGACCCGCTTTCTTCCTTGAGCCCTTCTCCCCATGTCAAAATGTAGCTGTGCCCCAGACTGTTGCAGGAAGTGACTCAGATGAGTCTTTGAGCATTTTGCCATTTTTTTCCTCCTTGGCCAGCAGTTAACAGGGAAAATCTTTTCCTGTGGGTGTTTCAGTTCACCTGGTGAACACCTAATTGGTGTCGGTAGATGGAGTCATTTATACAATTACAGGATCGCAGGATTTCTTGGAGGGGTGGGACTCTGGTCAATCTTTAAATGTGTCTAAAACATGTCTGGGCACATTTTATTGCCATTATTGACTGTTCAAACTTAGATTGCTTGCATATCCTTCTTCACCTGGCAGCAGAAAAAGTTGAGATCTCTCTAAAAAAGGACACCATAGTATATTCAATCCGTGCTGAAGAATTCATGCTACCTGACTCTACCTTTGAAAACCACAGCTAACACATGGAAAAGGGCTATCATTACAGCTCAGGGCAAAGTGGTACATATATTGTGAAAAATATTGAAATATTGCAACATCTTTGAAATTATATTGCACGAGATCTCTAAATCTGCTGTCATAAGACCAAACAACTCACTAAAGAGCAAATCTAATTTTTTAACCTAACCGGTAATAGATTCCTGCTATTCTATATTACCTATACATGTATGAAGAGGTGGAATGATTTCATTCTGCTTCTACAATATGATTCTGAGTCTGTGGCTCAAGTGAAGTACTTCTACACATCTAGAAATTCTTGATTTGTCCAGCTAAGTTACCAAGATAGATTCCTTATGATCACTTTATAACAAATGAAAAATTGTCAATTTAGAGAGAAAAGAGGTCCAGAAAAGATCGAGATTAAAGTCTGGCTGTAGACTGGTCTCCAAACAAATATGTCTGTCACAAGTGACCACAGAATAAACTAGGGAGATTAGCCTTATTTGTAGATAAAGGATAAAAGAACTCAAGAGTGATGGAAAATGCAGGTTTTCCTTCCTTACTCTAGTACTCTGAGCTCTGTGAATTCAATAACCTGCCTCACTCAAGCTTCTGTTTATATTTTGTCTTCTTTTTCTTTCAGTGGCTTTTAAGATACACATTTTGACTCAATTCTGTTTTACATCTGTCCATACAAAGTTAGATCTTTTTCCTAATGCTGAAAAGACTGCTGGATCCCCTTGAACTGAAAGATACTGTAGAAATTTGTAAGTTATTAAGATGATCTCCATTTGATCAGAAATAAATCCTGATATTACAGCATGAAATATGGAAGGGATAGAAGCTTCAGTGAGCACATTATCTAAAACAAACCGATACCAGCTACATGCCTCCAACTATAGATATTTGATGGGTAAAGTCTTTTTTTCCCCAGAGTCTTCCAGTGCTACACTGATTATATCACTTCCAATATCTCTTCTTTGGTTACAGGTGACTCAAGAGATTTCTCTCTCTAAGTTACCTAACTTTGTCAATTCCAATTTGTCTAGATACTCTTCTACCTTTTTTCCTCAACAACAAAGGTTTGTGATCAATAGTAAACCTCTTAAAATCCCTAGAAGATAGTGCTAACCTTTCTTTCTTGCGTTACCTTTTTGGCCCTCGGATCTACAGAAGAGTACTATCAAAGAGTTTGACTGGTTGCCTGCTACCATCTATAGCCACAGTTTTCTTGGCATTCCTCTTTCCCTCCTAACAGTAGCATTTTAAAACTTGGAGAATACCTTTATTTTTCTTTCCCTCAGAAATTCATACCTGAACCCTGCCTGCTGCACCTATTTGGTTATAATCTCTTTTTGTTCCTTTTACCCTGAAATATTAAAAAAACTTAAAGATAATTAACAGATAAATTATCTCTTTGAATTCTATCTGAGTCTGGAATTACTATGGCTAGCAAAGATTTTCATTAGGCACATTTGTGTTCAATGCTCCCCAGTGCATTCAGTCATTGAAAAAGTTCCAATTTTGAATCAGTTCAGTAATAAGAATAAGCCAGGAAAATCAAAAAAAGATGAAATCTCTGTAGTATACACTAGCTTTCATGCACACAAATTCAATTGAGCAGTTCAGACAGTGTTCTGCAAAATTTGGTGCTCCAGAAGATATATGCCAGTTAAATGAAGTTTACACTTCTAAAAAATATGACCTTTTGTTGTTACTTTGGCATTAGTGAATGGTTTACTTTAGACAACTATACCAGCATGCTATAAAATCCCCTTTGTACATTATGGCTCCAGACAGAGCTAAAAATCTAAGTTTGGAGTAGAGCCAAAAAAATATTTCAGACTGGTTTTCCCCTTGCAGGAAAAAAAAAAAAAGTTGTTAGAGATCAAGATGTCACAAATCTATTGAGATTTTACCAAAATTTTGTGAATTTATCTTCTCAAAAGTGAACGAAATCAAAAGAGAATAAGAAACTTGTTTTAAAGTGAGGGGAAATAGAACAATTATTACCCCCTTTGTTTGCATTCCACAGACATGGAATTTTCATATCACACCTAGTTCCTATGCACATACACTTTATGCTCCCACTCCTATTATAATTTCATATAAGGTAAATACTTAAGACTACAAAACTTGTTGTGTTTTATTGTTATTGCATATCTATAATTGTGAAGCTAGGGGAGCAGTGGGAAAGGGAAAGGGCTACCACCTGTTGTGGTTTGGAGATCCAGTTGCTGGATTTCCTATGGGACATATACGGTACTCAACTACATATGAGGCAACAAAGGAAATGCAAGTGAGAAGGAGCTACTGTCCAGCACTGGTTGTTCGATCATTTAGTCTTCACACATTTAAAATGGAAAGTGTAACCCATTTTCTTTCTGCCAGGCTTAACCACTGATCAATACCGACAGCTTCTTATAAACAATGTAGTAGTTGAAGAAATACAATATTCCTTCTCCCAGGGCAGTTACATCTTAGAAAGAAAGAAGAAAAAAGAGTGAAGGTATGTGTGTGTGCATGAGTTTGTGTAAGACAGAGAGACAAAATTGCTGTGTTCCACTCGTCCAAGGATTCAGGATACATTAATTTTCCACCGAGAAAACGGGGCTAATAGACCTCTTTATTCTTTCTCCAGTCAATCAGTTCAATAAGATGAGGTCTTCTCCCACCTCTCTTCCTGTGACAGATGGGTCTGACCACATCAGATACTGGCTTCCCTCCAGTCAGAAATGATGGTCCTCTCAATCTCTAGAGAAGTTCTTAGCACCTTAGCTTGATTTTTATTGCTTTATTACTGTCTCTGGGAATTGAGCCTGAGAAGTGGCAAGCACAGAGATCTTCATCAGCAAGACATAGATAGGGTAAAAGCCGTAAGTGACAACATGCATGTACGCATATGAACTTGTTTGTCATGATTTCCAAATATGTTTTCTTTCCTTGCAAACTGAGACCTTCTGAATCTGTCCTTTAATGAAAAATCTTTGGAAAAGGAGAAAGACAAGGTTTCTGTGTAAGAAGGAGCACCCAGTAAGTTCAGCCCCTGAGTTTCTTAGGCTAGATCTGTATTAGTAAACCCCACAAAATGGGAGTACCACCTCTTGATTGCCCATTCAGGTCAGCTGTCACCAGGCTCCCTGGTATTTGGCCCATGAGACCTAGTGTTTTTCCAGACAGTGCTCAGGAGTGTGTCAGGGAGACCATGACAGTAACTGGTACTAATAGCTTAAATGAAACATAGAAGTCTGAACCTGTTTGTCACAATTGGCTTTTCGTCATATGGCTATCTTGGAGATGCATTTTTCTCAATGTTTTTTCCTGACTTCAGATCAGACAAACTTTTAGCAACAGTTCCCAAGTGACATTTGTGAGGACTCCCAGCATTGTTAAGCTAAAACTACCTATTTCAGCCTGTGGTTATACAGAAAGTATAAGAAGTTCGATGCCTTCATGAGCTCTGTAGCCATTTTGAGCATATCTACATGTCTGGGAATTTTGGACAAAAGGTGAAAACTGGCATTTTACTGAGCAAACATTCATGAACAGAAGAAGGACAGACAGAAAAAAAACATCACTCTGGGACAGTGCTGAGGAAAACAACTTATTAATGACTTAAAGTTTTCATAGCTTTTAGAAAGACACTCGCTATGGTAAAAGTTGTTGTTTAAGAAGTTATTCACTGAACTCACAAAGTATGCTAGTGTTGATGCCCCTTTGCTGCTGCTGTTTCTACTGAGATGACTCTTTGATCATTTTGCACAAATGTAATCACGCATCTTACAGAAAAATAAAGAAATAAGAATCCATTATCAAGTTTTGTATTGATTCTCATTCTGTTAACTATAATATTAACTAAGGTTAAAATTACAAACCAAATGAGTACAATTTTTTGCTCTAGGAGTTCAAAGGGGACGATAGGAATCTGATATCTAGAGATGACTATTTCTTTCCACCAGCTATAGTAAAAGTCAGAGGGCAAGTGTGTTGATAATTTAGGTAGTTCAGTCAGCTTCCAAAAGTCAGATGGAAGGAATTGTTAGTCAGATGTGACTGGAGTCTGCTGGGAAAAGAATATCCAATAGCTTTCAGAGCCAAGGAAGTTGGGTTTCTTCACTCCAAGTCACTTTTTCTGCTCCCCAGTGGGAAAAGAAACAGCTTTTGCATTGCACCAAAGAGACAGAGCCTACTTTTTTTTTTTTTTTTTTTTTTTTTTTTT
>Ga0065711_1011393_pt1 | contig 20660 bp, 13 predicted proteins | sample Hoacrofraction12_FD_59098 | JGI IMG/M metagenome (GOLD analysis project Ga0065711, IMG submission 59098) | Hoatzin crop microbial communities from Cojedes, Venezuela - Epithelial fraction 12 v2 (version 2) | ecosystem: Host-associated > Birds > Digestive system > Esophagus > Crop | place...
CCGTCGGCGGCCTGGCACCGGCGGCAGCGCCCGAGCCCCCCGACGCCTGCCTGCTGGAGGCGGCCAAGGCCACCCCGCGCCGGAGCAGCATCATCAAGGTAAGGGCGGGAAGCTGCCGCCGGGCTCTCCGGGGCGGCTGCCCTGCCTGCGCCCGGCCAGAGGGGTCCTGTCCCGGGGGAGCGGGGCCCCGAGCCGGCCGCCGCCGAGGGGTGCCGGGGTCCCGCCCGCCCCGAGTCTTCCCGCGGAGTTGAGAAGTTGCGTGGCGGCTCGTATCTGCGCTTCTCTAATGTTTACGAAGGGCCCGGAGGCAGGAGGAGTAGCTGCTGCGGCGGTGGTTTGCGTGGAGTAGCACGATACGCGGTGTCGCGAACGAACAGGCGGCGTGTGTGGAGGCTGCGCGGGGCAGCGCCGCGGGTGCGGCACCCTCCGCGTGAAACGAACAGGGTGCGTGTGCTCCGAAACACCCCCGCCTCCGTCACGGTCTGGTGAGGAACGCCGCCTGGTGAGGGTGTTCACTGGAGGGTTTACTCCAGCTCAGTTTTTAAGAATAAACCGTGCAGTTTCGAATGAGGTGCTGTCTCTTTGCGAGTAGTAGGCTAATCGCTAGTTTCTGGGGAGACGATGAATGCAGTCTCCCAGGCAAACCTGGTTTAGCGTGTGGTCACGCGTGGTCCTCTGGTGGGGATTTGCGCTTGGAAGGCATCAGGAGGACGGTGGAAAATGAGACTTCACTTCTGCCAATGGGTGAAGGGGCTGAGCTCTAGCTGAAGGCAGAAAGCAAAGAACGCTCTTAGAGCTTGGTATATCTATCCAGAGGAGGAAGGGACAAAGAAAATATTTGCTTTTTGCATTTTAAAGCTTTAACGAATATTTGCTTTTTGCATTGTAAGCTTTAACGTTCTGAGTATACCAAGTTACTTAAGTGCAGAAGAGCCCCGAGGACCCTGTGAAAGCTCCACCTTGAAATGTTAACCTGTTAAGTCCAACAAAACATTGAAGTGTGGCTTTAGTCTTCTAAAGGCATCTGCTGAATGTGATGGGAATGCTGCCCATCTGAAGTTACTCAAATGCTTTACTAAATCAGGACCAAAGTTCTGTAAATCTTCTGGTGTGGAAATGGTATTTTCTCTCGGAATTGTGTGAAGGTTTCAAAAATTGGAAATACACCATCTTGGATTTAAACTGAAGAACATAGGATTGTTTTTACAGACTATGCCAGTTCTAGGTGGTAGAGAAGTTGTAATGACTGGGTAGCATTTTCACTGCAGGTTGATGTTTAGCAATACTGCTGAGAGTGATAATGATCTGCCTTCCAGCTGGAGGAAATCTCTTGACATACATCCTGGGATGGTGTTTATCAGCAGAGAGATTTCTGGTAGAGATAAGAAAGTATCGATGTTGTTACATAAGGCCTCATCTGGCATACTGGGTAAACTCTTGTTTCCTGTGCTCAGGAATGGTGCATTCGAACTGGGGCAGGTGCGAGGAAGGGTAACTGGGATGGGCTGATAAGGTCAATGGATTGAATACTGTAGGAGGGGAAATTTGATTTCTAGGACAGCATTGCTTTTAGAACAAAGGATGCCTATGCAGTCTGGAAACTAGAAAACTATTCCAGTCACTGTAATGGCCTGGAGTGTTCTTATAGAAATGGAATGAAAAATACCATAATTCATCTTAAATTCACCTGTGAAGTTGATTAATTAAATTAGATAGCAGATAACTGAACTTGAATATTTGCAGGCTGTGCATCTCTAAGCTATGAGGTTGGGACACCATACAGAGTGTTACATTTATTTTCCTACAACTCTTTCTCAGTGGTGTGTAATATAAAAGTGTTTGTTATCACAGTTTTCCTTTGGCGTCATACTAGTGAATGGGAAATACTTGTAATTTGGGGTAGGAATTAAATAATTTGTATCTTTCAGGAATTTCTGATGTCTTAGGAAATGTTCATCAGGTGTTGAAGGCAAATTTTAGATGGAATTAAGATAAATCCCCCCAATTTATTTTACCTCTTCTGTTTTTTCAGGACTTTAAAGTCCTGAACCTGTTTAAGCATTGTACATTTTACAGGGGAATGAATTTTATGATGTTCTGTTATATTTCTTTTACTCTAAAATGTCTGTGTGTTCATATAAATCCATAGTCAGAATGGTATTCCATTGTTTTCTTTAAGCTGAACTTATCAGCTGAAAAAAGGGGGTTTGAGAAAGCAAAGGACAACCAAGCGCTTACTCTGCAGGAGTTGAACACTCTTGCCCTGTTTTCCCATTTCTCTCCCAATTATTTAAAGGTGTACTTTAGGTGAGTGGTCTTGTTGAATTGAGCAAGAAGTTAAAATTCTGTAGATGTAGATGATCAGAGTATACTTTTCACAGCCTTTCTTTCCCAGCTGTCTTTTAGAGCTCTGCAAGTTTCGAGGTTAGCGTCTGAGAGCCCAATTCCAGTGGAAGCCGGGCTTGTTTACATTGGAACGTTTTGTCATCCACAGTATAACTGTGAAGTGTAAAGGACTGAACAGGGACTTGCTTTAAAAACCTTTCCAGCAGCCAGTTACATTTGGCCTATACTGCAAACAAAATATGAACCCTTTAGGTAATCTTCAGTGCATTCATGTGCTCTGTATTTGGCTTCAGAAACAAGAGCACTCATTTATATAAGAAGAATGAAACTTAGTGGATGTATGTTTATTCCTGTTTTGCTAATGTTCACAGCTTTGTAGATTGAGATAGATTTGAAACAGCATTAAAATGAGAAATAGTTGCAGCCACTCTTGTGCCCTAGAAAACTTCCATAATACATGTGCATTAGTTGTTGTTGCTTTTGGGTTCTTTGTTTTGTTTTTTTTTAATGTAAGGAAGGGGTAAATGGTCTTACTGCAGAACTGGAGCAAGAAAGCGTTTTTGCCACGAAGTCTGAAGTCAGCAGGGTGTAGTGGTTGGGAGACAAAATTAGAGAAAGGGAAGAGAACGTGGAACTTGACCATTTTTTTGAAGCAGGCTGAAGATGGATCCTGCTTTGGCTAAATTATTTGCCAGGTGTTTCAATTTTTTTTCTTGTGAATGATCCAGGGCCAATTGTTTGCAAATGAACTGTTAATTGCAACCACTTTTAGGTCAGGAGAATGGAAGACAGTGCTGGAAGGACTGGAATTCTTCTTTCTTTACATGTAATGCTTTGCAAGCCTTCCCATGTGGGGCTTTAAACAGAGTTGACTGGTGGTGTTTACCTTCTGGCTCGTTCCTTGTGGCATTGCCATGTACAAGAATTTTAATAAATGGGTAGGAAGGCTGTGTAATTTGTTACGTAAAGCCTACTGAAATATTTTGTAACTTTTTACCAAAATACTTCCCTATCAGTTCTTATCAGGCCTCTCTGCTTTATTTGCATGCAATACCAACTTTCGGGGCCGTGGGGTTGTTTTTTTCTTCGTGGATCTTTGTGTCAAGATAGTGCAGCAGGTAACGCAGCTCTGTGTGATGCCCCTCACAGCAGACTACGCCCATGAAGTGAACCTGAAGCAGGGACTGCAGACTCAGACTCTTAACTTCAGTCACAGCAGAGCCATGAGACTGAAGATCTTCCAAAGACTATTTGCTTCTGTTTCATGCACAGTTGGGTTTTTTTTTGCTTTAAAAGCCCGTTGAGTTGCCCTTGCCTGTCATATGCTAGTAGCACAGGAACCGAAAGGATTAGGGTTTTGCAATTGAATCCATCAGTGGAAGTGTATCAAGATAGCCGGCTGTCTTGTTTCAAGAAGTTGTATTTACCCTAGTGACATTTTTAGCTTTAAAAAACGCAAACCTACAGTAAAAAAAGAATGAGGCTTAGTTTCTTTCAGCTTGCGTTCTGAAGTGTGACAGAATTTGTGTTTTAAATGCATGATACATCTGTTTATGCAACATGACTTTTTTTTCAGAAGACAGTAGAGTTTTTCAAGACTGTGATGATTCTCTGGTGACTCTTACTTAGCTTTTTGCTGTGTAAGTTTACTTTTACTTGCTGCTTAATAATCTAGACCTGTGACTTGAGTAAGATTCACTAAAACTGATTGATTAGTTGATACCCTAATGGTGGTTTTACCACAGCTGCATTCTTTGGCATATTCCTCAGTAACCTGAAAAAAGGTGAAAATACTTGGGTAGAGAATATGTTAAAGAACACAGTGGAGCCTAAAGAGGTATAGAGAGGGGCAAGAACGACATGCCTAGCCATGGAAAGACTGCCACAAAATGAGAAATTCATCAGACTGGCCTGGAAAAAGGTAACCGGCGGGTGATATTTTAATATATGCAAATTCCCAAACATTGTGGAGAGAGAAGCAGGGAACTGATAATCATTCTCGTTCGCAGAATGTTAAGTAGGGGAAACCCAGTGATAGTTACATAGCAGCAGGTTTAAAATAAAAGTATTTTCTGACGCAGCATGTGATTAAACCATGCACTTAACAGGCACAGAAAGCTGTGCAGTCAGAAATGTAAATGGGTTCAAGCAGGTTCAAAATGACAGATTGATGGAGGGGAGCTGCACAGTGCGCCAGGAGCATCTGGCTCAGAAAGCCCCTGAACTACAAGCGGTTGAACACTGGGAAGCTACAGCANAGGANTGATCGCTTTGTGCTTTGCTGCTTCTTACGGGTCTCCCTGTGCATGTACTCCTGTAGCTGGGATAGCAGCCTGGATTGACCTTTCTCTAACCCGCTATTGGTACTACCTATTTGTTATGAAAAACCTAAATACCCTGTTAAGAGACACAGAAGACTGTTTTCCATTATTGCTAGTGTAAAATTTTTTTCACGAATGAAAAGAATCTTCTCTGTTAATTAGTTATTTAGAATTAATTCTATATTTTTTTGCCAGCTTTACAGAAGCGAAGCATTTTTGAGATATGTTTTGGATTGCTGTGGCATACTGTTTGTAGTCTTTATAATATTTTCATAACACTCTGCCTGTATCCCATACACCACTGTTTTTTCATAAGCATCTACTGAAGACTGTTTGAACAGAACCTGTACTGGCTGTAAACCTACTTTTGTCAAATTAATTATATCCAGTAGTTAGTATCACTGAAGATGGATGGTTTTTCTATGGAACTGTTGCATTTATCACCGAGACTCTTTCTAATGGAGGGCAGTAGGTGTTTCGGACTGAGGTTTAACCCCCACCTCTTCCCTGAAAAGAAAGTAGCATTTGGCAGGTCCAGTATGGCTGTGCCTAAGGTGATGACATTGTAGTGAGAAGGATCTAAGTCTTCTTTCCATTCAAATTCTTGGAATTGTTTGTGTTTAATTTGGACTTACTGTTTCTGATGGTTGGATTTGCCACGAAATACAGTAATACTGATTTCTAACCATCTCTGCAGTCAAATAAAAAAAATATTAAACTTCTGCTCAAGGAGAGCTTGGGGCCTGGTTAAAAGTCTCTTGAAATCAATGGGAGCATTTACACCAACCTGTGTAAACTGTAGTTAGTACTTTCAAAAAAACCCAAACAACTCAACAACCTACATCCAAGGCAAACTGCTTCTATGAAAGTTTATAGCAAATTTGCCTGTTATGCTGCCTGCTGACTCTGGAGTAGTTTTCTTGTCAGTTGGTTCCGTGTAGCACCTAATGTAACGCATGAATAGCTGTCTCATTAAACGTGTGGGTAGAGGTGGATAATAGCATTGTGTTTGTGGTATTTTTCCATACAGAGTTGCAATAGTCAAGGTTATTTGAATGTCTTCCACTGAAATTCCCTAAAGGTGACCTTTTTCAAACTGGTGGGACAATATTCTTGCTGTAGGATACCAGCAAGTCCATCGATCTGCAAACACAAGCTCTGGAGGGTCTTTTCAGGAAGTCGTTTGAAGGTTTGCTAGGTAAACAGGAGCTGTTATGGTCAGGAATAAGAGAAGTTGTTGATGATACTGGTTGATTTGTTTTTACAGTATGTTGTGTGCAGAAAGACTGTTTTGCAGAAGTATATAAATAACAAATAAAAATAATGCTTTGTTGCAGTAATGGTGCTGGTGGGTAGAGCAGCGGTGGAGGAATCCTTTCTACTGTCTTCCAAATATGTTATGTGGCTGTTAATAAAACTAAGGTTTCATATCTGTACAGAGATGCAGATCCTGTTTCTTATGATAATATTTTATTCGTTTTGTAGTTCCACTGAGATCAACTCCATGTGTAACAAAAATGTTTATTTGAGTAAACGGTATTTTTTTTCTGTCCTTCCCCACGGTATATGTGAAAATTAAGGCAGTTGCTGTAGAACCAATAATGCATCCTCTGTGGTGAAACATTAGATTTACGAGCATGGTCTGCTAAATCAGCCTATTTTTTTTCTTTCCAGGATTCACCTGGTAGGTGTAATTTTTTGGTAATACCTTAGTGATTTTTTCTAAGAAATGGGGAATGATGATTAATATAACTTTTTATTACACATGTATTCTAGCTTATTTCTTCTCTTAGTCAATGTGACGTGGGGGTTTTGACGTGCGTGACAGCTTAGGAGCTACTCAGACTCGATTAAGAAGTTAAGTTCCACAAAAGACTAAATGTGTGTACCGAATACTAAGAAGTTCTGAGGACTGATATCTTTGTATGTATTGGTGTAGGAGTGTATTTACAGTCAAAGCCGTGTTCTTAAATCTTCCTGTATCAGAAACATTTTTGGTTTTGAAGTCTACTTATGTGGAGTACGGCCTTCTGGGGGAATCTTTTTATGTTAGCAATTTGCAGTTTAGTGATTATTAGGCCCCATCCTGAAACGTGTTTAAATTACTGAGATTATTGTAATGACTTCATTTAGTTGTGGTTCACTGTTAACACATGTATTAAGTTGAAAGTCTCCAGTCATTAAGACTGTGTACAGGCCCCAATTTAAAGAGTTAACTGAACTCAAACGGAGATAAAATATTCCTGTTCCAGATCCACTTACATCAACATAATTAGTCTTGGGATTATTTTGGACAGCATGTGTCAGGTAGTGTTATTGTGACATGCCTATTTAGAGGTGCATCGAAGTCTGAAAGGTAGCTGGCACCAAAGCATTACTGCTTTGCTACTGTACTGAGAGGTTTTTAAAAAATGTTCTAGCTGTAAATGTATACCATGAAGGTTTGAGCCTCCTCCCGAGCTGGGTGCTCAGGGGAGTACTAACGCTCACACCAACACTCACACCACGCCTTGGATAATCCCAGCAAAACCAGCTACAGAAAATGTTCGTTGTATTCATACTAATTATTCCCCCAAGGATCTCCATCCTGCTAGATCTCATCCCTCCTGGTTGACCTGTGTTGTGCTGCTCTGGAACTTCTTCGAGGGGCAAACGGAGCACGTCTTTGCTGCCCAGTACCTTGTTCAGAGATTCACACAAAGTGGGAATTGGTTTGAGTACTGCGAAGTTGTCATGTGTTGATTTGCATGGTTGTAAATGACTACAGAAGAAGCAGTGTGGTGGATAAACACGACTCCAAAATTGTCCTTCACTGGAAGTTTTTTTTTAGTAACTTGGATGCAACTTCTGCATAGGCAATAAATATGTCTGATATTCAGTATGAAGCTGGCTACTTAACTACAGACATTTCAAAGAAGTGTAGAATCAGATAAAGTATAGTGCTCATGGTTTATTATTTTATGGACCCAAAGTCTGTCAGGCTATGTTGGGCAGCGATCCTCCCAGCATAATTTGGATCTAGTTACCTGTGTTGTATTACAGGTAGGCATAGCATGTTTTTAATTCATTAGACAGTTTTGATGGATTGCTGATCTGTTTTGATTGGAAGCTACAGAAGATTTTTTATCTCATTTGGCTCTTACAGATAGTTTGGGGGGAAAACACAACAAAAAGAGAGTTGCTTAAATAAAATGCAGGATGCATTTCTAGTTTGAGAGGCCTGCTGCTTATGCAAATGTGGCTGTATGCATCTTGCTTTTGTGTATGCTGGTGTACCTTTCTCTGTGTTCTGTGTTGATGCATCTCCTAGAAGGTGTATCTATCTGCTTAAAAAAACCGAACAAACCAAAAAACAGCCAAACAAACCAAAAGTTCTGCCAGGTGTATTGATGAAAAAGACCCTGTGAATTTAAGAAATTCCGTACCATTGTATCCTGCTGCAAAGCCAACACATTTTGGGGAGTATGTGTGCTGTAGTGACCAGGTGAGAATATTGGCCACACCATCTTTGCAAGAAGAATGTAGGAAGTACATAGCAATAGGAAGTAAGCTCCTCGATCAGGAATTGGATGCTAGTGCTCAAGTAACCGGGACAGCCACGGAGCAGAGCAGCGTGAGAGCATGTCTAGAAGCTCCGGTGAAGTTCAGAAAAGTGGTTTCTGCGTAATCCAAACCCTGCTGGGAGGGGAGGCTGTCATGGGTAGCAGGCAAGGCTGAAACAAAACCGGGGAGCCTGTCTGGGAGCTCGGGCAGCGGAGTCTGGAGCTAGCCAAGAGCGCACAAGCAGAGTAGAGACAAGGTGCAGGGCAGCAGCCAGGACTCCAGAGCCTGGAGCACAGCTGTGGGGATGTTGTTTGGAAACCCAGCGCTGAGTTCTCCCCTGGGGAAAGTTGTGCAGGGCAGACGAAAAATACTAGTTCATTGCCTGGGCTGAATTGCTCTGGTGTGGTGGTCTCTTGGGCACGTACGTGTGTAGGTATTAAGAGGAGTGGTGGCTGAATGATGCAGAGTTTTGGGGTGGAGTGGGGGGCTCTGCCCGAGGGCGCAAGTTCGCTACTGGGAGCCCAGAGGGTATTTTTGTGCCACAAGCAGCTCTGGTGGAGGGAATGGGAGGAGGATGAGCGATGGCTGCCTCGGTCCTGCTCTTGCTGGCTCAATGGTTGAATCTGATTCCTTGCATCCCTCTCTCCCCGCATGAAGCTCACCACCCATTCTGGGGCAGCTCCAAAGCCATTTGGGCATCTCCTGTGAAGCTTTCCACACCCCCACTGCTTATAGACAAGGTTTAGCATTGTAAGTTAGTATCACAGTGGTGTGTTAATTCTGGTTTTGTTGTCGGGATATTTTTTTGAGAGATTTTCTTGGTGGATTCTGTCAGTTTTAGCCTACTGTTGCTATTTACATAGAAGAATAAAAAGCGTCATGTTTTGCTTCACATTAGATTTTCTCTTAAGACACTTGCAAAATGCAGTGTAGGCAACTCTCATTGTAAATGTAGATGAGTTCTGGGTTCTTGCATTACATGTTTTTATAAACTGTGCTTTTGTTTGGAAGAGCCATGCGATTTCACTTTCTTTGTTCTTTTGATTTAATTTTATAACAATTTACATAAATACCTGATTAGAAGTTGCATTTTGCTCAGCTAAAGTGACTGCTGATCTCTTCAAGCCAGAGCTATCAGGAGAGAGCACTATGAGTGAATTACTGTAAGATCTCTTTTCTTTTTCCAAATAAGATTATGTAGGAGCTTATTAGATTCATTTAACAAATGTAATACTTTATTAAAGGAATCCTCTTCCATTGGAGTATGACACACCTCCAGGCTACCTGGTATAAATACTGTAATAAAAAATTCTGTGAGCACTGAGTAAAAAAATAGATGTTGGAATTCATTAAGCGTATGAAAAAAGACTTTCTGCAAACATTTGGTGTTCTGTGGTAGATGGAGCCGAGTCCTGGAGACTGCCTGGAAGCCGCGCAGCCTTCAGTGGGTTTGCTGTGCCTGAGGTCTGCCAGGGCTGGCCTCCCTCTGCGGGCAGCACCCGAGTCTGGGCTCTGGGGTGAAGACAGATTTGTTCTGGGAAATACGTGTGGATGCGTTCTGAAGGAAGTTCTGTCTTCTGGTGTTATGTAAAATTGGTTGTACTTGCGTATGATTTGAAAATGCAAGTCATAGCATACAGAGCTTGTGAATTTCTTTCTTGGAGTGTTACGATTCGCAGTGGCAGTTGCTCCCTAAAGCAATGCAGATTTAGAGTATAAACATAGTTTCTGCAGTCTCTGAAATCAGTGGCAATTTTCCCATTGCCATCATTGGAGGAGGGATTGGGTCAAACACAAATACCCAGTCACTAAACCCTGTTATTTTACTTTGAAATTTTCTTTTTCAGGCTCCTAAAGACTTAAAATGTTGTTGACTTTGTTATGCTGATCCTGCTTTGAGCTAGGTGAGGTTTGTTTGGCAAAACTGGATTGCTTTAAACCTGAACAACATTACTGCTGAAGAACGAATTTTAGGGGATTGTTTCCAAAGAACAGTTGCTCTTATTAGAAACACAAAAAAGAGTAAGTTGCTGTTAGAGCTGAGAAAAAAATAGAGATGACTCAATAAACAAATGCACTTGCTGTGAGTTATTTGCTTGGCAGTGCTGCTGCAGGGTCTGTGTGCTGAATGCATATTAACAATTCTGTTCATATTCAGTACTTTTTTCCGCTACATCTCTGTGCATGAGAGGGAGGCACCTTCATACAGACTGGTGAGGTACACAAGTCTGATGGACAGGAATAATGCTTAGAAGTAATTAGTTTTAAGGGATTGATCCACATCTCACTGAGACCAAATCAGAGCCCATTCATCGACTTCAGAACATTCTCCCAGTACCCTTGGTCGCCAAGGAGGAGCGTTCCCTGCAGCAATACCTGCCGACTTCGGAGAGTTGCTTTTTTTTTTCCAACCATTTTTTAACCATAGATTCATGCTGTGAAGTAAAAACCCTGAAGCTTAAGAGTACACTCGGATCCTATAGCAGTACCTTGCCTTCCAAATAGGAGAGGACCATACATTTTGTCTTGGCTTTCTTAAGAAAATTGGTATATATCTGGTGTCTGGCTTCCACATATCCCTTCGCTGCAAAGAGGGAACTGCATATTTCCTTCAGACCAGCTTTTAACTTCTCCACAGATTCTCAGCTCTCAGCTTGAATAAACTGAGCTATATCCTACTGCAAGTGCACTTGGCATCGTTTTTAGAAATTTGAGGATTTGAAAGGAACAGTGTGGGCACAGTGTTCCATTCACTGGGAGAGGAGAGGAAAGAATGGCTTTCTAGCGTAAAAAGGTTGCAGCGTTTTCTGCCTTGTTTAAACAATTGTGAGGCAAAAGACATGACCCTGCTGAGATGCGCCATTTATGTGGTTTGGATGTGGTATAACCCAGAACTTTAAATTTCATTTCAAATGCCATTTACTTTGTTTACCGATCTGTACACCTACGCAGGGATTGCAGAATGTCTCTAGCTTGTGTTGTGGCATATTGCAGCCAGGAGCACATATTGCACAGTTCTCCAAATATCACTCGAGGAAAACACTGAAGTGTTTACATGTCTGGATATCTGTATGTTCAAAAGAACATAGTTCCACTTGCTCAGTTCATTATCTTCCCATCCATCTACCTATGTATGTATCGCATATATTTTGCATGCTAATAGAAATTCATAAAACATATTAAATTGACTTTTCAGGCTAAATTTTGCACTATTACACAATTTTAGCAGTGGGAAGTGGTAATGTGATTTCCTTTAGTGAACCCAAGAGCTAAAATTAGTAATTATTGCAAAATACAATTTTTTTTTTAAAAGGAAAAAAGACTGTTTTAATTCAGCGTTGCAGCAGAGGTAGATAGGTGTATTAGAAGGCAAAGTATGGTTTTCACTGCCAGATAACTTACCTGTATTGCAAGTACTTTTTTTAGTTAACTCCTACTCTTTTTGGCCTACTGTAAATACAAGTTACAATGGTTTATTTAAAAAGATTTTTGTGAAAGTGAATTATCTAGGAGTTAGCTAAAACTAAAGCTGGTACTAGGTTGTCCTCATAGCGATTTAAGTTAGTTGTTAAATAAAATAAGATTCTGTGTGGACAAAAGCCAAGGGCCCTTTTCTTGGAAGATGGAGATGAAAAAAATGTGTCAGAATGACCAGAGAGTGCACAAGAGCAAACGTCGCATCCAGAGGGCTGTGAGCTGGCTGGGAAACTGGTGTGCTTGCCTTCAGCCTGAGCTGGTGGTTGCACTGCTCTCTGCAGAAGGAGAGGTGCAGACTCTCTGGTGCTGCTGTGGCTAATGGCCCTCCAGAGCTCCCTCATGCCAACAGAACTGCTCGCTCAGAGGTGTTGCAGGCCTGTGGCTCTGTTTATTCTTACTTCAGCTTGTTGCATTGAAGTAGGATTTGATCCATACCGGGTTTAGGTAGAAAAGACTATTCGGGAGCCTTTGGCAAAACTCTTGGTATCAAAAGTGAACGTTATCTTTGAGTGCTGAATATTGGCAGCTGTAAATGAATGCCATCTTTCAGGATGGGACCAGTGAATGCCCCCTGTGGAAAAATGCCAGTTACTTGCAGTTTGGACAGTGGAAATTGTTCTTTCATCTTCCTGACTGTATAGAAAATGTCAGCTATACTGGTGAATTAACAAAACAGTGCATGGATCTGGTGGGTTTTTATTGTTTGCTTGCTTAAGTGACTGGTTGTCATGCCTATGTGTATTTTTAGTGGCTGTTTGTAGTGCATTTTCTCTTCAGGACCTTTGGACGTTTCTAGTCACAGGTTGATAACTAAATCTATGGGCAGTGTTTGGGTAGAACTCTGCATTACAGCTTTGGGTTTGTTATGCTCCAATAAAGTAACTAATGCATGAATGCAAATAAGGAGGTAAATGATATCGAAGAGAATAATGTTGTAGAAAAGACGTAAACATGCCGCGTGTTTGTATTACTTGGTATCATCAGATGCTTCTCAGTTAGGGGTCTTGACTACTCAGCTGTACACCAGATTTTGGGCTGTTACAAATCTTGATTTCTTCCCTTCATCATATTTTTTTGAAATACTGTGGGCTTTGTTTCTTTTGTATGTGGGATTTTTTTAGTGTTTTGCCACTGCATGTATAATGCATGTTCTGGTTGCTGTATAGAAGATTTTGCTGTATCAAGAAAGTATTTGGGGTACCTGTCACACTCATCTGTATTGGTAGTGGCAGTTCCACTGCAATTAGAATTTTATATCCCTTCTAGAAAAGGCTGGAGAAGCTTACTGCATGAGCATTTAAGACTCCAGACACCAGGGAGTTGTTAAGCATCCTTCTGGAAGGATCTGAGATGGCTGGACACATTAGAGCTGTTAAATGTGTTTCTAATGATGTTGGATGAGCCACTAACAACCAAAGAATGCCAGCTTTTTCTCTCTGTGATGATTTAGTGATCAATAGCAGTAAAATAATCCAGGCAACACACTAGGGAGAGTTTCTGCTCTTCTCAAGTGGTTGTTGAACTTGTGAGATAAGCTTCATGGTGTTTCCAGTGATAATAACGATTAATACTACTTTTGCTGTTGACTATTTTCGGTTTGTTGTCTTCACAGAGTTTGTGTACTGTATGAGAACTTTACCACTGTAGCTCCCAGCAGGCCACTTCCAGCCATGCCTAGCTGCTTAATTGACTTGTTAGGATGATGGATTTGTATTTGGTTTTACAGATCTGTTTGAGTGCCTTCTTCCCCGAGGACACCACTGTACTTTGTTCGGGGAGGTGTGAAAAGCAAGAAGAAAAGTTTAACTGCACCTAGAAGTATTCAAAGAGTTGCAAGAGAACAGCCTAGGAAATAATTCCTTCCTTCTGCTCACTTTAAAGTATGTTTTGTGTTGTGCAATAGTGTGCTTGTAGGGGAAGGACTATTTGGCCAGAAGATGAAGTGAAGCTTGTAGAGTGTCAACTGCAGGGACCTTTCCTGTGTAATTCTATATAAATACTCTGCTTCTGTTAATTACTATAGCGTATGCTTGGAGCCAAAATGCAGGGAGATACAGGACGGTATTGGAGTACCTACTAATATAGACTACAGAGGTGGTGATGGGCCTACAAAATCCTTCCCTTGGACTGGGGCACAGGGAAGGGGGAAATGTGTCATGAACCCAGTTCTACTTTTTGCATAACATTTGTCCTGTCAATTTTTTCTGTAAGCAAGGGTAATTTGTGTGTGAAAGCTTCATCCTGTTTAGCCGTACTTTGTGCGTTCTGTGAAGCCAGTGTCTGGTGTTAGAAGTCGGGAACACAGGAGGCTGGTGCTGTCGGATGTGTCTACCAGCTCGGGGGAATGGGCTGGGTGTATGGAACAGGGCAGCAGTGGGGAAAGCTTGCAGTGTGACTTAATGAGGCCTTGACTAAGTATTTCTAACCTTTGCCAGAATCTGCCAGCCATTTTTAAATAGCTGCTTCACCTCATTTTATGGCCAAATACTTCTGCTCTTTCCTGTTTTTTCAATCTTATCTTGCCACTTAAAAATAGAACATTTTATTTTATTGTGAAGCAAATGTTCATCAGTTAATGGTGAAGATCATTAATTACACTGTCAAGTTAAACATACATCTGCAACCTTTTGTCCACTAAGTAATGCTTTTTACCCTGCTTGTTGGAATTAAATCTGTGCTACTTGGAAACTAATGGGAATGTGGTCACTGCTTTCCAAATGGCTGGTCAAGCCACAGCAGTGTTGATCAACCTGGGAATTTTGACCCAGACATAAGAGTTTTTTGATTCCCATCCCCACCCCACCAATCCACCATAACCTTGTTACTGTCAGCTCAGTTTCTGCCCCTTGAGTTTGATCTGTGGCCTTGCCTATGCTAGGAAATTCTTGGGAAGACAAATTGACTAAAGATGTAAAAACAACACATAAAAGTCCAGATTAAATCCCACTTCATGACTGCCAGGAAACATAGTGCTTTTAGTTTTCTGCCCTTGCGATTACCTGCTAGTGCAGGGTCAGCTCTCCATAACATATGTTTTGACTTCATGCTTTTAGATGTTCAGTCTGATGTCTGTGCTTTCCCCGAGTAGTTCAAAGCCAAGTATCGAACCAGTTCTTCCAGTGCTTTTGGGGTTCTGCCTGAGATCACCTCGCACCACTGTTAGAGTATCAGGGTTTGTCGAAACTTGTGGGAGCGATTTCACTGTGGCTGGACTCGTAGGAGTGACGGTGTCATGTTGTCAACAGACTTGTTGAGTATTAGTGTGTTTTGGGTTTTTGTATCATGCTTTTTAAAACTTGTGTTATATTTGACAGAACTATGGAGCTGTGATTACTCCTTCTGTAGCAGCCTCTACTGCTGTACCAAGACTACAGAATGTGGAATCGTAGTTTCTGCATGAAAACTGACTTTGGATCATGTAGGAGTTAGTCTTTAGTTCTTCTAACCTCACAGTACTGTTTAAAGCTATGTTATTTTTTAAAGCTGTATTATTTCTGTTGCCATAATGACATAGTGGTGAGTCTTCAGTTGAAGCGTGTAATAATAACTTGAAATGACAACCCCATACTTTGTCTTTTTGGGAAGGAATACAAGGTGTTGGACAAAGAAGATAAATGCTTTGTGTGCGTTTAAGATTGATGGTAAGAGAAGGACGGGCAGACACACTCCAATTTTAACATTTATAAGGACACTATGTAGCACAATAAAAGTTCAGGGTTTTTTTATAAGCTTCTTGCCAAAAAGCAGTATGGTTGCAACACTGATTAAAGGTAGAAGGTTGGAGAAAGAAATGAGAAGGCACAGAAAAGACAGCGAAGAGATTCTCTTACTGAATGAGAAAGGAGTCTTTGCGATGAAGGAGCATCACTCTCGAGAAGGATGAGGCTTTTAAATCACTGTACTAGCACAGAAATGAAATTATTATTTTTTTTTTTTTTCTTCTCTATCCAGCTTTGAGGATGTCAGATTTTCCTCTCTGGAGCTTGCTAACAGTGAGGTTAAGGAGGACGACGCAATGTCTCTTGTGCCGGGCTGCTTGGCTGCGGCCCCAGCCTGGATAGCCAGTCTGCCTGCTGGCCATGGCTGTCCAGTCTGCATGGCCTGGGGGGGAAAGCATTGCTCCCTTCGAAGAGCTTTTACTGAAATTGGTGCAAACACCTTTGTCACAAATATGGCAAATACTGCTAGTGTGACAAGTCGGTAGTTACTCTTGTAGCAACAGCTGGCTTTAAATCTTAGTGTATTTCTGTCTTGTTACCTTTCTGCAAGTGATTCTTCCTTTTTGCATAAAAGGATAGAAATTATATATACATTATTCTCCCAACTAACATGAAAAGCTGACGAGTCTTGGATGCTGATGCTAGTTAGTACTCAATATTCACGTTTTGCTGGACTGTGTCCTGAAACGGTTTAGGTTTCTTATTTTTCCAGACTGATGGAATCCCTTTAACCCCAGAGTTTTCATTTTTCAGTGGAATAATGACACTTTCTCAGTTTCATTGTTCTCTACCATTTTACTGAAGTCACTTACTGGAAATACCTTTTTTTATTTGGCAAGTCTGCAGCAATTTCACCTTGGGATTTGGCTGGCTCTGCTGGAATCTGTTCTCACTGGGTTGGATACCTTCCCTTTGGACTTCCCCTCTCCTCCTGGAGCTGCTGTACACAGTGTGGCAGCGTGACAATCCAGGCAGGTCATAAATTACTCTTGACAGAGGCCTTGCTAGAAACTGAATTTGTTGACTTTTCAAGAATCCTTCACTTGGAGAATCAATTATCTTCCTGTCTCATGGTTTTCATTCAATTTCTCAAGTCTTGACCACTCAGTTTGTGGCTTTTAACAGAAGCCCCCCCCTTTAGCTTTTTTTCCCCTGAAGGATTATGATGCCAATGTAAAATCCCTCTCTCTGTGAGGAAGAGGCCTTCTGCGGATGTGCTGAAAACCACCCAAGGGAAGGATGGAGCGGAGGGGAAAAGGCATTTCACAGGCACTCTCTTGATTGCCAGTTCCTGAAATTGAGACTTCCTGCTGCAGTGTAGGGAATCAGAACTGCCCATCGTTTCACCCTTTCCTGCTCTGCCCTGTAGAGTGGTACCGAAGATGACTTTAGTTGTCTTCCTACATTTGCTTTGGGATTTGCCAGCACTGTTAACACTCCTTTATTTTGGAAAGAAGCCTCCAAATTGTGTATTTTGTGGGTCCTATAAATTATAATTTCTGGCCGCAGAGAAAAATACTAGGCTGAAAATATTTTCAGATTTAAGTTATTCGTACTTAAGTGGATGAGGAAAATAACTGAAAGATACAGGTAGTATTATGCTGATTGGTTTTATAGAAAACAATGGCAAGAGCTGCAGTGATTGAACAAGGTAATGACTGACTTGAATAATGTGTTTGGCAAGTGATAAAAGAATCTCAATTTGCAGTTTTTAGGAAGGAAAATAGACTTTTCTAGGAGGTTTACTTTGGATGTAAATTGAAAGGGATTTCGGAATGATGACTTCTGCAGCCAAGCAAAAACATCATTCCTTAGAGGGTACTGTTACCAAAAGTCAGCAAGTTATTATTCCACTTAAAATCTGTGTAGTTCTGTGTTATTTTTCAAATATATCTTGTTTTATAAGGCTACAAACATGGGGACAGAAATCTGCTGTTTGGGAAATAGCTGTTCCTGCTGCTTTTGCAAAATACTTTGGCATACATGTTTCTATAGAAAAAGGTGGGTTACTTTCTCAAAACTCTCATGGCTTGCAGGGTGGTGAAACCTGTTTCTCCTGCAAGAGACACCGTCAAGAGAAATGTGCTTGGTGTTGAGCATCAAACAGCCATTATTCTGGATATTGCATATTATGGGTGGTATATAAGTTTGTATATTGCCAGAAAATACAGATTCTGAATTGGTGACCTGTTTTATTCGTCAAAGATTCTTTTATCTATGAGAGGGTCTGCTTTACTGAAAACCCTTTATTTTAGTGGGTTGTCACATCTAAGTAAGATCTCATTGATCTCGTTGGAAGGTGTTATTGCAAGGTATATGAAAAGCACTGGGAGGACTCCGAATTAGTGTAGTCCAGGTTTCAATGGGATTTGAGTGTTGAAGTGACACTTTCATAGCATGAACTGCTTGATGAGAGAAACAACTATAAATTGTGTTCTTTCTCGGTTGTAAGTTTTCTTCAGACCCATTAATGCTGTGACCCTACGAGCCCATTGTTTTCCTGCCGTGTATCAGCAAGACCCTTAATCATGGCAAGTTTAGTGCACCTGCAACTAATTGGGTTCTGGTTGAACATTGCTGAGCCAGATTCTGCCTGGGCCTCCTGGAGAGAGGAGGGATTCCATACTGTGTTTTCCCTTGTGTCACTGCTTCTCACAGCACACGTGGGAGAAGTACGCAGCCTGGCTGCCCTGCCTGAAGCCACTGAGATGTAGAAGAGGGGGAGTGAAGTGTCACACACAACATATGGCTCTTTATTTTCTTATCTCTGGATTTGTTTGGAGCAGAGCCTGACAGAAGTGTTGACCAGGGCCTGTAGAACCAAGCATTGAAATGTTTTTTACCATAACAACCTAATTCTCTGTATTCATCACCTTGCTTTGCAGGTTTATTTCAGTTATAGATGGCCTTCAGTAGCATGTCATCCTCTCTACATATGCAGCAGGCCAGCACACAGAGGTGTTTGAGCCTACAAGCATTTGCAACATGTGTTCTTTTTTTCCTACATAAATCAAAACCCAGGTCTATAGGTTACAATTTAGCATGAGTAGTAGTGAGAATTGTAAATTCTGCAGTTGAGCCTGGTTTGATTTCTTCCTGACACTCACTCTGCTGAGTGTTTTTGCATGTAAAAGTTCTCATTTCTTTTTTTAAAAGGTGAAGAAATATCAGCTAAAACAATCCCCTCCCCAAAACGCCCCCCCCAAGTCTATTCCAGTAATGACACGTAACTAGTAAAAATAAGCGTAGATTTTTCAGGTTTTTTTCCTTTGAAGCAGCAAATGGTGTAGGTATGAGCTTAGAGCATATAGAAAAGTTTTAACTGCTGCTTCAGTTTGAGTGACAGTGCTGTAACTGTGGCACTTCCTATGAAGATGAGTTATTCATAACTGACTTCCTATTACTAATTTTTGCCACCAGCATGTTATTTAAGGCCAAGAAATTCTGAAGTCCTATCTGCAATTTCTAGTTACCAACTGATTTTTTTCTAAGTGGCCGTTACAACAATTCACATAATCAGGGGGACATATTTTCTGGAGGCTTTAGTTTTGGGAACTGTGTTTTCTCATTTCTAATTAGCGTACTTGGATCGTGAAGGAAAAGCTGTGCAAGAAGTGTTTTGCATGATGTTCCAAGCAGGACTTCCTTGCCAAGGTCCAGTTGCTAATGCTGTTTGCGGCCGTCCTTTGAACTTGCTGCCGATGCTGACCGAGGTGGATGCTGGTGATGGCGGCGGAGCCCGTGTGGCCCCCGGCTTGGCTGGGGAGGCTGTCGGGGGGTCGTGTGTGGGTGCTCTCCCTCCTGTGGCGGGGTGCTCAGCCCTGTGGGGCGTGAGGGGATGTGGCGGGGAGCTGAGGGTGTCTGAGGAGCAACCCCAGCTCTCCGCAGTGGGGACTTGCAGTTGTAAGCAGAGAGTGACGCTGAGGGTGTTGCTGTGGGGACATGGGGCAAGGCATGTAGGGCACCGAGTTGTGTTTGTTCCTCAAAGCTTTTCTTTCCGCACAATGACTTAAGTGACTTCCACCTCTAATTTTCGGAGGATGTTTATTCAAAAGTGTCATTCCTTAGCTTTCTCACGCTCATTTATTTTGCAGTGGCTTATAATGACCATCCCAATTGCCTTGATTTTCTTTTCACTACAGGGATGCTGTGTTTGCCCTCGCCACAGAGTTTATGTGCTGAAGTGTCCTTTTGCTCACTGTCGCTCCAGATGCTTTGTTTCATGATAGCTATGTTCTGATGATCTGGGCCTTGTAATAGTTGAATCTGTAAATATTTTTATTGCATCTTTGAGCAACATATTACCGCAGAACGTTTTATGACAACCTTCCAATTCCAAATAAATGACGCTAACAGGCTTTCCCTTTTTCCTGGGGAGCTACAAAATTTCGGATGTCAAATGTACTTCCTACCATAAAGCAGTATTGTAAAGCCGTGCAATGCTTTCCTGACTAGTGTGAGTGTGATGGTTTAGAACAAACACCCTCCCTAGGGTTAGTTTACTGACAATTCCTTTCCTGCCCAATAGAAACCATTGGGTTAAATTAACTTTAGATGCAATTAATAGTTCTCTTACACAGTTTCAATTTGGGCAGGATGTATTTTAGCAGATTTCATAATAAGAAATTTAAAATATCCAATTAACAGGAAGCATAAAGCAAATACTTGATTTCTCAATTGATCTTGTAAATAGCAATGGAAACTGATTGCTTCCTTTTCTTTAGCTCTGTTTTTGGAGGGGTTGAGAAGGCCAGCTTTTCTTGTGCTGGGTGGGACTTTCCTCTAAATACTGTCTCAGCGATTCTTCCAAGGACTGGAGAGAGGCCTCAAAGCTGATGGATGAATTATTATTTCCTCTGGTTGTCTTCATTTTGTAAATTTTGTTGTGAGGGAAGGAAGTAGAGGTAACTGCAGGCTCGGTTACAAATTAAATCCTTCAGGCTTTTCACTGAAGTTATTTATATTAAAATACTCTTATTTAGCAAAACCTTGGGTTTGGGCTGTTAATCCAAGAAAGATGTTTAAATGATTAGTTGGGGCTTATGAGAGTACTTAAACAAAACGTTTATGTATTTTGATCAGATGAATTGCAGATTGGGTTTAAAGGATGAGCTTTTCTGGCATCAGTGGAGGATAACTGCTGTGCTGAAGCAACCTCAGGACAACTAGCTGCAGAAGTAACTACTGGAGCCACTCATTGTAATATGCTTCTGATTGACTTTTAGTGTCCTCATCACTCTCTCAACAATGATAA
>Ga0065711_1036727_pt1 | contig 20659 bp, 8 predicted proteins | sample Hoacrofraction12_FD_59098 | JGI IMG/M metagenome (GOLD analysis project Ga0065711, IMG submission 59098) | Hoatzin crop microbial communities from Cojedes, Venezuela - Epithelial fraction 12 v2 (version 2) | ecosystem: Host-associated > Birds > Digestive system > Esophagus > Crop | place...
GAAGAAGCGGCCCCGCGCTCCCCAGTGGCCCCGGCCCGGGGACTCGGCCGCGCCACGGCCCCAGATCGCTCGCTCGCCCGCTCCCGCTGTCTCCAAGTGGGCTTCCCCGCCCCACGCCCGAGGCGGCCCCCGACAATCCGGTCGGACAAAGAAAATGGGTTTAGATTTAGAACGTAATTCTGCACCCTTCTGCTCCATCGCCAAACCCAGGCCGCACCCGAGCCGGGAAGCGCGGGGACACAAGCAGACGCCTACGTCCGGGCTCTCAGCTGGGGCTGGAACACATACACGTTTGTCTTCACAGATCCTTAAAACGCCTCACCTTCGCAAGGGACAATTCTTCTTGAAATACTGGGGTCCCAACGGGAGACCGACAGAAACCCTCACCTGAAGTCGACTCCGGCCACAGGAAGACTAGCGTTGCTAGAGCACTAATTCGGCCGGACACCAGAGGGAAGCCTGCTGGGAGGGTGCCCAACACGCAGTGCTCGCACTCCGACGCCTCTCCCATCTCCGTGCTGGTCTGCATGGTTAGCTGTGATGCCTTTCTCCGGACTGCAAACACTTCTTCCACACCTTTGTTGAACACCTCTTTCATTTTTTCCGGTGCCTCATAATCGCATAGAACACAAGCGTTCTTTAAAAGTGCTGTAGCTTAAAGTATGTTTTAATTACCCACATCAGTATCCCAATGTTTAAGTAAAATATCATAGGATCTGACAATTTCCCCCATTAAAGAATTTGCCTTGCAAGTTTTAGTTTGGACAAAGAATGGCCTTCAAGCCTTCCTGTGAATACATATATGTGTACATACATCAGTAAGATATTTTGCACTCACACAATCCCTTTGCTTCTTCTGTGCTAACGATGACACAAATCTCCTCAATCAGCTAAGTTTAAAGAATGGGCCTAGATAATACTGAACATAGAATCTCAAACAATGTAAGGCACAGTCCAATGAAAATAATCCTGGTGTTTACAGTTTCATGTAAATCAACTGTATCCAGAAAATTCAGAACAAAAACAATGGGATCATTTTCACGATTAAGGAGAACAGGGTTTGGGCCTTCATGCTCAGTTCACTTTATTAAAACTGCGAATTGGAACACATGTGGTGCTACATAACCGCACGCATTGCTTGGGGAGTTCTGTAACATCCGGAGTTGTAGAATGTAATCTCTTTCTCCCAACTTTGGGTATGGTTTCCATATATTGTTTTCTAGGAACCTTTGCATCAGATACAGGTATACATATAATTGTGCAAACAATATAAATATTATTCTTTTTTTTTGCTGACTACTATGCTACTTAGACATTTTAACATGTTCTTTTATCCCGCTTCAGGAGATAATGTGGTGGTGGTTTTTTAAATTCTAGTCTCCAGAGAAAATAAGGAAAACCAGGGGTTTATGGCCTATCTCCTAATAATTTTTAAATCTGTTGGCAAAGTTCAACCGATTTTGACTGTGAAATATATATTAAGACACTGATTTTTTTTTAAATTGCTATAAATAAGAATAAGCCTGTTAATAGCAGGGGAAAGGCACAAAAAAGCCATCCATTATTTGCTATGTTTGGCAGCAGTTGCTTGACCAGAAAACTACACGAGCTCCTGGACCAGTCTCACCATGTAATATTTCTTACCTAGCTGGCAGGCCAGAAGTCAAAACCAGAGGTCATGGCAAAAGCCAGAAATATTCTGGGGATGTCCCATTAAAGGAACAGAGGATGTCTTGGAGATTTTAAGACACAGAGCTAATCTAAGGATTATGTGGTATACTGAGGGGATGGGAGTAGAGACAAGTAAAGGATATAGGAAGCAGAACCATAAAAAAAAAATTACTGTTAATTGAACAGCTTTACACTTTGAGTATTATAATATTTCATTATTGGCCTCTTCTCATGGTCCTAAGACGACAGGTAAGAATGGCAAATCGCTCACAGTGAATTTCAGAACTTTGTCCACCAATCCAGTATCAACTTTTGTGTTGTAGGAAGCAATCCTTCAACTTTTACAGCAGTGCATTGGGGCAGAAGATAATTGGATGTACTTTTACAACTACATTCTCCTGACACTACTAAAGAGAAGCTGTGAACAGCAAAGGTTGAAGAAGAAAACAAGTCAGTTAAATGTGATAGTAATAGAAGAGCCACAGTGCCAGCAGGTTACCTATGTTGGTTGTTTCCATTTGATTCATGAGAACAATACAAAAGGCTTTGTTTTCCTCCTTTTGTTTTTCTTACAGTACTTAAGCATTTTCGTGATATGGAGTCTTCCAAAGTTAAAAGGTGATGCCACATTTTTGCATTTGAAGGACATGATTTGAACATTGTAGACAAAATTGCCTATGAAAGTTAAAAAGAAGAGAGAATTCTGGAAAAGAAGAGTCACAGGAAGATTCTCTAGAATGTTTCCTCCTCGGAAGACAGATTTGCTCCTCAGTGAGGGAGAGTCAACTTCAGAACTGGATTTTTCTTGAGAAAGAAAGGAAGAACTATACAGCACAGCAGTATAAGCTGGGACTGAACCTTAGAGGTCTTTTCCAAGCTTAATGATTCTATGATTCTGTGATTTCTGGATAATATTTGCAAAACTGTAATAACACTGGCTAATCCATGGCTATTCCAGCAACAGTAGCTGTTCCACTGGAGAAGTTTTTTCAGAAAGTGAAGAGATCACAGTGGACATTGATAACTTCCACATCTGAGAGCTGGAGAATGCAATGTGCCTACGGATACAAACTACTACAGGAAAAGAAGTCTTGTTCTGAGTAATACACAGATTAGATAATATTAAAACATATTAAAATTCATTCACTTCATTTAGATAAGCAATTTAAAATATTGTTCATTTATGCAGAACATCCTCAGCAATAATTCTAAGAAAATTTTGCATGTGTAATTCAATATATATATCAACCCACATCATCCACACTAGGTAAAGATGAAATACAGCTTACAGTATTTAGTAACTGAAAGGCAGAGAAAAGATTGTATTAGTTTTGGAACTGCTACTATACATCTCTGTCAGACTTAAAAGGGACAGTTCCCTAGACGGTATGAGAAGAAAAGGCTTATAAACATTTAAACTCAGGGAGACCTGAACTGATTGGGAAAGGTCACAATAGTTGAAAAAAAACATTTTTCTATGATCTGCAATGCTGGGGCTGGTCAGATGTTCACAATATATTGCTCACCAAGAAACTGAGGCTGAGAATTACTAAGTTTTTTGGTGAATAACTTTGAATAATTAATCCTTCTGAGAAAATCACAATCTGTTCACCAAGAGTTCATGAAAAAAACAAGGTGAATAATTCATTATGAATTATTTGACCAGTTTTAGCAATGAGATTCTAAATCTGTCTTCTTATGGATATTAACCTCATTAATACTATTTAGATACAACGCCTCAAGATAATTAAAATGATGCAACACTGCACATCTAATGGCACAATTTAAGCTACTGAGTTTCTTTTTGTAAATACTTTGGAGGTCTTTATTATATTTTTAAAAGTCTGTGTATCACTTTAGAAGTACTGTTAGTCTTGGAACAGTTAATGCAATAACAGAACATTCTTACAGAAGAAGCAAGCCTTGACAGCAGACAGATCTAAATGTTTAAAATCTGCTTGGGTCTACTGCTATAACACATAGCTGAGTGACCAATGTTGTAGTAAGATGCTGTCACTCATGAATTCGAGAGTTAGTCTAATCCTGCACTGAGAAACAGAGCTTCCATGGATGGGAAAGAAATCAGGTTCATATTCCCACTCTTAATTATTTACAAAATATTAATAATAATAATTATGCAAAAACTATTGTACAATAATTTAATAACTGAGTAATGTTACAAGACTAATTTCAAACTGTTCCAATGTGTTATCCTGAAACAACACATTTAATCCATTACTACACTATTTCTGTTTAAATATAAACATGACATTCTTTTAAATTAAAAGCGAACGTATTCCGACCATTCCTAAGAAAAGCATAGCTAACTATCCAGTTTCGCTAGTTAAAGCTGCAGTTTCATGACACTTTGAACCGCTCTACATCAGAGCTGTTCGTGTGCTTTCTGCCAAGTGTTTCTGCCTACTCCCTTGCATCAGCAGTAGTGTTTGGATGATGCTGTCCCCCTCGTCCCCCTTCCCACGGAGGTGAGCTGTTTCACAGCAGAATGCTAGTCAGGGTGCAGCCTGACAATACAACTAGGCTGATCTAAAAAAAAGCCCCTACCAAAAGAGATTAGCCTGTTTCTTTTCTTCCTGAACCTGGTTGCACGCCTCCCTGGCACAGGTATTGATCTGACCCCACAGGGAAGCCAAAGCAGGCAGAAAACCAGCCTTATAAAATATACATTGGGTTAGTAGCAGGCCATTGAGCTACAAGAGATTCAGTTTAAACTCAGATGAATGAAGGTGCCAGTGAAAATGCTGGAGAAGAGCATAGCAAAGAGAGCTCAAGGGAAAGCAGTGGTAACATATGGCCAAAAGTAGGGTTTGCAGCAATCAACATTTAGATTGGCTTCAGCTTCAGTGGAACCACAGCCTTGGATTTACTGTAAATAAGATCTAATTCTGAAGGAACTTCCTCAAAACAAACATAAGGCAAGTCATTCCATACTCCTTCCCCAAGGAAAAAAACCATCAAGAACATCAATTACAGTGACGGTAATTGTAACAGTAATAGTAACTAGCTTCATCTAATGTATTTTCAGCCACTTGGCATACCACGTGTGAGTCTACCCGTTGATTAGACTTGATGCTGAACTGAGTTTCACCTATGCAAGACTTAATCTGACCCTTAAAAGTATATTTTAGTATTTAATTGTAAATATAATGCAATGCATTTTAAAAAGTGTTTTACAGTTCACTATATGCAAATACATACCACACTACTTTGAAATGTCAGTAAAAGTCTTTTAAAAAAATAGCTCTTGTGGAAGACATTTTCCAGTTAAATAATTCTGAAAGTAATCCTCTATTGGGTGCTATGGTGTTAAAATCAGTTTATAGATTATGAAACTATTTACTATATACTGTTTATATACTTCAGGAATATTTTCAGTACTAGTTTTAAATTTGAATATAAAATCTGAAATTATATAAAAAGATACAACTTCAAAACAGTTTTATGTACTCCATTAAAACATATGCAATATATATGTAGTAAATATGAAAGACAATCCACAGTTTGACAGTTAATATTTATTTCTATTAATAATTAAAGTGAAATTGTCATAGCAGCACATTGGCAGAAGGCAAAAGTGTGTACAGGTAGGATTTGGTTACATGGTTCCTATTCACACCAATCATTCAATCGCATACTAGCTCTAGGAATTTTCTTCTTATTAGTTTGATATCAGGCTTTTTATCTTCGGTGCATTTTAAACTGGAATTAAAGAGTGACTGATCTCTACCAATTCCCTCAGCTGTTGCATTCAGAAATACAATCTTCCCAATTTTATTTTCTTCTGCTCTGTATTAATGAAGCAATTCATATTAAAAAACAGGGCTGTAGCTTTATATTACTAACAGCTATACAGCTATAGTTACTACTGCAGCTATACTATTTTTACTGGTTAGTCTAATGTTCATTCATATGACACCATAAGAATTCTGTAAGAATTCTGTAAGAAAAATTTATGAAGATGTAAATCAGAAGATTATGGATTGGATGGACAATATTTCATAGAAACACAGCATTTTAGAGTAAAATGTAGTAAAAAAGCTACTAGTAGAAAACATGCATATGGGAGAAACATTAGCAAGATTCGCATTCATCACTTTTTGCTTACTAGTTTTCTCTTAAGGTCTGGGAAAATACAGTGAGCCGATCTCTTACAACTACATCTCTTTGCAGTACTGATGGGTTGCCTGGTGGATCTCTATTGCTCTGCCCTGCCAGAGAAGAACCTCTTTGTCTTAAGGCTAGGTAAGTCTTTGAAAGGTTAGTTCTCTCTTGCTGCTGGATGGGTTCCTTGGCCATGGATAGAGAGATGAGAGATGTAAGGTCCACATAAACAAGTAACATGTCTAGATGGATGGAAGTCACCCCTAAAACAGGGCACATCTTGTTGCCTACCAGTATGAAAAAAAGGGGATCTAAATTGAAAAAAAAACAGACAAGAAACTTGCTAAAATAAAAGATAATCAACCCTTTATTTAGATGAGAGTGTGAGATAGGACCACCATCCAACTACCAACTCATTCTACTGCAGCTTTAGTTCACTAAGCTTTCAACAACTTGCTAACTCTCACAATTTTACTGGAAATTTCCCAATATTGTGTGATGGATTACACTAAAAATCTCAGCTTCCATTAAATCAAATCAAAACATGGCTTTTCACACAAATAACTTAAAGCTTACCTGTAAAAAATATCAGTGATTTAATAGCACAAATGTGACAGCAGTAAGAAGGAAAATGTATCCTTTTTTGGCGCTTTCTCTAATCTCTCTCTAATATTCTATGAACTGTCTAAAGGTGCAGATGAAAATATCTTGGTTTCAGACCTACTTAATAACATTAAACAGCCTGTTCTTGATATTTTTTTTTTTTAAGCTTTGTGGTATATTTTCAGGTCTTGTGGCTGAATTACAGTCTTCTGAATATTATTTTTCCCAAAGAATCACAATAATTATAAGGATAAGCAATTATTATATTTAGTCTCTTCCAGTTAATAATTCCAAATGCTCGAAATACATATATATCAAATTTCACAAGTCCTTTAAGTGCAGGCAAACAGACTTCTTCACTCTGTTTAATCAGACATGTACTAAGAACTAAGATGTTATGTAATTTCCATAAAGTGTAGACAGTTCACAACAAAGCCTGTGTTTTTGGGGGTATTTTTTCTTTTTTTTTTGACTCCTGTGCTCCCTCTAACATACAAAACTTAATAAAAAAGGATCAGATAAATATGGGTATTGTGTACGAAGTAATCAAACTTGCAACTAATAAAATGCATTTACAGTTTTTTGAGAAAAAAAGTGTCTGCATTTTATATTCTTCAGGTTATTAATTTTTAAATTCATTTATAAAGCAGCTATTTTAGAATCTATAGTCTGATTTATTTTGCAGTGCTTTAACATATCTGCTGTGGAACTAAGAACAACATATAGCGTTTAAAGAAGTGAGCTCAGAAATGCTGTTGTTAACACAATATGCTACTATGATAGCAGGACTGAAAATTAGGACATGCTGCTAGGAGAAGTTCTCAGACTTTTAGACTACTTAGATTTTAGAAGGAGACTGTATTTCCCTTCTGAGCACAACAGCCTTCTTTTTGCTCATGTCTCTGTTCTGTTCCTTAAAGCTGTGGCTCGATCACACATTCCAGTTTTCTGTTCTCTCAAAATAGCAATATACCTTTTCTTTCAGCAATCCTCCTCCTTCTTCTTGAAGAAGGAAGGATAAAATGGCTACAAATGGCCAGTAAGGAAGACTTATCAACTTCAGATAGCCACATAAAAATCTTACTCTTCAGGACGAGATTTCCATAAAGATTAATGGCAACAGCTGATCTGTAAGCAGCAAAACCAAGTCTTCTCCATATAAAAGTTTTGTTCAGGCACTCTAGCTTTAGTTAACTATTTAATTGATAAAAAAAAAAATAGAGACTTGCAGACATATTTAAATTAAGCAATATACAACATAAAGAAGTTCTTAGAAATATCTAATTAAATGCATTTTATCTCTTCAGTCTACCCATCAAGTGCTCTATACCTTAAGACTTTATATTCAAGTACAAATCTTAGATTCTCTCAATTTAAAGATAGTAATCTTTCTCTCACCATATTAGTTTTAACAATTTCTTTAGCATTTAGCTCAATATTAAGCAAGATGATTCGCTAGATAGTTTAGCAACAGTTACCATAAATGGTAAAAACGGTGAGATCATTCTTGCCCACCCTCCACTCATGCAAGTAGAACTCCCTGTAATATAGTTCATAATTCATTGTCTAGTTTAAGTATGTCAAGTATTAGTGCTTTCATCTATCTTCTTCCAAGTCTGAATATGTAGTTTAAAATTAATGAAGCTAGGCCCTACACTTTTAAAACAACTAAACATTTCAGTTTGAAAAGCAGATACTGTGCAATCAGCCTGACTTAAAGAGAAAAAAACAAGGAAATTCTGGATCCATAATTCACCCTCCACCTTCCGACCCCACCAACCGCCATATTAGTGTGCCCCCACCAAAATACCAGCTTGTGTTTACAGTTTCGTTTCTCCTGATGGTGGATGGGCGCGTGTACACGCACTCGCTCTATGTGCACTCAATAGGATCATGATCTGGAGAGCTGAAAATGTAAACACAAGCTGGTATTGTGGTGTGACTAGCGGTTTGTGGTTTCTTTGTTTGAATATTTCAAAAATGGTACACTGGCCAGAACTAAAAAGGAGAAAAGCAGAGCTTCATGGAAAAATTTGGTGGTTCCAATATTCACATTTCAGGTACATAAAAAGGGCTACACAATTGGAAGCTATTTTTCAGTACATTATTTTTTACATAGTTGATTACACTTCAGTGCAGGAATTCTGTTTTCAGGGGTTGATACAATATATTTTGCCCTTAATTTCACATAATAAGGAATACCCTGCTTGTTTAGGTGCCCATTGAGCAATTTTTTACAGATTAGGAATGCTCTATTCATCCAAAGATGTCTGTAATCATGTAACTAAAGTAGGCAATATGGTTAGGCATTCACAGGATTAGCTTACTTTCGGTGACTACAGCTCATTCTCTTTTCATAAAGAATTTACTGGATCATGGAGCTGGCCATTTTCCTTATTCAGGCTCAAACATGGATTCATATGTGGACCAAACATCCCAAGCAGACCTTTGAAATGGCATATCCATACAGTTACAAGAGTGCAAGCCTGAACTGGTGTCATTTCAGAAAGAATTTCTTTCTTTTTGCTTCACTGGAAGTAAATGAAGCAGAATGACTCTGTGAAAAGACCATGAGTCCAAAACTTTGTCTGTTTCTTTTCTAAGTATATCAGCCAGTTTTAATAAAACCTCTTAATATAAGCATCATTTTGCTACTGTTCTGAACATGGGAGGGGAGGAGAGGACTGAAATTCAGGTTATAAAGTACTGTATTATATCTAGTTGTGTTATCAAATTATACTTCAAAACTGTTTTTTAAAATAAGCTTATCAAAAGTAGATATTTGAAGTAAGGAATTTTTTTTTTCCATCATTTCTTTTAATCAGAGTTGCAGACTGGTTCTAATGCCTATTACACATAATATACATGCTCATCGCTGAAATTTAAAAAACAGCTGAAAGTACGATTTAAGAAAAGACTGAAAAAAGCAGAGTGATCTTCTCAAAACTGTGAAAAAAGTCCAGAAATTCTATTGGTATCAACACAACAACTATTCAAGAAAGCAGGACAGTTCTGCAACTAATACCACTGTTCCGTACAAAAACAGCAGTGTTATTCTTACAGTAACTCACAGCTCATGAAAAGAGCATCTGGCTTATAAATACTTATCAGTTCTGTTAGATTAAAATGTATCTGTCACATAAAAAGCAGGAAAGTCTTTCTTAAAATATGTAATATTACCTTATACAGAAAATCATACAATAAAAATGCTCAACTTTCATCTTCAAAAAATTTTCATGTGTATTTTAGAAACATTTGATCACTTTACACAAACTGCACAACTGCAATGCCATCATAAGGTAGAACATCTTGCTTCTTTTTAATACATTACTGTATATAAGCACCCTCACAAAGACAGCTTGTGAGCATTTCACAAATTATAATAATGGAACCACCTACATGTATATCAGTGCTGACAGATCTGGATCATCTTATTTTCACCTGCAGTAAGTTCAGACTCAGCTGAAAACTAAATTATACAATGAACAGCTTTGTTGTAGGAATATACATGGCCTTATTTTCCACCAACATTTGCAGAACAAATGCATGCAGCTAGTACAGATATTTAATATCAATGGTAATAAATAACAATGATATTGCGATCTAACATTTTCATCCAAATTGAAGATAAAGTTCATCACTTCATTTTTTTATATACTGCACTATAGAGCAATGGTTTTGTCTGTACTGAGGCATACTTGTTCAATAGCCATTATTTGCAATAGTTAATGTACGAAAAGGAAAATGTATTCAAATAGATCTTCTTGCTGTTAGTTGATACTAGTAATGGCATTCCCATTGACTACAATATCATGAATTAGATGAAGAATTAACTAAAGGAGAATTTAGCATTCAGCTATTACACAAAATTCCATAGAATTCTGATGACCTTTTGTAGTCGGGACCTTTACTATATGCTGGTCTTAAAGGTAGTGCCAGTTCTGGTCTAAAATAAGAGGACTGCCAACTGAGCTAATAATGCCACTTTGGAATTTCCGAGCTTTAAAGACTAATATTGACCAAATACAGACCAACAAGACCAAATATTGGTCTTATTCCTCGGGCATTGTAGAATGGTTTATGCCAGGATGGCTTGTGTCAGATAGAACATTTGTAACTCTTATAAGGAAAAAATCGTATTGTTCACAGTATTTCCTTGTGTTTGAAGGTCTATCTTCACCATTTTTTCTAAAGAAATATAAATACATACCTCATGCAAACATGAAATACATTTTTGTGCAATACTACATAATAATACATGCCTTCCCCTCCCACTGGCATCAGTCAATGCAAAATAAAATAAAACCATCGTTCTTTAGTAAGCTTTATGAAACAGCATATTTAGCACTCTTAGCTGCTTCTACAAAAAAAGCACCCTGCTTATTCAACTGGCAACATGACAAAGACCTCAAGAGGCAATAGATCTGGATGCCCAAATTTAGGCAGAGTGGATTCTTCCTCCTTAAAAATACCATGTCATTCAAAATATGTAAGGGACAGCTGCTTTCTCTGTCATAAGAAAGACCTGATATTATTTAAAGGGTTTTTTTCTATTTTTATAGTAAAAGATAATGCTAGAAGCAACAAGGAACAAAACTTACCTACATTATAACAACACATAATTATACCAACACATAAGCAGAGTACGAAAAACCTTACTCCATCCATGACATGAATATAATCCACATCAGTCAAGTATATCTGAAGTCAATTTTAAATTACAAGGGAAGTATCAAAACTAGCTGGAATTGTACTGGTAAGCAGTGAAGAAAATTTAACAAATATTCAGGAAATTAAGAAGAGCTAAAAGAAGTACCTTAAAATTAAAAGGCCTACACCACGTTAATGTTGTAAATGGCTCACCAACTTTAAGTCTAATAGTTGTTTGAAAAATAACTGCAATATCAAAGATATTTTCAAATAATTAGGAGCATGATCACTTTTCACACAGCTGACAGCCTATTTTTAAGCTTCAAGACAGTAAGGCTAGTTTGCGTTTAGAAAATTCTTTGTTACTTAGTATTTGTCTGCATAAAATACCAGTCACACAAAAGTACAGTTCTATATCGGACAATATACATACTACCAGCAAGATAAAAAGTTACAATAGCTTCAAATTGTTTTCTCAAAAATTAAAACTAGAAAACGTTTCTTTAAAAATTGCGTCCTGTGCAGAGGGTCAGAAGACATGGTTTAAAAGACCCGGGCTCTATACACAATTCTGATGATTATTTGAAGAGAATATTTGCTAGTCTACATGTGATGATAGGTACTGGGGATTATTTTTCTCTTTCTTACTTGAGAAACAAAACCATAAAAGATTGAATGGAGAAATTCTGAATAAATGGGTGTTGAAAGTTTTTCAGTGGTATGGAGATCCTTAAGGTTGCTGCTTATGTATATCATTAAGAGTACATTTTGTTGTCTTCCATTACAAAACAACAAAGCTTGTTTACCAACCACTCACTTAAATAATACTAACTATCTGTGTATTATTACTATTACAAGATCCTAGATGAATTACCAAGAAAGTCAATGGGTAAAGCAGAGAACCAAAACTGACCTTTAAAAATATTTGTAAAGTTTTCCTGTTTTTTAGAGAGAGAGATATTTTGCTGAGTGGTTAATGAATTCAGATAGTGACTCTTTGACCTGGGTTTTTGAAAGTAATTAGCAGCTCCAGTTACCTGAAAGATGGAGCTAAGATGAGCAGGCAATTTTAAATCAGCGCATTTCTAATTAAAAATGATGTTATTTACAGTCACTCAATAGCAGCTGTAAGCATCTGTTCTCATAAAGAAATACGCAACAAAGGACTGATGATTTTTTAGAGGCTATCTACAGTTGCTGAAAACAGCAAGTGAAGGATGTTGAGTACAAAAGGTAATAGCTAGATGAGATTATCACTCTTGCTTAAACTTATTTTTCAGGTACCTTGGAAATATGTCATTTAATTAATTTCTATATCCAAGTTTTGTGGAGAACGGAAACTTCTTCCCAATACTGAGCATAAAACTAAGCTGAAAGGAGCAAATAACTACATTAGCTTGTTGGACAAATGCTGAGAAGGGTACTACAGAAAGGTCAATGCAATGGGAATCTTAAGTACACGATCAATGGTGAAAACCCCCAGCTCCAAAAATACACAAAAATACAATTATGAGGCTCTGATGCTATGAGGTAGTTTCTAGGGAGTATAATTGCCGTAAGAAAAAGATTCTTGAGACTAAGGATTGCATTTATTCCACCCAAAATTCCCTATTGCACACATGCCCTATGAATCATCATACTATCTTTCAGATATTTTAAACATTGTAATTTTATGACCTATATATGAAAACTACTCAAAGACTCCAGAGCATTTTTAAAGCACTGATCTTAATTTTGTGATCTGTGGACTACGGAAAAAAAGTTTGTGTGGACTAATTCTTACTCCTCAAACCCTGCTTCTAAAGCAATCTGTGAAAGGCAATTAAGAACAATAAGTTTCTATCTGTCACTATTACCAACATGTAGCTAAAGGAATCCACTGAAACTTTCTATGATTTCGCAGGTCAAAAGGGATTGAAAACTACAGCCATATACTGATATGAATAGTTTGTTGAAACAAAACAAGAGCCAAAGCAAACTTTAAGGTTTGGGCTAGTATCAACAAAGTTTGAATATTAACAAAACCAGGTAGCAGATACTGAAGTCTCTTCTTGGACTTCAATAACTGGCCATTTACACCTGTGTGTGAAGTTCTCCGGGCTATTAAACCAGTTACATTGGTTTAATCAGGTAGATCGAAAAATCTGTGGTCTCAGCACAAATCAAGATGTTTCTCTACTATATTAATTCAAATACATTATCTTAAAAAAGGCTCCAATTACAGATTGTGTATTGTATCACATTTTAACAACCCAGCAGCTTAGACACCAGCAACACAATAATTTTTAAAGCTTAATGAATATCCATTTTTCATTATCTGATTTAGATATTTTTATTTAATTACAAGTTTTTGTATTTACTTTTGCCTCAAACATTCTGCTTATCTGTGTGATATTCTGCTTATCTGGATTTAGACTTCTTTTTATCAGTGAAACAAAATATAATGATTTAGACAGTGCTCTGAGGACTAACACTTTAACAGCAAGAATAAACAAGGGAGTTTATTTACTCTTTTTAGCAGAGTAACTAAATCTGCTATAAAATAATAAAGTTTAAATTTAAGTAAAATTAATTTAACTTAATTTAAAATTAACACAAACTATTCACAGAACAGATCAATGATGCCTTAAGTACCCAATACTGAGCATTGCCTCATCAGTTCTCAGGAACTCAAAAGACAAGTATGCAAATCTTTTAAAAAAAATAGCAAGTCCAAGTGTAATATTTGCATCTACCTTCTCTGCAAGTGATAAAAATGTCTTACTGTTTGATTATCTGAGCAAAAAATATCTGAAATGGATCACATTTTACACATCCTACCTTTGCAGAGAATAGGCTTTCAATTGGTGCTTGGACTGAACTCTGGACCTGGAATAAGACAGGTAAAAAAAAAAAAGTGTTTAGTTGTTCAAGCTAAAAGAATTAGGACTCCCTAAATGAAGAAAAAATCTAGAGGTATATGAATGAAAAAACAAAGTAGATGAAATTAGAAATCTAGGCAGTATTAAGAGTTTCTTCAGATCATTTCTACAATGGAGATTCAAACTGCCACCACATGGTCCCAAATATTTAGGTCTCCAAGCACCAACTGTTACAATATATAATTAAAGTCAGTTTATACCCTTTAAACAACTGAATCAAGATAGTGAGATAAGATACATTGCTGCTGTATTTATTTACGGCACATTGCCAATATAACTAAATAAAGGATCTTACCTTACCTGAATAGTTCATTGGCAATTGCAAGTATTCTGCCTATCCAAATTACATTTCTATCAGTGTTTGTAAGGTGCTTGCCTATTCAGGAGAATAAAACCCTGAAAAATCATATTTCTGTCAATTCAGGTACTACAAGAATGAAACAAACCTTTTCTAGGTACTTCTAGCATTTTTACTGTGACCAACACAGAGAACAAGACATGATCACAACTGTACAAATTGTGCATAGTCAAGAAAAAATTACGCTTTATTTTCATTTTCGTTTTACCAGTGCTTCGTATTACAAAAAGCTGAACTGACTGAAGTATGAGGTATAAGTTTAATCAATAAAATAGCTATTTTCTAAACCAACCGAGAAGGAGAAATATCTAAGTTTATTTAGCTAGTTGTTTATAATTTGTATTATCTCGGAACATTTCCAAACAGAATAAGGATCCATCATGTCTTAATGTTTATAAGCATAGCAGAGAGTTCTACTAAGAAGGACATGAAAGAAAGAGTCAGGGCGATGCAGCGGGAAAATGCTCTGGGGTGTATCTTGGTGGACTGCAAGAACTGAAATCATCCTAAAGAGAAGAGTCAACAGGATCTGACCAATAGCTTGCATAACTCTGAAGAGGAAGACTATGTGGAAGTCACAAATTTCACGCATAAGTTAGATACATTTTTTTGCATTTAGCTCCTATTTCTACTTAAATAGAAAGTATAAGCTCTTTCACTTCCTAAGTAACAGCATAAATCACAAATAATGAACAGAACCTTGTTCTGTAGAGGCACCAAATCTGCAAATACCTTATTCTCTGCTCTGTCACTGTGATTATTAATGTAATCTCTACGGATTTAATTCATTTACGGAGAGCACTGTGCAATGAAGATACGTAGCAATTCTTCATTACTTTTGTGTCATCAGAGAATTTCCAAAATCTACAAATTGCATCCCTGTTCTGAGGCAATTTCAAAGGTAAAAGTTCTGGCTGAGCAGAAAATCTGTTTTCATAGAATAGTATCATCCCTACCATCCCTTTAATAAGGCATTATAATTACTTTCACTGTTGTCACGATCATTATGGCCTCCAGCATTATAGTTGTGGATAGCTTTTCTTTAGCGTATCTTTACAAGTTGAGTTGAAAGCAATCTATTTTCTGCAAAATGGCTGCTTTCATTGTACACAGGACACTGAACCTCTTGTGTTGGACCTTTTCACCATGTTGTGATTGATTTTACATCAATTGAAAACAAGTCTGGTCTCTGCCATTTGTTTACCCTTGTATTCTCTCTTTATGCTTTGGTATGCATTTTTAATTAGATACACTCCAGTTCTTTCACCACTAGCTTACACTTTTATTTGGGAAGCAGTCTTTACTAGCCCTGCAAATATCCACTGTTCTTTGCAATGTCAAGTCCTTTTCTCACCTAGCTTTGACTTGGTTATCACTTATATCACAAGTAATTCATCCATCTGTTAACTGCTCCAATTCACATTACTTGGCTTTATTTTAAAGATCTTAACAATGGTCAATGGTCTCATCTGGCAGCTGGTTTCTTGTAAAAAATGTGTCTTTCCCAAGTGACATTCTTGTGAGGATCAAAATATTCACTGAACGGGTTTTATCTAGCAGTTTACAGGTCCCTCAGGCTCTCCATAGAACATATTGTATATACCCAGTGCTTTGAGCATGCCATGTGTAGCAATGTGGAGGACGTCACCTTCTTCAGTTTTATTTTACTCTTCAACTTTCTGCCATGTTTTCTTTCCCTACTGTGGGTTAATTCTTGCCACAAAAAAAAAAAAAAAAAGACACATATCATGCATCTACATGAATGTTTAAGTTTGGATCCACAGTGTGCCATTAAGGCAAAACTCTGTTCTGGTGCACTTTGGTGCTTTGATTTGCCCTGGGAAGATGTCTGGGAGTGCTGGAAGTGGATTCTTTCATATGAAAAACTGCAGACCAGGAACATGCTTAACACATTTTGGTTGCAAATGGGCATTCACTCCACGGGACTCAGTTAGAGCTATCTAAAGTAAGAAATGCTGAAAGAAATACTGTGTGGCTGCCTGCTTAGCCCTACTAGTCTGTACTACTTCCTAACACAGACATAGCCGCAGAAGTGATTGAAATTGTGTTTATTTCTTGGCTTTCACTACCTGACATTGGTGAAAACCATCATACCAGTCACACAGCACTTTTATAAAGGAATGTTTTAGTCCAAAACCAGAAATATTTTAAGTACTAAAGGAAGTGTAAAATTCATTTTTATTGTGTCACAAATAAGAGGAAAAACTCCCACTGAATAAAGAAAAAAAATAAGAATTAGGTAGAACATTGTTCCATCCCACAGTAATCCAGAAAAATAACACAGTATGTCCACTTTACACACCACCTTTCTCTTAATTTACAGTCTTCAATTTACAGTCTTCTACAGAGTTATTTAAATCATCTGTCTCTCACAGAGTAGCACCTTTGCAATTGCCAGGGACACAAACCCACTTCTCTGTTTCCTCATAAAAATTTTCCATAGACACCCCCAACACAAGCATTTCCAGCAAGACTGATTTTTTCTTGGCCTTCTCTTCTCCATATGGTTTGTAGATAGTTCTCACAACTCAGCCATCACTTTAAATAGACATAAAAAGAGAAAAGTCCAGTTTCCTGTAGGACTGTATAAGAAACTTGTATTGGCTGGCGAATGCTGAAACTTTCAATGTAAACAAGACCTTTTGGCTCCAATTGGGGTGGGGGGAGGGAAGTGTATCATAGCTCAGTGTAGAGAATGCTTGCTTTCTTAGTATTCTCTTCCTTCTAAACTGGGATGGATAATATCCAAACACGTTGTTACCATTCTTCTCACCCAAATTAAGATGGGTTTATACTTGTCATACTTTAATGGGCAGGTCTATGTTCTGAAAGGGATGAAAATAGTTTTGTTTGCAGGTTTTCAATAATCATATGCTTCATGATTAATGAAGCCTCTTTCAAATCTCTAACAGCCTTTGGCAGCTGACTGCAGAATTGTTGAGCAGACTAAAAAAAGTAATCTAATTCTCATATACGATCTTAACTAATCTCGTAAGATTTTATTCATTGTCTGTGACAAGACCTGTTATTAGACTTTATGCATAAAAGAGTTGATCAGGCATTTTACAAGCTGTTGGGGATGTCACAGAGGTCATCGTAAGCACTTCTAACTGTTTTGAGTGCTTGCCAGGTATGACAGAAGAAACCATTTTCCCATATACAGGTTTGCCACGACAGAGCTCCAGTCCATTCCCAGAGTAAAAGGCTGCAGTTTAAGAAACTACTATTCCTCTATTACTTTTTCAGTGTTTGACTACTGAACATAGTTCTAAGCAAAAACAAAAAAACAAAAAAACAATACTATGCTGCTTCTATTGTCCCCTCACAAGGATGAAGTCAGCTCGTCTTCCCCAATGTATATTTGTCCCTTATGCTCTGTTCTACATGCTTAAATATAGCTAATATATTTATGCCCACAACTCTCATGTTTTGTCCAATCCACAGTGCATAGTGTATTCTAATCCCAGGCTTTCTAAAAATGTATCTTCTGTTGTTTGTTTGGGTTTTTAATTGTATAACAAAGTCCTGGAGACCTCCTGTCCTAGCACAAACAGCATTCTGTTTGCCTACATATATGATTTGCAGGAAAATTGTGGCCAATCTCTCAGTGCATTCCTCACGTTCTACATACAACGCTGCAACTTTGTCAGTCATCTCTGTAAAATTAAGCTCATTAATCACAGAGCTGCAGGAATCTTGGTGCTTTAACTAAATCACAAACAGACTTGGGGGAAAATCATATACCATATACGAGTTAGGAAAAACAGTGCGATCTCAGCAAGTCTGATCCCTGCTGATCACTTTACCCTTCTAAGCAAGGGGAGGTTAGTATCGGGAAGACTGGAAGAATGTAAAAGTCCAATCAAAAGAAGTTTTTATCACTTATGACAGCCATCCAAGTAATAAAAAAGGTAAAAAATCTTGAACATTTTCATTCAGCACTGCATTACAGCAAAACAATAAATAAAAATCTTTTGTGCATTAGCACTGGTTAGACCCAAACAGTGAGGGATTCAGTAGCACGCAACAGAGTGCCCTTCAGATTAAATGACAATTTGGAAGTGTTTAACAACATATGGTCTCTTTTCTTTGACATATATGATTAAGAATATATCTTTTTTATATCAAAATATAAAATACCATCTGTCATAAGTACCAACTATGATACTGCCTCTCTATATCCAATTAATTCACTATACTTTCTAATGTAAATATTTCTCCTATTTTCTCCTTTTTTCTTCTTCTGTAACTATATTTATTTATAAAATTTCAATAAATGTATATATTTAAAAAGTCAATACTATGACTTGAAATGTAATTAGGAATAACAATGAAAGTCTGTTTCACTTTCTTTTTCAAAGCAAAAGGGCCAAATCTTCACATGCTTTGAAATGACATAGCTCATTTAAGTCAGTGGGTATAAGTAAACTACAAATATCTAACTATGTTGCTCTTCCTTATCATACACATTAACCCACAGGAATGCTCACTTTTCATAAATATTTTTGCTTCTTTCTTTTTTCAGAAGGACGGAGTTCCTTGAAGACACATGACTGCAGCGTGACAATCGAAATATAATCCGTATTTCTCATTAAGGTGTCAGAATTCCAGTGAATATGGAGGAATAAAAGGATTGTGCTCAAAAACACAGTGCAAATACACAATGCATTTTAGTTCACTAAATTAATACTTTACCTCATTAATGTAATCTCAGAAAAAAAAGAACCTTTGACCACATAATTATTTGAATGACTTTTGAGACCACTAAAATATGCAAAAGTCTCAAAATACAGTCTCAAGACTGTAGGAGATGAGTATTTCCAGGTTAAATAGGATAGCGCCTAATAGCCTGTTTGGAGCAGGTTGCAAATTCTATTCTCTATGAGACGAGACAAAGATACACACACAGACACACACACACGTTTACTCTTTTTTTCTGAATAATTTGTCTGTGGCTGCAGCGATAATCTGCACTAACAGGTTTTGCATTAATAACATGAAAAAGAAAGGACTGAGCAACAATATAAACTACATTTTAAGCCTGTAGCTTTCTAAGAATCTTATGGAAATTTTTAACTCTAGTGAGTCCCTCAGCCTAGTAAAGATCTAACAAGGGATGGAAGAGACAATTTATAGGAACATTGTTTTTTCAAAAAGATTGTTCCTCTTAAAAACCCAAATACCAAGTATCGTGGTAATTCACTTCCTCATTTTACACATCACAGTATAAAACTTAAAAGACTTCTGAGTTTGCTAAAGTGTCATGGAAGGGGTGACTATATCTGTCTGAGGTTATTTCAGTGTAATTTAGAACACAGTACCTTTACACATGCTTCCATGTAGTGTCTGTGAACAGTGCTGACTGTCTTCTAATATTACATTCTCTGTCCTTAAAGGAGCTTTCAGAAACGAACCATAATGCTCTTGGTCATTCATGACAGAAACTTTACACAGAGTCCTAATAAATTGCTTTTATAGTTTCTTAAGTTCTCCCATATTTTCTAAAATACTTGTAATGTTTCAGTAACTAGACATAAATGAACTTCTAAAAAATTGTATTGTTTTAACCATAATAGGTTCCCGAAGCACTGAGTTCCACAATATGTTGACGTATTATATGAAAAAGTATTTCCTAGGCCTTCTAACTTCCTCTTTTAATGGACAAAAGAGTTTTTGCTCCTGTGTTAATGTAAGAATAATAGAAATTCTAGTTTGCTTCTCTGGATCATTCATCAGCATGCATGCTTTTATCTGATTATCTCCTATTAGTCTTCCTTGCATGACAAGAATTCTCTCTTCCATTTCTGCTTATGATGTTTTTACGCATACGACCATTCTTACGATTTCTCTAAATCCTTATTTTCTGTAGTAGTTTTTGAGAAGAGTACATGTGCCACTGTTCCTATTACAGTGATTATTCTTTTATTGATTTCCTGATACATTCTTTAGTTCTTCTGCCACCCCTCTGTCCAGTTACCGGAGCACAGGTGCCATTCGGCCGCAGCCTGACACAGAGTTACGGACAAAGCTGATGCACAGCACTCCGCAGCGCAGCAGGGCAAGCCCTCCAGTTCCTCGTGTGCCGCTTCCCACTCCGGGTCACGCAGGGAGCGCATGGCTCCCAACAGCTCCCAGTAACTTTGTGTCGGCCCTCAAGTCGGCACCGCTCGACTCGGCGGCACGGCCGGCAGCGCGGGGCCCACCGCGGCACCCCGCCGCCTCCGGGGCTCCTCACGGCCCTGCTCCCCGCTGCCGCCAGGACCTCAGCGGCCTCGGGCCCGGGCTGGCCCGCACGCGGTTGCCGGGGACCGCC
>Ga0065711_1036728_pt1 | contig 20658 bp, 16 predicted proteins | sample Hoacrofraction12_FD_59098 | JGI IMG/M metagenome (GOLD analysis project Ga0065711, IMG submission 59098) | Hoatzin crop microbial communities from Cojedes, Venezuela - Epithelial fraction 12 v2 (version 2) | ecosystem: Host-associated > Birds > Digestive system > Esophagus > Crop | place...
GAAACAGTCATAAAAACCCCAGAGATTCCACTCCTTGGGGAAAATCAGGAAAAAATTTTTTCTTCCCAAAAGACTTTGATTGCTTCCCATTTTTATCTTATGCTAAGCATTTGGAAGAGAATGCTATATTCGTGTTTCAAGGCTTTCTGCCATTTTCTTGTAATTCTGTGGTGAAAATCTTTCTTTCTATCCTGTTTGTTCATGTATTCACATCTGAAAAGTATAAAATCCCACCCTTCAGTATAATAACCCACACAAGTACGTATTTGCTTGCAGTTTTTATCCCACTGCCAGAAGAACATTCTCTCACTGATTTTTTTTTTTTTCTACGGCCTTTGAAGCATGGTCTTCACTGATGGCTGGGGCTTGTATTACGAAAGCACATGCCATGCTTCTAACATGGATTTCAAGGCAAATCTGATTACTTGTGAAAGACACTTACCAATAGTAGCAGTGAACATTTCCTGGACTACTCTGTACAGATTTTGATACTCTAATGTGAGCAATTTGTGTGGAATATCCATATTTTCATTGTTTCAGTAAAATAAAATTCTCAGATACATTTTGTGTCATACTACATGGTTTTAATTTGTGCTTTTAATCTGGCTGCTCATCTTTCTTTTAATGTATTTTCATCACTAGAAAATTATTTTTCGAAGAGTTTGTGCAATTCTCACACACAGGTGTGTCATCCCACACCTGTGGGATTCTAGACAACAACTAGGATTCATGTTTCTGCCTTTACTATAATATGTAAGGCAGTGTGTTCATACTGACTGGCATATAGAAATGTCTTCATATTCAGAATAAGATGCTGGTCAGGGCAATGACATTATTCATATTAACCTGCATATTTGCAGTACAGATATATTGGGGGAATATTGATGCACAGAGGAGTAGCTTTTTGAGAAGTCATGCAGGTGAAGTATGAACCTCAGTCTTAATCTTTTAATCTTCTTCTTTTGTATGTCAGTGATGCTAAAAAACAATGCTATACTGTTGATGGTACAATATAAATATAGCTCTTCATTAATAGAAGTCTGATAATAAATTACAATTTCTGTCATGGAGCCTTTTGCTATTAATCATGATTTTTTTGGGGATATAAGAAAAACATAGTTAATGATTCTAAGCAGACTGTGATTATGAATTTAAATGTAGTAGACTTTTTTTTCCTGGATCCTATTAATAAAAGTTTCCCATTCAGAAGCCCGTAGCTATTCTCTTCTGAAGCATTGAACTTACTAAGCATAGTTGTTTGGGTTGGGTAGGAATTAGCAGGTTTCTGCATCCCTCCAGGAAATAGGACTGATGGACAGGCAGCACCATAATAGTCTCATCCTCTCATTGTGAAGATATATTTTGCTTTTCTTTGGGAGAGGGATCTGTTCCCAGCCTTTTTCAGAGTTGTGACAAAAAGATACAGCCCTGCTCAGATCATAATTTTGAAGACAGAGGGTAAAACACAAGACACAGGATTTAAGTCCTTTCTGCCATTATCTCCCTTTTCCTGTTGTGATATTTTATACAGAAGATAGTCTAAAATGTGTTATTGCCAAACAACAGCAAAACGAGAAGCTGTCCAGGCAAATCCAGATAAATTTCAAAATCTTTGTGTTTGCGTTACAAAATCTTCCACAGATTATGCAGTTGAGATTCCTGTATTTAGGGAAACTGCAGGAGCTGGCACAGCCCGCTTGCGAAGAATGAACCTCACCCTGAGAAAGCCACCTTCCCCATCATGTTCTCTCTTCTCCTGTATGAGACAGAAAGGTTAGTCCCACATTCAGTAGCCACAGGATTTGAATTTAGAAGGCTCCTTGCTCCCATAAATTGAGATTTTAACTTGAAGTAAAAAGTTGGAACAAATTCATTGAGCTTGGTTGTTATAGATGGCTGTGATAGGAAAGATGATTTCTCGAATGCTGTTGTCCTGGAAGTTTTAAATTCAATTGTTAGAACTTTGACTTGAATTTGTTAGATTATTAGTCAAACAGTGCTAGGCCTGAAATGACAATAAACCTATCCATAAACAGTAAGTGTAACTATGTGTAGAAGAAAATAGAAGCTTGAGTGAGTACAGAACATTTTTAGTTACAAAAACCTGCATTTCTAATGTTGGAATAAAACAATTAAGTAATAACTGGTTGTAAAACTGTACTTTTCTGAGGAAAATCATCTCTACATATGCTTTGATAATGTGGCTACAATACAGTGATGAACTATTAATAAAAACATTTGAGCTGGATTTTTAAGGCAGTCTTACACAGTAAAGAAATTAAGGAAGAGATCTGTAGGAGAATATAAGCCGCTTCACTCCTTCCAACAGCATGCTACACCTGCCAGTCACAGACTACCTGATTATAGCATCTGATATTCAGTCAAACTACTGGGAAGTATCCTGTCATTAAAAGACACTGCGAAGAAGAAGATTCCTTCTTTACTTACGTCTCTGAATTGATGATCCATTTCTCCTTAGTGGCTTCATATACATTTAAACACAAAGACTTCTAGGAAGGTAAAGTGTTGATGAGGTGGGTACTGTAACCATCTGTTAACTCCTCTCTTCCTTGAATAAACTGACATACAAATCAGCAGAAGCTTGAGAAGTGCATGTGTGTTGTTTAAATCGGGAAAAATGTAATTCCAAGAGAAAAACAAAAAAAGGAACCTTGAATTCTTGAACAGCTATGCTATCTTTTTCAACCAGCAAATGATCTTAAAATATTTCATTAGAAGAAGAAAAGCTACACAAATTCCGAATGGATGTTATTGCCACACTCTAGGCCTCTAAACTAAACTCAAACGTTCATAGCTTTTTCTATAATTTTCCTATAAATACGTAAACGCCCATATGTATATACATACTGAGGGAAAAAAAAAGAATATACTATTACGATTTACTATCTAAAGAAAAAAAAGTTTATAACTAGAGCTGTCTATGTAATTTAAGAGCTTACTGCCTAATAGGCCACTATACCTGTAGAACTTAAAAAAAAATAATCTATTTAACTGATACATTATTGCTAGAATAAGGTTAATTAAAAGCAAACACTGAGAGTGAACTTTTCTATAAAAAAATGTGTTGCATAACCACTCCAGGACAGTATGCTTGTCAAAAAAAAAAAAAGAAAACCATAATTTATTGGCATCTTTGCAAAGGGTAATGCTGGCATGGGAAAACAAATATCTCAAACAGGATGACAGTTGCTGTCCAGGGGTGACAGGACTCTCCACTGCAAAGATCCTTGCAGGAGCATCTTCTGCTGGATCAGGTGATACTCCCCAAGTTGTTGTTTTACTGAGTTCTTATATCCAGCTGGGCTCTGGTACTGGGTTCTTGTGTAAGGGCTCATCATTTGCATGATGCACAGTTACGGTTTATCTTAAATGACCTTCAAAACTTCTTTTAACTATCTTAACTATGTACAAAATAATTGCTAGGACCCCAAGGGCACCTACAGGCCTTAATTGCTTTGATTAGTCTTACCTGAGACCCGCACCCACACCTTCTGCCATCAGAGCCCCTGGGCACCCGCTCTTTGTCTGAAGGAAGCCATAGGTATGCTTGTTCTCTGCCTCATCTCCAGCCCTGTCTCCTGAACAGACCTTGGACCCATGCTTAACCTTGTTTCCAGCCCCACCACTGGTCCCATCTCCTGCTGCTCCTGAACAGACTCCCCGAATGGACTCTGGACCTGATGGATAACTGCTTATCTAGACTGTTGGTGGATCCTGTTACCAGCCCCTGTTCCTGACAACCCTGTTGACGCCCTGAGGGACTACACCCTGGCCAGTGAGGCTGCTCCCCTGCCTCGTTCCCCGTCTTAGAGCGGCCCTGCTCTTGCTAACCCCTGGCAGGAGTGTCCTGCATGGCCATTTCTACATCTGTAGAAACAGTGCTGACTGATTACAGTCTGGCCAGCTCTGCCACAGAAAGCACTCCTTCCCAGCATGGCAACTTCAAAAATTCAAAAGGGACTGGATCCAGCAAGAGCTGCCTAGGGGAATAGCTAAAAATGGCTGAAATTTCCACCTAGAGTGCTCCAGTAAGAATTAGTTCAATAATTTGTTGTGGAGGGAGATAGGAGCTCAGTCAGCCACCCTGGCTAAAGTCAGTCTATTGTCTCCTACAAGCCCATTGTCTCTAAGTAGACAATATCTGGGCAGTTCCAGGTCTACCCAGGCAATTAATGAGTTTAGTGCACTGGGGGTGCATAGAGGCACAATGCTGCCATGATACGCATCTGGGCCACAATTATAACTATAGAACAAACATGAGTTTTATGCTTATGTCTCACTAATTCAGTAGTTCTTGCCACATATGTTAAGCCTAACCTGATTCAAGTTACGAAATGTGCAAGTAGTGCATTTTAAAGGTCCTACATGACCAGCGGTCCTCATAAATGACACGACACTTGATTCACATGGAGATAGTAATTTTTACACAAGATTGTCAGTCTTTCAGATGGTAAAAAAGTAAAACATTTAAGTAAGGTATCCACAAATTATTAAACCTTTCACTGATTCTTTCTTAGCGATAGTATTGTTTTCTGTATTTCTGACAAAGTACAAAACTAGGAAATGTTTATTTCTGATAAAATGAAGTAGTATAGGTCAAGTAAATATTCTTGTTATTATAGTCTGTAAGGACTGACTTTATTTTCTTTTACAAAATGTTTAGTTATAAAAAAGATAGAAGGTTTTTAAAAGCTGAATTAAAAGCAAGATTTTTTTTAAGACACCTATTTTTAGTACCTTAGAAATGATTATGTATTTTACTCAGGTACTTCGAAAGTATGTTAAACCACCTACTGTGGCTGACTACATCCATTTCTGCTTAAGTAATTTTCAGAGACATTTTACGTAAAGTAGATGACAAAAACATGTTCGAGATACCTGGTAACAATACCCTAGGTCCTTGAGTCTCATTGAATTAGGTTAGCATAGAACCTGAAAGATAGGGTAGCACATACAGCTTAAAGACATGTTTAATCTGATTTTAGGGATAGACTGCACCCAGCTGTGTATGAATCAAGTAGTCAAAGTACCCAGAGAACAACTTCTATTTATGCCACCTGCAAAAGATCTGTGTATCATACAAGATGATTCAGACATGTATGAGTCCTTTAATGCACCCCTTAATCTGAGAGATTATGTAGACTAAACTGTGAGCTAATAAACGTGTTCAGTTCTAGTACCTGTATGGTTACTGATAGCTATGATGCATTGGAGAAGTGCTTGATAACATGTTGGAAATATGAATTTTACACACTGGACTCTGAATGACCCTGATGAAACAGGTCAGCTGTGAAAGCAGAGTCTCTTTTCTGAGGACTATAATTTTAAATGGATTCTCTGTTGATTTTAAGTTAGCTTCCTCCCTTTCTGCAAGTTTGCAGTTAGTGAATGGACCATGGCTATTTGAAAGGGAGCAAGGAGAAAACATCTATGTAAAATGAACCTCCGGTGGTTGTTTTTGTTTCTTGAAACTGTTGAGAGGACATTGTGAGGAGTATGAAAGCTTTTTATATGAAGATATACAGAGGAACAGATACACAACATGTAGTTTCAGACGTCTAAGTATGAATTGTTCATTTTATGATCCCTTTAACGTCAACAAAGAGAAACAAATTGCACCACACAGATTCTTGTCAGTCTGGCTAGTTTTAAATATCTACCTTAAGATAATTAATCATGCTTTGAACTTTAAAGTTCACACTCTTTAACAGTTTATTATTTGTCATTGAGTATAAATGAAACTAGAAAGACTAGCTGAAGTGTAGACACGTGTCATAAACAGATACCTATGATTACACATTTGATATCACTCCCACAGGAGTGTGAAGATGAGCACTGCGTACAACTTTTTACACAAACCTTAAGACATCTTCCACAGTTATGTAGCAGAAATATAACAATTTTTTTTCTTTTTTTGAGAGGAAGATCTTGGAAGTCTGTCAGATTCTTCACAAAACCAGCTTGGATTTTGTGAAAATGGAACATGTGGGGTTGTATGTGTCCAAAAATGAGGATAGTGCCTTATGAAGCTGTGTCTGTAACTGTTGGTGAGATTGTGATAATGTCTGAGTGCTACCCAAATGTCTTTGGCATGATGACAGGACCTTCCTTAAACAACAGTGCAAATTTTTAGATGTGGACAAGTACGATATAACTTAAAATCCACAAACTTGTAGTGTTATCTCCATAACTTTGATTCATGGAGACGTGAATCAAGTGTTAGGGAAATCTTTGCTTCCCACACTTTGCCCTTATTGTATGTGCTTTTGTCAGTGTGTGCATAATTGTTTGCATAGATTGAAAATTTTGGTCTTATGCAAGTTGGTGACAGTTTTCTAACTGACTTGTCAGCCACTTAATGTGACAATGATTTCATCCTTTGCAAAAGAGAGCTCTGGGACAATTTTCCATCAGTTTTGCTTCTGCCCTGTTCTCCCTGCTTTCTAATCTAATCTAATCTAATCTAATCTAATCTAATCTAATCTAATCTAATCTAATCTAATCTAATCTAATCCAAACTTTCTGCTAGTCATAGGAATGTAGAGAACAAGTCAGAAGATGGAAGAAAGAGTCCTTCTTCCATGGCATTGTTTTGATCAGTTCTTATATGAGATTTTGTATAAAGTTGTTTTCTGTAAGCAACTTACAATGGGAACAAAACTAAATATACAAATAACTTGCTTTCCACACTATCATCTTACTTATTTTAATCAGATCAGGGTTTTTCTAATATACTCTGCTGAAATGGGGTAGGACATAAGTGTAAGTTTTGTTAACAAGTGAGAAAATCACATCCGTAGCAATGCCTTTAGAAAAAAGTCCTTCTTAGAAGAAACGGGTATCTAATTGTGGGAAATGTTTTTAAATAAATGGAGTTATATCATCTTAAGATCACAGATAACCTATTTCTAAAAAAACCTGCTGAGATGGTTCATTATATTACACTCATGGATAAATAAGAACCAAGAAATACTAACAAAACAGCTACCAGTTTAGATGTTGCTTAAAATTGTGTATTATTTATACTTCTAAAACTGTGTTGACAGGGCTGAAGCAACGGTGGGAGAGAGAGTTCAATAGGGGGATCTCTCTAAGGAAATGTCAAGTGGAGACAAGTACACTATAACTTTGCTGGCTGTCATTTTATTTCTGCCAACAAGAAAGACGTTTTAAGTGAAGAGAAGCCAGTGACAGATGAATAAGCCTAATGGGTGAGAAGGTGAAGGGGACACGTGTGTCTTTTTATGGTTCTGTGTATTGAAAATATCGATTCTAAAATTACATGAAGGATGATATAGTCTGAGAATATTGTACCAGATTTTCTTAAATGAACCTTCTACAGGTTTACATCTGCAACAGTATAAATATCTGTGTTTTCTTCTTATGGAAACGTGAGTATAGATATGATCTAATATTGCAATCCAAAATATATCATCTCCTTTGTTTGAATCTTTTGGGTATCCCAAATAGAATTTAGTGGATTTCCCTTACCACCAAAATCAATAAATTCTTGAGTAAATGCTCATATGCAATATGCAATAGTTGTGTAACACTCAGTCCTGTTTTCAGTAGAGAAAGGAACCACAGAGGACTTTATGGCTCATTTACTTTCACTTTGTTGGAAATGTAATAAGAATCTCCAGTGGAATGAAAAACAAATCCACAATCATTATATAACCTTCTCATTTTTTATTTTAAATTAAGGAATTGTGTGTTTGAATTCATGCTAATAGTTTTCAAGACACAGTAATTCAATAATGTTAATCTTCTGTGAGTACATTTAAAGAAAAAAAAAAATCATGTTAAGGAACAGAATGTAATGACTTGATATCCAAAATACATGTCTGTTCAATGGACCTAACATAAGAGCCTCAAAGTGCATTCCAATAGCCTTAGAATAGAATTGGTCTCCAACAGGCCATTTTTCATCTGTAAGTCAGAAAACTTCTTCAATAAAATTTCGATTCTTAATTGTGTTGTATTTCACACTACTCCAACCTCCTTAGCATGCAAGGAGTATCACATCAGACTCCTGCATACGGAAGGTTACTTAGCATGACCAGGAAGATGTCTTTTTTTTCCAATAGAGGCAATCAATTTAGCACTTACTATTTCTGAATTTTAACCATTCATCCTAGAGTCTTCATAAAATCCTGTCATTTCATGCTCTTTTAGACAGATAACATTAACCCAAATTCTCCCTTCTCATGTCAAAAATGCTAGAGAAAATGCAGAGCAATGAAAATACAGCCCTATCAGGAGGAGGACAGGGCACTGTTATCAATTCCTTTTGGCTTTATCTCAAACTATGGGCTTCCATCCCTTCCAAAGATCAGCACAGATCTAGAACTTACTTAAGAAGCGCTTGCAAAGTATAGCAAGGGAAACAAGTTCCCCTTTAGCCTCAAGAGGAAGACATTCTGATGGGTGTGCAGGTAATAAATAGTTCTCCAGGTTTCTTGTTTCTCTTCCTCTCTTCAATTTCATGAATTCTGCACATGGATTATACAGATTTGTCTCACGGTATCCTGCTATTTACATTCCTGATTTTGAGGCCAGAGTGTCAGCATTTATTCTGCTTCTATTATATGTTTGTCTTTACTTCTGTGGAAGGAATACTCTAGATTTGGTAAAACAGCTCCTAATTTTTTAAGTAATGAAAGTCCACGTAAATCAGTGAGAGACCGAGTCCCTACCCTGAATTCATCATCAGAGTGCTAATTATGTAGAATATAAAGGATACGAGGGGAAGCAGGAGTATAGGCCAGAATTTTCAGCGATTTTGTACACTTCAGCAATTTGCAATCCTAGTTTTAAGTTCGGCAACTGAAAGCTCGAAGTAATTTTGGCTGTTATGACCAGAGTCTTCAAACATGCAAATAGACCATACTGTTTATTTTCTTTGCCTTTATATTTCAAACATCTGGTCTTTCTGTATTTGATATTTTAATTTTATTTCTCAGTGAGATTTGAATGACATTCTTTTGATGTGGGAACTATAAGTTTATGTTAAAAAAACACGTTAGTCTATCTAAGAGAGGAAAGGGACTATATGTTTTAAATCAACAAATACAACTGCATAAGATAGAAAGGAACATAAGTGGACGGATAGATAGACAGATAGAGAGACAGACAGACAAATAAATATAAATTTTCCTTAGCAAGCACTGTTTTATTAGGAATGTTTTAAAGAACCATATACTGGGTTTACATAGCCAGGTTTTGCTGGCAGGAGGGCTGCAGAGGCGGTTTCTTTGAGAGGACACCAGGAGCTGCCCCCTTGTCAGACAGAGACAGTTCCAGTCGGCTCCAAGATGGACCAGCTGCTGGCCAAAGCTGAGCCAGCCAGCAATGTTCGTAGCACTTCTGTGATGACATATTTCAGAAGGGGTGAAACACAGCAGCTGGAACAGGTGAATGAGAATATGAGAGAAACAACCCTGCAGACACCAAGGCTGGTGAAGAAGGAGGGGGTCGGGGGGCTCCAGGCACTGGAGCAGCGATTCTCCTGCAGCCCATGGTGAAGACTATGGTGATGCAGCTTGTCCCCCTGCAGCTCACGGAAGTCCATGGTGGAGCAGATATCCACCCTGCAGCCTGTGGAGGACCCCATGCTGCAGCAGATGGATGTGCCCTGAAGGAAGCTGGAGTACATGGAAAATAGGCTTCTGGCAGGAAATGTGGCCTGTGCAGAGGATGCCACACAGGATCAAGTTTTCTGGCAGGAGCTGTGACCTGTGGGGGACCCATGCTGGAGCAGTCTGTCCCTGAAAGACTATACTCCATGGAAAGGACCTGTAATGTAGCACTTCTTGAAGAACTGCAGCCTTTGGGAAGGAACCACATTGGAGCAGTTAGTGAAGAACTGTATCCGGTGGGTGAGACCTCTCACTGGAGCAGGGGAGCAGAATGAGGAGAAAGGAGTGGAGAGATGAAACTTTATGAACTGACCACAATCCCACATTCCCTGTCCCCCTGCACTGCTTGGTGAGAAGAAGGTAGAAGACTTAGGAATGAAGATGACCCTGGGAAGAAGAGAAGGATAGAGGGAAGGTGGTTTTTGATTTTGTTCATATTTCTCACTATCCTACTCTATTATTAAGGAGCAATAAATTAAACTATTTTGCCAAGTCAAGTCTGCCCTGCCTGTGATGGTAATTGGTACGTAATCAACCTGTCCTTTTCATGAGCCATGAGCTTTTCATCATATTTTCTCCTCCTTGTTGAAGAAGGGGTAGTGGTAGAGTGGCTTGGTGGGCATATGGTGGTCAGCCAAGGTCAACCCACTACAAGATGTTAGATAGTCCAAAGAAAGGCTTTCTGTAAAATGAAGAATTGGAGTCTGTCTGTATAATCAGATACTATTAAATTTTATTAAAATACCCAAATCTAAGGCACTATTTGTGGACCACTATTTCAAGCAGATACGGACAACTTCATTGTTACAGATGTTTAGTTAGCTATCCCGGAGAATATGCAACTGTAATCAGATCTTTTTTATGATGAGTGGAATTGTCAAAATGCACTGAGTAATGTCCTCATGGTTACAATGCTATTTTCATCACCATGTCTTGAGTGCATTCCTTACAATATGAGACTACATGCGCTATATGTTCTGGGATGAACACTGACAGTTGTTGAATTCCTAGCCTGAACTAAGGAGTACAGTTGTCCTGGGTTCGGCTGGGATAGGGTTAATTTTCACCAGAAGCCAGTTGGGCTAACCCAAACTAGCCAATCAAATGGGAAATTCAATGCCACATGACATCATGCTCAGTATGTGAGTGGGGGAACTAGCTAGAGCAGAATGATTTGCTACTTGCGAGAAAGCTGAACATTGACTGGTGAGAAAATTGCACTGTGTTTATTCTTTTTATCAGCATTGCTGTTATTTTCTTCTCCCTTTGGTGTTCTATCAAACTGCTTTTATCCCAACCGATAGGCTTTTGCCTTTTCCTTGTGATTCTCCTCCCCATCCCAATGGGGCTGGGAGGAGTGAAAGAGCGACCGCATGATTATTTGTTGCTGGCTGGGGCTAAACCGTGACAACAGCTTACCCTGTTTGTCCTGAAGTCTGAGCAGGTTTAGGTTCTGCAGTTCTTCCCTGTGACTAGGGGAGTCACATGGAGACTGTATACAGGAGTCTGTGACTAGCTGTAGAGAAGACAACAGGTCCTCATTTAAATGGAAATACATGAAGCACCAGTGTGCTGGTGCTAAATGGAGTAAGTGTATCTATCGTACTCCAAGTATTGTCATACTTCTTGTTCTCTAAAAGGACTAGCTTCTTGAGAGACCATGGGTGGATCTTTATGCTCGCTATGAAAGGTTAATTTTTTCACATTTTCAAACTTGCTTACATTTTCTTATGTCAGTGGGTTTCAGCCCTTGAAGCATGTACCAATCCACAGTCCTTATAGTCTATCTTTCATGACTTTTTAGTATCACACACTGATACTTAACTCCTCTATCCTGTTGGAGGCCCAGACTAAAACTTAGACACTGGTACTCTTCTTCACTGCATAGAGAAATAGTTTCAATAACCAGATGGCAACATACATGTCAGCTACCACAGGGCAGCTCAACTTCAATTATAGAGATGTATTTTGCAGTGTGAATTTATGCATCTGAGAGATATTGATCCTGACCAGGAGACTGCTGTACACTGGGGAGTTAGTGACCTACATAAAAGTTAAAGTGAGTATGCCCAAACATGTGCTATGCTCGTGTTGTACTGCACTGTGCTGCAAATACATTTTCTTGTAAGAATTTCCTGTAACATCTCAAATGGCTGAAATGGGGGAATATCTCCCAGTTTGCTGCATGTGGATTGGAGGCCTGTGAGATGCAAGACCACCTGGAGTTCCCATCATCTAAAGGCATGTAAGATTATCCATTCAATTTTCTCCTTGTGGTGCTAGCTCTAATAAATTACATTTTAAATGATACCTTACATAGTCTGAGTTCCTTTCTTACTTGGATCATAACAGACTAGCATCTCCTGATGCAAAACAGAGTTAAGTTTGGGATTAGTATCAATGATGAAACTAGTGGACTCTCCTTGATAATGCAAGGTGGCAGTGGTTACAGCTGGTAAATACAGTTCTCGGGACACACAAATGTATTTTCTTGTGTGCCTGCATATGCACCTTTCATTTGACATGGCAGTCCACACAGATCCTGAGTGCATTTTTCCATTTTCCAGGAAACCATTTAGCCCTAAGAAAATACAGTAGCCAAGTTACAGCTGCTTGAAGCATTTTCCTATTAAATATAATGGCACTAAAGTGGAAGTGCCAAGGGCTATTATGCACCAACAGCATAGTCAAGAAAAGTACCCATCTGCAGAAACCATGCAGCAAGGTAGAAACAGAGCAATGAAACAACCATGAACGCAGTTGCAGCCTCAAGACAAGAAAAACAAGTGATCTGCTGCAAAGTTTAACAACAAAAGGAGACATATAAACAGAGTTATTTGGGCTTTCATGGTTACAATTGTAGTAAGGAGTGAGCAATATTGCCTTTGGCGCTGATCCCTCTCACCATTGCAATGTTTGCTTCCTCAGCCAGGTCCCCAGATGTGCAATCATAGCCTCATCATGAGAAATAAGAACAGAACCACAAATGGCTGCTTTTGTATGAATCCTCCATGCCTCAGCTCTTAGTGTAATAACAGAACTCCTTAAAAGGAGTTAAATCAGAAAAGAAAAAGCAATGTGCAAAGCCAAATTTTGTGCAAAGCCAAATTCTATCTTTAGAAAGATGCTGAATAGAAACAATCTTTAAAAGCATAGGCCTCTTTAAAGGAATGTTCTAGCTCCTGCTTTGCATAGTGTATTAGTAGCATCTGTATGCAGGCCAGTACTTCAGCAGCTAAACCCAAAGTCTTGTGGTTCACGCACACACCAATTAGACAAGGAAGTCTACCTTCCTTTTGATTGTTCCTATCCTAGTGTATTCAACCTCTATCTGTCATTATATTGTTGATATGTGATATGAAAAGTGTCATACATGGTCAAGCACAGGGCTGCAGAAGGGAGAAAACAGAATAAAAGTAGTTTAGAGTACAACTGGAGAGGAAAAACAGCGGTTTCATCTCTTTAATTCTTTTTTTGAGAATGAAAATGGCGATATGATAAAGTAATGGAAGCTGCATGAATAAATATTTACTGAAACAGAGGATAAATTATACTCAGTCCTGGACAGAACAGTAACTGATTTTTTGTCTTAGCTATGGCATAGTAAATTCATAGAACTTTAGTATATCAGTCATAGTCTTCCTACAGTTTGAATGTCCTAATGATTATACTACCCCCACTTGAGTCACAGAGTAGGCTTCTTGAGCATCAGTGAGCATTGTCTTTAATCAGTCCCCAGACCTGCTACCATATGCACAAATGGTGAAGTTAAGTACAATACAATGGCTCAATTAAAAAAATCACTAACATCCTTCTTCTCTCTCTTCATCTTTTCTGCAATAACCTTTAAAAATATGGACCTTGAATTCATCAAATGCTCAACAAGTTGATGAAAAGGTGTTTCCAATTTTCTTGATTAGCTGAAGAATTGCTTTGAACAGTGTAGTTTGCGTGATCAGAATGACAACCACTCATCAACAGTCCTTCTCATGGTTGTTAGATAACAGTATCTTTCTCTAGCCTATTGCTTTCAATTTTCCCACTCAATCTAGCCATTCTCTCTTAAATCCTAGCCTTTCTCTGTGGTCTGTTATGCTCCTCCTTCAGACTCCTATTCCAAGCTCAACCTCATTCGTTCACACCTGTACAACAAGCCTCAATGCTTTCTGATGTCTAGTCAGATCCTTTCATCACCTTCTAATTTAATTCTTCCCTGTTCTTCATATATTTCTTCCTCTTGTTCTGCTTTTATTCTTTCATAAAAAAATGATGTAGAACAGCACCAATAAGAAACTTAATTAAACCCCAAATATCTAAAAAATGTGCAAGTAAAAGACTACCTATTAACTGAAACGCAGGAGTCTTTCCATACAAGTGAATTGTGGGGAGATGATTTTAACAACACATTACTGCAACAACAATGAACCAAAAAGGTATTTGGCAGTAAGTGGCAAGCTCTGGTGCAAAATATTTCTATGCTTAAAGTTCAAGTTTACATAATATCACAAACAAAAAGGTATATGCATTAACTATGATTCTGGGGAGTTTTCTGGGTATTAATGTGCACTTTATTTCAATGGCCGATGAGAGTAGTTGATTAGTTGAATATAAACTGAAGAACAGAAACACGATGTAATGTAAATAAAAAATACTAATCCCGATCAGGGCTCTGAGGAAAAGAATTTTTAAAAGCACTTGAAACTTGAGATTTGTTTTTGGAGTAAAAGTTTTGAGTACCCAGTGAATTAAAACCAGTAATAAACCTTCATAGTCTATTGTACTGTGTGTGTGCTCTTGTGATCTGAAAACAGTGGGCATGACTCAGAAAACCTTCGTCTTCAGCTGGTGAGGTTGCTCCTGCATTCGAGTGATTTGCAGTTAATAGGGTTCAGGTACTGATGAAGATGTCTCTTTCTGATCCCTACCTTAGATCTGAGCTGCTCTCAGGAACACCTCTACCAGAGGAAATCCTGTGTCACACGTAGTTTTCTGTTCTCCCTTTTTCAGTCCACCCAGAGTGCTACATGAGACAAGCAGGGGCACTGCTTCTGTGAAACAGTAATTAGCCGAGCAGTGTTCACTTCGGTGTGAAGAGAAATTATGTTATACTCAGTTTGAGAAGTGAGACTTCTGAAAAACAGTATAACCTCCCATTGATTCTTCATTTCAGTTTAATATTTTAAACTTAAATTTCTGAAAGAAATGGTTACATGATTAATAACTGTACAAAAAGAACCTGCAAAACAGCAATTGTGATCTAATCTAACAAAACAATTTAAGAAAGATTAGAACTAGGCAGCACTTTTCCATTTTCAAAACTTCTAGTTACCTATAACTTTTGTAACTTTTTGTTAATCTGCACAGTGAAAATATTTTTGTACATTCAAACATAATTCAGCATTATATGCAAGCATAAGATTAATTTAAAATCTCATGAAAGGATTAAGTGTGTGCTTAAAGTTAAGTATCTGATTAAGTAGTTTGCCAGATCCAACAAAGAAAAGGAACAAAACCCCACAGCAAATATAAACAAAAAAGTCAACGTATTTTTGGTGTGTGTAGTTTTATTTTTAATTGTTTTGATTTAAGTAGAATTTGCCATTCTTTTGTGCTAACACCTTTACCTATGCCAAAGCATTCGGTTAAATAACTTCTGAAGACCACTTAGAATTTTTTTGTGCAGTCTATTATGACTCTGTCACTGTACAGTAGAGAAGTTCAGTGGCAGTGATCCACTACTGGAATTTTTTGAAAATACTTACTACAACTTGGTACCTGACATCTATTTCATGATATCTTTTGCCTTCAAGCCGTAACTGTGATTTATTTAACTTGACTTTAAATGTTTTGGGTTCTTTTTTCCGAGCTATTTTAGGACCTTTGAGATGTTTTATGGATACTGCAAGCTTAACAATATGTTCTTTCACTGTAAAAAGATGCAATGCCTTTTTAAAATGTTCTGCTGGTAGTATTTGAGAGGACATGTTTGTCAAGTGATTTGCCTTTAAATGTTCCAAGTAGATGGGTAAGCTTGAGATACCCATTGGAAACTATACCCAAAGTGCATTTACTTTTTGAACATCAAGTTGAAAGGTCTGCTTTTAAAACAGACCTTGCAAATCATGAGATAAAGAGAAAGTAGTAGTTTTCTGTTTAGTTCCATGGCTTCAGCAAGTTTATGGGAACGTTTAGCAGAGCCTTGATGGTAAATTACATAGGTATATTTATGCTTAATTCATATTGAGCAAGCTTTACAGGTTAAGTTGATTTATGTAGTTTGGAATTCGGCACAGCTATGCTGATCACACTGAAACTTTTTACCTATAATTTTCACTGAGGTTAATTTATATATGCTAAAGACATTTAGTGTTTGATACATAAGCTTTTCTCCACAATATTCCTGTAGTCTCTATTCTTCTGGTATGTAGCTGGTGTCTTTTTTAAATGAGACTGGTGTCTCGGTCTCAAACTCCTTCAGAATGCTCAGAGGAATAAAGTCCTCAGTAAGAAGTTAAGACAGAAAATCAGTAGATTTTCCTGTGTTGGAAATTAATACTCTAAAACAACACTGCTTGTCTGGACTGTGACATTCAAAGATGATTCAATATAAAGCACAGTAAAGAGTTAAAAGCAATAGATTCCACTTCCAGCCTCCATATCTTCCTGTGCTGGAACCCATTAGGATGCTTAAGAAAGTAAAATAGTGTTTTTGTTGTTGGTTGGGGTTTTTATTCTCCTGTTCAGATTCAGTGAAATTAGCTTTTTCTGTGGAATCAAAGAGAGCATTTGGGTAGGACAGTCAGCGCAGGAATTACCTACCAGTGAGGATCACATGCAGCTGGTATACTTCAAGCTGCACTCTCCTGTAGGCTACCCTTATACGAGGGAGTGTAACTGGAGCCACAGCAAATTGTTTGAGCACCTTCAATGATTTTCAATTAAAATGACAGAATGGCAGCCATAAGGAAGATATGGCACTATAGCTTTCCTTTTTACCCCTGGTATGATTTACTGAGGTAAGAATAGATACTACTCTTAGTGCTTAGCCTGCATATTGTCCTGGGTTCAGCAAGGACAGGGTTAATTCTCACCGGACTTCAGGAAGGGGCACAGCCGGGCGGGCTGACCCCACCTGGCCAAACAGAGCAGAGTATTCCATACCATGTCCGTCATGCTGGGTTCCGGTGGGGGGGAGCTGGGCGGCGGGAACTCACTTGTGTCTCGGGAGCGCGTGGCGGCAGGCGGTGAGAGCGGCTCTCTCTGTGGTATGTTTTGTTTTGTGTATTCCCCTTTTCTGTATCGTTGTTGTTCCTGTTCCCTTTGTTTGCTGTTCTGTTAAACTGCCCTTGTCCCAGCCCACCAGTTTCTGCTTTTTTCTTTCCATTCTTCTCCGCACCCCAGTGGAGGGAGGGGTGGCTGCGTGGCACTTTAATTGCCGGCACAGCAAAACTATAACAATATTTATAGATATATAGATGATCAGTATGATTTATTTTGTGAATCTGAATGGGATGTGCCCTTTTGGAAAACTTTGTCTGAGAGAATAACAATGGCAACAATTTTGGGGAGGTTCTTCAGGCCTTTGCAAACATGTAAGTCACACAATGCACAGTCAAAAAGTCGCATGGGAATGGTCACGATTCCCACACCAGCAGAATAGTGACTCTCAGATTATACCTGTTAAGAACAGGGCACTCAGTCATATTTCAGGTTAGGATTCTGGAATTTTGGGTTTAATTCTTACCGAGTAAGAACTGGCATTCTGGCTCATCTTCCTCTGGAAGGCTCCTTTGTTGCAGAGAAGTGGAGTGACGGAGTAGATAGTACTGAGCAGAATGTGACTGTAGATAGCATGCATTTGTTTCTTTTTTTTAAATTCTCTTTTACTTGCCAAAAAATCACCAATGTATTTATATCATACATCATCCAAAACAGACTTTGCTTGGGGGATCTGGCAAATTAGGTCTAGAGATCACCTAACTACTTCAGATTATGCCAAAGTTTAAATTTATTTTTATTTCTAATGATTCCAGCAAGCGTAAGCACAGACAGCGCTACTGATGAGCTTCAATATATCAGGAGTCAAGGCCCATGGTAATATAGGGAGAAACAGCTGTTCATTGAAACCAGAGGAACAGGATTTACTAAAATGGCTATGCTAAAGAAAACCTCAAGCTCATGACAGTTTCTCTGGCTTTTCTGAGTTCTGATCGCATCTCAAGTTTAAAATGTTTGCTCTTCCTATCTAAGTCATTAATTGTACAATAAACTGGGAGTTTGGCTCCCCAGATCTATGTTCATGATTATGGTAGCATTTTAGAAAGTTGTGCTCTCACATAAAGATGAACTAAATCTATTTTATTAGAGACCAAGTAGTGAAGCACCTACCTTTGCTGAGGACTGCAAAACGTTAGCAGTTGTCCTGGTTTCAGTTGGGGTAGAGTTAATTTTCTTCCCAGTAGCTGCTGTGTTTTGGATTTAGTATGAGAAGAGTGGTGATAACACTGATGTTTTCAATTGTTCCTAAGAAATCAAGGACTTTTTTTGAGTCTCCTATATTCAGCTAACAGGCAGGTGGGCAGGAGCTGGGAGGGAGCAGAGCCAGGCAGCCAGCCCAAGCTGGCCAATGGAAATATTCCACAGACTAGGTGTCATGCTCAGTTCATAAATGTGGGCTGCCCAAGGGGCAAGAATCTGCTCTTCTCTTTTCCGTGAGTTCAAATCCTCTCTTGTCTGGGATTTCGAACTTTTCTGGGAGTTTGTTTTTTCCTGTGAGTTTGGCGAGTTACGCAAAATTTATATCTCAAAATCTGTGAAATTTATGAGCTCTGGGAAACCTGCGGGTTCTGAGATTGCTGCTTGGTGACTGGCTGTGCAGCTGTACGTCGGGAGGTGAGAACAAAATTGTACTGTGTATAGTTTGTTTTGCTTATTCATTATCACTACTACTACCATTATTATTAGTAGTATTGTTAGTGCTAGTATCAGTATGTCCTGGGTTTGGCCAGGACAGGGTTAATTTTCACGGGAATCCAGGAAGGGGCACAGCCGGGCGGGCTGATCCCACCTGGCCAAACAGAGCAGGGTTTTCCTACCATGTGCTGTCATGCTGGGTTCCGGTGGGGGGGAGTTGGGCGGCAGCGGGAACTCACTCGTGGCTCAGGAGTTCGCGGTGGCGGTCGTGGAGGGTGGCTATCTGGGTTGTGCGGTTTGTGTTGTGTTTTCTCCTTATCGCTGTCGTTGTTGTTACTGTTCCCTTTTGTTTGCTGTTCTGTTAAAATGCCCTTATCCCGACCCACCAGTTTCTGCCTGTTTCTTTCCATTCTTCTCCGCACCCCGGCGGGGTGAGGGGCGGCCCCATGGTGCTTTTGTTACTGCCCGCAGCCGAACTATAACATTTAATTTGGCGCCCAAGCATGGGGCGGGGATAAAGGCAGGGCTGAGCAGCGTGTGTTAAAACAGCGTTCTTAGATTTTGTTAAATTTTTGTTATACACATTTTTCTGTGTTAGATAAATAGTCACGGGTAAAAATGTTTCTCACTTTGATCAAATGGCTGTGGTATTTCAATCCTTACTTGCAGTATGTATTCACTGCTGTGCTGTTCATTACCTCGGGGAAAAGGATCAGGATGACGATTTTGCTGTGCTGTGTGGTATCGACGTATGACAAGACAACATCACTGTGCATGAAATTAGGGTTGTATTTGCATGCGGCACTGCAATCATTTCCATACCTCAGATCCTATGTCTTAGAATTTGTTAATAATCAAACCCCATCTGTGGGGAAAACCGGAGGGGATACCTTCCCACACTCTTTCACCCCCCTCTCTCCTTCAGGCTGGTCCGAACGGCTTTGAGAATTTTGAGTACCTGTGGGATGCTCAGGCCAACATTATCCTATTGTCCTGCCTCCTGAATGGGTTTTGGGTCTTGTTTAGGGTTAAACAAGTCGTTAAGAACATGGTGCAGAGACCTGCCCCTGGGCTGGATAGCTGTGAGTGGCTGGGTGTGTGGGACAGCACGGGCAAGTACCTAGGGCAGTGGACACCCCCACTGTTTTTTAAACACACCCCTGAACAAGTACAGAATCCGGACAAACTACTAAAATATCTGCAGAAAGTGTGCTGCCACCCTGGGAACTCCAGAGAGACACAAATCACTGCAACGTGCTGGGGTCTGGCCCACGCCTACCTAGCTGTGATGAACACTGTTAAGTGCCTTAAAGAGGAAAGGGGGGGAAACGAAGCAGCAGGCACTGCGACTGGCGCTGCCCCCCCAGCCGGCCCTGCAGCCCCTCCAGCCCAGCAGGCAGTCACAGCCCCGCGACCAGCACCACGGCTGCTGCAGCCACTGGCGTTGTCCCGGCTCCCCCGGTGGGCACGGCAGTTGCTGCAGCTCCAGCTCCAGCCCCAGCTCCAGCTGCAGGCATCGCGGCTGAGCCCAATGACCAACCTGTGCCAGTAGCAGTTGCCCCTGAAAAACTAAAGAAAGACGCAAAGAGAGCAGATCGCTCCGGGAGGGATGACAATGAGCCAGGGTCATTGCGGGAGATAGAGACAGAGATCATCACCCGGTCCCTGTCCCTGAGTGAGCTGCAAGACATGCGGAAAGATTTCAGCTGCCACCCAGGTGAGCACATTGTCACCTGGCTGCTGCGGTGCGGGGATACTGGGGCCAGCAGCTTGGAATTAGAGGGCAAGGAAGCCAAGCAGCTGGGATCCCTGGCCAGGGATGGGGGCATTGACAAGGCCATTGGGAAGAAGGACCAAGTCCTCAGCCTCTGGAGGAGACTTCTGTGAGGCGTGAGGGAGAGATACCCCTTCAGTGACGATTTTGTATGTTATCCTGGCAAGTGGACCAATATGGAGAGGGGTATTCAGTACTTGAGGGAATTAGCTGTGCGGGAGCTGGTTTACTATGAACCAGATGATGAGCAGGTACCCACAGACCCAGATGAAGTCCAGTGCACAGCATCTATGTGGAGGAAGTTTGTGCGGA
>Ga0065711_1036731_pt1 | contig 20657 bp, 13 predicted proteins | sample Hoacrofraction12_FD_59098 | JGI IMG/M metagenome (GOLD analysis project Ga0065711, IMG submission 59098) | Hoatzin crop microbial communities from Cojedes, Venezuela - Epithelial fraction 12 v2 (version 2) | ecosystem: Host-associated > Birds > Digestive system > Esophagus > Crop | place...
CTCTTGAGACTGTTCTGGTCATCTGGAAGTGAGGAGCTGACCTTAGTGCATAAGCAATGAGATATATGGCAACTTGCCTCCAACATAAAAGTCTTCCTCGTGTCATGAACATCTTTATATCTTTTAGATGTACCTTGGAAGCCTTTCCCTCATTAATTTCAAAATGTCGATCTTCCTTATTCTTAAGGACCTACTCATTAAATACCACCTAACTCCGTGCGTTACCCTGTGATATTAATCCGAGGTAAGAGTCTGCTGGACAGAAAACTCCCTGCCAAAGCAACAGAGAGCTCAAAACATTGACAGCAGTTCAGGTAAAATTCATAGGCTTGTTACAACTGCGAGCTTAACTCTGTTGAAAGGCTTGCATGTGAAACCTGGCTGATAGAGGGCTTGAAACCACACACACTGCATATGGTTCCACCTAGTAGAGACACGGAGTATGGAGAGGCTGCCAGAGTGGAGTGAGATTTCAGCTGAGATTTGGGCTTTGTTCAAATCCAGAAACTTCAAAATGCAGATTCAGGGAACAAGAAACACAGTAAGTTGGAAACAAAAGGCAATGGGCTGGATTTGCCCAGAGGAATGCAATGTTGAGAGGGGCACTGGGGCTTCACTGGAAGGGGTTTTCTGCTGGCTTTAGAAATGCCCAGCCCAACAGAAATGCTTTGCCACAGGCCATACTGAGCAAAGACCTTCCTCCGCTGGATCTGAAACAGTAGGATTGTATCAAGGTGTACAAGGTGCCCTCTGTGTAGCCAAATCCCTGTCTTTGTCCATGTGCTTTGACCAGAGGTCAACAAAATGTTTCAGGAAAGATGCTGCATGCCTGTATGCACACACCAGGTTGTAAAAATCTGTGAAACTCTTTCATAGAAAACTAATGGGCAGGCCTCGCTGTAATGCAAAGCAGCCTGTGTTCTGTTTGCACTTGGAAAGCTTGGAAAAAGGAGTGAGGTCTGCGTTGGCGTGGGGGAAAATCTTGAATCCTCACAGCCAGCAGTGCTGGCAGCCGGAGATGATCATTGTCAATAATACGCAGGAAGATTGTGCTCCATTGTTGCGGTTCATTATTAAATTACATAATTTTCATTTTTTCCATCCTTAAGCTTTACCACTTAAAATGGTTTGTCCTGTGCAATCAAATGTGATTCTTGAGCCTCAGCTTAAAAACTCAGTAACAATGAGCATTCTCTGGAATGGAAAAATAGAAAGAAAATAAAGGGACTATATAGTAACTTGCTTAAATATATGTGTAGAATCTAACTGAGAGCCTGATACAAAAACACGGAATGAACTGCATCCAGACCACCGCTTTGAAGGCACAGATACAACATCTTGGTGCTACGGTCAGCCTGATCTCCTTATCCCTGGGAGAAATACCTGTGGCGTGGAGGGGGCCATCAGACAAGATAATGTTCTCAGGGTCCTTACTAGCTCTCTGATGAGAAATTTTATAGCAGTTTAAGCTCCCTGGTATAGTGTTTGAAATGGAATTCAAGTTTTGACTTGGTGATCCCCGTGCCTCAGCTGGAGATAGGTAACATTTAAAGTTAAGTTTGTGCAATTGCTTGTAATGATGTCAGTAAAGCCAGGATGTGGATACTCAAACATTATGAGCTCAAAACTGATAGAATGGCTTCATTCATATGATTGCTTTTCATAACACACCAGGCAGCCGTGGGGGGACTGAGCTGAGTCCTAGAGAGTAGGAAAGAATCTGAACTGATGGGTAATAGCTTTAAGATTCTAGACCTGGTTACCATACTCCACCAAGAATTAGTGGCTAATGGCTCCATGCAAGTGCCTGGATACTTTTTTTTTAAATTTTCCATTTTTTCTTCCCCTCCATGCCAGCGGTGCTCTGTATGACAAATTCAAGTGTGCTGCGAAATGTTACTGCTATTCATTGCCCTGAGATTTCAACTAACCATCAGCCTCTTGCTGTATTCAATGCCTTTGGATGTTCTTCTTTTTGGATCCAGTTTGTGCTGGTTTTAATTTGGGGATTTAAATCCAACATCACGCCCTTCTCGCCCACTACTAATGATAGATCTTCTAGTGTCTGAGTTTGGATTTCCAGCCAGGGTCCGTTTCTAATTGTGGAAAATAGTGTGTTGTCTGTTTGGTAGATATTGGGAAAAATAGACTCTGATTGCTTATTTTCAGCCCCTTAGTGGTTACCCTTACATGGTATGTTCCTTCTTTTGTCCAGCTGGAACGGAAGGTGTTTAGATGAGCTCCTGTTTAAAGATTAAATACACATCCCCACAAGCTATGTGGGAAGAGCGTAGAGCAGATATCCCACTGTGGTTGCTGGCTGCTGGTGTCCCTCTGGAAGAATTGCCTTTTTGCCCTGCTGTTCTAGTGGGCTGAGGCCTGAGCTGCAACCTGCCTTTTTCTGGAACTTTTACTTGCCAGAGCCTGGTCTGTGCTGGGCATCGGGAATTGCATGGATTGCCTCCTTCCAGGCCAAGTCAGAACTGGTGAAAAATAGCAATGGTGCATTAAAACCAAAATTGAAACAAAGCAATCTTTTTTTGAGGTGCTCTGGATGAATGTTTTTCTGTCAGCTAGAGATGACAGGAGTTTGTGAGTTCTCCCAAAAGCCACATCAGGGCTTTTATGAGTTTGGGGGTTTTGTTTTCTCTTTTCTGGGCAGGGAGACTGACCGGAACCCAAATACCCTAAGTGGAGAAAGGAAGTGACAGAGTGAGCCCACACACACTGAAAGGGGAAAGCAGGGGCAGGATTTCGGCAGACCAAGCCGCCGAGTCGCAGGGATCTACTTAAGAACTAGTGATTCATGCTGGAAAAGTTGTTCCACTTTTTCTGTCTTTCTTCCCCCTCCTGCCTCTTTGTTTGGTTTTGTTGCATTGCTCCTGGGATGTTCAGAGTGACAATAAGGCAATTGTTCCTTCATGAAGAGGGCTCAAGGAAACAGCGCAGAAAAAATGACATGGCAAGAAAATATGACAAATATTCTGTACTTCTGTGAGGAATACTGCCACTTCCTCAGTATGTATTCCTGAGAAGAAAAATATCCATCAAGATATTGATTTTAAAGAGGGTGTTGCCACTTGTGTTTCTCCTCTTGCTGAAAATATAAAGCTCGGATCTCTCCGTTGCCTGCCCTGTAAGGAGAACACACACCTAATATCAATTACATTTTTAATCTCTAAGACCCAGTCTCCAAATGTGTTTGTGTCTGTGTATACACACAAACTGTTTTCCCTTTGTCTTCCTATCCAAAATGCAAAAGCATCTCAGATGTTGTGATTCCTCCAGGTTTTTCCCCCGTGGGAGGATGGAAACATGTAACATAATCTTCTAGCTGCCTACTGCCTGTCTCTGAAATTAGCATTTCAGTGACTGAAAGGTAGTTAGTTTCCACACAAAAAAAAGGAGAGAAAGAAAGAAACGGAGGGTTAGTACAAGGCTGACACTAATAGTAATAGAGGATGAGGGAGAGAGTACAGGACATGTTGGATTACTAAATGAAAACTGTGATTTTACCAGACGTGCCAACAGAACAATGAAAGGGGCTTTTACAGAATAAACTAACTCTTTGAGTTTCTGTAATTAGCCACCTCAGGAAAGAAAAGCCTCACAGGGCATTTTAGCACAGAGTTAAAGGAAGGCTCTTTTACTACCCTAAATCTGGGGTTTTTAAAGTATTTTAGGTTTTATTTCTGGGATATTCTCCAGATGAGCAAGGGCAGAGTAGGTGCTATTGGATACAAAACTGAGAAACAATGCAGATGCTCTGATCTCATGTTAATTAATGGAGTCTGTTGTTTATGGCTGTCATGCCAACAAATCACTCCTTGTGCAAAAATTAATCATGACTCTTGTGTGGGGCTGTGGGGCTAGGCGGCTTGGCTTCACCAGCAAACGCTCAAGTTGAAGTACTCACCTTCTGAGAGGGGTAGCAAGGGCTGGAGCTGGGATTTGGCATTTGGCTTTGCTAGGCTCAGCTCAGAAAGGCAGGAGTTGGAGGGGCACTAAAGAAAAAAAGTCTAAAGAAAACTTTTGTCCTTTCTCTTTCTCCTTCTTTCCCAAAAGACTGCATATTTTCCTCTCGCTGAAGATGCTTCTGTCCTAAATCAGCAACATGAGGCTTCCAGCCTTCTGCTTTCTACTATTAGAAAACTCATGTCTCTTGCTGTCAGGTATTGGAGAGGGAATATGGTGGAAATCTTGGTCTAGGCTTTTTCTTCCCAGCTGAACTCTGTCTCCCCCCTAGTCAAGGGGAAAGATATGCTCTGTTCTGTTTCTCTAAGCAGAAATCCTCAGGGAGCTGCCTATGGAGGTCAGAGGGACGTCCCCAGTGGGTGCCAGTGTCCCTCAAGAAGCTTCGCAGATGATTGGCATTGCTGGGCGCCAGTGGTGTCTCGTTAGACATGGAGCAGTTATGGAGTGTGAACATCCAAGCAACACATCAGGGATGGACTTGAGCAGTCATACCTGAAAGAGACTTAGTCAGTGGAATAAGGGCAGATGCAGAGGTGGGAAGTCCCTGGGATTTTTGTTTTATTTGTTTCCAGCTTTTTATTTAAAAAATCCTGAAAAAAACTCCAAGAAACCCTGAGCCAAATCCATAGCCAAAAGAGGGTTGTGGGGGGAGGGACCATATTTTTGAAATCCCACAAAAAATGTTGATGACGTTGAGGGAGGGAAAAAGCCCCAAACTCTTTTCCTCAGCACTCATTAATTAGCTGCCTTTAAGATCAGGACTTGCGCAATCCACCAGCAGATTTTAGACACTCCACAAAATAAAATGTCATGGTAGGGATAGACAAACAGGGTAATGTTTCTACTCTTGGATGTTCCAGTTCCATCTGGGTTCGGATATGGGTAGCAATACTGGGACATGCTGGCTCCTGCTGCACTCTGCTGATGACTGGTTCAGTCAGACTGAGAGCTTGTTCTGCAATAGATGGAGTACAAGCTTGTAAGTATTTTAAGAAGTGAATTAGAACAGTAATAAACTGCCCTGAACTTCAAAATATGCAGAAGATAGGCCTGCTTGCAAATTTCTTAGATAGACTTACTGCTCTGCTCACGAAGCTCTTGCCCAGTTGAGGCTGATCCTCGTGTGTCTGGAGTTTCCCCAGCGCTGTCCATGACCCAGGACGTGGGCTGGGGGTGGGGGTCACAGACACTGCAGTATGTGTCCAAAAAAAATAACCTGGCATGGGAGGTGGGGAAGGAAAAAACAAAATCTCTCCTAATTTTTGTAGGAATGGAATGGTTTCTGACCTGTGGTGGAGAAACAGTGAGTTTGGCAATCCCCATTTGGAGTGGAGTGCTTTCATTTGATTTCACCGCCATATGATCACGGCTTACTGTGAAGCCTAAAACAGATGTTGGCCCCTGTTCTGGTGTCTAACATCAGGCTGGATAACAGCCTGACGTTACCCAGTGTGGGACTGTACAACACAGCATGTTTTACCCCTGCTGGGATGGTGGCTTACCAGATGGCCAACAGGAACAAGTTGGGGATCGTTTCAGACCGTCTGAGCTCCCATTGCGGAGGGAGCTGGCATCTGGTAGCACTACAGAGTGGGTGAACCAAATTCCTCGCTGTCCCCTTGGCCTTGAATGCTGCATGGTAGCCTGCTTATCCTGTTGTAGGCACCCTCCTCTGTGCTTTGAATTAGCAGTGCTAAACTCATGGTTACCCATTAATAATCTATGTCTCTTTTTTCTGTTGTTTTGAGGAGGCCCTGCCACGTCTCCACCTTTGCTGGAGGGTTCCCATCCTCAGTCAGAGTGGCTGGCTGTTGTTGGGGGAGTTTCATGGGAGGGAAGAGTAGGAACAATATTTATGTGTTTTTTTCATGTATTTTTTTTAAATTTATTTTTATGAGTCTTTTTCCTAGCTGATTTTTAAACTTAATCACTGGAGCATTCCCAAGGAAAAATTAACAGCCTCTGCTGGTGAGCTTCCCTATTTTAAATCAGCTAGGGGCTCTGCTGGCTGTGGACATTTGGCCTCCGTCGGCAGCTGGAGGCTCAGGTGGGTGCAGGAGAAGTTCATCATACTCTGCACAAGGCAAACCTCGGCACAGAGGTGGGACAGCCCAAGGGAGAGGCTGAGGGCAGAGCCCCTGGGGGTGGTTCATGTGCTTTCCTGCAGACAGTGTCCTCTGGGGTAGGAAAAGTGGCTACTGGGCACCTAGCACAGGTAGCAGCAGCCACTGCGCTGAGTTCCTACAGCCAGTTGAAAGGGAAACAGTATTATTTACCTCTAGAAACTTAGGAAGAAATTTTGGGGTAAAGTAGCTTTTTGAAGACTTAAAGTAACACTTCACTTGTCCCACCAAAGGATTTAAAAGTAATTTCTGGTTTAGTGCTCGAATACTGTATTTAAGCAATGGACGGTGCGTTTACAGGTAGGTGTCTTGTAGGTGGATGGTGCTGTTTGTTAAGCTGTAGCCCAGGCGGCGTGGCAAGCAGCCAGGCTCAAAAGCCATGGGGGCACAGTGCGGGGTTTGAACTCTGGTCATGGTAGATAAGCAGTCCTTTGCTTACAGAGATTCCTTCATCTTAGCAGGACCACGACTCAGATGCCTGATTTGAGGTACCTGTTTTGGAGGTGGGTGGACCAGCTGCAAGATTTGCAGCTTTCACCAGTGGCCCAGACCCAAAATGAAACTGAAACTCTGGAGGACAGTTTTTAGCCTTTCTTGCCACAATTAAAAATGTTGTGTTTAATATTAAATGCGCATTCGGTTTTAATCCAGAAGCCTGGCTTTCTGTTCTCAAATAACGCATTTGTAATGGGTTCTTCATCCAAGCAGGGGAAAGAAATGCTTGGTCCTGGAAGCCGGCTCCATAAAGGAACACAAAGAGTACCTTTCTGAATAGCACTCAAGTGTGAAAGGAAACATGCAATTGCTGGAGAAATGGATTCATTTGTACTAAGTGAAGGGAAAAACAAAAAGAAAAAAAAAAAAAAGAAAAAGCTTTTCAAAAGGAGATCTGTGACTGAAGCTCTCCAGAACTGTTTAACCTGTTGGGGATATTTAGCAGATGAATTCTGACCCACGTTCTCCACTTTGCTATACCCTGTAACAGAGCGATGCAGCATCTGCCGCTTGTGTTCCTCTCCAGACACGCTCACAATGCCGGAGGAAACGGGGGAGAAAATTATGCAAATTGCTCTGAGCAGATTACTTTGACCAGCTGCTCTTCTTCCTCCTCAATCAAAGGTCTGCCTGGGAAAGCCAATCTAGATTATATATGTCAGTCGCATACTCTGAGGCTGAGCCACTGCCGCTTGGTTTCTTTCTCCCCAAACAGGGACGTTTCTTACAGCGAGGTAAAATGTGAAGTGCTGGGGATATGAATTGCTCAAAAGAGGGCACGAGGGGATGGGAATTCCTTTTGCTTTTTGTGCGGTAGCACCTTGCCAGGTCCCCTGCTTTTTTTTCAGGGCTATTCCCAGAGAAAGCGGTTCATCTCTATGTTAGCAATTATTGAGTTTTATTATTAAGCATGATGAAATGTGGCAGAGAGGGAAAAAAAAAGAGCAAGAAGGCTCCCTACACAGCATGTTCGAAGCATGGCCTTAGGTGGTGTTATTAAGCGCATGGGCTGAAAGCTGAGTAGCTTTACCCTATGCAGCCAGGGGTGTTGCTGGCTCTTCTTTTTTTTTTGTTGCTCTTGCAAAGTGAATTCTATTCATGAACACAAACCGGAGGCCAAGCTGCTGACGCGTGTTTCGCAAACCTGCCAGACGTGGCCCTGACAGCCCGAGAGCTCCAGCCACGCTCTGGGCTGGAGTTCCTCTCCCTCCCTGCCCTCTCCTGCCACACGCTGCCCACCCTGTGCCTTTAACAACCTGCAGAGTCCAGAAGAGACTCCACAGCTTCATAAATAATTAATATATTCTTCATTTAAAAAAGAAAAAAAGAAAAAAGAACGCTGCTGTACCAGAGAGCACCTAACCCTGGCAGAAAAGAATACAGTCCTGTCACAATCTTGTGGCAAGCCAGATTTCACTGCATTAAATCACCATTAAGCTTTTCCATAAGTTTGATGGAAACTTCACGTTTTTTATCCCATATACAAATCAAAGAAAGTCCGTGTTAGCGTGTGATAAAACACACAGACATAAATACGTGAGCCGGCCGTCGCGGCAGGTCTGTTGGGAAGCATCCTCCAGAGGGGGCAGTTCCAGTGGGAGAGCCCTCGTCGAGGTTTGGAGAGATAATTCATTCTCTTGCCCTGCTTTATTTCTTACTGGTCCTATCCCATAGATTTTTTTCCCAGCGGATGCTGGAATTGCTGAAGATTTTAGCGTTTCAATATACATCCCCTCCCCTGAATTGCTAATTCGATTCAGCACGCCACTTCAGCAGGTACTGAAGAGCTTCACCAAGCAGGCACGCACCGAGGCTTGGAGCTGCTTTGGTGCGCTGCGGTCTTGGAGCGTGAGGTTTAGGGGTCTGGCTCACTTTTTTCTGTTTTTCTCTCTTCTGTGTTCGCCCAGTTAATATGAGAGTGGATGTGATCAGTGTAAAAAACAGTTAGTCAAGCAAGCATATTTTAATGGGTGGGCCAAAGAATTCCGACAAAACTGTGTGAGTTGAGCTACTCAAGGCAGTCAGGACAAAGGTGCAGACCTCTCCCTGCTTTCCCCCATCACCATGCCAATGGTGAAGACGACGTTTTAAAAATTGGAATCAGCCGAAATTATTTCAGTTTTCGAATCATGGGGTGTGAAAAATAGGCAAAATAGGTTAATGCAACTGAATACAGAATTCTTGTTTTGTCTGCTGGTCTTCAGGTGTTTTTTTTATAAGAGGTATCTTAATATTTTTCCAGAGTTTAAAACCATGATTTGATTTTAGCAGAAGAAGTGTTTTGGCATCATCCAATAAAATTATAATTTATTATTATGTATTTCTGTCTATCAAGGTCGTAGCATTCTTTACAGACAATGTTTATAAAAAGAAACAGTGACAAAGAAAATCCACTGTAAGTTTGCCCTGTTATTTCTGGGTTGCCCGTGGTGCTTGCCTCGATGGCATGCAGAGTGTGTGCTGAAAACAGAGGAGTCTACGAGACTAGCTGCTTCGTCTGATTTCTGTTTGCTGCTAGAGAAGTCTGAGCAGCCCCCGTTCAGGGAAAAGCTACAATTATAGCTGTGATCTTGGCACCAGAGTTCATCTGCTTTTCGGGAGAAGTTTGCAGAGGTTTGGAAGCTAATGAGCTGCAGCTAAAGCAGGGGGAGCTCTGCAGCTACTTCTTTCAGGGGGCTTAAGTTCCTCCGCGCGTTGTGTTATTCAGCTTTTCTGTCTTGCTCTGGGCTCACATAGTGCATATTCTTGCTTTATTTCTCCAAGCCTTGGCTCTATTCTGTTTTATCAGGACTGTCTTGTACGAAGAATTGCTGCAGTGTATTGACGGAATGAAAGTTACCAGTAAAAAAAACCCAACAAAACCTAACCTTTGAGATATGATGAATTAGATGCAATTTCAGTGGTAAAAATGGTATCTCGTAGCTGTCTATTAACTACACTCTGGTGAATACATTTTCATGCAAGTGATGGTTTGCTGTTTCAAAGGTGTCTCACTGAGACTTGATCAAGTTATTGTCAAAAGTTTGAAGTATTATTAGATGGCAAATCCTACAGCTCGGTTTTACAGTCACATTTTTTATTTGCTGTTGCTTCTCAGTTTATACTCGGAGAAACTGTCTGGGTGGGTACTGAAGGAAAAATGAAGCTAACTACACGAAGAAACTGGAAAAAATAGAAGTATTTTCCTGTTACTCTAACTTAAAGGAAGTATGACCTTGTATTTCATGGTACTGTGGAGCAGGCTGGAAATCACTCCCTCACCAGCATGCTTGCATTTCTAAGCTGCAGCCAGGATTCTCCTTATCTTGTACAGAGCACAGTCACTGATGTGCCATTACGGGTCATTTGTTAAAAATCTCTGCTTGCTATTTTTGACACACAGTCAAAGGGTGGGTGGGTTTTTTTGTTTTATTTTGGTTTTAGTTAAATAATGAAAGAAGAAATCTAGCAAGCAGGGTAGCTCAAAAAGTTAAGTAAAATGATTGCCTGTCAGATCAACGTCTCTAAAAGGGGAAAGAGCAACAAAGGTTGCTGCCTGAGAGCCCGTCAGTGGCAAGAGGGAAGGAACGAGTGGTCCTAAGCACAGCTGGGAGATGGACGTTACTCAGGAGCCACCGATCAAAACAATCGGTAATTGGCAATTCAGCAGAGTGGCTAACGAGTTATGTATGAAACAGCTATCCTCTCACCTCAAGACAGAAGTTTGTTTCCAGATCTGGACTAGACTGGACTGTTCCTGCAAATAATCTGAGGGCATCTCAGATGCACTAATGCCATCGGAAATTCGAAATCCGTAAGGTATTGGATCATCCTATATTTACTGTGTCTCTGCAGGGAACCCTAATTACAGAGAGGAAATGACTTGCCGGCATTTGCACTTTCCTGCTTTGCAGCTGAATTCATCATGGTCAGTGTTTTCCTTGTCTACTTCCAGTTTACTCGGGCTGTAACTTCAGTGGATCCTTCACTCAATCTCAATTAGCCCAGGCCAGTGTGTGGTTAGATCTCCAAAAGAAAATTCAAGTGCTGAAGTCGTTTCTGTTGAACCAAGCATATTTTAGGGACATGTTCTTATTGGATCTGCTGCATTTTGAACGATACAAAGTGAAATTCTTGTCCACATTCAGTTAGTAAAAGAATAGCATTAGCTTCTGTGCCTTATCTAAATTCTAATTCCTGCCCTCCCTGAAACCTGTAATTTCAGGTGTTTAAACTGTACTTCAGTGATCTATGGTATTTTTTGCTGATCACAGTTTTTCTTTGTCTTCCATCCTAGAATTTACTGCATTTTCTATGGGATAATTGCTGAACAAATCCATGAACTTACAGATAACTGGATGATCTCATGAGCTCATTCTTTCCTAGTGCACACGACTCTTAAAAAGTTGGATCTTGTTTCCACACCTGGACTCGCGGATAGCACTGACTTAGTATAAAACTGCCCAGTTGAAAACCAGTTTAGAACCTGACCAGTGCCACTGCCAGGGACCATGGGGGACACAGCCAGGCAGGAAATGGAAATGGAGATCCGTTCTGTTGCAGCAAGGCTGATCTGCTGCCCCTTCTCCTTTTTTCTTTCCTCTGAGGCATCCTTTGGACCTAAAAGCAATTCTTTCTTGGTGGCACATGGTTCTTCCTCTCAGGATGCCTTGTGAATTGGACCTATATAGGACATGAGTTTTCATGAAAATTCAGGTTGCTGTCTGTGGCACTGTCAGAAGTACAGAGCAAACAGTGAGAGGGAAGAATGTGCTACGTTTCGCTCACCCTGTCACACTGAGATGCACCATGGTTTGCTTGCTAAGTTCCTCACGGCTTTACTCTGGCGCTGGAGAGTGATGTGGACTTATCCCATTTCATTTTCAGATGCACAAGCTGAACTTCAAGCTGGAATAAGTGGATGCAGCTTTTCCTGGCCTGCAGAGCGAGCCGGCTTGATGGGAACATCAGCAAGGGAGAAGAAGTTCAGAGAGCCACTCTGTGATCGTAATCACTCCTAAAGCCCACCTCCTTGCTGCCTCTGAGCAGGATCTCGACAGAAGCAAATAAGGAAGGTTTTCTCTCTCAACTTTATCCTGTAATCCCCTCCTCCTTTCTCTTCCCCTTCCCCAAAATCCCCAGGAAGGCAGTGAAATTTGATAGGCAGTGAAATCAAAGCTCTGTCCTGTTACCAGGTTACCCACCACTAAATCTGCGAGGGACTTGGGGACATTCTCTGTGACTGAACAAGTGACTGCTCTGTCCTGGGGGTATAAATCTAATGCAAGCTTGTCAGCATAAGCCTTGTATATTTATGGGAAGCTTTCAGAGGAACTGTACGGGATCAGAGGTGCTGTTCAGCTCTGAGACACAGCATCCCCTGGCATGCCTGCAAACAGAGAGGCATATCCCAGGCACACACCGTTGCCTTACTGCCAAGCCCTGAAGAGCAGTGATGCATCTGCACTGATTTGTTGCTTCTGGAACTGGTGTAAGAGACCTGGAGTGGGAGCATGAAGGATGGAAGTGATACCAGGGTAAGGGCAAGGAACATTCACACTATATTTAGGGCAGAAGCAGATAGTGGTAACAATTGCAAGGATCATATATAATGCAGTAAAAGTGTCTACCTGAAATATAAACAAAAGCCGTTTCCTGAGGCAGTGAGGGGTGATCAGTCATGTTGACAGTCTCCTCAGCTAGGCAGCCAGGACATCTCATTCAGAAAGCACGGACAAAGTGTAGGGCACTGCTTATTTCTTTAACAGCATCCTGGAAACAGTGTCTTTGCTCTGGTGCAGAATAATGACTCCTCTCTAGGTATTTTACATGGGGCTTCATGAGTGTGTGTTTGCACCTTTGGTGTTTGCTCCACCCCGAGCAGCACAAGGATGATATGCATCCCAGGATGCAGCAGAAGATTGGAGAAATATGTCTTAGTTTAGAGTATGCTCTGAATCTGAGTATCTTGTTCAAGGGTATATGTTGATCAGCTGTATTGGATCCCAGATCAAAACATGTTAATTTAACTCCTGGATGCATTCATTCTCTTTCCAGGATATTTCCTTTGCAGAAGCTAAACAGCACAAAACCCAGCCAGATTCAGTCCTGCACCAACTTGCCTCAGTCCTGAGGAATGGGCTTTGCTTTAATCTGCCTTTTCACATACTTTTTTCAGCCCACGTGGAGCAAACATACTGAAAAATTTCAGTATGCTTCCTATATTTTTTTTTTTGCCTTTTCCCAAGACACCCATTTTTGGCCACTCTCAGTGAGAAGATGCTGGCTTGAACACAGCTATTACATCTTTACCTATATTGTGCTAAGAAGGAAGACTGCCCTTGTTCTTCGACGAGTGAAAGTAGGCAGATGCCATCCATTTCTCCTCAGGGTAATTCTCGTGTTCTGGACAGCATCATCTGGGCAACACCCACAGTGCCGACAATAGTGACAGAAAGCTCTGTGAGCGGCAGGTTACTCGGTGTGCTCCCTGTCTCATGCTAATTCTTTACCCGGTCTACTTTTTAAAAGTCTCAGAAGAATGAAATTCCACTCTGAGATATCCAGATACCACTCAAGAACAAACCCTTCAAAGTGGTAGATGGAAGGTAAGAGATACAGGGGGAACCTGATCCCCAGCCTCCGCGCACAGGAGGAAGGCATTTGATTGCAGTTTTATTGTTCTGCATGTCAAAACTGACAGACCATTAGGAACAAGGGGCTGTCTCTGGGGAAAAGCGACCCACGGCTGGGCTAGCAGCGGCTTCTCTGTGTCCAAGAGCGAGCGGCGGGGAGAGGCTGGGGCTGGAACGGGAGGCGGCTGTGTGCCGAACTGCCGTGTGTTACTGCAGCTCTAACTAGCAAAGTGCCCCCCCCCTTCTTGTCTGCTTCTTGGCTACCAGCCCTTCATTTACACTGATAATAAATTCACTCGTTAATTGGAAGAAGTAAATATGATGAGCTTTTGATACAGTTCAAAGGAGCAATAGCCAGTTTCTTGATTCCCCAGTTGGCAACTGTCCTTCCTGCGTGCCCCAGAATCAAAGTGCAGCTCTTGCTCCAGCAACTGTCAGGTTTTTTTACATCTTTTGATCAAGAGCCTGGCTGCAGAAAGAGAAAAAAATCCAACACCCAACTGTTTGGATCTTTTTACCCTACAATTATTATCACATCCATTACTCAGCAGAAGCCTGGGATGCCCTTTCATTCTTACACAAATACTTCCTTTTGCGATTCATTTAAAGTTTTCCTGTGCACGGAGTGGTCACTTGTCAGCTATCCACCTGAAGGGGTGAGGCAGAGAAAGCACAGTCAGCTAAAAAGGAGCCCTGACTTCAAGCATTTAAAATGAATATTGACAAAAAGAGGGGGTGGGGACGAATGGGAATCAAAAGCTTGAAAATTGCTGATTAGGTGAAACCTGACTGCCTCCTGCCTATGGTAGGAAATGGCATCATTAGGAGGGATGCAACAGGGCTGGCATTATGCAGTGCTGGGTCGGGAGCAGTGGACAGCACAGCAGTAACTCCCACTCAGACCAGAAATGCAGAGGATTGCCGTTACATCCAGCTTGTGAAATTTCAGCCCTGGAAAAGCCCTAGGCTGTGGCAGTCCCCATCACACGTGTGGTCTGTGCATATCAGGCTCTGGTGCTCGCTGCCAGAGGTGCTGCACAGACCAACAGCAGAAGCCCTGCAGTAGGCACGTGTGGGATATTTTGGTCTCCCTATCGCAGGTTACACCAAACCCTATGTTAAGCCATGATGTCTGGTGTTTCTATTCCTTCTCATGTTTTACCTCTAATCTAAAGGTGCTAGTGGTGGCATCATCAATAGACCAGGTGACTCAAGCATGGACCGGGACGGCGCAGCACCTCAGGTTGCTGGAGACCTCCAAAGAGATGGGGGCTAGAGACACAGAGAGCTGAGCGTCCTGCACAGAGCCTTTCCTCTGCAGATATTTAATGGTAAGCAGGACTGGCGGTGCCTGTGGTGATCAACCATTGTTGGTTAGAAGGTGCCTCACAGCTAATGAATGGTGCCCTCAGGCTGCCTGTGACCACAATGTGAAGGAAAAACATCAAGACTGGCATCTCCAGGCATTGCAGTGCCAAGAGCTAGGGAGCTGCCTTTTTTAAAAAAAAAATACCACCAGGCATTCACTGCAAGTCCGGACTGAGACACGGTGGGGGTGAAAGCTGCAGCACTGCTTCCCCTGTACTCTCTTCTGTGCTGAGCAGACCCAGGCCCCTGGGATATGGATTTTGAGAGCAATAAATTCACTCTAAAAATTTAAAGAGGATGACGCAGAAAACTTAAAAAAACACAAACAAACCAGCTCCACACAATAAAAGCCATTGCCCTCCTGACGTCTCTCTCTAGTTACGGCGTGACACATCAAGGTCAGATACCCTGTCCCACGGGAGCAGGGTTTCATGCGGGGTGGAAACCATTCCCTGGTGCCATGTGATGTCTGGGGTCCTGTAACAGTAAACTGTACTTACATAAAACCCAGGATTCTCTTAGTGGGACATCATTTATAGCAAGCGTTCCCTCTCACGGGGCGAGAAAGCACAGAGCTGAAGTGCCTTCAGGAGATAGGAAGTGTCAAAGAGATATTTAACCTGCAACTGCTGACTCCCTGGCCCTCTTGTCTAACTCCTCTATCAAACTGCCTTCCTCTCTGCCAGCTCACATCTGTAGCTCAATAAATTAGCCATTCATACCAGGAGGTTTCTCTATGGCAGAAGCTGAACTCAACAGCAAGAATAATAATCCATATGTTTGTTATTGTGATCTGCTCCTCTGGAAGATAAAACTTAGAAAGCTCTGCTGGAGCATCACAAATGCTGCGGCGCTCAAGGCCCCTGATGCTTTCCATCCGGAAAGGGGACAGGAACAAGGAGCCCCTCCCTGCCTAGAGCATTTCCACCCCAGCAGTCCCCTCCATGGCTTGTTTGTCTTCCCTGCTATACTGATGTTTAGAAAATCTCTTTTTTTTTTCTTTTAATGCAGTGGGTTTTCTCATGCGTTATTTCCTAAATGAATGCATAGGCTGTTTCTGGTGTGCTTTAAACCTTCATGCATTTTTAATGATTTACAAGGAAAAGAATTTTCCCCCTCTCTCTCTTCCCCACTTTTCCTCCTCCTCGATTCCTTTTTTCTTTCCTTGACAAAAAAAAGAAAAAAAAAGTAATGACTTAATACGTATCAAGTGGAATTGTTGGTTTGTGGTGACGGTTTTATAATTCCAGGTTCAAGCTTTTTCTATTTAATTATGCACAATAATTCTCATGAACTATAATGTAATAACAAAAGCATGCACCAGAGTTGGCAGAAGTCTGTTCTTTATTAGTATGGGTATGGGTACTGCGCTTTATGTGTGAAATAAAATATTTGGAACTAATGCTGAGTCTGTTTCTTTAGACTTACACAGAACACTTCTTCCTTTAAAACACTGAAACTGGGGCTTTCTGTTCCCTGTTTGGCCTGCTTCTCCCCTGATAAATTCAGTTGTACTTCATGATGCCTTACTTGTTTGTAACTGCCTTTGTAATACCTTAATTGAATAGAGGGTTCGTACATTAACCTGAAGTCCTCTGTAGTGTCTTAGTTTATGAAGGTTAAAAGTGATTAAGTGATGAAAGGCTGCTTGCTGTAAATATTGACATTTCCCCAACCTGCCAGGGTTTTGATTAGCTCCTGAAGTTGCCTTAACATTTTTGTTTATCAGGTTATCAGCAGTTCCAAAAGCTTACAAGCACCAGGACTTTTCTCGTGCCAATTATCGCTAATGTTTCAGGCACTGAAGGCAAATGCATAACAATATATGGTTGCATACATTCATCACCTTTGAGTGTATTTGTGTAATATTAAGCTTGGTTATAAATACTTGCACAAATGGGACTACTTTTGCAAAATTTAATTTCTCTTTTTTGCAGGCACTTTATTTGCTTTTCATTCAGTTTTGATGATAATGTTTGTAAGTCCTTCTAGTTTTTGGAAAGAATAGTTTCTGGAGCAAGCAAGATCGTTTTTTACAGCTGCAGATGGTTTATGTGCAAGATTCTGCCTTGCCCAAAAGCAGCTTGGATTTGACAGCAAGTGCTGGTGAACTTTGTAACGCTTGTAGCTGGTATTTTAGAGAATTCCTCTGAAATCTGCCTTTGGTCGTGGCTCTGACTTCCTCAGCATTTCCATAAGTGTCCCTGACAATGAATATTTAACCCTTCTGTTTACCAGAACACTCATAGAGATTAAAAACTCTTGAACCTGTAAAAAGTCAGATTTTGTGAGACTGCTGCCTTTGCAGTGCCTTGTAGGTAGCAAAACAATATCAACTGACTTAAGTAACCTGTCACGCAGCTTGTAAAGTCAATACTATATACAGCTCATGTACTTTACTGCAGACTGCTCACAGGTGACCCAGGGGCTTCACAGAGCGAAGGAGAAACCCTCCCACACCCAGGAATAATGTCAGGGGCAAATTTAGCCAGGGCAGTGCTGCTGGATGGCTCCCTGAGATGGGAGCTGCAGAGATGTGCAAGAGCTGCTGGTATCCGTGCTGGGCTCGCAGCCTCGCTGCAGAGACGCAGTGGTAAAGACCCTCCCTGCCCTTTGCCAAGTGATTCTCAACAGCTATAAGCTTCTTTATTTTAAATTTAGCATTGCTATTGAGGGTTTGCATGCCTCTTCCCACCTACGTATTTTGGGGAGGGGGCTACCTTGCTTTTTATTAGCTCGTGGTCTCATTGATTTGCTGAGATGTAAAATCCCCTCAGGTGTGGCCTAGCCAGTCTTTCCTCAGGTGTTTAGACAATTCTAGTCGTCTTGCGTAACTCCTGGCCTTACAATGTGTGCTGGGCTGTTTCTCAACAAGCAGCAACCATTGTGAAGAGTGGATGCTAAGGAACGTTAAATCCCAGTTTGCTAGTTTCCCTTTTGATTAAAAAACAAACAACAACAACGAAAACCACAGGCACCCATGACTATTTTTATGATTTCTTTTCTAATGCAGAGGAGACATTTCTTAGCTACAATTGGTAAGATGTTCTTTGTAACTTTAAATATCTGTTTTCATGGTAGTGTTTTACTTTACAAACTGTGACTGGGCTGTGATGTGACCTGCCTAAAGGTGTTTTCTTTAGTCTTTGAGAACTATGAAAATCTTTCTAACGTAGCTGTGATTTAATCTCTGGCAGTGTCAAAGAAAGACAGATGCACACAAATAATACTTCTGAAGTTTCTTGCAAGAGAAATGTATCATAATGTAAAGGTATTTAAAGCGATTTTGTTCTTCTGGATTAGGGACTTTCAAGGTTTGGGGCTTTGTTGTTGTTGTTCATCCTACCCGAGCAAGTTACTATGCGTGTGTTCATTTCTGTCATCCTGGTCTGAACTTCTCACAGGCTTACGTTGCACTAAAGGAATGAAAGCTGAAAATATGAGTTGTGGTATTTATAAACTTTGCCCTTAAAAGCTGCAACCCCTCTTGCAGACTCACTTGTAAGTGAACAGAGAATTTCTCAGTAAGTCCCAAAACTGACACCATTGAGGAGCTGTTGCAAAGAGAGCTGTGTGTTGAAACTTGCAGTGGAGCATAAATCAAAGAATTGCTTGGATTTTTTGTTAGGTGACAAATCTAACAATTTTTTAGGTTGCCAGTATTTCACTGATTCAGAGCAATGCTCAGTAGACATGGAGATGTGATGGTTTTGGCTGAGTTCTGCTGTCCTCCTCCGTCTTCGACTGCATTTACTTTCCCACAACTCCTTAGTTTAACTGAGCCTTGCTTGTGCCCTACACGTCATTTCCATTCAACCGAAGGGAATAAACATCTGGCCACAGGCACATTTCAGTTTCATCAGCCAGAAGCGCAGGCAAGGCAATGTTCTCCAAGCCCTGCATTGTCCTGTGTCCCTGGAGAGAAGGAGGGTAAATAAATCACCTTCTTTTTATGTATAAATGCCATTTATACTGAAACAGTGCTGCATTTTAATAAACACACTATATGGTGCATCGCTTTAATCTTAAGAGGAAAATAGCTTTAGTTTTTTGCTACTTGATGTCTTCCTAAGGCTATGCTGCACATTCAGCTGCTGGGTGACTTCTGACGGAGGACTTCTGCATTTTAAGCTCTCTTCGATACCTGTTTCTACTCTTGTGCTCAGGCTTTAAAGTGAACCCATGGGCTGAGTGCTGCAAAGGCGGACTGGCTTCCTAAATGCTATCCTTGAGCCTCATATATGTGGAAAAGAGGTGTTGCTGCCTGCTCCGAGGGGTGGGCACTGTGCTTGGGTGGATTAGCTGAAGGCATTGCCAAACGTCTGCCTGGCATTAAGGCAAGCAGATTTCAAAGGCGTCATAGCTGTCAAGTTCCTTTGGCAGTGAACGGGTGTGTGCCATCGCTTTGAAAAAACCCAGGCCCTGTTTGCTGGGAAAGGGAAGCATAACCTTCTGCACCAGCTCCACCTCCCTCACCTCCTTATGATGTGCTGAGATGTAATCCTGCGCCTCCCTGGAAGATCAGATCTCCCTGAACGCCCATCCTGCAAGGCTGAGCCACTTGCATGTGTCATGGTTGTAGAGGCTTCTCATCCTTTTAATTGAAAGGTGTTTAAGGAATATCATCTTAAATGTATCCTGAATTAGTAACAGCAAGGCAGTTATTCTGGTCCTGGGTGTCAAAAAAAGAAGTGGGGGGAAAAAAAAAAGGCACTTTATGCATCGGAGCCTCTGGAAGGATGAAGCCACAGTGCTTGCCTTGGAGCAGAGCTTCTGCTCTGCCACGTTGGATCCCATTACAGCTGCAACAGCCCCATCGAGTCCTGTTACCTTGCTCTGGCTTGCAGCAGCGTGACACCCCGTGCAGCTCAATTTGCTGCGGCATGGCACAGCCTACCCCGACGGGATGTATTATTGATGCTGAGGAAATGCAAGTGTTACAAGGGCTTTGTTCTGAGCCGCTGAGCCAACTAACAGTACAGAGGTAGCTAAAAGCAGGGAGCGCCCATAAATTCACAAATGCACTTGTTTAGGCATTGATTTAGATGTCTGGCCCTTTGTTCTGGTTGCCCAAACCTTCAATTGTGTTCCTCTTGTATCTGCAGTGAGGACTGTAAGTGCTACAGGGAATCCTGCAGATAAAGCAGGACCTCAAAGGCAGCTGCAGAGGAGTATTTCTTGTAAAGCTGGCCTCCGAGGCTAAAGGGAGGTGGGGAGGCAAAAGGGATGTATAGCATGTGTGTGCCCCCACAAACCTGTTTCTAGCCACCAGGGAGAATAAGGAGCAAAATATTTCGCTAAAGAAATCTGTAAGATTTTCATGTCTCTTATGAGTTGGTGTGTTCATTGTGTAAGCTGGCATCAAAGTTCAGAGAGAGTCCCCAAAGGATTGGCAGGAGTGCCTCAGCGTGCCGGCTGCTACCCGAACACGCTGCCCCTGTCTCTCCGCATACCTGTCACGGGCGCAGAGCCAGTCTCTGCTGCGTGGCAACGCTGCTTACTGGAGAGATTATGAAAGTCATAAAAATGTCAGCCTCTGTATCTCCTTTCTGTAAGCTACAAGTGCACAACGCTCTGCTCGCATTCTGTACAACCAGCAAGGGTTGCCTTTGGCTTTCTGCTTGAACAATAATGGGGACATCGCCCACCATCCTGACAAGGGTCTGTGATGCAGACGTCTCCCTGGCACCGCTGCCCTCCTCCAGTTCTGGATGGAGCTGAGCTCAAAGAGGCTTGGGGGCATGAAGGAGTGGCTGGCTGCGCTGCGACCACCAATTTAGGATAGGATGTGATGGAAAAAGTTAACTGGAGTTTTTAATGCTGCTGGTGCAGCTGCATGAAACACGTGTTGCTACCGATTGTTACTTGTGCAGAACGGGCTGGGTATTTCAGGAGGTTACTGCAGCTGCTGGTTTGCTTTGGACAACATTAGAGCTGTTGTTTCAAAAGGTGGCCATCTAAAATGCATTATTAAAGTACCATGTAGCCACGGGTAGTAAATCCCTAAGCTTAGGGGTGAACCTCAGCAGCTGCCCATGAAAGGGGAATCCCTACACTTTGGGTCTCAAAGGAGGCGGCGGGG
>Ga0065711_1036732_pt1 | contig 20657 bp, 9 predicted proteins | sample Hoacrofraction12_FD_59098 | JGI IMG/M metagenome (GOLD analysis project Ga0065711, IMG submission 59098) | Hoatzin crop microbial communities from Cojedes, Venezuela - Epithelial fraction 12 v2 (version 2) | ecosystem: Host-associated > Birds > Digestive system > Esophagus > Crop | place...
GGAAGTTCCGTCTGAACATGAGGAAGAACTTCTTCCCTCTGAGGGTGATGGAGCACTGGAACAGGCTGCCCAGGGAGGTTGTGGAGTCTCCTTCTCTGGAGATATTCAAGACCCGCCTGGACAAGATCCTCTACAGCCTGCTGTAGGTGACCCTGCTTCGGCAGGAGGGTTGGACTAGATGAGCCACAGAGGTCTCTTCCAACCTCTACCATTCCGTGATTCTGTGGGAAGCTCTCACCTGAGAGTACAGTGCAGCAAACAGAAGCCAGAGGTTGCACCTATGAGATACTGAACATAAGCAACGTTTTCGTACTCTGTAAGAAGAAGAAATTTTTTAGTTACAAAGAGTAAAAAACTGCCTTGTAATAGTGCATATGTGTTCAGATACTAAGTAAAATCTCTTGCAAACACGGTTTTTTGTAGAGCTCTCTTTTGCTAGGAAATATCAAGAAAAACTTTGTGAAGCAAAGGGGTATTACAAAAATAAGGCAGTAGTTGCTAAAAGTGAATATTTATCTTGGCATTCTTACTGGGAAATTTAATATATTTTCATTCAAAGTAATATGGCGTCTATATAATAATGTTTATTAAATATATCTCCTAAAAATAGAATCATTCAAAGGTAAAGGACTATCACCAGAGTCGATCCTCTTTCACTTATTCAACCTTAAGCAGTTTCCAAAATTTTATTCTTAAGCAAACAATATTTATAGCAAGAAAGCTGAGAGCACCAGATGTCAGATGCAAACTCTACCACGTAGCAAAAACACCTTGGTCTTCACAATTAAGCTAATATTTCACAGTAAAATGATAGCTTAGTGAGCAAAAAGCAAAGCCATATTAAGTACCTGGGCTCCAGATATTAACATGGGGCTGTCTGCTATGTCAGGAGAAGGAAAAATTATAAAGCAAAAACTGTAACTCCTTCTTCAAAATCCCAAAGTATAACCTTCAAGTTCAGCTGTTTGGAGGTTACAGGACTACGCTGTCGTTCCTATCACCTGTTCTGGTTAATCTAACAAAAATGCAATCGCCTGCTTAGGCCAGCCCAGATCCGACTAGTATTGCCAAGTGACTGTGTCACACACAGACATCATATTGCCATGTTCATTAAAGTGGATCTAATTCACTGTCATCCTTATGTATATAGAAAGGAAACTCTTTCATCTCATTGGATATGACTCCTTTCTTATGAAAAAGATAAAAATCAGTCATTCCTTTGTGCTCTTCCTATCTGTAGGTCTTACCCCCCCTTTTTTGTTAAAGTTTATTAGTATTATTATTATACCATGGCCTGTTCTCTACCTTTCCACCTTATAGTTGCATTTTAATTTATTTCATTTATGCCTGTAGTTATATGACTCCACTAAAATCAACTATCATTGGGTAACAACTATACCCAAGATTTATAGATGCCCTCTCCTAAGCGCTACGCAAAGACTGAAGAATCCTGTGCTGGTAAGCAGCACTGCACTGGTTCTGATGGGTTCAGCCCCATCTAGCACAGTGTTCTGCCTCCACCAGTGGCCATAGGTGCCAACTCAGAGACAGTTAAGAACAGAGTATGCATATATAACAGCATTTCTCCTAACCCCTGGCTCAGAGGACTTCATGAGCCTACAGGGAAATTCAAAAAGTAGAAGTAATACAGAAAAGAAAGGATGTAATATTTTTCAAAGCATCATAAAAAAGGAACCAAAGCAAAGGGAAGAAGGAATTCAGAATGACGATGGAGAAACACACTGAACTGGGGCAAACCCAGTAGTCAGTAGTTCAGCAAAAACGCATTGGAAGTTACAGAACCATGACAGTATGTTACCAAGGCAGCACACACAGCGTTCAGCCCATCACACGTTCCAATTGCTGCTCCTGTTGTCAACCACACTTTTAGCTAAATCAAAGGTCTACATACATGCTATAACACTGACATTCTTGTCTTCCTCTCTGGCCTGATAAAGTCACCGTGATCTGGGAATTTTAACAAAAAGAGTATCCTTCTTGGTTTCAGATGAGGGGAAAACAAATCGATATTCAGGCCACGATGCAGTCATGTCCACTGACCCAGTCTATTTCCAAATATTACATAAGCCAACTTCAGAAAATTAAATGGTGCAGTACCTTGAGATCTTTTGAGCAGCCTTCTTAGCAAAAACTTAAGATAAACAGATGTATACCGGTGCTATTTGAACTCAGATGATCTTGAGAGATGGATAAATAACTAAATAGATAAATAAAACTTATTTCACACTAATACAGTGCTGTCAACACTTGCTTCCTCCAATTCAGTGGCATTCTAATTGTGGAGTTACCACCAAGAGCAAGACACCTATGTGACCAGTCTGCACAAAGCATTAGAGAAAGGCTGTCTCACAGCAAGGACCGTTCAGAACTACAGATACAAAACATGATGCAAGGCACCAATGACCTGGATTTTACCTGAACATTTTCACTTTTCCTGCCTAGAAAGAATTTGTAAACTTGCCAAGAATATTAAAAAAGATCTGGACTCCTTCACTATCCATATGTGACACACAGTGAGCAAGCCAAGACTTCCAAGAACATGGAAGTTACTGCCCATGAACAGTAAATCTGATGCATTTAGTAACCACCTAGGGCATGCAATAGCAATTCAATGCAGTACATCTGCACATTCTTCTCCCTGGGAAATTCCAGATGGAAATACAGCTGCCCTGTTGCTGCTGGCCTTACAAACCACTCTCTTATGGCTCCTCTCCACATTTTCTAACTTAAACATGAAGTTTGTGAATTTGCATCCCTCTTACTAAGCCATGAATCACATTTCTGTCAAGTCTTGTACTGTACATAATTTAAAGCATAAATTAGATACAGTGACTCCTCAAAGAAGTTATTTTTGTAGTAATACCTGCAAAGCACTTTGTTAGCAAGACAGAAGTTGAATTCCTTAGACTATGGAGGGCAATTTGAGTTCATTCATATATTCCTAAGATAAAAATTTGTGTGAAAATAATTTTGTTACCACAGTACTTGTTTCTAGAGCATGTATCAAGGTATTAAACATATGCCCAAATACACTAAGGGGAGCATCAGTTACTGTATGAGTTGAAAAGCATCAATTTCAAAGTTAATCTGGATAAAGTAGTTTATCACTAGCATTAATGATTATAATTACTTAGAATTTCAGAAATGCTTAGAGAACCTAGCTGAAAATGGGACTGCTCATCACATAAACATGCTGACTTTATCTAGGGATAGACAAACTAGCTGTTAGAATACTGCAAGGGTCTTGTCCAGATGGAAAAAAAACACCACCTGTAACATCACCTAAGCTGGTACAGATAAAAACCTCCAGCACAGACAGACTCCAAGTAGCAAAGCCACTTCTTGTTAAAGCATATGTTGCCTGTCTACAACACTTATAACACACTCTAGAACATACTGGCTGCATTATCACATTTATTGCCTTGACAACAAAGCTAGAATTAATAGTAGAGGGTATCCTTGTTCCACAGATCTAAATTTCAAGAATAAGCAAAGGAAGTATTAGCTGTATTTTCAGATGTGATCTGAGATGTTTTTCTGAGAAGCAAGCAAATAGCAAAGATTTTTCTTAATTTACTAGTTAACTAGGGGAATATGTGCTTCTTCACAAGTCCTTCCCAAATGCTGCTCTGTGCCTGGCAAAATAATAAAAAAAGGAAAATTAAGGAGGTCTATTTTAAATATAAACTGATTGTAAAAATAAATTTAAAAAAAAAACTTTCCATTTTTTCAGGTTTCTTTTTTTTTTTTGCCTTACAGCTGAGGTTAAAAAAAAGTTTAAACTCAATGGAAATAGACTGTTTTGCTAACCAAGTCTATTTGTCCCCTACAAGTTTTAAACAAAACATCTCCAGTTCTGATCTTGGATACTGTACTTAGGAAAGATCTTCCGAAAACAAGTTATACCACGGTGCATTTGGTCTGAAGTACTAAATTTGCATTGTTACTTAGCAAAATAGCATATTTTCTTATTATTGTTCCAAGATATCTCAGCTTCATTCCACCAGAACAACCCTGACGTACCCTGAAAACAGTCAAAAATTTGTCCCACATGACATGCAAAAGAGAGTGGGAAAACTGCAAAAACTGGCCAACTTACAAGCAATGTTTAAGCTAACAAGAAGCAGCCTTACTGTTGGCTTTTAATCACATTACTTACATTTTGGGGACTGAGCCCTTGCATTTTACATTTCTAATGCATGACATAAGAACAACTTTATTCCTGTCTTAGAAGACTGTCATAAAAGCAGTGAGGTGTTTCTAATGGCAATACTCCAGTGAGATTGGGTTTGTTCAATGTCTACCAAACATGACTTCCACAGCTCCTAGTCTTTAAAAAAACCTTAAGATTTAAGGTCAATAAATACTTTCCTTTTCATTAGTAAAGCAAAGAGTGTGAAGTTAATTATTTTTATGTCCTCATTAAATTGCTAATATAGACTCTCTGTTTAGAATGAAAGAGCATATAAAAACGAGAAAATTTACTACACGCTGTGAGTTAACAGAGAGACTGCAACTTCCAGCTAGTCACAGGGTTTGGTATTTTTAAAAAAAAAAAAAAAAAACAAAATCAAAACAGTTTACTCCTACAACTTGAACTTGTAACCAGACTACATTTGGTGGACATGGCATGACCCTACCAGACTTTAACAAACTTATCTGAGGAAAAAAAAATGACCAGGTATTATGAATACAAGTTATGTTCTTCACGACTTCAGTTAAGGCTTTCAGTCACGCCAAACCACGCTCATCTCTAGACGTGGATATGCACCTCTAGCAGACATGGCACTGATTTCGTATTTGGAACTGAACATAACTTTACCTCTACTGTGTCCCCACATGTTCATAGATAAAAAGCAATGCAACCCATGGTAGAACAGACAGATGGTGAAGACTTCAGCACTGTCAAATGTGGTGCTGCTTACCCAACAGATAACCAATACTGATGCTGTCAGAATGAACCTCACGGTGTCAACACCAGGCTTTTTAAGACCAGAAAGTTTAATCCAGGCACTGGCAAGAACCTTTTCAATTTATCTGACTACCCAATAACATATGCAGGTCCATACATACACACATTAAAAATTATGCATCCTGCCAACTACATGAAAAATTATGTCATCTTTGACTGCAAGTCAAGCTGAGGCCCTACAGAGAAATTGATAAATAAAGCTGTTTAAAACCTACTTGAACTATCATGTTAGGAAAAGGGCATTTGTGGTTTTTGCTTTGTATGGGGTTTTTTCCAACATTTTGAATAGAAACGAGAAGCTGATGAATAATGTCCCTAGAAAACAGTGCTTATAAATAATGATAGAAGTAGTTAAATATTTATAGAGTAGTAATATAAAATAAAATAATGTTCAACATCTTAAGAAGGAACACTGCTTCTACAAGTCCATGACTTAGCTCACAATTTTGAGAGAAATTTAGCAGTTCCCAAAAAGAGGGCAAAGGAATCTATAAATTCCTTTATCTTGAATACATTTCCTTTACTCTCTTTGTGATTGTGATATATTGCAAAATTGTATCTTTTAATTGGTAATTTGTATAGCTAGTGTTATCTGTACTTTTGCTGCAGCACCCTTCAAGATTATATCCTAAAACAGAAAAAACAGAAAACTCTGTTTACAACTTGATCAAAGGAAAAATAGATTAATGAAAGATATGCCATATATATTTCAAGTTTATTCCAATCTAATTATTTAGCACTTTCATTCAAAAAAACCCCACGTCCTAAGTAACAGCAACAAACTCACAATGTATTCCATGAAAGACGCACCTGTGAATTTTATTTATGTTTTCACTGTTGTTTTGTTTTTACACAGAGCACTGAAAAGGTGAACAAATCAGACTACTGTCAGTCAATACAGGGTGACTTTATGGTAGCCACATATTAGATTAAAGTGCAGAACTATATTTAACCTGAGCAGATAGGGCCCCATTTATGTAATCCTGCTTTAGGAGCTTCTAATGAGTTATTGCAGCCTAACCCAGATATGGCTGCCAGCAAGTTCCCTGCTCTTTCACGTCAACACAATGATGAGAGTGCCATTTCATTGTAAAAATGGCTGCATAGCACAAAGAACACTGTTGTTAAACATGTTGGTCTTCAATATAATCAGTAACCTAAAAATAAACTCCTGCCTACTTTAACTTGTATTTATAGTACAGAAGCTTTCTTTTCATTTGTATTATATTTGCTATATGGCCATAGTCACAGTGGTACTAAGAGATTCCCGAAGCAGGGGAATAAGTAGTCAATGGAATTACGTAAGTAAAGAAATTGTAAATCTCTTAGTGTAAAACACTAGAGCATTCACAGAAAGCACAGATGCCCACATTCACAAGCTAATGAACACATACAAAAATTACTGAAAGATGCTTTAGGTCTCAAACCATATACTGAGTTATTACAACAGTGTCCTCTGCTTTAAAAATCTACTGACAAGAACGCTCTTCCATCTTAGAAATGTCTTCATCTTTTAGAGAGCATCCACTGAGAGTCGGGCTTCCCCAGCTGAGAGCCCTGCATTCGGCCACCTGTCTCGCAGACACATATGGCACTTGGGGATCAGCAGGGGCCAGGGCGAGCGTCGGTCACTCAGTAACATCTGCCAACTGATCAAAAGTGGCATTAACGACATTCTAAAAGGAGTTTACTTCACTCCTTCGTGCTGAAAGACAGCTGTAGGGACAAAAGGTGTACATAAAAAGCAGCCGACTAGAATCATGGAATCTTACAATGGTTTGGGTTGGAAGGGACCTTACAGATCATCCTGTTCCACTTCCCTGCCATGGGCAGGGACATCTTCCACTAGACCAGGTTGCTCAAAGCACCATCTAACCTGGCCTTGAACACTTCCAGGGAGAGGGCATCCACAGCTTCTCTGGGCAACCTGTGCCAGTGCCTCACTATCCTCACAGTAAAGAACTTCTTCCTGGTATCTAATCTAAACCTACCTACTTTTAGCTTGAAGCCATTACCCCTTGTCCTATCCCTACATGCCCTTGTAAAAAGTCCCTCTCCAGCTCTCTTGCAGGCCCATTCAGGTACTGAAAGGCTGCAATAAGGTCACCCCAGAGCCTTCTCTTCTCCAGGCTGAACAGCCCCAACTCTCTCAGCCTTTCCTCATAGGAGATTAAGATTATAGATGGTAAAATGGAGCAGGGAAAGGATGAAGCTTGTTGGAACATGCTTTTTCACCAAAGTCACCTACAGTAAACACCTTGCCAAATACAGTCATAATACTATTTGAAATCATGTACAGCATGAAATGTAAAACAGTGATGTAAGAGACAAGGACAGGAGCAATAAAAGACCCAACTACAAACAGAAGAAAAAATCAAGAATTCATCATTATGATTTGTCATTACATCACACACTTCAGCACCTGTTGTTTCCAGATTTGGCTATATTTAAAGGGTTGTTAGCTTGAAGATCATGTCAATAAATGATCATAGTGCAAAAATTATATATGTATAAAAATAGTTTGAATTTCAGTGTCACTGGTTGCTTTCTTTACACTGTGTCTACTGATGCTGTACATACAGCAAAAGCACTGAAAATGCAGTTCAAACAGCTGCAATTTCAGAACATCACATATTCTCCGGGGCACTCAGATGCATTTCTCTGTTGTTGTATCACGTTCACAGATTTCAAAACTCAGTACGACTATACTAGGAATAGAGACATGGCATTCCAAAAGCTGAGCAGGGCCAATAGACTATAAACATAGTATCTTGGCTTCAAACAGTAATTATTTCACTGCAAAGCTAAGGCTATAGTCCAGTTGGAAGTTCTTCCACTAATTTAGCTCTTCACAAAGGAAACAATGAGGTGCCCCAAAGAAATACAGTTTACATTCATTTTACTTAAGTATTTCATCAAAACAAAAGATGACAGGAAAGAAAGCAAATAATGGCCTCTTTCTAGCAAAAGAAAAAAAGAATACAAAGCTTATGGGAAGCAGAGGAGAGAACAGCAGATTTGATGACCAGCAATTTGAGCCCTTAGCTTGTTTAACTATTACATACAAACAGACGAGAGATTTTATTCTGTGATGGGAATGAGACAGAACGTCAATCCCATTATCTTTCCCACCATGTGGTGCACCTGTCAATTAAGGCACTGTTTTTGCATCATGAAGCAAACTACACAATCAGTGGAAAATCTGGCATTAAACAGTGACTCAGCACATGGACTGAGTTGCAAATTCTGGATAATAAATTTATAGCATTTTCAAAGTTTCGAAGCGTGGTTACACCTGCTCAATGAGAAAAAGAAAAAAAAAGACTCATGAGTCTTGATGCTAACTAAAACCAAAATCACAAAGTGTAAAATAAGTAGGTTGTTATTACGAAGAAAGAAAAAATGGTAACTTTCCTTAGTGTAAGGGCAATTCACAAAAATTTCATTAAACAAAAACTCTGTAAATTATCTGTAAATTTAAAGTCATCCAACACCACACAATCTTCAAGTAGAAAGCTGATATTGAATTCAGAAAGACAAATCCCATATTTAACAGCAATAAAACTTACTATAAAATGTGTTTCTTTGGCATTACACAGGTAGAATTTATTCTGATATTAACATTTATGATCAAAGAATCATAGTATCAAAACTTACAATGAGTGTTAATAGAAGTATATTACACAAATGCACATTCAGATGATCTGTGCAGGCTGAAATGTATGTTCCATCCTACAGAGACAGATAATCTCAATGGAAGAGAAGAAGAAATTAAGTGAATAGGAAACTTAGAATGAAACAGGTATCAGAAAAAGGCTGAAATTTGAAATGCACTGAAAGCTCGGGTGTTTTGTGAATAAACGAGGAAGAAAACTTCAATAACTAAGAAATCATGCTATGAAGGAAGAAGAGGAGTATCAACTAAATATAAAATAATATGCAGCTTATTCCATGGAGACAGGAAACATCTGAATATAAATTCTATTTACCAAGAACCAAATGAGTTTTAGCCGTATTAGATAGAAAATGCAGAGCTAAGAGCTCCAGCTTACACACAGATCAACATTATGTACATGGCACTTTTCCCGCTGGTTCAGTATTTCATGTAGAAGGATGACAAAAGAATTTATTCCTTTCCTGCCATGTGGATAGGCAGAAGGACAACTAAATAACCACCAGTTTTGAGAACTCTGCTTTCTGCATTCTCAGGAACAGGACGATAGTTTTGCCTCCTTGACATACTTCCACAGCGAGTATTCCAAACACAGAAGCAGCAGCTCAAACTCCTCTGACATTAAAAGATGAAATAAATCTCTGTACAGAGACTATTATTCCCCACACACATACTTTGGAACAGAAGTAGAGTCAAATTCTGATCCAACTTGCAGATCGTCTCTTTGTTAGTTGCAGTGATGTAGGCATCAATTCTGTCACGTATTGCATAGCTTCACTACAGGGATTCCAAAGGCAAACTCATGCAGGTGTACAAGCCTGGTCACATCTTGCAGATTAAGGCCTGCACGCAACCCAGTGTTCTTAGAAATGCTACGAAAAATTTATTTTCTTGCAATAAAAGACATTAATTGTTTACATTTCCTTGAACACAAACACCACAGCATTTGCCAGTCTATTCCAACATTACAAAACCAGTGAAAGAAGCGCAAAATTTAATTGAACTACTTAAGTAATGAAGCTTTGAAATTTAATTGATTTGCTCGAAACTGTAAATTGCTAAAAAACAAAACAATATTTTAACCTGACAGTCCCACTGAGACCAATATTTCTCACTACACTGCAAGCTTATTCTAAGCTGTTTATTAGCACAAACGCTACAATCAGCCTGCAGAAAAGAGATCTCAGATTTAGAGCTGGCTTTGAATCTCAGTTTGCCATAGTTATAGGTTAAAGCTTCATTTTCACATCTGCATAGGTACTACCCAATCCATTTTGAAGCCCAGACAACAGGACCAAGGACTGACAGTCTTCAGTGCCACTCTACAGCTCTATAAGCCAGCATTCCCCGCAAACTTGTTTCCCACGTTCCTCTTGGGTTCAGCTATTTACTAGTTTATGTGGATTTAAACAGCATTTAAGTCTTCAGCCCCATGGCTGGCACCATTTCTCCAACACCCTGCTCATCTAAGTCAACCCTAGGTACTGCAATGCAGAATGATATTACCTGACCAGCGAATCACAACATATATTGCTCCAATATGATCTATGAGCTTTGATACAGCACAGAAGATAACGCTGGGATATGCTTTTAAAATCTCCAAAGAAAAGAAAACTCCATAATGGATGGGATGAAGTCTCTGTAAAGGGATGGCAAGCTAGAGAGCATCTGGTCTTGTACAACTGGTTCTAATTCACAGGGGACAGAAGTGGCACTAGAAGAGACCTTGCTGGCAAGGAGAGGAGAAGAGCAGGAACAAACCAGAGGATGTGCAGTCAGAGACGTGTGAGTGGGTGTGCAGAGCCATATTCCAAACAGAACCAGTTTTGCTGTCAACAAGCCATGACAACTCCACTGACCATACTGAAAATATTTACTTGAAAAAAAAGAGGGGAAAAATCAGGAACTACTTGACAGTTTTCCATAGAGGGGAAATCACTAATAGTCACCGAAGGCAATTTCAACAGGAAATTTCAACATGTGGGCTACAAGCCATCTCTCTGCTCTTGACATTTTGTTTAACCAGACAATAATACAATTTTATGTGCTACCCTAGAAAAGTCACAAGACAGCAAACTCCAGCATATTACATATCTCTAACTTGGTATCAGGTTAAAACCCATACGGAAAAGAGGCCTGCAGTTTGCTTCAACTGATTCAGAACACAATCAGGTGGATTCCCACCCTCTCCAAAGTTTATTTTAAGATGAAACGTTTATCATCTCTGCAACAGTGGCTTGTACAAAGAAAAAAAAGTGAGACGATTTTTTTTTCATTTAGAGTGGCGTTATGTGCTATTTGCGTAGCAAGTTACAATGAGTACAGCAATGGTCATGACCATGTACCAATGGTGTTCACTTGCAGCACCTTCAGCCAACTAAAATGCAGATGGCGTGCAGCATTTCCACCAAACATCTTGGAGTCAAACAGAGTTTCACACGCCACAGCAAAAAATAACAAGAAAGTTCTCAAAGCATGAAGAAGACAATCTGATACATTATTTGGAGAAAGCTAAATCCTATTTGCCAAAAACAGGTAAGAAAGATCTCAGCACCCAACACATCATCTGAGGATATCCACACTGACACCCTTGAAGAAGACTCTGTGGTCAGCTGAGACCTATAAAAATATGAGCATTATTCTTTCCTGCTTACGTGCTCCACGCAATGTGGAAGTTGTAAGCATACACATGTTACTGATGGGGTCACTCAGAAAGACCAGTCTCAAAACCTACTTTCTTCATTGGTACAGTAGCCAGGAGCACCACCCGGGCAACTGACTGCAGCCCTGCACCAGACACTGGCTTTCCAGTACTGAACTGGAGGCTCACAGATCTGTAGCGAACTGATAAACCAGCACTCACAGGGCTATAGTAACTGCCTTCTTTATTGCCTTCGCCATCTCGCCGGCACAAGTCAGCACTGCAAGAAGGAGGAAAACTTTGCATGTATGCACTATAAAAATTCCCCTGCTTCAAATGCACAGCCATTGCTTGGCATCAAAAATCTACTAGGTACTGCGATGCAGTGAGTGTACGCTGCCTGTCCTGCCCCCAAAGTGTCAGTCCATCAATAATCTACAGCGATTCTTGATACTGCCAAAATCACATCACCAGTACCTCCATCCTGCTAGGGTAGCACACAGTAGCTTCCACTGTGATCTGTCAACACTTAGGAGGTTCAGAAACAAACACAAAATTGCTTGTGCTCCTATGCCTTCTATGCATGCAGTCCCCGCCTCTGAAAACATCCAGGCCTGGGATCTCACACCGAATAGAAGAGAGTCAGAGAGCACATGCAGTTGGAAGTCAAACACATTGTGGATTAAGAACATTGCTCCCAAGAAACACTAAAGCTCAACTGACAAAATGCGGAGAAATAGAGTAGTTCAAATGAGTAAGGCTCAGCTCTCAAACTCACCTTAAACTGATGACAAAACTAATCACAACCAACGAAGTCCTAGCGATGCAGGCATGGATCACATGAAGCTTGGTGACATGGATGTTCACAGGCAGGTTTAATGAGTCTCAGAACTACACTACCACTTGACAGAATTTATTCACATTCTAATTCACTAATGTACTGTGTTAGTTTTATACCAGGAGGAAGGTCTGTGCACCTCTGCAATTGCTAAAGTTTTGGGCTGTGGCCCCAAGGTCACATTTGTCTATCAAAATACAAGCACCCACTTACAGTCCCACTTTTCAGGGCAGTTATCACCAGCCAGAAACATTTGTGGCAAGGGCCATTCTAACAGCTGGAAAAAAATCCGATTTTTAGACTTTACTTCAGATTAAAGAAGGATATATGTACATTCAAACCCTCAAAACTGTAGCAGCTCTTCCCATGGACAGAGGCAAGGCTGCTGATCACAGTTGCAATGCATGTAACTACTACAGTCCAGCTCCCTGCCTAGACTAGTTGTTATTTACATTCAATGTAAATGATTGGTCCATGTTATGCAAACTGTAGCTGAGACAACAGAATCAAACCAGTCAGTACCAAGAGGGTCCTTATTTTTCTATTTAAAAAGCCACAGCCACTGCAGGAGAGAACCCACAACATTAGTATCACCTGTGGGGTGTATCTCAGGCGATATAAAACAGGAAAAATAAAAAATTGTCTGTATAATTCCAAAATATGAGTTTCCCATTGTACAATTCTATTACTAAAGAAGAGATCTAAGAGGTCTTCCTCATATGAAAAAAATGTTATAGCAGAAAACAGAATGACACGGCCTAAACTGTGCAGAACATCCACTCCTCCACCATGAAAACATATACAGCAAAATAAGAACATGTAGCATTTTGCCATCAACAAAGCTGCCTACATAGACACCCACTCCTTCTTATTTTCTCTGTAGCATATTCTTTTAACTCACTCATCTCCTTCTGCATCTTTCTCACAATTATTGACTTACCTACTTTCCCCACAGCTTCTTCAGACTCGTTTTCACAAGAAAACTGATCATGGAAATAGTTATTCTCTTACAGTCACTTCAGAATACATCATCCATTTTAATTTTTCCCTATCCCAATGTATTTATATATCAATAAAAGTAATTTCCTTGAGAAACAGAAGGTTATTTCAGGGTATCTTAAATCTGAAGTAACTAGAGCGGGATAGTTATTCCACAGATCTAAGCTTCATGCTGTGATAGATTCATGCATTTGGTCTGACCTCCCAGTAAGGAGCTGGCAATTACTGCATTCCAGTGCAGGACCATGGATTTTTTCCAGCTCCCTTACACCATATGCCAGTTACAGCTGATTATGGCAGCTGAACCAGTAGCGAATTTTTGCATCAGATGCACAAGAGCTAGACATACTAGATATGAAAGAGCAAACCTGTGGTATATTCTGCTTCTTCTGCAGATAAGAATTTTTGTTCTTGACAATTGTGATAGTTAAGGCTCTGCTATACTGACATCTGACACAATTTTAGATTTACAGATCTAAATCTGTAAGAAGTGCACAGTATTTATTACCTACAGTGATACGGGGACAGCTCTCTAAAATTTTTAGGTATTCCTCTGCTTTGTGAGAAGAAACAGCAAATAATTAGAATCCTGTGTTGCTTTTGTGCTCTTTGAAGGATTAGCGTCTCTCAATTCCTTGACAATATATACATTAAGTACACTAAGTACTCTGATTAGAGCTTAAATACTGTTTAAATCAGACACATCTCCAATACATCCTCTATTAAAGCATAATCTGGCGTTATCATGAAATTGTTTTATAGTGCTAGTATGCAGGAATCTTCTGTGTCATCCATTTCATCAGCTATACTGTCTCCACCAATATATCTGTTTATCTGTGTGTGAATCCTTGAAATATTTTCCGAGTGCACATTTGTGAATGCACACAAAAACTCTGCGTCTACAGTTTTTACTCTTGGAAACCACTGTTTCATTACCCAGTAGCTAGATTCCTAACAGCTAGCTAAATTGATAAGACTAAATCTAGCTCAGATATACCTAACCGTGGCTGTGGTCACGGTTCTCCACCGTGGTGCAGAAATAGCCACCCATCTGCTAGCCTAGAGATCATCTAGGAAAGGCTAAGGAGAAAAGATGGGAAACAGAAAAAGTGTAAGAAAAAACAAAATATTTCAGGCTTTCCTACACAGCGGAAAATAGCAAAAAAAAAAAATCTGCAAAAAATAATACATGAACAGAACATTTGTTTTTAATATAAAGGTAAGGTTGGTAAAATTAACATATATCTGAGTGCAGGAAAGCTTTGTTTTTTACTGAAAGAGGCAGTAATAGTCATGACTTCCTGGCTGGTGGAACCCAAAATGTAAAAAAAATACCGAGAAATGGCAGCATATGAAGGCAATCCATTAAAAACAAACAAAGAAAATAAAACAAAAAAAAATCCAGAAAATATTAATGATAGGATATAATGAGATGTCAGGAAGAAAAGAAATAGCCCAGAAATATTCACTTTTCAAGATAACTCCTTGCAGAGAATGCAAGTTAATGCCATTCAACAGTGAAACTGGTTTAAAAATTAAAAAAGGCTCATCTGACCTTCCCAGTCAAGTATATGCATCTTGAGTTCTGGAGCACGAGCATTATCTTCGAGACTTCAATGCTTCTTACAAATGCAGTTTCAAATTGGCCAACAAATGCAAAAATTAGTCATAAGGGACCAAGAGACAGCAGAAGCATTTAAGCTTCATTTCCGTAGGAAGCCAGGCTACAGCAAATGTAATTAAAGTTGTTAGTACGAGTTTGCTATTTTACTAGAAGACTCTGAATTACCAGAACAGACACTAAGTGTTGGAGCACCAGCATCCCATCCTCCCTCCCCATCCTACACGGCAGCAGCCAAAATCCTCATGCAAAAGCTAACAGCCTGATTATCTGCTGGAAGGATTATGCTGCACAGAGCAGCTGAAGTCTGCCTTTGTGAGAATTAAAACCATCATCCTTACTGGTCAGCTGAAGCATTTTCTTTTTGCCTTAGTGCAGATAGGTTTTCCCTCTGGTCTTTCTTAAAATGAGTAAATCTCAAGGAACATTGATATGAGAAGCTGGGATAAAATGCACTTACATGTCTTTTTTTTGTTTGTTTGTTTAAGAAATAGAGTCCAGCAAAGGAAATGAGAGGGAAAGTTACTGGACTCTTCTTTAAGATATAAAGGTCTGCTCTAGTAAGTATACACGAACATAATTATAATCTGGTCTATACCTAACAAGTTTAGCAATGAATGATAAAGACATGATCTATTCTATGGGAAATGTCAAGATGTGACTCAGAGTAGATCAATATAAGGTAAAAACATTGTGAAAGTGGTGCTTTACACCTTGATAGGGAAAAAGCTGTATTCTTGGGGTTTCATCCCTCATTTCTAAGCAATTTAGAGAAGCAACACATCACAACGCACTCTCTCCATCCTGATAGGGATCACAGTGTGTTTGCATCCAGATAGCGCAGGAAGAACTACAGGAAGGAATTATTCCAAAATCACAGACGTACTCTCAGCTTAGAGGCTCAAACAGAAATGGAATCACTGTCTCACAAAGCAGAACCTCCACCCCAGAAATGTGTCCTGAGTAGACTCAGGACACAAGTGCATCACATTGCCACAAGTATTTATAAAGGTGGAGAACAAGCTTGTTCAGAGAATTCATAGTTCACAAGAAAACAAGGCTTGTACCTCTGTCTGGCAGTTCAAATGCAGGCTGGTGAGAAGCAATGCAAAATATTTGACAACACATAGAAAGAAGCATTATGGTGCAGTAAATACACAGTAATCAGACACTGAATACTGCTTTAGACAGAAAACAGAAAAAGAAGATGAAATCTCAGCCTCATAATCACTGATACTTTGGAAAGTCTTATTAAAATAGATCTTCTTCAGATAGAAAAGATGTTCCTCGTTCTGATCATTAAAGAAGAGAAATAAGGCAATTCTGGAAGAACCCAACAAAGATTACTCTGCGGTGGCTCACTCTTATTCTCTTCACACAAATAATAATAATAGCAATAATACTACTTCAGATTCAACTACACCAACATGCCACTCAGCTCACTTCATCTTTAAATAAATAGGAAATGTTAGGGTGAAATATGAGTGCATTATACTCACAGAGGAAAAAAGCAAACCCTCCTCACCTGCATAGTGAAGTCAAAGCAAGCAGGTAAGCAGACAGTGCCCACAATGAAGGCTGACAAGGGACACCGTTTATTGAGGTTACAGCCAGGAAGCCATGCATTTCATCTGCAGCACATGCTTAACATCAGTGCTAAATCAAAAGTGAAACTGCAAAATACAGCCGGGTGACACTAAGGACACTTCCGTACTGAATGGAAAGGTAACAGCTATCATAAGAGCAACTAAAAATGTTCCATACTAATGTCTTGTCAAAGACAACTGGAACGGAGGACAACTGTCAGTTATCCAAGAGAATGAAAGTTAAGTCAAAATGCCACGAAGAAACATGAAGAACATACTTTCTGAGATGGGTCTCATTCTCCTTGCTTTCAAGGTAGGGTGCTAGAGAGCAGACAAAATTCTGCTAAGGTGGCCTGAAAACAACACAAAAACAGAGCAGAAAGCCTCAAAGAATAATGGCAAGAGTTATGAGAAACATCTTGATCCTCCTGTGGTTGTGGCTATATTCAGCATTTAGCAGGGAACAAGTAAGCAACACATGAACAAATACACACTGAGCTGACCGTATATATAGCTCCCCTCTTAGTTTTACACTGATTACAGAATGCCAGATCACAGATTAAATATATAGTTTTTAAAAAACATCAGCAAGAAACAAAATATGTAATATTTACATCAGAGTTCCCTTATGAAAACCAAAGAAAGATGCTCTTCAACCATCTTCCACTAAAAACAAAGTAAAAGAAACCAATGTGGACCGTGCTTTTTGAGGAGGACATAACCAATATAAAAAAGTCTATTTGCTATTTCTAAACATCTCACCATTTAAGTGATTTTTGCTTAACTTTCAGACTTCCACCTCTAGAAACCGGTTTTAGTTAATCAGATTATCCACCATGTTACTAGGACAGCACTAAAACAACCTCACATGTGTGTATGTTTATATGTTTTTATATAATGTGTATTAGGTACACCTCTCTCAAAACCGGAAGATAGAAAGATAAATTAGAAATTGCCACTCTACATGTTTCTCTTTATTGACATATAATTTCCCATTGCAAACTGTTAACAAGACACAGCAACTACAAGTTTTTGTGCCTAAAAAAACCCAAAAATAAAATAACACGGAAAACAAGCTTTCACACTGTATTCCTCATTACATCAAGCACCTTATCCATGCCTGTCTAACTTAAACCAACAGCCGCAGGTGGGACCTTCCCAAAAAGATCTGGTTCTTCATTGTATATATGCATGTGTTTGAGGGCATATATGGCAAAGAAGAGGAGTCAAATTCAAGGGAAGCTGTGGAAAGAAATGCCAGATCTATGCGCCCGGTGTTGGGTTGAGGGGAAAAGGGGAAGACCTCACCTATCACGCCACATAGCAGAAGAGATGGAATATTGCAAATAAGGAATTAACCAGCTTAAAGTTTTAGCGATCTCAAGGAAAGGCCTATGAAAGCATTCCATAACCTAAAAAAAAAAAATTTACATGGTTTATGATAATGTGCAACGGATGGAAGTATCACTCAAAAACAATGAGTTAAAAATGAGTTTAAATTACTACCACCTTTCCATTCTGCCCCATTGAGAATGAATCTATACTATTTTTATAGAACTACTATAGATATTTTCCCTATTATTGAAGTTACAGCTGATAAAGTTTTATATTTTAAAAACTCTTAGCAAAAGTTTAAAAGAATTTAATTCTAAAATTTGCATACAGGAGGAAGCCTTCCCAAGATGGAATAAACGCACTTTTTTTAGATCATGAATTGCCCAAGATGTTTTACTGTAACGTGAATAAACTCTGAAACAATGACTATGAAAGTGATTTTCCTGAATAATGTAGAGTAACATTGAAATAAGTACCATAAATCAGCAAATGTTCTAAATATGGAACTTTTTTTTAATGAAAAACAAAAGAGATGGAATGTGTTTGTGCATATCAGTACACAAAGCTGCAATTAAGGCTGCACATTGTCTCTTCAAAACGAAGCAGAATAGAGCTAATGAAAGTTGAGAGAAAAAAAAAACGTCCGGATTATAGACAAGAACATGAAGAAGGATTTAATGGTATGTTTCTTTGATAGCAGAGCAAGCTTAGTTCAAAATTAATAAATTAATAGATAAATTGAGACGCAGTAATCAGTGGTACATGTCCATATATCATTTTAGAGGGAGGTAGCATGCAACCAACCTTGCTTCTACACAAAGAGCCAATCCAACTTCACATCCCTCATTACTTTCTGTTCCCTGACATGTGTTTATGCCAGCTCCAGCTAGCCTTATGCTGTCCACAAACATGGCCCTGGCCCATTTATTTCCTCAGCATACTTGCTACTTCTACATCTCTTATTTTCTATCATAATCTAATCAAAATGTTCAACAGAAAAAAAATCTGTACATGAAAATAACTATAAACACTTAAATGCTGACAAATAATATTTAAAAGCAGAAACTAACAGCACAGCTGGGATAAACTGTAACAGTGATGGTTACAAATATACTAATGATGGAAAACAAAAAGCGGGCTTCAACGAGATGGACCTCTAAGAGAAAAATCATGATGCGGAACCTCTATTCTATCCCTGTATACTGAGATCAACATTTTAACAGTACATCTTTTCCAATTCAAGCCTCACTTTTACCTCAGGTTCAACCCATGGCCTCTTTCGAGGATACTGCCAACTCTTGCGTTCCCATAACAACAATGTAAGACACTAAAGGCACATAAAGTGGAGAGTGAGCATTGCTCAGAGCATTTCCAAAAAGAAAAAGAAAAAAAAAGCTTTTATCTGCATGCAGGAGAACTTCAACGTGTTAGGCAATCTCTATATCAATGGCCTCTTACAGTACTGGTATCTCAGCCTGCAGCAGATATAAGCCGCAGTGCCTCTGTGAGGCAGTCCTAGGGGGTGGCCTCCTTGAACTTGCAGAGCACCTCTCCAAACAGTGGTCTCTCTATCAGGGAGGAGAATCACCTCTTCTAGAGGATCCAACATTCCATATTTTGTTTAAAACTCCAATGTATCTATTCACTTCACATTAACATCCCCGCTACCTGCGCCCAACCAAAAACTCCAAGCCCCAAAAGACCCCACACCACCTCAGATGCAAGAAACAAAGTCATCCCAATGGACCAAGAAACAGAGCAGAGATTGAAAACAAATGTTCTGTGTCCTACAGAATACCACAGCTCCTGTATTACAACAACTAATTTTAGCATTATGAATAGTAAGGCGTGGATATTTTCAATGCAGAGCAAAAGCAGCATCTCAAAAGATAATTAAGCAGAATTTAAAAGTCTACATAAAATCCTTCCTACCAAAATCCACCATGAATCAGTGTGTCTTACAACCAGAAAACATTTATTTTCCGCAGGCTTTGGAAAACCAACACAAAGCGTATTCAACCCTAGCCACATAAAGTCTGAAACAAGCAGGCATCTCACGGAGATGAAACACAGAAGACCCTAATAAGCATTACGGAATCCCATTCCTGCATAAATACATACGGACATCATGCTTAACGTCGGTGAGACCAATCACATAAGAGGATATACATGATGGGTCCTAAGCATATGGCAGGGATCTCAGGGAGCAAAAGGAATCTTGAAAAGAAGTGGGACTCCTTTTCTTCCCTCTTACGAAATTTGCTAGGATTTCCTTCTAATAATTCCATGAATTTTATTTAAAGAAAAAAATCAATACCATCTGTTTAAATGAACATCATTTCTTAGGACTGTTTGATTACACGGTGTGGTACATGTAAGTCATCAGTCAGGCTAGCAATATAGGACCGGTAATCTGTAAATACCTAACAAAAATAGTTCTTGTTTGTTAAACCTGTGTCTGCTCCGTCCTCTCTCTGAATAGATATCCCACAAATCCGCAGTGGCTTACAGGCCTAAGGGCTGCTCTCAGGGCTGAGGTGAGGAACTTCTCCCAAAACCTCACCCCTTCCCTAGGACATGCCAGTCTCAGCGGGCAACCAACGCACAAAAATGACACCGTGCGCAGAGGCTCTTCACGCCCAGCCCCCCGCAGAGATCTGCTCTGTGGTGCCGCCGTAGAAGATGGAAAGGGAGCCTCCAATTAGGGAAGAGGTCACTCTTCAGCAGAGATACTATGTAAATATCAGCCAGCCAGCACCCCGCAAAGGATAATAATAAAAAAATAATAATAATAAAGGCCTCAGCCTGCACGCCCTCCAAGGGCAGGCCGCAGGCGGGCTCTGGAACAGCCGTGCCTGCAGGGCTGGGCTCCCACGGGCAGGTCCCAGCCCCCCGAGGCCCAGGGACCCCGCCGGCACCCCGCGGAGGGCGGCGGAGCCCCGGCCGGCGGCGCCGGGATGCGCCGCGCCGG